>Ga0187812_1000497_pt1 | contig 13914 bp, 14 predicted proteins | sample NC_S_2_FD_130582 | JGI IMG/M metagenome (GOLD analysis project Ga0187812, IMG submission 130582) | Wetland sediment microbial communities from Neuse River Estuary, North Carolina, USA - ASW-S_2 | ecosystem: Environmental > Aquatic > Freshwater > Wetlands > Sediment | place: USA: North Carolina... | reverse complement strand
GGCGGGCTCCGCTCAGAGCGAGACGTGCTGGCGGGCTCCGCTCAGAGCGAGACGTGCTGGCGGGCTCCGCTCAGAGCGAGACGTGCTGGCGGCTCTCGCTGGTGAACGGCTCCCGGAATGCGCTGCGTAAGCCCGGGGCTGCCCCGGAACCCCCGCTGCGCTACGCTTCCTGGCTCGAGAACTGGCAGGGCAGGCGCTTGATGCCGTTGATGAAGCTGGACAGGAGGCGGTCTGGTTCGCCAGCCGTGATGTCGGGGACGCGGGTGAGCAGTTCGCGGAGCATGACGGTGACCTCGCGGCGGGCCAGGTGGGCGCCCAGGCAGAAGTGCGGGCCCGGGCCGCCGAAGCCCACGTGCGGGTTCGGGGAGCGGGTGATGTCGAAGCGCTCGGGGTCGGCGAAGACCGATTCGTCGCGGTTAGCCGCGTAGTAGAACAGGATCACCTTGTCACCCTCGTGGTAGTCCTGGCCGTTCATGGTGTAGTCGCGGGTGAGGGTCCGGCGCATGAAGATGACCGGTGAGGCGTAACGCACGATCTCCTCGACCGCCCCGCCGATCCGGTTCTCCAGGTCCGCCAGAAGCAGGGCGCGCTGGTCGGGGTATTCGGTGAGCAGCATCAGCCCGTGCGAGAGCGCGTTCCGGGTGGTCTCGTTGCCGGCCACCACCAGCAGGATGAAGAACGAGGCGAGTTCGGCGCTGGTCAGCTGCTCGCCGTCGATGTTCGCGGTCACCAGCGCGGAGACCAGGTCGTCTCCGGGCGCCTGGGCGCGGGCGGTGGCCAGGTTGGTGACCAGTTCGGCGAGCGCCGCGCCGGCCCCGAGTAGCTGGGTCACCGCCTCGTTGAGGTCCTCGCTCATGAATTCCGGGTCCGCGCCGGACAGGATGATGTTGGTGTTGGCCAGGACCATCTCGTACTGGTCATCGGGGATGCCCATCATGTCGCAGATGATCTTCAGCGGCAGCCTGGCCGCGACCTGCGACACGAAGTCGCACGGCCCGGTGGCCAGCAGGTCGTCGACGACCGTGGCGGCCGCGCTCCGCACGTCGTCTTCGAACTTGGCGACCATCCGCGGGCTGAACGCACGGGAGACGATCCGGCGCAGCCGGGCGTGCCTGGGGGCATCCATGTTGATCATCGAGCCGAAGTACTCGTTGAACTCGACGGGCAGGTCCGCGACGCTCGTCGCGCCCTTCCCCGAGCAGAACGCGTCGGGGTGGTGGCTCGCCTCGACGATGTCGGCGTGCCGGACCAGGGCGTAGTAGCCCGGACCTATCTCGCTGAACGGGGTCTCGGGCTCGGCGAAGAACTGCGGCCGACTCAGGGCGCGCAGCCGCGCGAAGGCCGCGGCCCGGTCGGCCAGTGGCAGGCCCCAGAAGGCGTTATCCGACAGGTCTATCCCGGCAACAGTCATGGCCTGCCCCTATGATCGGTCGGCTTTTGGATCGAGCTTAATCATCGATGGTTCCGGTTTGTAGGGGCGAATGCGCGTAGTCGGGGCGGCTATGCTGCCGGCGTGAGCCTGCCCTCCATGCCCATGGCGTCACTGGGCCGCAGCGACATCCAGGTGAGCCGGCTGGCGCTCGGGTCGTGGCGGACCTACGACCGGATCAGCCGCGAGCAGGGGATCCGCGTCATGCTGGCCGCCCGTGACGCCGGCCTCAACTTCCTCGACGACGCCCGCTACAACGACGAGACCGGGCACGCGCCGATCCCGACCGGGTACTCCGAGGTGGAGTTCGGCGAGTTGTTCCGGGGCGCGGGCTGGCGCCGGGACGACACGATCGTGTCCAACAAGCTCTGGTGGGAGTTCTGGCCGGACGAATCGCCGGCGCAGGAGCTGGCCGGGTCGCTGGCGCGGATGCGGTTCGACTACGTCGACCTGATCTACTCCGAGGTGCCGCCGGACGGCGTGGGGCTCGAGGACGCGATCGACATGATCACGGAGCTGATCAGGGCCGGGGCGGCCCGCGCGTGGGGGACGCTGAACTGGACCCCGGAGCAGATGGAGCGGGCCTGGCAGATCGCCGACCGCGAGGGCGTGCCCGGACCGGTGGCGACGCAGCCGCCGTACAGCCTGGTGCGCCGGGAGATCGTCGAGGATCCCGCCATGCGGCGCCTGGCGGCGGCGGGTAACGTCGCGATCGTGGCGTCGTACACGCTGGCGGGCGGGGTCCTGACCGGAAAGTACGACCAGGATCCTGAGGCCGGTCACCGGGCGGGGACGCTCGGCCAGCCGCGCTTCGCGCCTGCCGTAGAGGCGGGCCGCGAACTGGCGGCCCTGGCCCGGGATATCGGCCGGGAGCCGGCCCAGCTCGCGATGGCGTACGCGCTACTCAACCCATCGGTGACCACCGTCTTGTTCGGGGCGACCCGGCCCGAGCAGGTCACGGCGAGTCTCGGCGCGCCGGAGGTGGCCGACCAGCTGACGCTCGAGGAGCGCGACCGCCTCGCCGCCGTCGGCCTGCGGTCCTGACCCCGTGGAGGAGTCCCGGGAGCTGAGGCTGCGGCAGGCCGGGCGGGTGATCGTGCTCGACCCGGAGGACCGCGTCCTGCTGTTCAGGTACGACGAGGGGCCGCCCAACGGGCGGCACTGGTGCACCCCGGGCGGCGGACTGGACGACGGGGAGGACTACGTGGCCGGGGCGCGGCGCGAGCTGGCCGAGGAGACCGGGTGGACCGACGTGGCCCTGGGCGCCGAGGTTTACGAGTGGACGCGCACGATGGAGTTTGCGGACGCGATCGTCCGCCAGCACGAGCGGATCTTCCTGGCCCGGGTCGAGACCGCGGGCCGGGGACTCGGCGAGGTGGCCGCGATGCATACCTCGGACGGGATAGCCGCGTGGCACTGGTGGACGCTGGCGGAGATGGACGCCACCGACGAGGTGATCTGGCCGCCGGGACTCGCGGACCTGGTCAGGGGGCTGATCGGCACCGGGCAGTTACGTCGTAGAGCAGCACGCCGCCGGCCGCCTTCCGCTGCCGCATGGGCCGCTCCCCCACCCTGGTCGCCTTGCGGCCAGACAGTACCGGTGCGCCCGCTCTTGAGGGCGGGGGACGCGGGCTCATACGCTGCACTCGTGGGCGGATGGGATGCATGTCTCGTTGATCTCTACGACACCCTTCTGAGCTGCGACTTCTCGCCCAACCGGCGTGAGTTGCCGAAGCTGGCCGGCGTGACGGCGGACGCCTGGAGCGAGGCCTACGCGCACTTCTGGGCCACGGTGCAGACCGGCCGGGTCTCCAAGACCGAGGCGTTCGGGCAGACGCTGCAGGCCCTGGGAGCGCAGCCGAGCGCCGACCTCGTCCGCGCGCTCGTGGACCGGGACCGCGAGCTGGCGTTGGCTTCGGCGCGGCTGTACGACGACGCCATCCCTTTCCTCGAATGGCTCAGGTCCGCCGGCCTCAAGATCGCGATCGTGAGTAACTGCAGCGAGCACACGCGCCCGCTGCTGACCAAACTCGGCGTCATCGGGCTAGCCGACGCCGTCATCTTGTCCTGCGAGGTAGGCGCGGCGAAGCCGTCCGCGGAAATCTACCTGCGGGCCCTGGATCGCCTCGGGGTGGCCGCGACCGCCGCCGTGTTCGTGGACGATCAGGCGTCGTACTGCGCGGGCGCGGCGGAGCTGGGCATCACGGCGGTGCAGATCGTCCGGGGTGAGCCAGACGGGAACGTTTCCGCGGCGGGCACCGCGGTGGTCCGGTCCCTCACGGAAGTCGAGACCATGCTGTGGCCGGCGGAGGGTTTCAAGGCCCGGCCCGAGGGCGAAGACCGGCTCAGAGGCTTAACGAAGGAAGTGTTGTCGTGCCTGGGACGATAACGTACTACGCGGTAATTGCCGATAACCGGACGATCAACAACCCCTGCGGGCTGGTCAGACGGCTCGAGCACGACGATGGCCCCTCCGACGAGAGGATGCGGACGGATTTCAGCTGGGCGGTGAGCCCGCTGATCGCCGAGTGGGAGCGCGGCAGCCTCGGGCACGACTTGGTCGAGGTCAGTCACGCGCAGGCGAGCAGGATAATCGCGTACTTCCGGATGCGGTGGGCCTACGGGGAGGCGCTTGATCCTTAGCGCGGCGGCTTGACGGCGCGGGTGGCGATGTACCCGGGCAGGTAGCGGGCGGTGGCGTCGGCGTGGTGCGCCGCCTCGACCAGGTGCGTCAGGCTGAAGCCGGCGGCTAGCTGACCGCCGATCTGGGCGGTCAGCGTGTGACTGTATTCGATCGGGCCGTCGCCGTATTCGCGCAGGCGTTCGGCGTCGGGCAGGTCAGCTGTGCTGTAGGGAATCTTGTGGCGGACGATGAGCTCTTCCCGGTCGTCCAGCGCCACGATGTCGAAGATGAATGTGTCGGGGTTCATGAACCCGGCCAGCAGCGCGCCCGCCGGGCGCAGGACGCGGAAGCATTCCCTCCACACCGGAGCCAGGTCCGGGCAGAACACGTTCGAGACCGGGTTGACGATCAGGTCGAAGCTGACGTCGGCGAAGGCGCCCAGGTCCCGCATGTCGCCGAGCACGGTCGTGATGGCCAGGTCGTCCCGCGCGGCCACCTCCCGGTCGCGGTCGAGCTGCCGGGGCGAGTTGTCGAACACGGTGACGTCCGCGCCCGCGGCGGCGAGCACCGGGCCCTGCTGGCCGCCCCCTGAGGCCAGGCAGAGGACGGCCGCGCCCGCCAGGTCGTCGGGGAACCAGTCACGGGGCGCGGGCTCGTACCCGATGAGCACCACCGACCACTCACCGGCCCGCGCGCGGGCGATGACGTCGTGCCCGACGGGCTGGGTCCATTCGTTGCCCCGCTCCACCTCGCGGTCCCAGGCGGCCCGGTTATGCGCGACGGGGTTCAGGTTCTCGGCCACAGCAGCGAGACTAGACCCCCAGCTCCGCCGGGAGGCCGAAGGCGGGGAACAGATCGGCGTTGAAGGTGGTGATCTCGGCGATCGTGCCCGCCTCCATCCGCATCACGTCGAGCTTGAACGCGCGGAACACGCTGTCCCCCGGCCTGCGCAGGTAGCTCGCGGCGGTCGGCATCCGGTTGGCTCCGGTCGGGACGAGGCGCCACTCCCCCATCTCGGCCGCCTCGGCCATGAGCGGCCTGATGGAGTCCGCCCCGTCGAACAGCAACGGGAAGGGCGGCATCGTGATCCGCACGTCGCGGGACGCGACCGCGATGGCGGCCTCGGTGTCGAGCCGTTCGTGCGCCTCGATGAACTGCTCGAGCAACTCGCGTTCCGCGTCGCTCGAGGGCCGGGCCGACCAGTCCGCCCGGCGGGCGGGCAGGTGCGACTGCATGGTCGTCCGGGCGCGCTGGAGCGCGCTGTTGGCCGCGGCGACGCTGGTGCCGAGCGCCTCGGCGGTCTGTATGGCGGGCCAGCCGAGCACGTCGCGGGCGATCAGCGCCGCGCGCTGCCTGGGCGGCAGGGCCTGCAGGGCGGCGAGGAACGCCAGCGAGATCGTCTCCCGCTCGATGGCGATCGCCTCCGGCTGCTGGTCGGTCGGGGCCGCCTGGTCCAGCAGCAGGTCCGGATAGGGCTGGATCCACGGGATCTCGGCGAGCGAGCGCGTCCCGGCCGCGCGGCGCGAGTTGCGGCGCAGCATGTCCAGGCAGACGTTGGTCGCGATCCGGTAGAGCCAGGCGCGGAACTGCGCGCCCTGGAAGCCGGAGCGGCCGCGCCACGCGTTCAGGAACGTCTCCTGCACCGCGTCCTCGGCCTCGTCGAACGACGCCAGCATCCGGTAACAGTGGACGTGGAGCTCCCGGCGGTGCGGCTCGGCCAGGGCGGTGAAGGCGGTCTCGTCCATCGTCACGCCCGGTGGTGGCCGACCTCTTGCAACATCCAGAGATTGCCGTCGGGGTCGCTGAAGTCGGCGAACGACTCGTAGTCATGGCGTTCCGGGTGCGGGCCGTCCACCCACGTGCCCGACTCCAGGTGGCGCACGTCGCTGACGCCCACGCCGCGCTCGGTGAGCTCGGCGCGCGCGGCCAGGATGTCGGTCACCACGAGGTGCAGGCCCTGCGCGGCGCCCGGGGCCGCCGCGGTGATCCCGGTCCCGAACGCTATCGCGCAGGCCGAGCCGGGCGGGTTGACCTGGACGACCCGCCGGCCCTCGCCGATCGGGGTATCGACGATCAGGCCGAAGCCCGCCTCCTCGAGGTAGAACTTCTTCGCGCGGTCTACGTCCGAGACCGGGATGAGCACCAGTTCCAGCTTGTAGTCCATGGCTAAGCCTCCTGCGTTCGCATCGGCCGGGTATCCATTCCTACCGTTGAAACGGGGCCGCGCGGTAAAACTCATCGGTGCGGCGATGCGGCCCTGGGTAACAGGCCGAAGTGCGCGCGGCGGTCTTCGGGGACCAGGTCAGCGTATTCGGGGTGATCGATGATCCAGCGGCGCACGAACGGGCAGTAGGGCAGCACGGCCAGCCGACGCTCGCGGGCCGAGTCGAGGCTGAACTGGACGAGCCGCCCGGCGAAGCCGAGGTGGCGGAAGCGGCTAAGGGTCTCGGCGTGCAGCAGCGCGAGCTCGCCGTCGTGCAGCCGGTAATCGACGAACCCGGCGAACTCGCCGTCGGCGTGAATCTCGAACCTCTCCTGCTCAGGATGGTCGGCGACCTCCAGCTCCATGACCACCTCCGGGCCCCCTTGAGCTAGCAGTGCCCACGATAGTGACCGGTGGTAAGCCGCCCGAGCCGTGGGCGGGAGCGGCGTGGTTGACGGCGGACATCAGGGGGTGGCCGGCTGGGATGGGGAGGGATCGGGCGCGGCCCCGGCGCGATAGCGGGTGAGGGCGGGGATCGTGCCCGCGACCAGCGCGGCGACGATGAGGCAGCCCACGCCGCCACTGACCGCGCTGATGGTGGGCGTGGTCAGCGTGGCGACCGTGCCGGACTCCACGTTGCCTAGCGGGCCGCCGCCGGTGCCGATGATGTACTCAACGCTGGACACCCGGCCGCGGAACTCATCGGGGGTCACCGTCTGCACCATCGAGCCGCGGTACATCACGGTCAGCGTGTCTGCCGCGCCCGCGACGGCGAGCATGGCCAGGGCGAGCGGCAGGTTGCGGGTCAGGCCGAAGCCGGCGATCGCCGCGCCCCAGGTCATGGTCCCGGCCATCATGCCCCGGCCCTGGCGCGACACGCGCGCCGCCGGGCCCGACAGCACGGCGGACAGCAGCCCGCCGACCCCCGGGGCCGCGTTGAGCAGGCCGAGGGTCTGCGGCGAGCCGCCGAAGTGCGCGGCGTTCAGGGCCGGGAAGAGCGCCACCGGCAGGCCGAGGAGCATGGCGTCGAGGTCGGTCAGGAACGCCGCGACGAGCAACGGGCGGTGCCGGATGAAGCGGAGGCCCTCGGCGGTCGCCCGCAGGCTGGACCGCAGGGCGCCCGGCCGATCCGCGGGGCGAGATTCCGTGGCCGGGGGGCGCATGGCGGGGAGCCGGGCCGTGGCGTACAGGGACGCGACGAAGCTGACCGTGTCGATGGCGTAGCAGGTCCGCAGGCCGAAGGCCCCGGTGATGACGCCGGCCAGGGCCGGGCCGAACAGCATCGTGATCCGGCCGGTCAGGGTGTTCAGGGCAATGGCGGCGGTGAGCTGCTCGGACGGGACCAGCCGCGCGACGAAGGTGCGCCGCGCCGGAGCGCCGGTCGCCTGCAGCGTGGCCTGCACCATGGCCAGCGCGTACAGCAGCCACAGCTGGCGGAACTGGGCGTAGGCCTGGACCGCGAACCCGGCGGAGACCGCCATCAGGCACGCGGTGGTGACCAGCGCGAGCCTGCGCCGGTCGACGGCGTCGGCGACCGAGCCGCCGAGCAGGCCGACGATCAGCACCGGGACGAACGTCAGCCCCAGCAGGCCGACGTCCAGGGAGGACCGGGACAGGTCCCAGATCTGCAGGACGACCGCGAAGTTCGTCATCGAGCTGCCGAGGGTGGACAGCAGGCCGCCGGCCAGGAGGCGGCGGAACGCCGCGTGGTTTCGCGCCGGACCGAAATCCGGCAGGACCGACCTCACCGGACCCGGGCCCGGGCCTGCGCTGGCGCGGCGGGCACGGCCAGCGTCGTCACCGCGTCCGTGGTGGCAAACGCGGGGCGGGAACCAATCTTCGTTCGGGCATCAGGGGGATTTTATGCAGAACGGCGAGAGAGGGCGGTCCGCGACCTCAGCCGACCTCCGCGGCGTAGACCACGACATTGCTGAGGTAGTGGTGCGTGGCGGGGTCGAAGGCGCCGCCGCAGGTGATCAGGCGAAGCTCGGCGTCGGGGACGGGACCGTAGACATCCTCAGTCGGGAAGTGGTCCTTCAGGTAGGTCTGGACCGAGGTGACGCGGAACTCGACGAGCGTCCCGTCCGCCCGCCTGACGTAGATCCTGTCCCCGCGGCGCAGCGTGTTCAGCCGGAAGAAGACACCGACCCGGTTGTAGCCGTCGATGTGGCCCACGATGATGGCCGAGCCGATGGCGCCGGGGCGCGGGCTTCCGGTGTACCAGCCGGCGAACGAGATCATGGACAAGGGCGGGACCTGCAGCGCGCCGTCGGAGGTCAGGCCGAGGTACATGAGCTTGGTCTGGACGCCGATCAGCGGGATGGTCAGCGCGACCGGGCGGGAGACCGGCCGCGGCGGCGCCGACGGCGGCGGAGCCACGATCCGGCCCGTGGGGGCGGGCACGGCGTTCACGCCTAGCGCGACGGGACGCAGGGCCGGCGTCCCGTGCCGGGTCAGCAGCAGGCCGGCCGTTCCGCCCGCGACGACGAGCAGGCCGGCCGCAAGGAACACGGCCGGCCTGCGCGAGCGCATTTGCCTAGAACCCGTGGCGCGGCTGGGGGCGCTTGCGCCCGGTCAGCGAGCCGGTTACGGCCAGCGCGAGGCCGACCGCGATGAGCGCGAGCCACGGCAGGGCCGAGCCCGGCCCGTGTCCCGCAACGCCGCCGAAGCCGGTGGTAACGCCGCCACCAGGCGGTTCACCACTGCCCGCGGCGTCGGTGAGGTTGTCGATCTCCAGGCCGTTTGCTCCGTCGAGGACGACCAGGGTGTGGACGGTCCCGGCGGCGACGCTGACGCTGGTGTTCGCGTCCCCCCCGCCGGCGGTCACGGTCACGGTCACGGTGCCGGGCGTGACGGTGTGATACGACGTCACGGTCGCGAAGGCCAGGCTGCTGGCCAGGACGGTGGAGCCGTAGGTCACCTTGACCGTCTGGTCCTTGAGGGACGCCTGGATCACCCGGACCAGGCCTCGCCCGGATGGCGTGGTCAGGTCGTCATCCAGGACCTGGAGCCGCAGGCCCGATTCCGGGCCCATGCCGGCCACGGTATAGGCGTGACCTGCTGCGATGGTTACGCCGGTGGACAGGACCGGCGCGGATGACGAGGACGCCCCGGCGAGGCGCATGGCGACGCTGTAGTCGCCCGCGGTCACCGTCTCATACGGCGACGCGTCTCCGTACGCGACGTGGTGAAGCACGATCTTCGCGTTCGAATTGCCGAATGAGTACAGGTAAACGTCCACGGCCGGGGTGTTCGGGGACAGGTGGGCCAGCCTGATCCAGCCCGTCCCGGTGGTGGCCGACGACGCGAACGCCGTCGCGGCAGCGGGAATGCCCAGCAGCAGGGCCGACGCGGCCAAGAGCATGAGCAATCGCCTAGTTAGTCTCGATGATTTCATGTCGACCCCTCCCAATAACCCAGCTGATGAGCTGCTAGGTGCCGTTCAGACCCAGGGGACCCGGGGCGTCGAACTGGACGGCTACAGCGGACTGACCGTTATTCAGGTGGACAATTGTGTACTTTGAGGGCAGGTAGTCCGACCGCTGCGCAGCTATGAACCCCATGATCGCCGACAGGCCGGAGGGCGGCGCGGCACCGATTTCGGCACCGCGGAGCGGTTCCTCCGCACTTGCACCTGGTGACGAGTCATCGAAGATTATCAGCTGTACTGGCATTTTGGCGGCAAGTGCCGAAAGCGTTACAAGCAGGCGGGGATCGACGTTACCGTCCTGAAGGTCCGCTTGGGCCGCCGGCGAGGCTTGGACGTTCTTGTTGGTCAAAAGCTGGTCACCGGCCTCGATGCGGGCGGACAGATCTGTCCGCTGCGAGGCGTTGAAGGCCGCGGTTCCGCCCGGCCACACTCCGCGGACCTCGACGCGCTCGCCGCCGGTGCCGAAGGCCGCGATCAGCAGCGGCGCGTAGACCGAGTCGAGGCGAGGGCCGAACTGGGCGCGCACCGCCGGCGTCGCGACCACCACGGTCGCGTTCAGCGGGTCGGGGGTGGTCGGCTGGAACTCGTACAGCCGGCCCGCAGGCACGCCGGCGGCCTGGAGCGAGCTGCACATCGCGGAGTCGCAGCCGATGATCGCGCTCGGCAGGATCTGCTGCGCGATCCAGGCCGCCGCCGCGGCGCGGTTGGCCGTGGCGATCTGCAGCATGGTGGGGGTCGTGTTGTGGGCCGCGTAGCTCGGCTGCGGATTCGCGGCCTTGGGCGTGTCCTGGGTGAAGGCGAGGGTCAGGAGCGCCCCGGCGGCCATGGCGGCGATCGCGCCGAGCGCGACCAGCAGGCGGCGGCTGCGCGCCGTCAGTTCCTTGCCCTGGGCGGTGCGGCGGTGGCGCTCGAACCACAGGCGCATCGTCGTGACCGCGACCTGCGACCACGACGGGTCCAGCCGGCCGCCGCGGGCTGCCGACGTCACGACGTGGTTCTCCTGGCCCATCTCGCCCCCCGCAACCCCGTGAGCAGCGGGGTTGTCCACCCAAGCGGTCTGTTCCTAGTCCTGAGCTGCTAGTCCTGTTGTGATTTCCTCCAATATAATCATTTTTCACGCCCTATTGTCATTAAGTTCGCGATCCTGAACATGCATGACCACGGTGCGCTTTTGTATCGCATAACCCGAGGAGCCGCAGATCAGGGCCGGCGGTTCAGTCGCCGAGGCCGAGGATCTCGACCGAGCGCTCGCGCATCTCGACCTTGCGCACCTTGCCGGTGACGGTCATGGGGAACTCGTCGACGATACGGACGTAACGGGGGATCTTGTAGTGCGCCAGCTGGCCGCTGCAGAATTCCCGCAGCGACTCCGCCGTCAGGTCCTGCGCGCCGGGGCGCAGGCGGACCCAGGCCATGAGCTCCTCGCCGTACTTGGCATCCGGAACGCCGATGACCTGCGCGTCCAGGATGTCGGGGTGCGTGTACAGGAACTCCTCGATCTCCCGCGGGTAGATGTTCTCCCCGCCGCGGATCACCATGTCCTTGATCCGGCCGGTGATGGCCAGGTAGCCGCCGGAGTCCATGACGGCGAGGTCGCCCGTATGCATCCAGTGGGCGGCGTCGATGGCCTCGGCCGTCTTCTCCGGCTGCTCCCAGTAGCCGAGCATCACGGAGTAGCCCCGCGTGCAGAGCTCGCCCGGAGTGCCCCGGGGCACGGTCGCGCCCGTGGCCGGGTCCACGACCTTCACCTCCAGGTGCGGCCCGACCCGGCCCACGGTGGACACCCGGCGGTCGAGCGAGTCGTCGACCCGCGTCTGCGTGGACACCGGTGAGGTCTCCGTCATGCCGTAGCAGATCGACACCTCGCGCATCGACATCTGGGACATGACCTGCTTCATCACCTCGACCGGGCATGGCGAGCCCGCCATGATGCCGGTGCGCAGGCTGGACAGGTCGTAGTCGGCGAAGCCGGGCGCGGACAACTCGGCGATGAACATCGTCGGAACGCCGTACAGGGAGGTACAGCGTTCGGCCTGAACGGCCTCGAGGGTGGCGACCGGGTCGAAGCTGGGCGCCGGGATGACCATGCACGCGCCGTGGCTGGTCGCGGCGAGATTGCCCATGACCATGCCGAAACAATGGTAGAAGGGCACCGGAATGCAGATCCGGTCCGCTTCGGTGTAGTTGCAGAGCTCGCCGACGAAGAACCCGTTGTTGAGGATGTTGTGGTGCGAAAGCGTCGCACCCTTGGGGAAACCGGTCGTGCCCGAGGTGTATTGGATGTTGATGGGTTCGTCGGTGTCTAGGTGGATGCGTTCGAGCGCGGAGCGGTTTGACTGGCGTCCGCGCTGTATGAGCGACTCCCAGTCCGGGCGGCCGATTATCACCACGTGCTCCAGGCCGGCGCAGTTCGGCCGGACTTCGGCGATCATCGCGGCGTAATCGGAGTTCTTCAGCCGCTCCGCCGCGATGAGCAGCCTGGTACCGGACTGGTTGAGGACGAAATCGAGCTCGCGGGTGCGGTAGGCCGGGTTGATGTTGACGAGGATCGCGCCGATCTTGGCCGTGGCGTACTGAGTCAGCGTCCATTCCGGGCCATTCGGGGCCCAGATGCCGACGCGGTCGGCCTTCCCGATGCCCAGCTCGAGCAGGCCCAGCGCCAGGGCGTCGACGTCGGCCGCGAGCTCGGCGTAGGTCCACCGCCGTCCGGTGGTCCGGTCGACGAGCGCCTCGCGGTCCCCGAACCGCGCGACCGTGGCGTCGAAGTTGGCGCCGATGGTGTCGCCGAGCAGCGGCGTTTCGGATTCTCCCGATGAGTAACTCAGCGCTGCCGACATGATCCGCACACCTCCACGCTGGTTTTACCTGGCATTGGCGCCACAGTCCAGCATGGCACGGTTTGGGCGGTAACTGTTTCGTGTCCGTGGCGTCATCTCGTCGGCGACCCAGCGACTGATAATAAGGGTGAGATATGGCGGTTCTGGCTGAAACAGCTCCGCTTGGGGAGGGTAATTATGCAATCTCGGTTGATTGACGTCCCGGTTGAAGGCGGGGACCTCCGCTTGCTGGTGTGGGGCTCCGGCAAGCACGTCGCGGTCGGCCTGCACGGGATCACGGCCTCGGCCATGTCATGGCAGGGGGTCGCGCGCCACATGCCGACCGGTTGGACGCTCGCCGCTCCTGACCTGCGAGGACGCGGACATAGCCGCGACCTGCCGGGCCCGTACGGCCTGGACAGGCACGTCGCGGACGTGACCGCCGTGCTGCGGCATTTCGGTGGACGGCCCGTACTCGCCGGGCATTCGATGGGGGCGTACGCGGCGCTGCTCACCCGCGACGCGCACCCGTCGCTTATCCGGCGCCTCGTCCTGGTGGACGGCGGCCTGCCGAGGCCGGTCCCCGAGGGCGTTGACGCAGAAGCATCGCTCGAGGCGACGCTCGGCCCGGCCATGACCCGGCTCCGTCAGACCTACACCGATACCGACGCGTACCTGGCCTTCTGGCGGGCGCATCCGGCGCTGGCCGATCACTGGACCCCCGACGTCGAGGCGTACGCCCGGTACGACATCATCGGCGAGCCCGGCCAGATGCGAGCGCGCGCGATCGAGGACGCGGTCCGCGCTGACACCCACGACATCGTGATGGAAAAGCCGTTCGCGGACGCGCTCGTTCACCTGAGCAGGCCGACGCCGCTGCTGACCGCTCCTGACGGGCTCCTGGGTGAGCCGCCGGGTTTCCAGCCGCCCGATGTCGTCGCCACGTGGCAGGAGCGCGCCCCGCAACTGCGCCCGCTCCTGGTGCCCGACGTGAATCACTACACGATCATGTACGAGGGGAAGGGCGCGGCCGCCGTGGCCCGGGCGATCACGACCAGGGCGGTCTAGCTTCCCGGTCCGTTCTTCCCTGTGCCGTAAGGCACCATGGAGTGGTGACGTTGACGGTAACTCAGCTGGCCTCGGCGACGGCCACGGACTCCTTTGGCGTGCTCGCCGGCGTCGTCGCGGCCGGCGGCGTGCTCGTGATGAGCGGAGCCGGGTTGTCGACCGAGTCGGGCATCCCGGATTACCGCGGGCCGACCGGCCTGGCCCTGCGCGCCGCGCCGATGACCTACCAGACCTTTACCGGGAGTGCCGCCACCCGGCGCAGGTACTGGGCCCGCAGCCACGTGGGCTGGCGGCGGATCGCGCGGGCTGTGCCGAACGACGGCCACTACGCCGTCGCCGAGCTTG
>Ga0187812_1000496_pt1 | contig 13922 bp, 14 predicted proteins | sample NC_S_2_FD_130582 | JGI IMG/M metagenome (GOLD analysis project Ga0187812, IMG submission 130582) | Wetland sediment microbial communities from Neuse River Estuary, North Carolina, USA - ASW-S_2 | ecosystem: Environmental > Aquatic > Freshwater > Wetlands > Sediment | place: USA: North Carolina... | reverse complement strand
CCGTATAGCGAAGCGAGTAGCCCGATGCCGAACGACCCCGCGATCCGCTCCACCACGTTGAACAGCGTGCTCGCGTCTCCCATGCGGTCCGGTGGCAGCGGCCCGGTCAGCGCGCTGAGCAGCGGGGTGATCACCAGTCCGATCGACGCGGACCGCACCGCGAGGATGACCGCGATCACCCACAACGGCGTCGCCGCCCCGACCGTGAGCAGCAGCAGGCTGCCCGCGCCGAGGATGACGAAGCCGGCGCACACCGTCGCGCGGATGGTGAACCGGGTCAGCAGGCCCCGCTGCCCGACCGCGGTCGACAGCCCGGTCACGATCCCCTGCGGCGCCATCGCGATCCCCGCGGCCAGCGCGGACCGGCCCTGCACGGCCTGCGTGAAGACCGGCAGCAGGAAGACGGCGGTCCAGGTCACCACCGCGGCCAGCGCGCACAGGCCCATCGACAGCGCGGGAACCGCCTGCCGGAACAGGGACAGGTCGAGCGCGGGCTGCGCCCGTCCCGCCGCCCACCGCCCGTACGCCGCGAGCAGAACCGCCCCGGCCGCGAGCGGCCCCAGGCAGGCCGCGGACCCCCACCCGTCCGTGCCGCCCTGGCTGATCCCGAGCAGCACGAGCGTCACTCCGCCGCCGAGCATGACGAGTCCGGGAAGGTCGAATTCAGTATCATCCCGAACGGGAGCGGCCGGCTGTCCGGGCAATCGCTTGGCTGCCCAGACCGCGCAGACCCCGAGCGGCACGTTGACCGCGAAGATCAGCCGCCAGCCCGCGGCGCCGATCAGCGCCCCGCCCACCGTGGGCCCGAGCGCTGGCGCCGCGAACAGCATGATCCCGGCGGCCACCGAGATGGACCTGGCCCTGCCGTCCTTGCCGAGCAGCATGGACATCGCCAGCGGCACTAGCGGCGCCGCGACCAGGCCCTGCACGGCGCGGAACGCGATCAGCGCGCCGATGCCGGGGGACAGGGCGCACAGCGCCGACGCGGTGGTGAACGCCGCGAGGCTGGCCCGGTACACCGGGACCGTGCCGTACCGCCGCGCCAGGTAGGCGGTGCCCGCCAGCCCGGTGCCGAGCCCGAGCAGGTATCCGCTGACCGTCCACTGCACCGCGCCGAGTGAGGCATGCAGCGCCCGCGCGATCGGCTCGGCCGCCACGTTGACGATGCTGGAGTCCACCATGGACAGCAACGGCCCGGCCAGCAGCGCGTACTGCACGATGGCCCCGGCCCCGGCCCCGGGCGACCCCGAGCCCGGGGCCGGCCCGCCTCCCGCGGCTCCGTTCATCCCCGCGCCCCCGCGCGGCGCCGCGCCCGTCATGGCTCTGCCGCGAGCGTCCGCAACTTCGCGATCCAGGCGCGCTCGGCCTCGTCGCGGCGGCTGAGCTCGGTGGTCACCGTCTCCGCCCACCGGTCGCCGCCGGCGCGGCTGAGCATCTCCGCGAGGTGCGCGATCCGCGCTTCGAGCGCCTTGTCACGAGCGTCGAGCACGGCCAGCCGCTCGGCGGGTTCCAGCAGGCTGAACTGGCCGAGCCTGGCGAGGAACTCGTAGTCGTCGGGAGCCGTCTCGGGCGGCAGGTCGGCGAGCATGTCGTGCAGCAGCTCACGGCCGTGCTGGGTGAGCGCGTACACCAGCCGCGGCGGCCTGCCCTCCTGCGGCTCCTCGGTCCTGGTGACCGCGCCCGCTTCCTCGAACCGGCGCAGCGCGGGGTAGAGCGAGTTGTTGTTCAGCCGCACCCCGGTGGTGTGCTCCACGCGCTTCCGCAGTTCGTATCCATGCGCCGGCCGCCTCGTCAGGTGCCGGAGGATCAGGATCTCGATGTAGGACACATAGTCCAGTCTAACCTATGTACTACTGGACGAGACGCGACTCAGCGACCTCCATCGTTCTATGCTGGTCTATGCGTTTCGCGGCGTTGGCAAGCTGGCTCATCACGGTGAGCCTGGGTGCCTTCATGCTGCGGACGTGGCTGGCTCGCGGCGGCCTGCGCCGCGAGCGGGCCCGGGCTGGTGGCCTGCCGCCGCAGCTCATCTTCGGCCACGCGGCGCTGGCCATCACCGGCCTGCTCCTCTGGGCGGCCTACCTGGCCGCGGGGACGCGGGCACTGGCCTGGACCGCGGTTGGCGCGCTGATGGTGACCGTGGGCCTCGGGCTCTGCACGGTGACGCTGTGGACCCCGTACCCGGCGCGCCGGCCGGGGGAGCGGCGGGATGCGGCGCCCTGGGACGAGCCCGCGATGGTCGTCCCGGACACCGCGCAGGCGGCGGCCGAGGGTGAGGCGGGAGACCCGCTGGCGTTCCACGTCACCGACGAGATGATCGCCCGGCTGCTGCAGGACCCGTTCCCTGGCCCGCGGCACCGGCCCATCCGGCCCAACCCGGCGGTGCTCGTCCCGATCGCGCACGGCTTCGCGGCGATCTTCACGTTCGTGCTGGCGGTGATGGCCGCCAGCACGTGAAATGCACGGCTGGCGGCGATGATCGGCCGGCGAGTCTTGCGGATCGGGTCCTGCGCTGCCGATACTGCTGGGATGGGCGACCGAAATGTGCTCGGCGGCGAGCTCGAGCCATGTGGAACTGACCCGCTTACCGGCTTCTACCGGGACGGCTGTTGCAGCACGGGGCCCGAAGACCTGGGGAGCCACACCGTCTGCGCGGTGGTGACCCAGGAGTTCCTTGACCATCAGCGGCGCATCGGCAACGACCTGACCACCCCGATGCCGCAGTACCGCTTCCCCGGCCTGGTGCCGGGCGACCGCTGGTGCGTGACCGCCGCGAACTGGCTGCGCGCGCACAAGGACGGCGCGGCCGCCCCGGTGGTCCTTGCCTCCACGCACGAGCGAGCGCTGGAAATCGTCCCGCTCGCCGCCCTCAAGCAGCACTCGGTCGACGTGCCCGCCGACGCCAGCGCCCTGGAAGACACCGAGCGATAGCGCGCGGCGGAGGCTAGCGCCCGAATCCGCGGAGGCTGAATGCAGCTCCGGATAGGGGGCTGAGTGCACCCTGATTCGGGCCCTAGGCCCATCGACCGGCGCGGCAGAAGGCCGGGATGCTGGTGTCCATGGTCATCGTGACTAGCGCGGAGAAACTACGGCACGGCCTGGGAGCGGTCGTGCGGCGGCCGGACGCGTGGTACGCCGGGTTCGCGGTCTACGCCGCCTGCGTGGCCGTCTTCAGCGGCCCGGGCCTGGATCAGTGGTGGGGCACCTGGGCGGCGGCCGGCTATGCCGTCGCCGCGACGGTCGCGGCGTCGTACCGCACTCGAACGGGACAGCTCGCCGCGCTGGCCGCCGCCGTGGCCGGGGCGCTGGTCGCGCCGCTCACCTGGCTGGCGACCCAGGAGCCGGCCACCCCAGACGTGACGGTGGTAGCCAGGTCCGGGGTACTGCTGCTGCACCACGGCACTCCGTACCTCCCGCTCGCCCAGCTCGCCCACGGCGGCTGGCTGGCCTACAACCCGTACCTGCCGGTGATGGCGATCTTCGGCCTGCCGAAGGCAGTTGGGCTGCCCGGCATCCTCGGGGACCCGCGCCCCTGGCTGGCCGCCGTCACCTTCCTGCTGCTGCTGGCCACCTTCCGGATCACCGTGCGAGCGCGAGCTACCGAGATGCGGGCGGGCACCGGCCGCGGGACCGCCGTTACCCTGGCCGCCCTCGCCATCGCGTCGCCGGTCATGGCGTTCCCGCTGGCCATGGGCATCACCGACCCCCCGGTGATAGCCCTGACCTGCCTGGCGCTGGCCCTGCTCACCCGGGGTCAGCGCGCTGCCTGGCAGTCGGCCGTGGTCCTCGGGGTTGTGTGCGCCATGAAGTACACCGCCTGGCCCGCGCTGGCCGTCCTCGCCGTCATGGTCAACGCGCGGGACGGCGCCCGCGCGGCCGTCCGGTTCGCCGCCGTCACGCTGGGCACCGCCATCGCGCTTGTCGCCGCCCTCGCCCCGGCGGCGCTATCCAGTCCGGGCGCCATCGCGGCGAACACGATCGGCTACCCGCTCGGCCTCACCGGCGCGCGTTCCCCGGCGCAGAGCCCGCTGCCGGGCCACCTGCTCGCCACGCTCGGCCCGGCCGGGCACGACGCCGCGATCGCCCTGCTTGCCCTTTCGGGCCTCATCCTGGCCGTGTCCCTGGTAGTCGCGCCGCCCGGCACCCCGGCCCGGGCGGCCGTCCGGGTCGCCCTCGGGCTCACCGCCCTGTTCGCCCTGTCGCCGGCGACCCGGTTCGGCTACCTCTGCTACCCGCTCGCGCTCTTCGGCTGGGTCGCCATCACCGGCGCCGGCCGTCCCGGGCGCCCCGGCACGCCAGCCAGCCCGCAGGCCCGCTTCACGCCCCCCGTCCAGCCCGGGCCACAGTGGCCGGCCGGCTCCGATCGCCCCCTCGCGGGCGCCGGCCACAGGTAACCGGCCGGGTGCCACCCGGCCGCTACCGCCCTAAGCGTTGGTCATCCGGTCTCGGCTGCCCGCTTCAGGGCGGCCAGCGTCTTCGGGATCCCGCTGCGCGCGGCGTCGAACCGGTCGCGCACCTGCGCCGGCGCGTCCGGCCCGTACCTGTCGTCGAACCGCCGCACGCCGGCGGGCAGCATCTCCCAGGACTCGGTCACCAGCGTCCCGTCCGCAACCGGCGTGAAGGTGTAACCCCACCGCGTCCAGGTGCCGCCAACGACGAACGCGAACTCCTCGCCGGGGGAAGCGGCCACCACCTGGGATCGCGTCTCCCAGGGGTCCCGGCCGGGCAGTTCGTTCCTGCCGGTGAACCACGCGCCCTCCGCGGGGCCGGACCCGTCGTCCCACCAGCAGGCCTTGCATACCGGGCTCCACTCGCCCATCCGCGTGACGTCGGCGACCATGTCGTACAGGTCGGCGGGGGACCGGGCGATGACGATCGAGTCGGCGTACCTCAGGGGAGTGTCCACGGTCCTTAAGTATCGCAACGCGCTCGCGCGCCGGGCTAGCGTATGACCCATGGCGATCATGACGCGGCCCCTCGGGCAGACGAACACAGACGTGACCATTCTCGGCTACGGAGCCATGGAACTGCGCGGGCAGCCCAGGGCGCCGGAGATCGACGACGAGGCGGCCGGCCGCCTGCTGAACGCCGTGCTCGACGGCGGGATCAACCTGATCGACACCTCGCCGGACTACGGCAGGAGCGAGGAGCTCATCGGCAGGTACCTGAGCCACCGGCGCGACGAGTTCTTCCTGGCGAGCAAGTGCGGCTGCCTGCTTGAGATCCCGGCCGACGTCCCGCCGCCGTACCCGCACGACTACACCCCGGCGAACGTCAGGGCGGCCGTGGAGCGGTCGCTGCGGCGGCTGCGCACCGACCGCCTGGACCTGGTGCAGGTGCACATGTCCCCGAGCGTCGGGCAACTGCGCGAGAACCACACCGTCGAGACGCTCCGCGAGCTGCAGGACGAGGGCAAGGTCCGGTTCATCGGCATGTCGGGCATACTCCCCAACCTGCCGGACCACATCGCCATGAACGTCTTCGACGCCTTCCAGATCCCGTACTCGGCGGTGCAGCGCGACCACGAGGAGCTCATCACCGAAGCCGCGGGGAAGGGCGCCGGCACGCTGATCCGCGGCGGCGCGGCACGCGGCGCGCCGTCGGAGGAGAAGAACTGGGCGACCGGCCCGCTCAGCCAGCCCGCCGGTCTCGGCCAGCGGAACTGGGCCGCCTCGGGCATCGAGGACCTGCTCGCCGATGGCGGCATGAGCAGGATGGAGTTCGTGCTCCGCTTCACGCTCAGCCACCCGGGCCTGTCGACGACCATCGTCGGCACGGCCAGCCCTGATCACCTCAAGGACAACATCGCCATCGCGGAGAAGGGTCCGCTGCCTGGTGACCTCTACGCGGCGGCAAAGGCGCGCCTGACGCCAGCCGATGAATAACCGGACGTTGCGGGCGGTCGCGGTCTACTGCGGGTCGAACCGCGGCATCGACCCGGCTTACGCGCTGGCTGCGGCGGAACTGGGCCGGCTCCTCGCGAAGCGCGGCATCCGGCTGGTTTACGGCGGCGGCGAGGTCGGCCTGATGGGTATCGTCGCCGACGCGGTTCGCGACGGCGGCGGTGACGTCTTCGGCGTCATCACCCGCGCCCTGGTGGACAGGGAAGTGGCGCATCCCGCGCTGGCCAACCTCAAGGTTGTCGACACGATGCACGAACGCAAGGCAGCGATGGCCGACGCGGCCGACGCGTTCGTCATGCTGCCCGGCGGCTACGGGACGTTCGACGAGTTCTTCGAGGCGGTGAGCTGGACCCAGCTCGGTGTCCACGACAAACCGTGCGGGGCGCTCGACGTGGGCGGCTACTTCCAGCCGCTGCGCGCCTTGCTCGACACGGCGACACAGGCGGGCTTCATCAGCCCGGTCCACCGTGACCTGGTGCTAACCGAGAGGCAGCCAGGCGAACTGCTCGACCGCCTCGCCGCGTGGACCCCGGTAACCACCGACAAGTGGCTGGACAGGTCACAGCGCTGAGGCGATCACCGTGGCCGTAACGATCCCGGAACGGCCACCGCCTACCGTGGACTCAGCCGACCGAGGGGAGGGCGTTCCTGGTGAGCAGCACCGGACCGGGGGGCCGCTCGGCGCGGGTCGCGGCGGTCGCGTTCGGGGCGCTGACGCTTGGCGTCGGCCTGTCGAGCGGCGTTCACCGCGCGCCTGCGGCACACCGTCGACCTGGACACCATCCGCGGCGAGCTGGCCGACACGGTGGACCGCGCCTTCGAGCCGGCCCACATCATGGTCTGGGTCGCCCCGCGGGAGCCGGCGGACGTGCCCGGCGGGCCGCGGCGGGTAATACTGCGGGTGTGAGCCACTGGGTGCTGCACGTGGACCTCGACCAGTTCATCGCCGCCGTCGAGGTGCTGCGCCGCCCGGAGCTGCGCGGCAAGCCGGTCGTGGTCGGCGGCGACGGCGACCCCGCCAAGCGCGGCGTGGTCAGCACCGCCTCCTACGAGGCACGGGCGTTCGGCGTGCACTCCGGGCAGCCGCTGCGCACCGCGGCCAAGCGCTGCCCCGACTGCGTGTTCCTGCCGGTGGACGCCGAGGTGTACAACGAGGTCTCCGCCCGGGTTATGGCCGTGCTGCGGGACACCGGCCAGCCGGTGGAGGTGCTCGGCTGGGACGAGGCCTTCGTCGGCGTGGAAACCGGCGACCCTGAGACGTTCGCCCGCGGCCTCGCCGCCGACGTGCGGGCGGCGACCCGGCTCGACTGCTCGATCGGGATCGGCGAGAACAAGCTCCAGGCGAAGATCGCGACCGGGTTCGGCAAGCCGGCCGGGGTGTTCCGGCTGACCTCGGCGACCTGGTTCGAGCTGCTCGGCGACCGGGCGCCGGACGCGATCTGGGGAATAGGCGCGAAGACGACGGCCAAGCTGGCCGCCCTCGGCATCACCACGGTCCGCCAGCTGGCCGCCGCCGACCCGGACCGGCTGGCGAAAGAGTTCGGCCCGATGACTGGCCCGTGGCTGGTGCTGCTCGGCCGCGGCCGCGGCGACGCCGAGGTGGACCCCACACCGTACGTCGCCCGCTCGCACGGCCGCGAGGTCACCTTCCAGGTGAACATCGCCGACTGGGCCGAGGTGAGGAACGAGGTGGCCCGGCTGGCGAGGCAGGTCGAGGCCGAGGTGGACCGCCCGGTCGCCCGCGTCGTCGTCAAGGTCAGGTACGCGCCGTTCGTCACCATCACCCACGGGGTGCCGCTGACCGGCGCCTTCGACGAGGCCGCGCTGGCGGCGCTGGCGTTGTTCGAGCCGGGCCGCCCGGTCCGCCTGCTCGGCGTCCGTGCCGAGTTCGCCGACATCCCCGATTAGGAGAGCGGCAGGCGCATGCGGATCTCGGTCAGCGCGGCGTTGGACGGCAGCGGCTGGCGCTGCCCGGTCGTGGCGAACCCGCAGCGCTCGTACAGCCGGCGGGCCGGCTCGTTCGACTCGGTGACCCACAGGTACACGGTGTCGTGCCCGTGGTCCCTCGCCCAGCCGGCCACCGCCGCTACCAGCGCACCGCCGACACCCCGGCCGCGCGCTCCCGGGCGCACCCACATCGACACCAGTTCCGCCGCGCCGTCTTCCTCGTAAACGCCGGCCAGCCCGGCCGGCTCGCTGAGGTCCGCGGCGTACGCGAAGAACGTGACGGACCGCTCGCTGATCCGGCCGCGCCATTGCTCTTCCGTGAACGGGGCCTCCCGCGCGTAGGCCGAGCCGAACGCGTGCGGCGCTTCGCGCAGCGCCGCAAGCCGCACGTCGCGCAGCAGTGCCCAGTCGCCGGCCTCGACCGCGCGCACCGAAACCATCGGTGCCGGTCAGCCGCTGACGTGCGATGTGAGCCAGGAACAGAAAGCCGCGCTCGTTCGGAAAAATGAGATGACTTCTTCCGCGGCGGAAGATGCCTGCAACGGTGCCCCGGGGTCCCAGTGCTGCCAGGTGGTCAGGCCCTTGTGCCTGAGCAGGCCGATCCGCGGGTGGTCTTGGGAGTAGCCGCGGGGCGCCGACTTGAGCGTGCCGTGGCCGTGGATCTCGACACCGGCTTTTTCCAGCCCGGCGATGATCGTCTCGAGGTCGGCGCCGGCGGATTGGGCAGCCACGGCCGCGCGGTACCGGGCGAGCTGGTCCGGTTCCATGTGCCACATGCCAGCCCCGGCACCGAGCCCGTCGGCGGAGAACTGCACGTAATGAGCAGCGCCGATCGTCGCCCCGATATGCGTCTTGTAGGGCGTCTTGTCCCCGCTGAAGCGGATATCCCGGTAGGGCCGGAAGATCTTCGGCTCGCCGAACTCGGCCGCGAGCAGCTCGGTGAGCTCCTGCATCGGACGCAGCACCGCGTTCTCGTAGACGGCCTTATGGCTCGTCCAGTACGACTTCGAATTGTCCGCCTCGAGGCCCTCGTAGAACTCCACCGCCTCGGACGGCCACCCGCCGAACGCCATTGCCCCAGCCTACGCGGTTCCGGTGGCACTTAGCGGGACCAAATGACGTCGCACCCTGTGCTTTGCCCCGCGCTGGTGAGCAAGGACGACTACGATTCCCGTGCGCCCGCAGCATCCCCGGTCCACGAAGGGAATCGTGATCATGCTGTCTGCCGATCTCTCGGTTAAGGAGCGGGCGGTGATGTTCGCCCTGCTCGCCGAAGCCCGCCAGCTTTCGAACCCGGAACTGGAGGAGCGCGTCGGCTTTCGGCTGGACGGTAAGGAACGGCGCAAGCTCAACGACCTCAAGCTCGTGGAGAGCGACAAGCCGGGGCGCGCCTATGTTCACGAGCTGTCGGAGGCCGGCTGGCGATGGTGCGCCGACGAGCTTTCGGCCAACCCGAGCAGTCGCGGCGGGAGCATGGAGCGCGCGTTGTACGCCATCTTCGGCGGCCTCGACCGCTACCTGCGCTATAGCGGGCAGAGTCTCGCGGACATCTTTCGTCATCGGGATGAGGAGTGCCGCGATGATCGGCCAAGCCTCGAAGCACGCATCGGGACCGCCTACCGGGCGCTGAGCGCCGGGCCTGGCGACTTCGTCAGGCTGCGCGAACTGCGCCAGCGCTTGGCGGACATCAGCCGGCCAGAGGTTGATTCTGCGCTCGCCGCGATGTATCAGCAGCGGCGCGTCAACCTCGTTCCGCAATCCAATCAGCAGGGCCTCACGGACGCGGACCGGGAATCGGCGCTTCGCATTGGCGGCGAGGACAAGCACCTGATCTCGATCGGGCAATGAATCGGGTAGTGATGACCAGCGAAAACCTGAATGCGCTAACCACGCTCACGTTCAACTGGACCCGTGCGCTGCAGGACGTATGGGCGCCCACGCCGTATCACGTCGAAGGGCTGCACGCGGAGACCGCCGGATTGCTTGCCCAGGGCATCGGCGAGGCCAGCGCCGACGGAACCGAGCCGCCGCTCGGCATCGTCATCCGGGGGGAGCGCGGCGTCGGCAAAACTCACCTGCTTGGCTGGACGCGTGAGCAGGTCCAGCAGGCGGGCGGTTACTTCTTCCTGGTAGGCGACCTGTCCGCGAAGGCCTTCTGGGAGGAAGTGCTCGGCTGCGTCGTCGAGCAGTTGCTGCCGCTTTCTGATGGCAGCCGCAATCAGCTGGGCAGACTGCTGGCTGGTCTGGCGGACAAGGCGGAGCTGGACGGAAATTTCCGCAGTGCAGTAACCGGGGAGGTGCCGCCGTCCCGGGACGCGGTCCAAGTCTTCGTGGCGGCACTGCGGCGGGCGGATTCTAAGGTGGGCCTGATCTGCCAGGACACGGCTCGGGCGCTAGTCCTGCTCGCCTCGCCCCTCCAAGAAGACCAGGATGTGGGTTACTACTTCCTGACGGGCAACGAGGTCGACGTCGAGGATCGCCGCCGCTGGGGGATCAACTCTCGGCTGAAGCTGCCGCGGCTGCTGGTCAGCGAGTTGTCCCGGCTGCTGGCGCTCGCCGGGCCGACTGTGATCGCTGTCGACCAGATCGACGCGCTGATCGACGAGCTCATTGATGTCTCCGGCGACGCAGCGCCGCGGTCGCGTCATCTCGCAGACATGGCCACCGGGCTGATGACGCTCCGCGATATCACTCACCGGACGCTCACGGTCGTCTCGTGTCTGCCGGAAAGCTGGGACTATCTGCGCAAATACGGGGTAGACACCGTCGCCGACCGGTTCCGCATGGCCCCGCAGCTCCAGAACATCCCGAGCGCCGCCGTCGGCCGCCTTATGATCGAGAAGCGGTTCGCAGCGGACTACGCGCGAGCCGGCTTCGAACCGCCCTACGCGACCTGGCCGATCCTGCCCGCAGCCTTCGACGAAGCCAGCAAGTACACGGCCCGGGCCTTGCTTAAGCGCATCGAGGCCCACGTCAGCGCGTGCCTACGGGAGCGGACCGTGACCGAGCTTGCCCGGCTCGACGAGCGGTCAGATGGCGCGGAAGGGGAGGTGCCGTCACGGGGTACTCCACCCGCTGGTGCAGACCAGGACTTCGCGGAGATTGACGCTCTGTTCGCCGGTCTGCTTCACGATGCGGAAGTATCTACGGCATTCAATCCGGAGACCGAGGACTCGATCGTACCGGCGCTGCTCGCCGCCGGGCTTGAAGCGTGGGTCAGGGAACTCGGCGAGCAGACCGGTTACTCATTCGTTCAGGACCCGGTGCCGGGCAAGAATCCGCGCCTGCACGCGTGCCTGCGGATGATCCTGGACGCGCGTACCGAGCGGCAGCATCGGTGGGGGTTCCGCGCGATCGGGTCGGATAACGCCAGGGCCGTGCAGAGCCGCCTCAAGAAGGCAGCCGAGGGCGCCGGACTCGACGCCGCTTCTGCCGGGCGTGAGCTTTTCGTGCTGCGGAGCTCCCCCTGGCCGGCGGGCAAGGTCACCGAACGGGAAACGGACGACTTCGTGGCCAAGGGCGGTGTCGTGCTGCCGGTCGCTGAGGCGGACCTAAAGACATTCCACGCGCTCAGTGAGCTGCTGGCGGCCCACCATCGCGACCTGAATGCCTGGCTGCTCGCGCGGCAGCCAGCACACCGCACGGAACTCCTCGAACGGGCGTTGGGCGGCGTGGGCCAGCCAGGGGCAGCCGAGCCGTCATCGGATGTTGGTCGAGTTGGGGCGTCCGCGGTCACCAGCGCAGCTAGCGCCGTGCTCGCTCCTCGTACAACCATCCACGTCGGCGTCACCGCTGCCGACCAGGCGCCGGTTAGCTTGGATCTGTCTGCGCTGCGCAGGCACGTGTCGATCTTCGCCGGCTCAGGTTCCGGTAAGACGGTCCTTCTCCGCCGCCTCATCGAGGAGTGCGCGCTGCACGGGGTGTCTTCGATCGTGCTCGACCCCAACAACGACTTGGCGCGGCTGGGCGACGCGTGGCCGGAGACGCCACGCGCCTGGGCCGACGGTGACGCCGAACGGGCCGGAGACTACATCGCGAACACCGACGTGGCCATCTGGACGCCATGCCGCGACGGCGGCCGCCCGCTTACCTTCCGACCGCTTCCGGAGTTCGGCGCCGTCCGGGACGACGCCGACGAGTTCAATGCTGCGGTGAGTGCCGCGGTCGAAGCGCTCGCGCCGCGGGTCAACGTGAACAAGGACACGGTCAAGGCGAAGCAGGAAAAGGCTGTGCTGACAGAAGCACTCCGATATTTCGGCCGGGAAGGGCACAGTGACCTCAACGACTTCGTCGCCCTGCTGAGCGATCTGCCGCAGAATGCGAGCACCCAGAGTAAGGCGACCGTGATGGCGGCCGACCTGGCGGATAGGCTCAGGGCCGTCCGGGCATACGATCCGCTCTTCGGTGGTACGGGTGAGTCCGCAGATCCGGGCGCGCTACTCACTCCGGCGGCCGGCAAGCGGGCGCGGGTCTCGGTGATCAGCCTCGTCGGACTGCCGGACCTGGAGCAGCGGCAGAGCTTTGTTAACCAGCTCCAGATGGCCTTGTTCTCTTGGATTAAGCAGCACCCAGCCGGTGACCGGCCACTGGGCGGCCTGCTCGTCATGGACGAGGCCCAGGATCTAGCGCCTTCCGTCAGAACTACACCGTGTACGGTGAGCACACTCCGCCTCGTCTCGCAGGCCCGCAAATACGGTCTTGGCCTCCTCTTCGCCACCCAATCGCCGAAGGGCCTACATAATTCAATACCGGGGAACTCGACCACGCAGTTCTTTGGTCTGCTCAACAGCCCGGCCCAGATCGATGCGGCGCGTGAGCTCGCGAAGGCGAAAGGTGCCGAGATCCCAGACATTGGGCGGCTCAGCGCCGGCCAGTTCTACGCCACCACTGAGGGCGTCGGCTTCCGCCAGATCCGGACGCCCATGTGCCTGAGCTACCATCCGCCGAGCCCGCTCACGGAGGAAGAGGTCATCAAGCGCTCGGGGCTCTGAGCTGCTGGATGACGTGTTACCCGCGCGGACCCGCGTCGTCTCGCCGGGCCATGGCCTGGTAAATCTCCCGGCGGTGGCCTACCCCCACCACCAGGATGACGAGCTGCCCGTCGACAACGTCGTAGATCACCCGGTAGTCACCGACGCGCAGCCGGTAGCGGTCCGCATACCCGGCGAGCTTCTTCACGTTGGCGTCTGGTCGGCGCGGGTCGTCCCCGAGCGGGGTAAGCGCACGCAGTATCGTCAGCGCGGCTGGCTGCGGGATGGCTCGTAGCTGCCGCACCGCCCGCTCACGCCACCGGAACGCGTATTTCACGCGACGCCTTTGCCGGTCTCTTCCTCGAAGATCGCGGCGACGACCTCGGACATGCTGTAAGTCGGCGCGTCGGGATTCTCCGCGAGGTCGCGGTCGGCCTCGCGAGCGAAATGCCGGTCGATGGCGTCTTCGAGGGCGTTGAAGTCCTCGATGGGGATGACCGCGGCTACGGCCTGGCCGTTGCGCGTGATGATGGTGGGGGTCCCTCCTTGTGCCCGTGTGATCACCTCGGCGAAATGCGCGCGGGCATCCCGGACGCTCAGCTGACTCTGCCCATCATCCATACCGCGAGTGTACCCAAAATTGTGTACACAAGCATCCTCGAAGCCTTCAGCGTCTGTCGCGGTCACGAGCCCATAGACCATCGATCCTCCTCGGTGGATGCGCCACGCCGTACAGCGGACCACTGACATTCCGGAGCAACGTTCGCGCGCCCGTAGGCTGAAACTCATGCTGGTGTCCAAGGGTGAATACGAGATCGATGATGATCCGGGGCGGCTTGACCTCGATGTCGTGCATGGCTTCGTCACCGGGTCCTACTGGGCCGAAGGGGTGCCGCGGGCCATCGTCGAACGGTCCGTCGCGAACTCGCTGGGCCTCGGTCTGTACTACGGCGAGAGCCAGGTCGGTTTCACCCGCGCCGTCACCGACCGCGCCACGTTCGCCTGGGTCTGCGACGTTTTCGTGCTGCCTGATCACCGGGGCCGCGGCCTCGGGCACTGGATGATCGAGACGCTGCTCGAGCACCCGGACCTGGCCGGCCTG
>Ga0187812_1000495_pt1 | contig 13923 bp, 10 predicted proteins | sample NC_S_2_FD_130582 | JGI IMG/M metagenome (GOLD analysis project Ga0187812, IMG submission 130582) | Wetland sediment microbial communities from Neuse River Estuary, North Carolina, USA - ASW-S_2 | ecosystem: Environmental > Aquatic > Freshwater > Wetlands > Sediment | place: USA: North Carolina... | reverse complement strand
GAGTAATCCCTTGATCACGGTATAGAATTTATCTTACCTAGTTTAAGACCGTTCTCTCATCTGTTAAGCCGGTTTTTTATATCGAAAAATAAATCAATTTTATTAACAATTTTAACATACGAGGTTAGGAATTCCTAAGTGAAAACTAGTTTGTTTCCCATCGACAAAGTTTTTAAAGATGTCTTTCACATTCTTCCTTCAACTTCGGTGCATATTAAAATTGAACTTGATCTTCCCTGCAATAGATGCAGTTGAAGATCAAGTTCGAGAATTTGTTCTGGAGGGAGTTACTTCAGCAGTATCATTTTCTTTGTATCAACAAAATTACCTGCAGTAATTCTATAGAAATATACTCCGCTTGCGAGTGTAGATGCGTTAAGCACGGCATGATGGGTTCCGCTTTGCTGCACCTGGTTCACTATTGTTTTTATCTCTCTGCCGGCTGCGTCGTACAACTTCAATACTACCTGGCTTTGTACCGGTATGGCATAATCAATTGTTGACGATGGATTAAAAGGATTAGGATAATTCTGCGATAGCGAATACTTAGTTGGTACATTATTCTTTTCAACTACGCCGGTAGGTATAGTAGTAACAAATACGCTTCTGCCATGAGTAAACGCGAACAATTGGTTCGTGCCTGTCTGCAGCACCAGCTCGTCGACAGGGACATAATTCGGCATTCCGTTCCCGCTCACGTTTGTCCAGTTTGCGCCATGGTTTGATGTTTGATAAACGCCCGTCTCGGTACCGATATATAATACCTGGGGATTATTCGGATCAATAACAAGAGTATGAACGGGCACATCGGGAAGGTCGCCGGAGATATCCGTCCAGCTATTTCCTTGATCGCTTGAAAAGAAAATATGCCGTGTCGGCGTTTTGCCGTCGTTATTATAGCCGGAATAACACGCGTAAATATTTTGTTTGTTATTCAAGTCAACTACAATTCTTCTAACATAAGCGCCGTTATTATTCGGCGGAGTTATGCTCGTCCAGATTTCATTGCCGCCTGTAATGTTTGCTTTAAATATCATACCGTTTTCCGTGCCCGCAAAAGCAAGATAAGGTGAAGCCGCATTGACAATTGTAACTGCGCTTAGATCACCATTTGAAGTATCAAGTACAGAACTTGAATCTGTCCAATCGTTTCCGTTATCAAATGAAAGCCATACTCTGTTTGATCCTGCTATAATAGCTTTTGAGTTTTCCGGATCTAAGGCAAAGGGAGAAATAAACAATGTGGAATTTGCATCGCCGGCATCTGTTAATCCTGAAGTTGAACTATTCCATGAAGTACCTCCGTCAGTAGTTTTACTTATCTGGAGATTAGTATATTCCTCATAAGCAATATTGGAATTCGATTGATTAATAGCAGCGTAACCGCCATCTCCACCTACAACTTCAGTCCAATTTTTCCCAGTGCCGTTGTATTTGAGATGTCCGTTATCCTGTGCGCCGCCATAATAAATACTTCCGGAAGTAAAAACGGCTCCGCCATAGAATTGTGTAATTTCCAAACCGTTATTTAGAGCAATCCAGGTTGCCCCCCCGTCTGTAGTTCTATAAATCCCGCCGTCATCTCCGGCATAAAGCGTATTTGGCTGCGACGGCACAAAGCAAATTGCATGATGATCTGCATGAACTACGGGCGAGCCGTAATAGGAGTCCCAATATGTTAGTTGCGACCATGATGAACCTCCATCGGTAGAGTTCATCATATCAACGCCGCCGACAACAATATTCTGGGAATTGTTTGGGTCGATAGAAATAACATTTCCGTACCATCCTTGCGAACCGAGGTACGAAAGATTACCTGTAGAAACTAATTTGCCGGGTTTCGTTAAGGCAGTCCAATTAGATCCTCCGTCAGTTGATTTATAGATGCCATTCAATCCGGCATCTCCACTGGATTTCGTAATAGTAGATTCAAATACAGCGTAAACAGTATTTGGATGGGAAGGATCCTGAGTCATTGCAATTCTGTTGTAGTTACTTGTCGGCAGCCCGCTGGTAATCTGATTCCATGTAGTGCCGCCGTCTGTCGTTTGGAATATGCCTCCCCAATTTGGAGAGTATCCTCTTGTAGCAAGCAGAACATCTGTAGAGCTAATTGCGATAACATCGCAGCTGGAATAGTAATTTGTAACCGCTGTGGTAGATATTTTAGTCCATGTTGCGCCGCCGTCTCCCGATTTATAAAGTCCGCCGTTAGTATAATAACCTCCAACGTTGTCTTTATAATTATAGGCATAAGTAGCGGCATAAATATTATTGCTTGGATCGATAGAAATTTTCATAACATTTCTAAAGCCCCAAACGTGAGTTCCAACTGTTGAGGGCAGTAAAGTCCATGTATCGCCAAAATCTGTCGACTTATAAATTCCTCCGCCGTACACTGCGTCGGTGTTAAGCCAGCCTTCGCCTGTTCCGGCATAAACTGTGTCGCCGTTATTTGCCATGCTGCCGATGGCAATCGGGTTATCCTGGTCTGTTTTAGGTGACCATGATGAGCCTCCGTCAGTCGATTTCCATATTCCTCCGGCTACTGCGCCGATTAATATTTCATTAGGGTTTGAAGGTCTAACCAAAATAGATCTAATTCTTCCGCCGATATTTCCGGGACCTACGTCGCTCCAGCCTGAGATTAATTGTGAGTTATCAAAACCCTGCTTGCTCATCAAATATTTTTTTGTATAGCTGATAGCTCTTGTACGCGAAAGCGGATCGAAATAATTTTTATTCCCTACAATCATTTTGTATCTGAATTCAATGGCGGCGTAAGGATTATCACGGTCGCCCTGCGTAGGCTCGTTAGGCTTTTTCTTAAAGACTGTCAAGTTCTTTTTATAATGAATTTGGAAATAACTGAAGCTAAAAAGCAACGCTGCTAAAAACAGTAGTAATGTTTTTTTCATTAGGTACCTTTCAATTAGTAGTTTAAAAAAAGTGCATCCGCAATTGAAGTGAAATTTTAGTGATAAATAAAAAGATAGTCAAGTTAAATCATGATGAATATTAGTGTACCTAAACAAATATTTCCTTGAGCAATAAGATTTTAAGCACAGCGGGATAGAATTAATAAAATTTCTTTATATGCTTAGTTGACTTAAATATATTTTTATTTATTTTGAATAAGTCATTTCAGAGGTTATAATGAAATTATTCAGCTTTATTTTGGTAGTTGTATTGTTATGCTTTTCGCTTCAGACTAAAGGATGGAGCCAATTAGTTTATTCCGGTATTGAGCGGGAAACTATTACACCAATATATTCGGAGCGGCAGAACACCGAATGGTGCTGGGCTGCTAATGTGCAGTTAATCATGAATTATTACGGTGCCAAGGTTTCGCAGGAAGATATAATTAAAAGATCGTTTGATGTGCGTGATCCTTATACCAGTCTCCCGAAATGGAATGAGAAACTTAAAGCTATAACCTCCCGGTTGAATGGCTGGCATATAAATTACAATAACAGTAAATATTTATTGCATGTCAATCTTGTTAAAGGAAGCCCTTCGCCTGAACTTCTTCTTAAAGAATTAAAAAATGATAACCCGGTTATCTTAGTAGATTCAATAAGTGCGGATAGTTCACGCCCTATTGTCTGCACTGCTGTGGGGTTCTTACCGGGATATTACGGACCGGTAATCAAGGAATTGATGGTTAGAGATGTTATGCCGGGTTGTGCGGATAGTTCAACAAGCCAGCGGATGAAATGGAAAATTCCCGATGTCATAAAAAGAATTTCGGCGTACTGGCTGATAAGCGTTAAGAAAGAAAAACCTTCGGCAAAGAGACATTTTAAAAAAGAATAAAACCGATTAGCTCATTTAAAAATACTTTTATTTTTAAGACAAAAGTCATTTAATACTTCAACACTGCCGAAATTATTTTAACGGTAATGATCCCCGTCGCAATGCTGAATTGAAATTCAGCCGTGGTTTGGTTAATTTTGTGTGTCTAAAAAAATAATTTTCACAAAGGAGTTATAGAATGGCAGTTAAAGTAGGTATTAATGGATTCGGAAGAATTGGCAGATTAGTATTCAGCGCTTTAGTAGATAAAGGCATACTCGGAAGTAAGATTGATGTAGTCGCGGTTGTTGATATCAGCACCGATGCAAAATATTTTGCTTATCAATTAAAGTACGATTCCGTTCACGGGAAGTTCAAAGGAACATTATCAACAGAAAAAAGCAGTCCAACGGTAACTGAGGATGATGTTCTAATAGTTAATGGTCATAAAATTAAATGTGTGCTGGCAACAAAAGAGCCGTCTCAATTACCATGGAAAGAACTTGGCGTTGATTATGTTATCGAATCAACAGGACTTTTTACCGACTCCGCAAAAGCTCAAGGGCATTTAGCAGCCGGCGCTAAGAAAGTAATAATTTCCGCACCAGGTAAAGGCGATGTTAAGACAGTTGTAATGGGCGTTAATGATAATGAATACGATCCGGCTAAACATAATATTATTTCAAATGCATCCTGCACGACGAACTGTTTAGCTCCGCTCGTTTATGTTCTTTTAAAAGAAGGCATTGGAATTGAAACCGGATTGATGACTACAATTCATTCTTATACGGCGACTCAAAAAACTGTCGATGGTCCTTCTAAAAAAGATTGGCGCGGCGGCAGAGCGGCGGCAATAAATATTATTCCTTCAACGACCGGCGCGGCAAAAGCTGTTGGCGAAGTATTGCCGACTGTAAAAGGAAAATTAACAGGAATGTCTTTCAGAGTTCCAACCGCGGATGTCTCCGTTGTCGATTTGACTTTTAGAGCAACCCGCGATACTTCAATCGCAGAAATTGATTCTTTGTTAAAGAAAGCTTCTGAAACATATCTTAAGGGAATTCTCGGCGTAGCGGATGAAGAGGTTGTATCAACTGATTTTGTTCACGACGAGCGTTCTTCTATTTATGATTCTCTGGCTACTCTTCAAAATAATTTTAAAGATGAAAAAAGATTCTTTAAGGTTGTTTCCTGGTATGATAACGAGTGGGGTTATTCAAACCGTGTTGTAGATTTATTAGTAAAGATTACTAAGTAATATTTCATTGTTTAAAGGCGAAGTTTATACTTCGCCTTTTTATTTTTTCTAAATTCAATTTTCAGACTATTTTTAATGACAAACTTAAGTAAGCGGGTTCCATTATGAAAAAACTTTCTATTGATAATCTAAATTTAAAAGATAAAAGAGTATTAGTACGCGTGGACTTTAATGTTCCGTTAGATGATAACCTTAATATTACCGATGATAGAAGAATATCATCCTCACTGCCGACAATTAAAAAAATAATTTCTGACGGCGGTAAGGCAATCTTGATGAGCCATCTCGGAAGACCTAAAGGCAAGGTAAATCCAAAGTATAGTTTAAAGCCTGCTGCTTCTAAATTAAGTGAACTTCTCGGAAAAGAAGTAAAGTTAGCCCCGGACTGCGTTGGTGACGAAGTAAAAGATTTAGTAAACAAAATGGCGCCGGGAGACGTCTTACTGCTTGAGAATTTAAGATTCCATGAAGAAGAAGAAAAGAACGATCCTGAATTTTCCAAAAAGCTTGCGGAACTTGGCGATGTATATGTTAACGATGCTTTCGGCAGCGCACACCGCGCCCATGCTTCCACAGAGGGCGTAACAAAATATATTAAGCAAAATGCCTCCGGTTATTTAATGCAAAAAGAATTGGATTATTTGGGCAGCGCTATTACCAATCCGGTTAGACCTTATTGTGCAATACTTGGCGGCGCCAAAATATCCGGCAAGATTGATGTTATTCAGAATCTGCTCGATAAGGTTGATACAATGATTATCGGCGGCGGAATGGCTTATACGTTTTTTAAAGCTCAAGGAAAAGAAATCGGGAAATCTCTTTTGGAAGTAGAAAAGCTTGGAATGGCAAAAGATCTTTTAGAAAAAATAAGCAAGTCCAATGTAAAATTTTTGCTGCCGGTTGACGTCATCGTAGCTGATGAATTTAAAAATGACTCATCCTCAAAAGCAGTAAGTATTAATGAAATTCCGGCTGAAAAAATGGGACTTGATATTGGACCAAAAACAATTGAACTTTTCACAAGCGAATTATTAAAATCAAAAACAGTTGTTTGGAATGGTCCCATGGGTGTTTTTGAAATGGATAATTTCGCAAAAGGCACTAATGCGATTGCTGAAGCTTTAGTAGAAGCTACTTCAAAAGGCGCCATTACTATTGTCGGTGGAGGAGATTCCGCCGCCGCGATTTCAAAAGCCGGATTAGATGATAAGGTTTCGCATGTATCAACCGGCGGCGGAGCCTCTTTAGAATTTCTCGAAGGCAAAGTACTTCCGGGTGTTGTCGCTTTAAGCGAAGCTTAGCTTGTTAAGATTTGAATTTATATTTAAGGAACTGATTAGTGGCTGATAATTATTATAGACCAAGAGGCTTTGGTGGTTTTTCTTTATTTCCCCCGGTAATAAAAAACTTAATCATCATAAATGTTGTAGTGTTTTTATTCCAGACCATCGGGCAGCAAATAGTTACGAGTGCTGGGTTAACTTTTGCGGATATTTTAACAAAATATTTTGCTCTAATTCCTCTGCAAGGTATAACTCTTGTAAACGGAACGGGAGCTTCCATATCCTGGCATTTTTATCCGTGGCAATTGATTACTTATCAGTTTATGCATGGCGGGTTTACTCATATTTTATTTAATATGTTTGGGCTGTGGATGTTCGGTGTGGAAGTGGAATATCTTATGGGTTCAAAGAAATTTATTTATTTCTATCTGCTTTGTGGAATTGTCGCAGGAATATTCCAACTCTTTCTGCCGCCGCTATTCGGTGAAGCGCTTGCCCCTACCATCGGCGCCTCCGGCGCTATATTCGGCGTACTTGTAGCTTTTGCGATGTTTTTCCCGGATAGATATATTTTTATTTATTTCCTTATTCCAATCAAAGCGAAATATTTAATCCCAATATTTATTTTAATGGAATTATATTTTGCCGATACGGGCGGCGGCAACATTGCTCACCTAGCGCATCTTGGCGGAGCACTTGCCGGATTCATTTATATTATGATGGATAGGAGTTCAGGAGTAACTATGAGGAATCCGTTTAGCAGTGCTTCTTCAAGCAAAGGAAATATTTTCAATTCATTTAATATGCCGGCGAACCCCTTTAAGAAAAAAGACGATAAGGTTGAAGATGCGGATTATTATGAAGTAGATGACGATAAGAATATAAATGTAACTCAAAAAGATATTGATGCAATACTTGATAAGATAAGCCAATCCGGCTATCAAAATCTTACCGACCGCGAAAAGAGAATCCTTTTTGAGGCGAGCAAAAAAATGAAGTAAGCAATGAGTGTGTTAGTTTTATGAAAATCAAACCGGCAATTATTTTGTTACTAATTTTACAAACTGTATTCTTAGTTTCATGTTCAGAAAAAAAAATACTTCCTGAAGATAAATTTGTAACTGTTTATGCAGAGCTAATATTTGCGCAGGATACTTCATCCACCCTTTCCTCTAAGCAAAACTTTAAGTCAATCATTCTTTCAAGATACAATGTTTCTGAAAAGATGTATGATTCCACTGTGGCTTATTATAATGCGGATCCGCAAAGATGGACAGGCTTTTTTGATAAGGTAACTAAACACGTTCAGGATTTGCAAAAGCAAAAGAAGCAGTAAATTTACTTTTGGCTACCGCAATTCTTATAAGTGGGTAAGAGATTTCTTTTGGCAGCCTGTTTTTCAAATCTTTTAAATCAACAAATCCTTTTTTGATTTCCTTTAAAATTAAATCAAGCTGGTTATCATTGTAAAGATGGCTTATGTCAAGTAAAGAGTCATATTCTAAAATTGTTTCTATCTGCATTGATATGACCGCTTCGGATAGCTGCCTCACCGCGGAAATATCTTTAAGTGAATATTTTTTCTCCAGGAGATTTAAAGTTTCGGTGATATTTGACGGAAGCTGTTTTTGATTTGTGTTTGTATCAGCGCTGTCGTCTTTTGAGCTTGAAAAATTAACTAACACTTCAAGAAAATCATTCCCGATTTTATTAAACATCCTTTCCGTGAAGCCGCTGATATTCAATAGGTCCCGCCTCGAACGAGGTCGTTGCTGTGCGACATCCCGGAGAATCTCGTCCGGGCAAATTAAATATGCCGTTTGTAAAAATTTTTTCGCGGCTTTTGTTCTAACTTCTCTAAGCAAATTAAACAGCTCCAGGTTAGATTCATAGTTTTGCTCAAGTTCATTTTCATTCCCGATTATTCCGCTTTGCATTAAAAAGTTTTTACCCGTAGCGGTAATTTGTAAATATTTTTTATTGTTATGCTTTTTTGCGATTAAGCTTTTTGATATTAATTCATGTATGGATTGTTTTATCTCTTCGTTAGAATAATTACTGCATGCGCCAAATGTTGCGATGGTATTAGATTGTCCGGCTGATTGTTCTCCGCTTACTATTGAAATGATTTTTTTCTCCGGCGAAACTTCATTCAGCAAGAATAAAGTTTTCAAAATTATTTCTTGCATGTAACCGGAATTCAATTCGGAAGATTGATAACTGCCTTTACATGAATCACATTTGCCGCAGCTATACGTTGAGGTATCCTCACCGAAATAATTTAGAATAAATTTAAATCGGCAGTTTTTCGTGAAGGCATAATCAACCATTGAATCAATTTTCTTTTGAAGATGAAGGAAGCTTTCATTCAGCTTTTTATAATTCAAGCGAAGATGTCTTGCCTCGACTCGCGGTGTTATAAGCAAGGCATTTTCATCAGCCGGCGGCTTCTTATAAATAATAAAGCCAAGGTTTTCTAAAATGATTAAAGCTTCCTCTATTTCTTCTGCGGAAATATTTAGCTGGGAAGATAATTCACTGCTTGAAACTTTTATCCTGTTTATAAAAATTTCTCCGCCGTAATTTCTTAAAAGATGGACAACCAGTTCTTTAACAGTAGTATTGGATGTACTTTTAATAAAATCCTTAAGCTTATTTTTACCGACAATAATTTGGAGTTGAGGCTTTCTGTCAAACTCCGAAATTAATTTAATGTATCCGCCTTCCTCAAGGAATTTTAATGAGGAATGAAGCAAACCTTTTGAAATTTTCTTCTTTGCAACGGCAGAGATGTACTCCATGTTCAAAGGGATTTCTTTATCGTCAAAACTTCCGACGGGTATTTTATTGTAATCGCAAATTGCGTCATAAATATTTTCGATCATCTGTTTGTCCGGGTGTGAATTCACCAGGAAATAATTCTGAATATTTATATCTTCGTCGTCATGCAGAAGAAAAACAAACGATGTTTTCCCGTCTCTACCGGCGCGACCGATTTCCTGGTAATAATTTTCTATTGAGCCGGGAGTGTTGTAATGAATAATCAGCCTGATATCTTTTTTATCGATGCCCATTCCGAAAGCATTTGTGGCGGCAATAACCTTTGTCTTATCGTTGATGAATTCCTCTTGAATTCTTTTCCGTTCAAATGATGTCATCCCGGCATGATAAAAAGCGCACGGGACACGGTTGAAATTCAAAAACTCTGAAACATCTTCAGCCATTTTCCGAGACGAGGTATAAATAATTGCCGGAGTTTTAAATTGGGAAATTAATTCAAGGCATTTCTCTTTTTTCTTTTTAGTGACAAATACATTCAACTCAAGATTTTCTCTTTCAAAGCCGCGAATGAAGAACTTTGGATTCTTTAGTCCAAGCTGTGTAACAATATCCTGCACAACTTCGGGCGTGGCTGTCGCCGTGAATGAAGAAATATTTTTTATTGAAATGTATTCCGCGAACTCATTAATTTTTCTATAGCTTGGTCGGAAGTTATGTCCCCACTCGCTTATGCAGTGAGCTTCATCAATAAATAAATATGACGGCTGAAGTTTTTTTATTCTTTCGGCAAAATCAAAGTTTGATAAGCGTTCCGGTGCGACATATAGGATCTTAATTTTGCCGTATAAAAGCTTCTGAAATATTTCTTCCGATTCGGAAAATGTTTGTGAGCTATTAATGAACGCTGCAATTTCTTCACCGCGGTTAAGGGAGTCGACCTGGTCCTTCATTAAAGCAATTAACGGTGAGATGACGATAGAAAAATTTTTTGCTGTCAAAGCCGGGATTTGATAGCAAAGAGATTTGCCTGCGCCGGTCGGCAGCACCGCCAATACGTTATTGCCTTCCATAATCGCTTCAATTATTTCAAGCTGGTTTTGTCTGAAAGAATCGTAACCAAAATATTTTTTTAATGCCACAAGAGGATTCACACTTTGCCTGCGTACTTAATTTGAATAAACATAAATGACATAAGAAAGATACAAATCCGTTCCGCTTTTTGCTATATTTAGAAAACAAAATATCATTAATTAGGAAAAATTTGTTTATGGATTTTAACGCGATAGAAACTTCAACACTTTCCAAAGTATATTCTTCGGCTTTTGGAAGAAAAAAAATTGAGGCGCTTTCCGGTTTAACTCTAACGGTAGCGCCGGGAACAATATTCGGTTTTCTTGGTCCGAACGGCGCGGGCAAAACTACTTTTGTGAAATTACTTCTCGGGATTACTTTCCCGACATCCGGCAGCGCAAAAATTTTAGGCGAAGATATTTCCGGATATAAAATAAAATCGAAGATCGGTTACCTGCCGGAAAATCATAAATACCCGGCGTACTTAAAAGGAAGTGAAGTATTGGACTTTTATGGAAAGCTATCCGGGATGGATGGTGATATTCTTAGAAAGAAAATCGATGAGCTTTTAGAACTTGTGCAGCTTACTCAATGGAAAAAAACAAAAGTAAAAGCATATTCCAAAGGGATGATGCAGCGGTTGGGGCTTGCGCAAGCTTTATTAAATGATCCGGAGCTAATTTTTCTCGACGAGCCAACAGACGGTGTTGATCCTATCGGAAGAAAAGAAATACGCGATATTTTGTTAGAGCTTAAATCGCGAAACAAAACTATTTTTCTCAACAGCCATCTTTTGTCGGAAGTCGAACAAATAACCGACCGTGTAGGAATTTTAAATAAAGGAAAATTAATAAAGGAGGGAACTGTTAAAGAACTGACACAGAAGCGGGAAGAATATAAATTAAGCCTGGAGGGAGCGGCTGTAAATGATTTAGTTAACCATGCAAATAACGAGTTCAATTTAACAAGCTTAGGTGAAGGATATTTTAATTTAAAAGTTACAGACTCAAACGAATTAAATAAAATTTTAGACGCTTTCCGCGCGAAAGGAATTATGATAAAAGAAATGGTCCAGCAGAAAGACTCACTGGAAGATATTTTTATCTCGCTTATAAAAGAATCAGAAAACGGAGGTGTGAAATGAAAAATATCTTAACAATAACATGGTATTCACTTCGCGAAGCTATGGCAAGAAAAGTCTTCATTTCATTTTTTATTATCTCTTTGCTCACGATATTTTTTGTAGCTTTTATAATAAGCATGCCCAATTTTGTAAAAGCTTTTGTTGTAGGTGCAGGAAATAATTTCCTCGAATCATTTACCGCCCTGGAAATAATGTTCATTTCGCCTATAAGCCTGATCGGAATTTTGATGTCGGTTTTTTCAAGCGCTAGTTTCATCCCTGTAATGCTTGAAAAGGGAAACATTGATCTGCTTTTATCAAAACCAATTTCACGCGAGCAATTACTAATTGGAAAATACCTTGGCGGTATTGCGGTTGTATTAATAAATATTGCGCTATTGATTATCGGAGTTTGGCTGGTATTTTCGATTAAATTTTCCGTGTGGAATTTCGGTTTTCTTCTAACAATTTTTACAATAACATTTACGTTTGCGATCCTTTATTCAATTATAGTACTATTTGGAATTCTCACAAAGTCCTCAGCGCCTGGCATGATGATTGCATACTTGATATTCTTAATTGTCAGCCCTGTTTTATATTCTGTTAAATATAAGCTTGGTGTTCTCATTCAAAGCAGCTTAGTCAAGGGAATAGTGGACTTTGTATATTATTTATTCCCCAAAACTTCAGAGTTAATGGGCAAAACGACGTATGATTTGGCTACTGGCGGCGGCATCACCAATTATCAGCCGGTCCTAACTTCATTAGGCTTTTTAATTTTAACATTGGGAATAGCGGTTGCCATATTTAGGAAAAAAGATTTCTAAGCTTACAGCGAATTATTTAATATTGAAAAGAAGAATAAAGAGTTAAGTTAAATGCAAAATGAAAATATTAAGTTAGAAGATTTACTCAGTAAGACAAAAACTAATCAGGTTGAAGCCGGCAGTATTAACAATGTCGCAATTATCGGTGCGGGAGTTATGGGACAGGGAATAGCGCATACAATTGCCGCTGCTGGTATTGATGTTTTAGTTGTAGAAAAAGATTTGGAACATCTGGAAAAAGCCAAGCTTGACCTTACCGAATCAATTGACCGTGAAATTAAAAGATGGGCGATTACCAAGTCAGAAAAAAAATCTATTTTAAGCAGGATCCGCTGGGAACTATCCCTAAATAAAGTTAGCAATTTTGATTTGATTATTGAAGCGGTAGATGAAGATTTTAAATTGAAACAATTAATCTTCATGGAACTCGATTCAATAGCCAGTAAAGAAACAATATTTGTCTCGAATACTTCAACACTAAGCTTAACTAAGCTTGCGGAAACAACAAGCCGTCCGGAGAAAATAATAGGAATGCATTTCCTTCATCCTGTTCCGAAAATTCCTATGGTTGAATTAATTAAATGTCTTCATACTTCAAATCAAACAGTTGAAGTGGTAAAATCCTTTGCGGCAAAAATAGGCAAGACTCCGGTTGAGGTATACGAATATCCGGGTTTCGTAACGACCCGCGCGATTGTTCCGCTTTTGAATGAAGCGATGTACATTTTACTTGAAGGAGTAGCAACGGCACATGATATTGATACTGCAATGCGGCTTGGCTATAACTTTCAATATGGCCCTTTAGAGATGGCTGATATGATGGGTTTGGATGAAGTCCTCGCGTGGATGGAAACATTATGGAAGACTCTCGGCGAACCGCGCTATAGGGCTTGCCCTATTCTTAGAAAATTAGTTAGAGAAAGAAAGCTTGGTAAAAAAACCGGCGAGGGTTTTTACAAGTATGATGAAAACGGTAAAATTATTTAGAAATTAAATTTTAGATCAGAAGATTATGAAAGTTCTTGTTTTAAATTGCGGAAGCTCTTCAATCAAATATCAATTTATCGAAACGAATGAAAAAGTTGCGCTTGCAAAAGGCGTAGTGGAAAGAATCGGTATGAGCAGCGCTGTTCTATCGCATTCAAGATATGACGGCGACGGAATAAAGATAGTTGGAGAAATTTTAGATCATTCAATAGCCATAGAATATGTTCTCGGAGTAATGCTCAGCAAAAATCACGGCGTAATTGATGACAAAGAAGATATTGAAGCAGTCGGACACAGAGTTGTTCACGGCGGCGAAACATTTACCGATTCAGTTTTAATTACCGACGAGGTAATGCAGGTACTTCAAGACAATATAGAATTAGCACCTTTGCACAACCCGCCTAACATAAAAGGAATTCAAGCGGTAAAAAGAATTCTGCCTAATGTTCCGCAGTGCGCCGTATTCGATACGGCATTCCATACTAAGATGCCCGCGAAATCATTTTTATACGGTATACCTTATGAACTTTATAAAAAACATAAAATAAGGAAATACGGCTTCCACGGAACATCACACTCTTATGTTGCGCACAAAGCGGCGGAAATGCTGGGGAAAAATTTTAATGAACTAAAAATTGTAACAGCACATCTCGGCAACGGATGCAGCATGTCGGCTATTAAAGACGGAATTTCAATTGATACTACAATGGGATTTACTCCGCTTGAAGGATTGCTGATGGGAACAAGAAGCGGCGACCTTGATCCGTCTCTAATATTATATATCATGGGGAAAGAAGG
>Ga0187812_1000493_pt1 | contig 13942 bp, 14 predicted proteins | sample NC_S_2_FD_130582 | JGI IMG/M metagenome (GOLD analysis project Ga0187812, IMG submission 130582) | Wetland sediment microbial communities from Neuse River Estuary, North Carolina, USA - ASW-S_2 | ecosystem: Environmental > Aquatic > Freshwater > Wetlands > Sediment | place: USA: North Carolina... | reverse complement strand
CGCAATGAGTTCCAGTACAAGTTAGTGTACTTGAGCGGTGAATCCCGGCCATCCCTAGCGGCTTCACGGCTGGCTGGAGGGGTTCCTTGAGTGTACTTGAGCGGTGAATCCCGGCCATCCCTAGCCATCGGCTTCGCTTGCATCGTATGGCCTAAAGTGTACTTGAGCGGTGAATCCCGGCCATCCCTAGCGGCGCCCCGGCCCGTGCTGCGCACGAACCGGGACACCGCCAAAGATGTTCCCGCCAACTAGGGTTAGACGAATTTCTATTTACTCTCGCTGCGCGGCAAGGTAGTCGTGGAAGGCTGGTTTTGTGCTTCCAGCTTGCGCCGTGATTTTTCGAGTTCCTCCGCGATCAGTTTTTCGTCGGGCAGTACGGTCCGGTACTCGGTCGCCAACACCTTATTGGGAAGATTGTCCAGCGCGTAATGGGCTTCTGCGGCGCCTTTTTCGGCGCAAAGAATTAGACCCACTGGGGGATTCTCGCCAGGTTTTGCCCAATGCTCTCGGGCGTAGTTCAAGTAGAGATGCATCTGACCAGCATCTGCATAGCTGAACTTATCAACGTTCAGGTCGATAATGACCAAGCAGCGCAACCGTCTGTGGAAAAAGACGAGATCGATGCGAAACCAAGTATCGTCAAGGCGGAGGCGGCGCTGGCGACCGAGGAATGCGAAATCGTCACCGAGTTCCAAGAGAAAATCTGCAAGATGCTTGATGAGCGCTTCCTCCAAATCCGACTCCGAGTATTCATCCTTGAGGTTGAGAAATTCAAGAACGAACGGGTCTTTGATGGCTTCTTCCGGCGCGATTGCATCAGACGGTTCGGCGGTTGCTGCCTTTTCCAGCATTGCGGCTTTGTTCTTTGAAAGAGCAATTCGCTCGTAGAATTGGCTGCCGATCTGACGGTCAAGCTGGCGGACCGACCAACCTGAGCGGAGGGCCTCGGTCTCATAGAACTTGCGGGCCTCCGGGTTCTTGACTGAAAGTAGTCGGACATAGGCCGACCACGGCAGCGAAAAGCGGGTGGCGAGCGTCTGCAAAGATGAGGAATTGTCTCCGAAAGTATTGCTAGAATTGGGGGTGGAGAATTCGTCAGACAGCGTCTGACGAATTTGTGACTCAGGCCAAGCGCGGTAGAACGAGCGCATTTGTTTCAAATTCGTTTGCCCGAAGCCTCTTCCAAACTGTCGCGTCAAATCCTTGGCAAGCTGTTCAACAAGCGACTCACCGTATCCGGCACGGTGCTCGCCGCGCTGTTCGAGAATTGCGATACGCCGTCCGGTTTCCCAGTATGCTGCAGTCATAATCGAATTGACATTTCGGACCGCAGCAGCACGGGCCGTCTTGAGCAGTTCAACTATTCCGGCACGGGCATTTTCGTAATCTTTCGGCACAGAGATCAATTTGGTCATCGCTATTCATCCATATTCAAAGCCGCGTAGTTAACACGAACTGCGGAGGCCAGTGCCACGCCTCCATTGTATCGGTCGTCTCAAGTTACATTCCTACGTTGATCCCAAGAGCCGCCGACGATGTTTGACCAACTTCGAGCGCCGAAGTTTTCGAGATTTCAGCTCCGAGTTGCTGGCCCAGCTTGGCAGTATCATTGGTGAACAGCGTGGCCTCGTGGCTGGCGCGGGAAACGGCTACGTATCCAAAGCGCGCGGAAAGTAAATCTGGATGTACGCTGGTGTCGGCGTGAATCAGAACCCGCTCCGCGGTAAGCCCCTGCGCGCTGTGGCTGGTGACGGCATAACCATGGTCGAAATGGCGATGTTCGGCCGCGTTGAATTCGATGAGTCGGTTGTCATCGGAACGCGCGGTAACGCGGCCATCCGGCGTAATCGACTCGACCACGGCAAGATCGCGGTTTGCGACACCCAGACTTTTATCAGGAGCAGTGAACTGAATCCGGTCGCCAACGGAGAATTTGCGGGCGACCTCGCGGTAAACGCTGACGCCGGTAAACCGGCGTGGATCATAGGCAGTCAGTTCGCCGGACGCCATCTTCACGCTTAACAAATTCGCGTTCGGATTGATCGCGGCCACGGTTCCATAGGAACCACCTTCTATTTCCAAACTCTTGCTGCCACGCGTGTAACGCACCACATCGCCGGTTTCATAGTGATTGGCCCAGGCGCGATCGGCGCCGGTCATGTCCTGGCGCTGAACCAGAACGCGAAAGCTGTGATCCTCCGGCGCAACGGCGCCGCCAGCTTTCAACTCCTGGCGGACGGCTGCATTCAACTCGCGCCGGGAGGCGTTGTCCGGGGAGACGATGAGCGTGTTTGCCGGAGATTCGGCGTAACTGCGCGCGATGGTTCGGATTCGCTCCTGGGGATCGGGAATCTCCCGAATCCGGCCCTGTTGGTAAAGTAAATTGAGAGCGGTGGCGGTCTGGCCGGTGGCAAGCAATTCGACAGCAGACTTGAGCGCCGGGTCCCGCTGGCGAACGATCTCATCGAGTTTGGCCGTGCGCATTCCAGCCTCCTGCAACTGCTCGAAAGGCCGCCCGGCTTCGACGCCCTGGTGCTGGCGGGTATCGCCGATCAGGAGCACCCGATCATGTGGTCCGAGCCGCGCAAGAAATTCGCGCATCTGATTGGTGCTCGCCAAGCTCGATTCGTCCACGAAATAGAAGTGCCTGTGCTCAGGTGTGGCGACGGACTGGGCCGATCGAGCAAGAAACCCTTGTAAGGTTCCGGCCTCGACACCGGCCTCGCGGAGCTGGCGCGCAGCCCGCGAAGTGGGTGCGAAACCCTGCACTTCGTAGCCCTGCACTTCGATTGCGGATCGGATGGAGGATAATACGCTGGTCTTTCCCGAGCCGGCCCATCCCTGGATGCCCTGAACGCGGTCGGGGGAGCTGAGAACGTCCTCGACGACGCCTTTCTGCGCGTGGTTGAAATGAGGATGCCGGTCGGCAACCTGGATGGCTTCGGCGCGCGTCGTCACCGGTGCAAGATGGTTTTGGCCTTCGCGCACACGGCGAACGATCTCCTGTTCCGCCTCGATGGTGCGAGCGGTCGTCAGATGCCGCCCGCCGAGAAACTGCGGGCGCTCGACGGTTTGGAACTCCCCGGCCGCGAGCCGCGCGGACAGGTTGCCGCGCACCTGGCCGTAGGTGATTTCTCCCATGCCGCGGCGCAGCGCGTCGCGGACAATGGCCCGCTCGTCCACGACAGCTTCCCGTTCGAAGTTCTTGTCGCGGGAGAACGTGACCGCTTCGCGCACACGCTGCAATGGGTTGATTTCTTCTGTTCGCTGCTGAGACCGCTCCCGCGCCGCACGGACAACAGCATCAGCCTGATTGCCGTACTCGGCGGCGAGCGTGCGATGCGCCGCCATCACCTCGCCGAGAGAGTGAATCTGCTTGTGATCCCGCGTCGAGTGCGCCGCGATTTCGGCGGCCTCTTTCCCATTGCGGCCGGTGCGCTCCAGGTACTCGCGTATCTGCTGGCTGCGCGGACTGGAGGCGTCAAGGTACTCCAGCGTGTAGCCCTTGATCTCCGGGGCTCCGCTCTTTCCCGCAGTGATTTCGTAGCCAAGCTGGCGCAGCCTGTAGGTCAGTTCCGATTGGTAAATGGCAGTGGCGAACTGTTGCGATTGAAAAAGACCGCGCTCCTGAAGGGCGCGATACTGGCTGTTGTCGCGTTCGGTCATGTTGAAGATGACAGCATGGGTGTGGAGCTGCGGCGCGGCGTATCCATCCACGGGTCGCGCGGTGTCGTGCTCAAACTTGGCGGCGACGAAGTGCGCCGTCGCTTCGGGCGGGCGATTCCCGCCCATGCGCGCCAGCGTATAGAGTTCCAGTTGATCGAGCGCGACGCGGACAGCCTCGCGGTGCGCCGCGCGCACCCGGTCGTCGCCACCTACCAGCGCGGTCAGAGAAACTGACTTGGGAGCCGAGAACGTGGCGTCCCATCCCGCCCGGTGCTCCATCGTTTTTACGGTCTTTCCATCGGCGTCGGCGTATTCATACGACGCCCGCTGCTTCACAAGCTGGTCGCCGGTTTTCGGGTGCTGGCCCTGGCTGAGTCGCGCGAAATCTTCCGCGGATACAGCGCCCGTCAACCCGAATTTCGCCGCCAACCTGCCCTGCCATTCCCCGGCAATCTCCCCGCGCTGAGACCAATAGTTCTGTTCTTTGGCGATGAATTCTTTTCGATGGTAGCTTTGCGCCTGGGTTGCCGAGAGCGGCTTGGAGATGGTCAGCATAGTGGGCTACTCCATCTCGTGGCCGGAAGACTGAGCCACATATTCGGGAAACAGGAGATTGCCTTGTGTCGCTTCCGGCTCCGCCGGTGGCGGTGTGCTGGGCACAATCAAGTCGTCCATTTTTCGCTCGTCGAAGCCGGGGCTTTTCTCCTGGAGCGCCACGAACGGGAACGCGAAGCGCGCCACGTGGTTCCCATACTTAAGAAAGCCACGAAGGTCGTCCAGACCGGAGATTTCCGAAGGCAGCACCAGCGGTTCGGTCTGGCGGTCCAGCATAAAGTTGCGCCCTGTGCGGGTGCCGTCGTAATGGGTTTCTCGCAGCCGTTCGATTTCGACTTCACCGATGGCTTCGCTGACCCATTTGGCGGCGCGCGGTTCGGTGGTGCGCAGGAATATCTTGGTTGCCGGCTGCGATAGCATGGCCTCGGCATCTTCCCCATACCGGGCTTCCATCTGGCTGCGGCCCTGGAAACCAAGAATGACTGGGTTTTGTGATTTCCGATTTTCCGTTATCGCCGTGTGCAACTGCGGCAGCCGTTGCAGGCTGGCGAGCTCGTCGATCACGAACCAGACCGGCTTCTGATTCAGGATCGGTTCGTTGAGCAGACGCAAAACCAGAGTATCAATCCATAAACTGATGAGCGGGCGCAGGGCCTCGCGCATGGTCGGGCGCGAGGTAATGAAGATCCAGCCGCGCCGCGTTTCGGCCCATTGCGTTGCGGTCCACACCGAAGTCGTTTCATCTTCCCTGGGCAGCAAGCGGAAGCTGTCGGCGCTCATGTTGAGGGAGCCAAGCACACCGGTCCGCTGCTGGGGCGCCTTTGGGTCAATGAGCGCCCAATACTCAGTTCCCTTCACGCGACGGTCGATCTCCGCCGGATCGGACATCCACTCGACCAGATCTACAGGCGTGGGAAGATAGGTAAGCAGATGCGCAAAAATCTTCTGCGGAGCTTCAACGAAAAAGCGGTTCGTGACTCCTTCGGGCTGGTACATGGAAACGGCAAGGGCCTTTGCCTCGGCCTTGCGCCGCAGCTCCTTCGACGGGTTCCAGTACGGCATCCGGGCATCCAGTGGATTGAGTACAATGTCGCCGCGATGCGGGTTGTAGAACTGCTTTACGAACTCGCAGGCCGGGTCGTAGACGATGGCCGAATCCCCGCGCGTATCGACCTGATAGAGCATCTGGCGAATGATGCTTGACTTGCCGGTTCCCGTGTCCCCGACAATCAAGAAGTGCTTGTTTTCGGCGTCGCGTGGAATGCGCAGCGGGAGCTTCGCGTCGTTGGTCGTGATGCCGATCCCGGTGCCGCCCACCGCCTGGTTGAACGCTTTGGCGCTGACCAGCAGAGGCCCCTTGAGCCGCCGGCCATAGCGAAGCTGCTTGATCCGTTCGATGTCTTTGCGAATCGAAAACGGGAGCTGCAGCACGAAGGCAAGCGCACCGAAAATGAACTGCGTGGTGAACAGTTTGTACAAGGGGACATCGCCGTAAATCCACCGCGAAATCCACGCATGGAGAGCTTTGTTGGGATACTTGCGCGGCGACTCCCGCAACAGATAATATGCGCCATGCTGCGCCGCCTGGGGTGTCAATGTCAGCAGCACAGGTTTGCCGCCGAACTGAGGCGTGGAGCCCGGCTGCACATCGGCATCGAGCGCCGGACGGCCCGCTTTTTGGCCGTCCGAGACGTAAAGCATTTGATAGGTGCTGACCGGATGCGTAAGTCCGGCTGTCTTGCTGCGCAGGTAATAGGGCAGGTAATAGCGCTCCAGCGGCGACAGGCCGTACTGAAAGCGGATGTACACGAAAACCCCCGTGGCGACGAGCGCCAAAAAGAAGGCGCCCATCGTGTACATGTAGCCGCGCGGCGGCCAGATCAAAGATTCCTTTCGTCCCCATTGTTGTACTGTCGGCATGGTTATTTCTCCCGGTTCTGGCCGCGCTTGGCGAGGAGTTCCAGAGCCTTCGCAGCCTTGGTTGTCTGCACCTGGCGGAACTGTGCGGCGACCTGTTCCCGCGTGAGTTTTTCGCCGCACAACAGGGGCTCAAGCGTATTCATAAGGAGCATCTGAATTCCCACGAGTTCCGTGAAGATATGCATTTCCATCTCGCTGCGGTTGTCGATCATTGCTCCGCGCAGCAACAAATCGCGCGTCCACTCACTGGGCGCTTTTCCTTGCGCTTCGGCCGCAGCAAGAATCTCTTTTTCTTCGCTGGGAGTCAGCTTTGTACCGATGCTGCGGGTGCGCGCCACGCGGCCTTTGAGCCGTTGTACGTGGTTTCCGTTTGAGTCGCCGTTTATCGACATGGCCGATCCAAAACTTGATTTAGAGGCGGTTCCTTACAAGGAACGCGCATTTTGTAACCTCCGGCAATCCATCAAGTTCGCAACGAGGAACCAAAGTTCCTCGGCAGTACCCTTTGAGGGATGGAGTGTCGAAATTCACCCGGCGCGCAAGCGACGAACGGGATGCTGACATCGGAACGATCCTTGAGCAGTCACGAATCACTGCCGGCCTCCGGCGGACTTTGCAGGCTTCATAGCGCCATTCGCAGGCTCCGCAGCCCCGTTCGACTGCGGGACCATGCGGATGCGCAGGCTGGCCGGGACGCGAGCCGCTTCCGGAGTCCGCAGGAACTCCTGAAACTCGCGGTCCTTGGCGAAGACATACGAGAGCGCCTTGTCCACGACCTCATCGGCGGAGGCATGGAGAAAGGCCGCGTACTGGTCGATCAAAGCGGCGGTCGATTCTTCCAAGCGAATGCTGGCGGTTACACGGCGAATCTGAACGATCTCAAGCAATGGCATAAGACGTATCCTTTCGGATGGAATTGGGACTGGAATTCAGGCTGGAATCGTGGCCGTAAACGACCTCGAACTGGAACTGCTGAGAGCGCCGCTCGTACTCATGCAATCGCAACACTTCGCGGATGACGCGGCGGCCTGGTTCGCGCTCGACGTGAACGACGTAATCAACGGCTTCTCCGATCTCGGCCTCGATGTCCTCGAACGCAGCTTGTGAGTGGCTGCGAAGGACGAGATTCGCAAAACGGCGCAAGGCACGAATTGCGGAGTTTGCGTGGATAGTGGCGAGCGAGCCAGTGTGTCCGGTATTGAGCGAGTCAAGCAGGGTCCGGGCCTCGACTCCGCGCACTTCGCCGAGGATGATCCGATCCGGCCGCCAGCGCAGCGAGGACTTGAGCAGATCGTCGAAGCTGATGCTGGCTTTGAAGGTGTCGGTTTGGCACTCGGCAGAGAGCAGGTTGGGCTTCTCTAAATGCAGCTCCGAGGTATCCTCGATGACCACCACGCGTTGCTCATCGGGAATGGCAGCGGCGAGAGCGCGCAACACGGTGGTCTTGCCGGTTGAGGTTCCGCCGCTGATGAGCAGCGTTTTGCCGCTGCGAATCTCGGCGGCAAGGAACTCCGCAAGCGGGCGCGATAGCGTACCGCGCGCGATCAGGTCATCGACCGTGTAATGGCGGCTGGGGAACTTACGAATCGTAAGCGCCGGAGCCGGGCGCACGACCGGCGGAATGACCGCCGCCAGGCGGCTTCCGTCCGGGAGTTGCGCGTGGAGCAACGGATTGTCTTCGTCCAGGCGTTTGCCAAGCTGATTGGCGATAACTTCGAGGCCGGTGCGGAGCGGGCCGGCGTCGAAGGAAATGGACGGTTCCGGGCGCAATATCCCGTCGCGCTCGTACCACCACGAGGCGTCGGGATTGCCCATGATCTCGCTGATGCTGTCGTCGAGCAAGAGCGGCTCGATGGGCCGAAGGAACGGGAGTATCAATTCAAAGCTCATTGGCATCAGATATGCGGCGGCGAATCGTCGCCGCCGCGTTACGAGCGAGCCCTATGCGGGCTCGTCGTCTTCAACCGGCTCGGCGTCCATGTTCTCTTCCGACTTCTCGGCGCGGTCGAGCTTGAGAATGGATGTAGCGCGAACTTCCCAAATCCGGTGCTTTACGTCCTTGTGCTTCTTGTCGGTGAACTCGCGGCTGACCAGTTCGCCATCGACTGCCAGATGCGCGCCTTTCTGGATCTTCTGAGCGAACTCGCCCAGCTTGCCCCACACGATGATGCGGTGCCATTCAGTGCGGTTGACGTATTCGCCGGTCGTCTTGTCCTTGTACGAAGACTGCGTTGCCAGCGACAGCACGGTGTATGGCTTCTCGTTGTTCGTGGTGCGGGCTTCGGCACTTTTCCCGGTGAATCCAATGAGCGATACGGCGTTGCGGTACATAATCAATCTCCTCTGGGTTTGAGCTCCTGATCTGCTCAGGGCACACCGGGCGGAGCCTCGCGCAGGGCCCGGCTCCCAAGCGCCGATGACGTGCTTTCTGTGGTGGGTCCGGCAAGAAATTTAGCCCGCTCTCCGGGTCGAAGCCGCGCCTTGTTTGCGCGGGAAATTTGTTGCTGGAAACCCTGACCCGAAGGGCGCCGAAAGGCGAAGCAGAACGGCGAGTGCCGCCAGGGCGACGGATAGGCCCAAAGCGGTGCCTGGGAAGAGAGGGAGATAAACCGGAGATTCATGCCCCCGCAATGCGTCACGCGATGGATCAAGCCAGGATGCCGGTTATCCCCGCGCGCAAGTAGCACGAAGCCATGTGCTGTCACGGCTCCAACGCAATCGGATAAGCCCGGCGTTTGTACCGCACCCCGCCGAGTCATTCGGTAAGCTGAGAAGATCTCCGATCCAGAACGAATCTGGCGAATCGAAGAGCTGTCTGCCCGATACCGACACAAGCGCCTGGCACGGATTGGGAAGATTCGCGTCATATCCATTACTCGAACGCCTGGTCGGCGCGGAAGCGAACGATGGTCAAGCCGAGCGTGGTAGTAAACGACACCAATGCGGGGTATCATTTTGAGCATGGCGATAGTCCACATCCCGGAAGTGGAAGCGGCTCGTGATCTTACGGGGCTGTTGGCCCGTGTGCGTGGTGGGGAGGAAATCGCGATAGCAAAGGATTTCTCGCCCGCCGTAATCCTTCGGGTGGATGTTGAGCGTCCATTGCGAAAGCTCTCTGAATCTCTCCGGCTGGCAAAAGAGCATGGTTCGACGGCGACTCTGGACGGGAATTTTGGCCGCGACCTCGAAGTGGTGATTAACGGCCATCCCGAGCCGTTGAAGAACCTTTGGGGCTGATCTGCGGTAGCCGTGTCGTTATCGGCTCTGACGGGTAGACCTGCCATTGCAAGTGGTAATGTGACACAATTGGCGGTATCATCGTAGCCATGGCTGTGATCCACATCTCGGAAGAAGACGCTGCCCGCGATCTGTCGGGCCTGTTGGCTCGTGTGCATTCTGGAGCGGAGATGGAGATAGTGATCGAAAGCAAGCGTTATCCAGCATCTGTCCTTCGTGCGGCTGCGCCGCCGCGCCGGTCCATCTCCGAGTCGATCGCGCGGGCGGAGGCGCACACAAAAAAGCTGGGCTACAAACCGGTGATGGATGCCGGATTCGCCTCCGATCTTGAAGAGATCATCCGCAACCGCAAGCCCCGCGATACCTCGGCATGGGGTTGATTCTTGGGCCTGATCCTCGATACCAACATTTTGATCCAAAGCGAACGGCGCGGCGAAGGGGTCGAAGACATCCTTCGCCGAGTACGATCTGCATACGGCGAAATTGACGTAGCGATCTCGGCCGTAAGCGCCGTTGAATTGACGCACGGTATCTACCGGGCCAAGATTGATGCCGACCGTATTCGGCGGCGTACCTTCGTAGAGGGCGTTTTTGACGATCTGATCGTGCATCCGGTGACGCTGGAAATCGCTCAACTGGCGGGGCGCATCGAAGGCGAGCAAGCGGCCAAGGGAAACACAATCGCCTTCGAGGATCTGTTGATCGGTGCAACAGCCCTGCATCTCGGCTTCGATGTCGCTACGCTCAACGTGAAACACTTCCAGGCCATCCCAGACCTCACCGTCGTAGTGCTCTGATAGGATGCACTGCGGCAGGAGCCATCCGCGCCGGATTGTTACGAAATTTACCATAGTCTTCACTGGAACGCCTGGTCCGCCCGGAAGCGAACGATGGTCAAGCCGAGCGGGTTGACGGCAAGCTCGTTGTTCTTCACGCTGTCGCGGAAGACATAGGTGACGCTGGCTGTCCACTGCTCCCGCTTGATCTGGCTATTGTCCGCAGGGTTGGTGAAGATTTTCTCGAACTCAATGCGGGCCGAATAAGGCGACTGGCGCAGGTCATCGAGGATGACATTCTTGACCTCGACATCCACGAACGGAAGCGAACTGTCCTTGGTGTAATTGGCGATGGTGTTGTCTTTGCGCTCCAGGTCGATCACCGCCCGCTGGACATCGCCGTTCAGGAAATAGAGAGAGTTGGTTTGGTCGCGTTCGATAGTGAAGCGATTGCGGCTGAAATAGAGTTCCGCCCACCGGGTGAGGTAATACTTGTTCTCCGCTTCCTGCGGCCGGTACTGGAAGTTACGGTAATCAATTGCCTCGGCCCGACCCACGTCGTTGATGCGGACGATGAGCGGGTGCGCATTGGCGAGCGCCATCTGGCTGCGATAGACCAGCGCGGCCAGCGCAAGGCAGACAACTATCAGGCACAGAATTGTGACCTTCAGATAGGTATTCATCACCAGCGGATCGCCGTACTGTTCGAGATACCGTTCCGCCGCGCGGGTGATCTCCGGGGACGGTTTTGTTGTGGTTGCCATTGCCATGCCTCCAGTGCCTCAAATGGCCCGCAGAACCGCGGCCGCAATCAGGCCGCCCATGCCGCCGCCGTGCCCGCCGGCGGAGCCGGAGAAGATGCTCATGGTCATAGCGGGAATCTTGAAGAGAACATAGATATTGACCAGCACAAGCAGAATGAGCAGGGGAAGTTCCTGAACCATCGTGCCGGGATCGGAGAAGTTGACCAGCTCCGTGTAATACTGCGCAAGCAGGTGGGCCAGAATGCTCAGGACCGCAGCGGCGAGCACCTTATAGAAGCAGAAGCCGATGAAGGCTTTGAGCCACCCCCAGAACAAAAACTCCAGCTTCTCGAAGACGAGAAACGGAATGAAGATCGGTCCGAGCAGGCCGATAACGGCGCTGGCAACCGCGCCATAGGCAACGATGGCGCTGACCACGGCCGATAACGTGGCGATCAATGCCTGAATGACAAAGTACACGATGGCGTAGTACGGATTCATGGCCGCTTTGACCATACCGGGGCCTTCGGTCGATTGGGCCTGATTGAGCGTGGTTTGAATTGACGTGATGCTGTCGGTGCCGATGACATTGACAAGATACTGCGCGCCGCCGTTGATGAAGCCGCGGAAGGACTGGCCCACGCCGGGGATGCTGGAGTCGTAAAACTTGACCAGCGTATAGGCGAAGGTGATGAGCATGAAAAAGCTCAGGAATTTACCCACGTGAAATCCAGCCCCGTGGTGCGTCGATGCCAACGCCTCCTGGACGCCGAACCAGACGAGCATGATGGTGGCAAGCGCAATGCAGATGCGAAGGCCCATTGCGTCAATGGTCGGAGACGCTGTGGCGGTCAGGCTGTCGCAACCTTGCGTGATCCAATTCAGGACACCCATACATCACCTCAATAGGTCAGGGCTTGCGCGCCGCCCTGGTAGGCCGGCGCAACGTGCGTTTGATAGGTGTTCGTGAAGTTCGCCGTGTCCTGGAACCCAGCCTTCAACGTGTCCTGCTGCTGTTTCTGAGCAACGATCTGCTGCAGGGCGTATGCCTGGCTGATCTGGTTGGCCTCCTGCTGTTCCTGAATCAACAGAATCAAAGCCTGATTGATGCGCTGGAGCGTCGCCATTTCAGTATGTTGGGCCGGGTCCGCGGACTGCGAGGCGCTGATGAGATTGTTGATGTCGGTCTGGCGTTGCTGGGCGTTCGCCCGAATCGTGCCGAGCGTTTGCATGTTGCTGGTGGTGATGGAGTCGTTGATGTCGGCAGTCGCACCCTGGGCCGCAATCTGCTGTTGGCCCGATGTGCTTAGGTTGCCGTAGCCGCCGATCTGCCCGGTGCGCGGGATGGACGCCTGCTGGTATCCGGCGCTGACGCCCACGCCGTTGTTAACCGAGGTGGTCCACTGCCGGGAGTTGCCGTAAGTGTTGGCTGCCTGGTTCAGCATCATCCAATAGGTCGAAGGCGACAGGAATGGTTGGTAAAGGGTCTGTGGCGCCAACGCCATCTGATGCGCAAGGTTGTAAGTGGCAATGGCGTTGTCGGCGAGCTTGACCGAATTGGTGAAGATGTTTTGCCCCTGCTCGATCTGCTGGATGGCATGGGCGGACTGCGTGGGATCATACACAATTCCTGAGCCGAACTGGGCGTATGCAAAGTGTACGAGCGAAAACATGGCTGTGAGAGTGAGAACGACGCGCTTCATGCGGGGAACCTCCATTGGGGGGGAATCAGTGCTTGCCGCGCTGGTCGAGCTTGTTGGCGTCCTGCTCCGCCATCTTGCAGACCTCGGTCGAGGTATCGGAGCGAAGGCATTGTTGAAACTGCTTGCACACGGCGTCGGAATCGGCGGGGTCGCACGCGACCTGTTTTTTGCAGCCGCACAGAACGGCGAGCGTGGAGAGCAATACAACGGTTACGACGATTGGGCGCATGGCGACTCCTCAATAGGTTTGGGGAATGGTGTGGTTTTCATACGCGGGCAGCAACAAATCCTCGGTGAAGTAAACCTTGACGCGATGGCCTTCGCGGATGGTGATAGTCGGTGGAATCTGCATGAAGCGGTCAAGGATGGTCGTGGCCGACTGCGAGACGCTGGAGGCCGCGCCTGTTGTAAACGCCTGCGACCCGCTGGTGGTGATGGTTCCGCCGCCCTCTTCGATCTCGCCAGCGCCGGCAATGACACCCAGGGCAATCGAGGTTCCGAAGATCTGGATGTAATGGTTGTTGACCTTATCCTTCAGGCCCTCTTCGCCGATCTGGTCGAGGCCGTGGAACTGGTCGAGATCGACACTGTACCCGTCCGGCATAATCATCCGGTGGAAGACAACCGCCATGCGGCGCTGCTGCCCAAATCCGGCCGCGCCAATCTTTTTGGCTTCACCCAGCACGATCGTCCCCTCAGGGATGAGCACGTGCTGACGGTCGTGCGAGTAGACGGGGTTAGACACCAGCACCTTTACCGGCCCGGCGGCATCCCCGTCCAAACGGTTCATCAGAACCGTGTCCAGCGTCGTGCCTTCATAGATCACATAGGGCTGGCCCGTGGCCGCGTCGATGTTGACCTCCGGCCTGCGCTCCGTCGGCGCCGGCGCTGCCGTCGGCGTAGCAGGCGGATCGCCTGCGGATCGCGGCGTGACAAGGCTGCTGGCTGCCGGCACCGGCGCGGCGCTCGATGAATGGCTGTTCGCAACGGAATTCGGAGTCAACGGCGGTTGCTGCGACTGCGTTTGATCCTGTGGCCGCGCGAAGACGAGATTCGATGCGAAACGAGAATCATAGGCGAGCGCCCGGTCCCTGGCCGCGAGCTGCTGCGCTTCCTGTTCTGCCGGGGAAAGCTGCTGCTGGCCGTTCGCGCCTGGCTGCTGCGTGCAGGGCTGGCCGGGAGCGCAGGGCAGGGATTGGCCGGTGGGACCATAGCCCTGAGCTGCGGCCTGCTGCGCGGGCGTCGCCGCCGGCATCGGCTGCCGCGGCACCCCGGCGTCGCAACCCTGCACGCCCTGGGCGAACTTGGTGCAAGCGGGCAGATTGTCGCCCGCCAGGGAGTT
>Ga0187812_1000492_pt1 | contig 13946 bp, 12 predicted proteins | sample NC_S_2_FD_130582 | JGI IMG/M metagenome (GOLD analysis project Ga0187812, IMG submission 130582) | Wetland sediment microbial communities from Neuse River Estuary, North Carolina, USA - ASW-S_2 | ecosystem: Environmental > Aquatic > Freshwater > Wetlands > Sediment | place: USA: North Carolina... | reverse complement strand
TCGTAGCCCTCCACGCGCATCAGCTCGTCCAGCGTCACGGTCTTGCCCACCACCACGTTGGTCTCAAACTCCACGCCCATGCGGCGCAGGTTATCGACTTCAGTTTTGACGATGGCTTTGGGCAGGCGGAACTCGGGAATGCCGTAGACGAGGACGCCGCCCAGCTCGTGCAGCGCCTCGAAAACGCGCACCCGATGTCCCTTCTGGATCAAATCGCCGGCCGCCGAAAGCCCCGCCGGGCCGCTGCCCACAATGGCCACGCTCCTGCCCGTCGCCGCCGCAATCGCCGGCAGCCCCAGCTCGCCGCTAGTCCGTTCGTAGTCGGCGATAAAGCGCTCCAGGTTGCCGATGGCCACCGGCTTTCCCTTGCGGCCCAGCACGCAGCCGCCCTCGCACTGGTGCTCCTGCGGACACACGCGGCCGGTAATCGCCGGCAGCGCATTGTCCTCGCGCAGCTTGGTGGCGGCGGCCAGGTAGTCGCCCGCGCAGATCAGCTCCACTACCTCGCGCACCTTCACGCCCACCGGGCACTGCGTCATGCAGCCGGGTTTGGCGCAGGCCAGGCAGCGTGCCGCCTCCATCACCGCGTTCGACGAGCTCAGCCCCAGATTCACCTCGCGAAAGCAGTGCGCGCGCACCTCCGGCTCCAACTCCGGCATCGCCACCCGAGGAATCCGCATGCGCTCTTTCAATGGAATCGAATTGGACTCAGACATGGCGCGCCTCCGTAGCGGCCGGATCGAGCGCCGCCAGATCCGCGCGGAGTTGCGCGGCTTCGCGCTCTTTGGCCGCAAGCTCGGCACGCAGCTGCGTCACCTCTTCCGCCTTGTGCTCCTCGAAGTATTTGAGCGACGCGCACTCCTTGCCGCGATACATGGCATTGCGCTGCATCAATACGTCGAAGTTCACCAGCGCCGCATCGAACTCCGGCCCATCCACGCACGCAAACTTGCTCTGGTTGCCCAGCAGCACGCGGCAGCCGCCGCACATGCCCGTTCCATCCACCATGATGGAGTTCAGGCTGACCATGGTCTTGATCCCCAGCGGCGTGGTAATCCGCGCCACCGCACGCATCATTGGCACCGGGCCCACGGCCAGCACAAAGTCGAGCCTGCGCCCGGCGCTCAGCAGCGCTTTGAGTTTGTCCGTCACCAACCCCTGCTCGCCATAGCTGCCGTCGTCGGTCAGGAAGTACGCCTCCTGCGACGCTGCGCGCACCTCGTCCTCGAAGACCACCATCTCCTTGCTGCGCGCGCCTTCAATAAAGATCACGTGATTGTCGGCGTCCTTCAGCGCGCACGCCGTGGGCAGCGCCATCGCCGTGCCCACGCTGCCGGCCACGATGGCCGCGGTTCCGTAGTTCTTGATTTCCGACGGGTGCCCCAGCGGCCCCACCATGTCGAGAATGGCGTCGCCTGCGCCCAGGCAGTTGAGCAGCGAGGTCGTCTTGCCCACCGCCTGCACCGCGATGGTGATCGTGCCCGCCGCCGGGTCCGCGCTCTTGATGGTCAGCGGAATCCGTTCGCCCTGCTCGCGCAGCCGCAGGATCACAAACTGCCCGGGCCGCTGCTTGCGCGCGATGCGCGGCGCCTCGACGGTGAACTGCCTGATCCTGAAGCCCACGTCGCGCGCTTCGGTGATGCGGTACATCGAGTGCCCTCCGTCTTCGATCGACGCGGGAATGGCTACAGGCTTTAGCCCCGTGCACTGAGCGAATCTCAATATCCGAGGGTGCCCCATCCTTGGCACGTTTCTGTTTTTGTGCCAAGGGTGGGAGACCGCGAACCTCAACCCGCTCTCTGCATATTCCAGCCAAACCGCGGGTGCCCCATCCCGGGAACCCTCTGGGTGGGCAGCTTCATCGCGCAAAGCGTGGGAAACCATGCCTCCGGGCAGCCCGCGCCCAGCGTCTCTCCTGATTATTCGGGTAAACGCAACAGAAAGCGTGTGATGCGAATCACGGAGAGAAAACAAAAGGGCCCGTGTCTCATCCATTTCACAGCGTCATTGTGAAATGGATGGGAAGCGAGGACGGTCGCCATGGTGATCTCCCGCCCCTTCGCAAAAGGCGCGAAAGAACGGGGCACGGATATTTTTCGAAAGCAGCATGCCCAATCCCATCTGCGACCAGGTCCGCATCTCGCACTCGTCCTCCGGAGACCCCATGTTTTCTCGTCCGTTCCGCGCGCCGCGCTTCGACTGCCTTGCAGTTCTTCTCGCCGCATCTCTTGTCGCCCAGGCCCAGCTCAAACCCAGCCCACGCCCCAGCGCGCCCACGCGCGATCCACACACCCCCGGCTACGTTCAGGCCCGCGAGCTGCCCGACGGCCAGCTTCCGCCCGCCGATGCCGACGGGCTGGACTGGATGCTGTTTGCGGCGCTGGACTCGCTGATTGCGGCAAAGCGGATTCCATCGATGATCGGCATTTCGATTGCCAACGGCGGCCAGGATGCGCAGGGCTCGGAGCGCGGCCTGGAGTACGACACCATGAGCGGCCGCTATGCCGAGTTCGTGGAGACTGAAGTTCTGCCACGCGTCGAAGCCGAGGCCCGCGTCCGCCTGACGCACGATCCCGATGGCCGCGCGGCCACCGGCGGCAGCTCCGGCGCCGCCTGCGCCTTCATCATGGCCTGGTACCACCCCGAGCTCTACCACCGCGTGCTCTTATACTCCGGCACCTTCACCAACCAGCAGTGGCCCTTCAATCCCGCCACCCCGCATGGCGCGTGGGAGTTTCCCGAGCACCTGGTGGCCGACACGCCGCGCAAGCCCATCCGCATCTGGATGGAGGTGGGCGACCGCGACCTCTTCAACCCCAATGCCATGCGCGACGGCATGCACGACTGGGTCGTCGCCAACGAGCGCATGGCCAGCGCGCTCGCCGCCAAGGGCTACCACTATCAATTTGTATTTGCGGAAAATGCCGGGCATGTGGACCACGCGACGAAATTGCAGACGCTGCCGGAGGCGCTGGAATTCGTTTGGCAGGGGTATCGGGAGGGCGGTGGACGGTGAACAGTCGAGAAAGAAGAAAGGGACCGAGAGAACAAGGGACCAAAAAAAAGCGCGCCGGGGATGCCGGCGCGCTTTTTTTGTTGCGGGTTCGGAGCTATTCGTGCGAGGGGGTCCAGCTCAGGCCGAACATGTAGGTGGGGTGGTAGAACTCGCGCTGGGTGTCGTATTTCGGGCTGCCGTAGTAGAAGCCGAACTCCTCGTTGGTGAGGTTAAGTCCGGAGACCAGCACCTTGAAGCCGTGGTGGAGCGCGAAGCTGCCCTGGGCGTCGACCTGGGTGTGGGGATAGTTATAGTTGTCGCCCAGCGGGCCTGTTGGTCCACCCGGCGCGCCGTCGGCGTACTGGTAAATGTAGATACTGGGGCCGTTGTAGTTGATGTTCATCTCCATCGCGAGCCGCCCCTTGTTGTAGGTGGGGCCGATGTTGAAGAGGTTGGGAGCGTTCTCCAGCAGGCGCGGCTTGTCGCTGCGCCCCGCGATGCCGCTGGTCTGGGAACCGATATAGCTGTAGTTGGCATTCATGCCGAGCCCGCCAAGAAAGCCGGGGAGATTGGTCCAGTGTTGCAGGTACTGTAATTCGACTCCGCTGATCCACGCGCTGCCGGCGTTGATGTAGTAAGTGGCCAGCCAGGTGCCTTGCAGCGAAGACGGCGCGCCCGGAGGCAGGTAGTTGGTCAGCACCTTCTCGGTTTGGACCGGCGGAGATGCGAGGTGCTTAAAGAAATACCCGCCGGACAACACGCCGAAGGTCTTGAAGTAGTGCTCGTAGAGGACGTCGACGTCGTCGCCGGTTTCCGACTTGAGGTTGGGGTTGCCGAACTGGACCGTGTTCTTATAGGCTCCATTTCCGCCGGTGCCCCAACTGACATCTTCCGCCAGCTCAAACTCTTCAGGGCGGGAGACGCCGCGCGCGTAGATGAGGCGCATATAGCTATCGTGCCCAGCATTGAAGCGCAGCGATGCACTGGGCAGAATGTCGTAATAGGAGCCGGAAAACTTGTTCGGCGAAGCATTGCCGTTGTTATCGAACACCAGGTTGCCTACGGCGTCCGAAGTCATCTCGGCGCGCAGGCCAAGGATCAGGCGGATGCCGTTGGAGAAGTCGGTGGTGTTCATTACGTAGAAGGCGGGAATATGCTCCACGAGCGAGTAGTTTGAGGAGTCCACCCCCTTATCGCTGTTATCGGGGGTGAATTGCGTGGGGTTCTGGTCGACGTATTTCTGGACGGCGCCGAAGAACACGTTGTAGCCGTCCTTATACGCGCCGTTGTAGTAGTTGGGTTGTATGAGCTGGTTGGGGAAGGTCGTCATCGGGACGCCGGGACCGGCGCCGGAGTAATTTTCAACGGAAGTATATTGATTGTTGTATTTGTGCATGCCGCGGAACTTGGCGCCGTACTCGAAGGTGGAGGGATGGCCGCCGAGATGCCAGCGGAATGCGCCCGAACCTTCGAGCCCGAAGTTGATCTGCTCCTCGTGGCCGAACTCACGCCGGGTATCGGTCAAGAAGTAGTTCTGGGGGCTGTTGATCTCGGCAAAACATGCGGGGCTCCACTGGGGCACGAAGTAGTCCGTGGTGGCGCTCTGGTTGAACTGGCAGGCAGTGGTGCTGGCGGTGTTGGTAAAGTCGCCCGAGTCGAAAGGCTGGTCGCCGAAGTAGCCGTTTCCGATGGCAGCGCTCCAGGTGTACCAGGTGTTTGTCAGAGCGTGCGTGCCGCTCAGAATAACGCTGTCGGAATAGATCCGGGCATCTTCCAACTGATTGTAGTAGCCCGGCGGGGTGTTACAGGGCGCGATGGTCGGCCCGGGCGGCGAACCGCGAGGGTTGCTGCAACCAGTGTTGTGGGGATTCAGCACATAGACGCCGGGCGTATTGTCGTTAAGGGAATAGACGGTTTTGTCGCCATTGTCGCGCAGGTAGGTATAGAGATAGTGCAAAAAGATCGTGGACCCGGGCTTGATGCGGTAATCGAGGGTTCCGCCGAATCCATATCGGGGACGGTGGAACATGTAGGTGCGGAGATCCTGGGCGTCGTCCCAGGGCACGTTTTGGCCGTTGGTGAGGGTGGCCTCGTCCGGGGTGGGCTCGACGTCGTTGTAGCCGGTTCCATCGAAGCTATACTGGCCGCCGACGATGAAGCCGAGCTTTTTGCCGGCTCCAAAGCGCCTGCCCCAGGTGCCGTAAACATCGGCGTTAGGACGGACGTTTTCGATGGGCGTGAAGCCTCCCATGGCGCCGATGCCTCCCATGGCGGTGATCTGGTAGGTCGGGGTATCGCTCGCGGTCTTGGTGACGAGATCGATTGAGCCGCCGATGCCGTCGCCGTCCATGTTGGCCTGCAGAGTCTTGCTCATCACGACCGAGCTGACGATGCCTGGAGGAACAGAGAAGAAATCGAATTCGCGGATTCCGGGGTCCTGGGACGGCATGTTGAAGCCGTCGACCGTCGTATTGGTCAGCCGGGGCTCGCCTCCGCGCACCCCAACAAAATTGTCCTGGCCCTCGTTGCGCGTCAGGGCGACGCTGGCCATACGGCTGATCGCATCGCCCAGGTTGCGGTCTGGCAGGTTAGTGATGGTCTGCGTCGGCATCACCTGGATCAGATTGTCCGCGGCGCGCTCTTCATTCACCGCCTCCACTTCAGCCGAGGCGCTTCCGGCCGTCACCAGCACGCTCTGCTTTTGTGACTCGACCTGGAGTTGCAGGCTCACCGTAGTCGATTCTCCCGGATTGACGGTGACGGCCTTGGTCTGTTTCTGGAAACCGATGTAGCTGACCGAAATTGCATAGTCGCCGGGCTGCAATCCACTAAAGAAGAAGCGGCCCTGCTGGTCGGTGGAAACAACCATGCCTTTGGCGGGGATCGATACCTGTGCCCCTCTCAACACGGCGCCGGCAGGATCCGTTAGCGTACCGGAAATGGATCCGGCCTGGCTCTGCGCAAACGCGGTTGGGTTCAAAAAGCAAACCGTCAGGCATAGCAAAAAGGCGCTCGCCCACCACGGGCGGCGAGACGTTGGGTGCATCATGGCTTCTCCTTTTAACGAGTAAATGAGGGTCTTTTATGCCGGCGCTTCTGCGCCGGAGGAGGTCTTTCAACTATGCGCACAACACATGAGCGCGGGCCAGGGAGCGAATGAGCCCCGCCGTTTTGCATTGATCGCCCCTAACTTAAGAGCGGCCTTTTACCAGGAGATGAAGGGATGGTTACGGCAGCGTGAATTCGCCCGGATTTCTGGGCGCCAGGCCGACGTTTCCGGTTATTTTTTTGAATTGCCCCGTCCACATTTTCCCGGTATTTCGCACTATCCCTTCCGGGCGGGGTCACTCTACCCCAGGGTTTCACCTGAGCTATTTTCAGATCACCCTTTGAGGCTGATGGCGCGTGGCGTGAAAGAAACTCACAATGAGGCGCCGCCCGGCCGACACGGGTTTGGCCTAAGACCCATCCTTCCGGTATACTGAAGATTCGGCAGGCTGTGGGCGGTAGCCTTATTGCGCACCCCCTGCGGAATCGCCCGTCCATAGGACTTTTGGCGTGTTCCGGCCACTGAGAATCCGAAGAGATCTGGAGTAGAACCATGGCACAGGTATGCGACATTTGCGGCAAGGGGCCGCAGTTCGGCAACAACATCTCCCACGCCCACAACGTTACCCGCCGCCGCTGGAACCCCAACCTGCAGGCCGTCAAGGCCCTCGTCAACGGGACCGCCAAGCGCATCCGCGTCTGCACCAGCTGCATAAAGAGCGGCAAAGTCGCCAAGGCCTAACCGCGCCGCGGCAACCCATTCGCCGTTCGGTCAAGAAAAACCCCGTCCTTGCGACGGGGTTTTGTTGTGCTTGAAAGTCTTTGCGGATAACTTTTTCCTGGCCAACCGTCCGGCACGATTGGCGCGGATACGGAAGAAGATCTGCAACCGGGGAGAAGACCTGTTTCGATGAATTTAGGGCGTCTACTCTCTGCCCACCTCAAGTATCTGGAATGATCCCGGAATCATCGGCGGTCGAGGGCCGCGCATCCAAGTGGGACGGCCTGCCTGCACCGGTCCGCCCGTTGGCGGCGCCGTGCTGGCCGATTGCGCGGGAACGGGTCCATACTCGGCCGTGATCAGGAAGAGATGCCCGGTTTTTGAATCCAGCGTGATCGTTTTTGCCCGGGCCGGCGTGGGAATCGTCTGCTCCACGGCGAAATCGGTGGGCGAGTTCTCCTTCACCACGGTGATGGTGCCGTCGCCCTGCGAGCTGAAGGCCTCCATAGTTACGGGGTTGAAGACCACGCCATCGCAGCCCACGCCGGTGGGCAAGTCGGCGAGGATGTGTCCGTCTGCGGCGGAAAGAATGATCATGTTGTTCTTCTCGCGGCAGGCGGCAAACAGGATGCCGTTCTTGGCATCCAGGGCGAGGCCGGCGCAGCCGCCGCCATGGCTCGAAATATCGTAGCGGCCGACCATCTTCATCGTGCCGCCATCGATAACCGCGATGGCCGACTTATCTACGATATCGACGTAGATCTTGCCGTGGCCATCGGTCGCGGCCTCTTCGGGCGCACCGCCGATATCGATGGTGCTCAGGATCGAGCCGTCCTTGTCATCGAGCACGGTAATGTTCGGCGCGGAGTGGCTGAGGATGTAGAAGCGGTGATTGTAGGGGTCATTCAGATAGCCATCGGGATTGCCCTCGACATCAATCTTCTTGATCACCGCGAAGGTCTTTGCGTCGAACATGGTTACCGGCTTGGAGGTGGCAAATCCGTGGCCCGTAGCCGTGTCGACCGCGCCACCGTGGCCGCTGGTCCCGGGAATTTCGCCGATCTGCGCCAGCGTGTCGAGGTTGAAGACGCCGATGTGGCCGGCGGGGCCGGAGCGCGCCACGAAAAGAGAACGGCCGTCAGGATCGGCGGTCACATAGTCGAAGCCGCCGTCGCCCCCAACGAGCTGAATCTTGAGCACCTTGTACGGGCCGCTCTCCTGCGCACCAGCCACGCCCGCCACAACGGCAAGAACAGCGAGCATTGCAATCGCGATTCGTCTGAGTGTCACGGGAAACCTCCGGCAGTTGGCCTTGCGGCGTGCTGCCATCCCGGCAGGCTATACGCCTAAGGCCCTTGATTTTGGTGCAGAGCAAGCATACACGGCGCAACCTGGGTAGATCTTCGCCCGCGGTAAAAGTCCGGCGCGCTACAAAAACCGCCTCAGTTGCATTGCCAGCGAATCGGTTCCGGGTGCTGTTTTCTTCTGAATGCTCGGATGAACGGCTACACGGAGATTACTGCTTCATCAACACCCGGAGCCGCCACTTGGCCAGCGGATGCATGACCACCAGCATCTGACTGCTCGAGCCTGGCCACTAGCTTTCTTGGTCCCTCGTTCCCTCGCTCCCTTGGTTCCCGCCTTTCACAAACTGCAGCGATGCCGAATTGATGCAGTACCGCAGCCCCGTCGGCCCGGGCCCGTCGGGAAATACATGCCCCAGGTGCCCGCCGCAGCGCGCGCACGTCACTTCCACGCGCCGCATCCCGTAGCTCAGGTCCTCGTGCTCGTCGATAGCCTTCGAGTCGGCGGGAATTACAAAGCTCGGCCATCCGCACCCCGAGTCGAACTTGGCCCCGCTCATGAACAGCAGCGCCCCGCAGCCCGCGCAGTGGTAGCTCCCGGTTTCGTGGTTATAGGTCAGCGGCCCGGTAAACGCGCGCTCCGTGCCCTTCTCGCGCAGCACCTGGTACTGCTCCGGCGTAAGAGCCTCGCGCCACTCCGCCTCGCTGCGTTCCACTTTTTCAGGTGTGTCGCTCATCAATTACCTCTAGGGAACGAGGGAACAAGGCACCAAGAAACAACGGCTCCAAGGCGCCAGGAAGGCAACACCCTTAGCCGCTTTGCCCCTGGTTGTCGCGGTCCCTTGGTCCCTCGTTCCCTTGTTTCCTGCTTTTCAGCACTCCGCAATCACATCGATCTCCACCAGCGCATTCTTCGGCAGGCGCGAGACCTCGACCGTCGTCCGCGCCGGCGGATCCTCGCCGCCGCGGCCCATGTACGCGTCGTACACCAGGTTCATGGCCGCAAAGTCGTCCATGCTCTTCAAGTAAACCGTGGCCTTGACCACGCGATCCAGGCTGCTGCCGCCCTCTTCGAGGACGGCCTTGAGATTTTCCATCACGCGCTTGGTTTGTTCCGAGATGCCGCCGGCAATGAGCTGCTGTGTGCTTGGGTCGAGGGCGCATTGCCCGGCCGTAAAGAGAAGGTTACCCACACGCATGCCCTGCGAATACGGGCCGATGGCCGCGGGCGCGCCATCGGTCGCGATTGCTATTCTTGTCATGTTTCAAATTCTAGCCGCAAACGCCAGGCCCGGCGCTCGGCACTTCACTGGAATCCCGTCCCGCAACGGCCCGCCCCGACAAAGCGTATAGGCAACAACTCGAGCCGAGCGCAATCGCCCCCGGCCCGAGCCAGTTCCCTAGTCCCTCGGTCCCTGTCTTTTCCCTACCGCCACGCGGCCAGCACGCCGCCGCTGATCGCCATGGCCACCACCCAGTACCCGGCGTTAATGGCGAAGAGGTTGGCCGGCCGGCTCTCATATATATGCTGCGTAATCAGCGGCGGCGCCATAAAGCCCAGCCAGCACACAATCGCCAGCGCTGCGCCCGACATAAACGTCGAGGTTCCGGCCATGATGAAGATGTTCACCAGCACGAACGACAGGATGAGGCTGGCCACAAAAGAGCAGATCATCGCGAACGCCGCCCGTCCTCGCGATCCGCCCTGGGTTACTCCCGTCAGCTTCATCCACGACTTCTTGAAGACCACGCCGTACCATAGCGCGCCCACTACCCACTGAATGGCTGCCGCCACAATCAGGGCAACGTAATTCACATGCATCTGCATCCGGAAACCCTCCTCTTTGGTCTAGTGCTCCCGGCGCAGGCTGGATCGAAAACCGTGCCCTGGGGGGAGCAACGGCACGGCATGACCGTCGGGGCCACATGCTCTAGCCGTAATCCCGCGGCCTCCGGCACAAAGAGCCCATTCGCGTTCAGCGCGTATCCAGATGGCCCGCGGGTTTCCAATGCATTCTACCCGGGTAGTTTCCGGCTATGCTATAAATCTCCGGCGCAATCGGGAGGGGGTTCCCTTTTCGCCAAGGGGGGCCGGCGGCTCCCAGGCGCAAAAACGGCCTCTCTCGGCTCTCCGGCCGCGTACCTGCGATTGGAAAGCTGCCGGTGCCGGAAGAGGCGCCGCTTCCTGCTCGTGCTCAGTGCGGTGAGTTGCCAGTCGGCCGATCCCGGTTGCGATCCACCAGTATCGGCCCGCTCCGGGGATGGCTGTCGTTCCCGTGCTGCGCGCCTGCGTTGGCGTCGCGGGCCGCATCCTTCACGTTGCCCCAGGCTTTTTCTGCCCTGCCCTTGATCTGTTGCGCCGCTCCTTCCACCCGCTTGTTCATGTCGCCAGTCCACTCTCCGGCCTGGCGCCTGGCCCGGCCCATCGCATCGTCCACCGTGCCTTTTACTCTGTCTTTATCCATAAAATTACCCCTCCGCGGATTCTGGGGAACGTAAACGCGTTTTCATCTCTCCGGCATTGTGTCGGCCGGCGCTCTCGTCCGCGCCCGGCGAACTCCGGAGCATCGCTGCGTACCGGCCCAAAAGGCCCTTCATAGCACCGGCCGGCGCCCGGTAATCAACTGGATGAGCAAAACCACCAACGCAATCACCAGCAGCAGATGAATGAATCCTCCCAGCGTGTACGACGTGACCACTCCCAACAGCCACAGCACAAGAAGGATTACGAAGATCGTCCACAACATCCCGTCACCTCCCTGGGGCAGTAGCCCCGCTTGCCCGGGACCGACAATGACCGTTGGACGCTTGCGCCATAGGCCGAGGTTGTGCGCCGCCGCCGCGCCCGCGTAAACTCCAATGGGGCCATTTTGCATCGTCGGGGAGACAGCCCGAGGGCCGCCCTGCGCATCGGATGTCGAAGTGCGGCGCGGGAGGCGCGAGGATTCCCCGGCCGCAGGGAGACACTATGCTTGTGCTTCTCATTTTGATCGTGCTGATTCTTGGGTTTGGCTATGGTGGATACCGCATGGGCCCGGGCTGGGGCTACTACGGAGGCGGCGGCATCAGCCTGATTCTCGTAATCGTGCTGCTACTGCTCCTGCTGCGCGCGATTTGAGGGATGGGCTCACACAAAAAGGGCGCGCCTGGCCGGCGCGCCCTTTTGCCATCGAGGGAGGAGAAGCTTCTTAGAACACCCCCGCCATATACGCATCCGACGGCGCCTTTTCGACCTTGCTGCCATACTCGGCCAGCACCACCGGCGAGAGCGTGATGACCGGGCAGTGTGCGTGCGCCAGCGTCTTGTACACCACGCCATGGCGGGTGATGGCCGCGAACGCCGAAGCGCCCTGTGCGCCCAGCACGATCAGGTCGGCCTGCTGCGTGCGGCTCTGGTAGAGCAGCTCCTCGGTGGGATCGCCGGGCACGACGATGGTTTGAACTTGTATCTGCTCCCTGAGCTCGGCCGGGAGCAGCGCCAGCAGGCCAGCCTCGACCTCGTCCAGCGAGCGGCCCGCCAGCACCTCGGCGCGGTCCTGCGGCCGGATCACATGCTGCAGGATCAGTTGCGCCCGATGATGCGCCGCCAGCTCCGCCGCGAACTCCGCCACCACCTGGCTCGAGTCATGCATGCTAACCGCGCACAGCACCGTGTGTGTCGTAAAATCGCGCGAAGCCGGAATCGCCGCCTCCGGCCCCACAATGTAGACCGGCGTCGTCGAACGGCGCAGCACCGCCTCCGCCACCGAACCCACCAGCAGCTTGCCGATCGGCCCCGGCGAGTGCGTTCCCATCACAATGCGGTCGATCTCGCGCTCGCGCGCGAAGGCCAGAACCTGGTCGGCGGCCAGTCCCGGCCGCACCACCACCTCGCATTTGACCCCTGCCTGCCGCACTCGCGCGGCTAGCGGCTCCAGATGCTGCTTTTCCGCCCGCGCAGCCGCCGCGTAATCGTAGTAGCGGATCCCCGAGGTCTCCGACGCCGCTACCACTAGCGTGTCGTAGGCGTGAAACAAAATCAGGTCTGACTCAAACTCGCGCGCCTGCGCCAGCGCAAACTCAAACGCCTTCTGGTTGGTGGGAATTTCGGAGGCGAACAGGATCGTCGATGGCTTTATCCATCCCGGTTTCATTGCCCTGGCCATGGGGAACCTCCTGCATATACTTCAAGACAAGTTAAGACAATCCGGGTACCGCGCCGCAGTGCCCCATCGCACATTGAAATGTGATTTAAATTACACACCGGCTGTCCGCCGCCCCCAAATACCTTCATCGGCGCAAGGCGCAATGCCAATTATCGTAGGACGCCGATTCTTAGGATCCCGTTAAGTTCCGGGAAAAATCTGAGTTTTCTAGTTTCCAAAATTGTTTCGATCCGGGAAAAGCCTGCCGTAGAAACACCCACTTTAGGTGATCCCAATCACAGCCTGACAGTTTCCGAGCTGTTCTTCTGGTACGGAGTCGTGGCGTAAAGGATTGGTTGCCTCGGTGCGGATATCGAATCGCGGATTTCTTCCGCCGCACTTTCGGCGCTCCTCCTTCCCTGGCGCAGGATCCTGAATCCGCGCTGCCGCGTACTCCTGGGAGGCCATTATGCAGCCGCTTCAGCCAATGCGCAACATTCCCGCCCGGGGCGGGATCGACTACGACGAATCGCCCTTTCTGGCTATCTGGGAAACTACTCAATCCTGCGACCTGGCCTGCAAACACTGCCGCGCCGCCGCGCAGCCCATGGCCCATCCCGACCAGCTCACCACCGCTGAGGCGCAAGGGCTTATCGACCAGATCGCCGCGATGCATGTGCCGATTTTCGTCTTTACCGGAGGCGACCCGCTCAAGCGCGCCGACGTCTACCACCTGATCCGCTATGCGGCCGAAAAGGGTGTGCATGTTGCACTTACGCCCAGCGCTACGCCGCTGCTGACGCGCGAAGCCATCTTCAGGATGAAAGAGGCGGGGCTGGTGCGGCTGGGCATCTCGCTGGATGGGTCAACGCCCGAGATTCACGACGCATTCCGCGGGCTGCCGGGCGCCTGGGCGCGGACGATCCAAGCGGTGAAATGGGCCAACGAGGCGGGGATTCCGATCCAGGTGCATACGACCATCAGCCGCCATAACGCACACGATCTCGACAACTTATGCGCTCTGTTCGAGCGGCTCGCCATCGTCATGTGGAACGTGTTTTTCCTGGTTCCGGTGGGGCGCGGCCAGTTGGGCGATCTGCTTTCCGGAGAAGAGTTTGAGCAGGTGTTCGGCAAGATCTACGAGCTGTCGCACCGGGTGAGTTTCCAGATCAAGACGACGGAGGCGATGCACTACCGGCGCTACCTGCTGCAGCACAATCTGGAAGAGCGGAAGATGGGGCACGGGCACGGGCGGCCCGTCGCGGCAAGCACGACAAGTGCTGAGAAACAATGCACTTGCACGACTCCGTGCGCGAGCGGATCGCAACCCGTGGACCGTGGGACGGCAGCCTACGAACCAGGCGCGCCGACGGCCGCGCCGGCGGAGCGGAACCACGCATGGGCCACGCGGCGCGTCAACGACGGCAAGGGGTTCGTCTTCATCTCCCACACCGGCAATGTTTATCCGAGCGGATTTCTGCCCATCCACGCGGGCAACATCCGCGAGACACCGCTTGCCGAAATTTACCGCAACGCGCCTATTTTCAAGGCGCTGCGGGACACCGCGCGGCTCGAAGGCAAGTGCGGCGCATGCGAGTACAAGGAGATCTGCGGGGGCAGCCGCGCCCGCGCCTACGCGGTCACCGGCGACCCGCTGGCGCAGGAGCCGTGCTGCATCTACCAGCCGCGGAACTGGCATCCGGAGGCGACGACGGCCCCGATTCAGGAGCAGTCGGAGTTCGCCAACCCGCTGG
>Ga0187812_1000491_pt1 | contig 13949 bp, 10 predicted proteins | sample NC_S_2_FD_130582 | JGI IMG/M metagenome (GOLD analysis project Ga0187812, IMG submission 130582) | Wetland sediment microbial communities from Neuse River Estuary, North Carolina, USA - ASW-S_2 | ecosystem: Environmental > Aquatic > Freshwater > Wetlands > Sediment | place: USA: North Carolina... | reverse complement strand
TGGGCGAAGCGCCGTGGAATTGCGCCCTGCACGGCTTCGGCAATCGCCAGGTGAACGGCCGACGCGTCGATGCCGGACGGCAGATTGTCGACGCCCTCGCCGCCGACCCGCAGGGCATGGCAATTGCTAATGTCTATTACGCGACGCCGGCCGTCAAGGCCCTCGACCTGTCTGCCGGGCCGGGATCGCCTTTCGTTCCGGCCGATCGCGTGGAGTACGCCGCAGGACGTTATCCGCTCACCCGCTCCGTGTTCATTTACTTCCACTGCGGACCGGCGGCCGGTGAATGCACGCCGGCAGTGCGTGAGTTTCTTCGCTATGTGCTCAGCCGGCAGGGACAGCTCGACGTGAGCCGCGAAGGCGCGTATCTTCCGCTCCCTCAAGCGACGCTCGAAGCCCAGCGGCGTATGCTTCCTTCACCGAAATGAACGCCATTTCATTCCCCTTTCACGCATTGCTCATCTGCGCTGCAGATGCTGGTCGGAGTTTGCGGAGGCCCTTTCCATGAGTCATGTTGCTTCCCCGGCGCGAGAGCCCGACGCCGTCACGCTGCTGAGCCGGTTTACTCACTTCTTTGTCTATATCTTCGAGCGATTGCTGCCGGAGGCCTATGTCTTCGCGCTCCTGCTCACTTTTCTGGGTGCGGTATTGGCCTACTGGATGGCGCCCCAGGGGAGCCCGGAGCAGATTCTCACAGGATGGTACAAGGGCGTCTTCGGTATCTTCACGTTTGCATTTCAAATGGTGATGATGCTCGCCACCGGATATGCGCTGGCGTCCACGCCCGTCGCGCGGCGTGGCCTTGAGCGTATCGCCTCCATTCCCAAGACGCCGCGCTTGGCCATTGCTCTTACGGTGCTGGTGAGCCTCATCGCTTCCTGGGTGAACTGGGGGCTGGGGCTGGTGACCTCCGCGTTGCTGGCGCGCGAGGTGGCCAAGCGCATGCGCATCGACTTCGGCTGGCTGGTGGCCGCCGCGTATTCCGGCTTCGTCATTTCCACCGAGGGCCTTTCAGGCTCGATCGCGCTCTCGCAGGCAACGCACGGCTCGGCGCTGAACATTGTAGAGAAGGCCACCGGGCAAATCCTTCCGCTCTCGCAGACCGTGTTTACCACGTTCAATTTGGCGCCGGTAGCCATGCTTGTGCTGATCCTGCCATTTCTCCTCTGCTTCGTTGGCCCGGCGGAAAAGGACATCGTCCCCGCAGACGTGGAGCGCCTGAAAGCCGAGGATGCAACGCCGGCTGTGAAAGAGCGGAGCACGCTGGGCGCGATGCTCGATCGCTCGTGGCTGCTCACGCTGCTCGCCGTTGCTGTTGGCGGCGGAGCACTGTTCCTCATGCTGCGCGAGAACCGCTACTCCGTCGACCTGAATTCCGTGATCTTGATTCTCTTTCTGTCTGGAGTGCTGCTGCACTGGCGACCGGCCGCATACGCGGCGGCAATGCGCCAGGCGGGGCGATTTACCGGGTCGCTGATCCTGCAGTACCCGCTCTACGGCGGGCTGATGGGCATGATGACGGCCACCGGCCTCGCCGGCGTTTTCTCGGCGGCCTTTATCCGCTTCTCCACCGCGCGTACGCTGCCTTTCTTTACCTATCTCACCTCGCTGGTCATCACGCTCTTTATTCCCAGCGGGGGCGGGCACTGGGCCGTGCAAGGGCCGTTCGCCGTCCCCGCGGCGCAGGCGCTGCATGCCTCGCTGGCCGGCACTACCATGTCAGTGGCCATGGGCGAGTCTGCCGCCAACATGCTGCAACCGTTCTGGGTGCTGCCCATCCTGGCCATAGCTGGGATCCCCATGCGCCGCGTGATGGGCTTTATGGTGATCACGTTTCTGGTGGCGCTGGTCTGCTTCGCCCTCTCTCTACTGTTCCTTCTGCCGCACTGAGGACGCTGCCGGACTAACGCGAAACCTCTGGCCGCGCCACTATTGCGCACAGGCGCAGCCACGTTCCGCTTGCTCCAGCCGCTCGCTTTGTCCGGCATCGAGCGCCGCTGGCAGCGGCGTATAGATTCCGTCCTGCACAATCGTCTGCTGCCCCTGCTGGCTCAAGACGTAGCGCAGAAACTCGAGCAGCACTGGATTCACCGGTTTGCCAGGCGGCTGGTTGAAAAAGATATAGATCACGCGGCTCAATGGATAGGCCTGTGACGCCACGGTATCGAAAGTTGCCGGAACATACGGGCCGCCTGGGTGAAGCGACAGCGCCAGCACCTTTGTATTCGGATTATCGTTCCATGCCAGGCCGGTGTAGCCGATGGCATATCTGTCTGCGGCCACTTTATCGGAGAGCGGAATGACGGTCGGCTGCGACTGAATGCCGTCCTTCCACTGCCCATTGGCCAGCACCCGCATATTCACGAACACATCGTAGCCATTGGGGATCTCCACGCCCCAGGTATGGATGGGCTTGTCAGCCCATTCGCCGGTCAATCCGAGTTGGCCCCAGGTCGCGATCGGAGCCTTGATGCCGCGATTGTGCGTCGCCGAATAGATCGCGTCCAGTTGGTCGAAGGAGATGTGGTCGAGGGGGTTCTCCTTGTTTACGATGAACACCACCGCGTCAGTGAACGCCTTGACCGCGTAACTTCCTCCGGACACCTCGATGTCCATCGGCTTGCGGTGAAACTTTTCAATGAACGGCGTCACTTCGCGCCCCATCATCTCGCGCGAGATAAAGGCAAAGTCGGCGGTGCCGGCGGTGAGCCTCGGCCCACCCTGGCCAGAGCCACCGACGTCCACCTGGAAGTGCACATCGGGATAGATTTTGGTAAAGCCGTCGACCCAGAGCTGGAGCAGATTGGTGACAGTGTTTGACTCCACTCCACGCAAACTGCCGGCGAGATGTGCGACAGGCTGATAGCCAGGGATCGAGGGATCCACTTTGCCGAAGTAAGGCAAGGGCGGATTGGGATGAGGCTTGGGTTCTTCGAGGTTCTGACCCCAGGTAGGCGCGGTCAGAAAGCAGGCAAGGGATAGGCAAATGGCGATCTTCAATGCGGCCTCCGTCAACTATGCGCAAACTCGGCCATCTTGCCACGCGCAACGAGCAATGTCCATGAACAGAACCTGAAAATGCATTCACGCGGTGCGGCCCGGTCAGCCCTCGCCGGGAAAGATGAAAGGACTTTCACGATGAATTCAGGACGGAGCTGTCATGCGGCGCTTATGGTGGTGCTCCGTTGAACACCAGGGGCCGAACTGCGCTGGAAACGCCGGCGGCAGTTTATTCCACCCGGAGGGTTCAGGATGGCTGCTTCCCCGATTTGCCGTATTGCTTTCGATCTCCGCGTCCGCCGCAGCGCCCGCGGCAACCCGGTTTCAGTTCTCGTTGTGGTGCTGGGTTTGCTATCCATTGGCCTGCTAACGGCGGTGCCCGCGCCCGCGCAAACCGTCGGCGCCGCAACCCTGCAGGGCACCTTGACCGATCCCAACGGAGCCATTGTCGTCGGAGCCAGGATCACCATCACTGCGGAACTGACCGGCGTTTCCCGCCAGCTCACCAGCAACTCCGCCGGCTTTTATTCCGCTACCGACTTGGCGCCCGGCAGATACAAGATCGTCATTTCGAATCCCGGCTTCAGCTCGCGCGAGATCGACCACGTCGAGCTCACGGTGGGAAGCATTCGCGAAGTCGATGCGCAGATGACAGTGGCCACAGTGACCAACAACGTGGTTGTCACCGGCATCTCCAACTCGCTCGATACGGCCAGTTCCTCCGTGCAGGGCCTGGTCAACGGCACAACCACGCGCAACCTGCCTCTCAACGGCCGCGATTTTACCCAACTGGCCACGCTGCAGCCCGGCGTGTCGGCCGTGCTCACACAGTACAGCGCCGATGCAACCTCGACTACCCGGCTCAGCCGCGGCTTCGGCTCGCAGTTGTCCATCGGAGGCAACCGCCCCCAGCAGATCAGCTACCTGCTCGACGGAATCAACACCAACGACTACGCCAATGGCAGCCCCGGCAGCGTCTCCGGCGCCATCCTCGGAGTCGATGCGGTGGAAGAGTTCTCCGTCATCCAGAGCAACGCCCCGGCCGAGTACGGGCGCATGTCCGGCGGCATCATCAATTCCATAACCCGCTCCGGCACCAACACCTTTCACGGCTCTGTTTACGACTTCATCCGCAACAGCGCCTTCGACGCCCGCAACTACTTCGATCCGCCCAGCATTCCGCCCTTCCGCCGCAACCAGTTTGGCGGAACCGTTTCCGGGCCGATCTTTCGCAACCGGACCTTCTTCTTCGGCAACTATGAGGGCTTCCGTCAGAGCCTCGGAGCTGCGGAAGTAGACATCGTGCCCAGCCCCGCCGCCCGGCAGGGCAACTTGGTTAACGGAAAGGTCACTGTCGATTCCAACGTGGCCCCCTTCCTTGCCCTCTACCATCTCCCCAACGGCGACGTAAGCGGCGATACCGGCCAATACAGCTTTGTTACCCAGCAGCCCACCAATGAGGACTTCAGTACCATCCACCTGGATCACAACATCTCCGAGAAAAACACACTGCACGGAACCATGCTCTACGACACCAGCAGCATCTCCTCCGCCGACCCTTCCGACGCGCTGGTCGACCAGGCCCTTTCGCGCAGAGCAGCCATATCGCTTGAAGACATTCACAGCTTCTCGCCGCAACTGACCAATGCGTTTCGCGCGGGCTACTCCCGATCCGTGGCCACCGGGCCGCGCCAGCAGGGCATCCTCAACCCGGCGGCAAACAATACTGCGCTGGGCTTTTTTCCGGCCGCCAATGCCGGCTCTCTCCTGGTCTCCGGCCTCACCACCTTCAATGGCGGTGTGAACTCCGTCGGAACCTATACCTACCACTACAACTCCTACCAGATCTACGATGACGTGGCCCTGCTGCGGGGGAATCATTCTCTCTCTTTCGGCGGATCGGTGGAGCGCGACCAGGACAACGAAGAAGGCGGCGTGCTGCCCTATGGCTCGTGGAGCTTCGGCTCGCTCAAGAACTTTCTCACCAACGTCCCCACTTATTTCCAATCGGGACTGCCCACCCTGCCCGTTTCTCCCGTTGACCTGCGCACCACCATCTACGCGATCTACGCGCAGGACGACTGGCGCGTACGCCCCACCCTGACCGTCAATTTCGGAGTTCGGTACGAGATGAGCACCGACTTTACCGAAGTGAGAAACCGCTTGGGCGAGCTGCCCACTCCCACCAGCGCGGCTGTCGTTCCCGTCAAGAGTTACTTTGCCAATAATCCGACGCTGGGCAATGTCGATCCGCGAGTGGGCTTCGCGTGGGATCCCTATGGTCACGGGAAGACCGTGGTGCACGGAGCGTTCGGTTTTTACGATGTGCTGCCGCTCCCCTACGTACTTGGCCTGCAGGCGATCTCCTCCTCCCCCATCTACGACGAGGCTGAGAATACTTCCGTCAAAAAAGGAACGTTCCCGCTCAACGGCTTCACCGGATTCACGCCGCCGGTGCGCGCCATCTATACCCCGCCGAATCCAGGCAGGAATTACGTGATGCAGTACACGTTTAACGTGCAGCAGCAGCTCACCCGAAATACGGATATGACGCTCGGCTACATCGGCTCCCACGGCGTGCGCCAGCCCTTCACCGCCAACGACATCAACTTCGTAGCCCCGGTCCTCGATTCTCCGCAGGGTTATGTGTGGCCGGCAAAGGGGAGCGCGCCCAAGCTGAATCCCGCCATCGGCACCGAATCGGGAACCTTCTTTGAGGGCAGCTCCATCTACAACTCGTTGCAGGCCACCCTCAAATTCTCCTCCGCCCGGGTCCACGGAATGTTCTCCTACACCTGGGCGCGCGCCATCGACGACAGCTCTTCGGCCCTCTCCGGCGCAAGTTTTTCCAACGCCATTTCCAACCCACCCTACTTCGATTTGCGGCTCAATCGCGGGCCTTCCGATTTCAATGTCACCAACCTGATCTCCGCCTATGCCATGACGGCCCTGCCCGGACCGCCCCGGCAGTTAGGACCACTCGCTGCTCCTCTGCGCGGATGGAATCTCGAAAACATCCTCAGTATCAGCGGCGGAACGCCCTTTACCCAGATAATCGGCGGTGATCCTTTGAACACGCTCAGCAGCGCCGCATTCGACCGTCCCGACCGGGTGAGAAAGAGCGGGTGCACGCGCCCCCAAAACATTCATTACCTCGACACTTCGTGCTTCGCTTTTCCGGCACCGTTTGAATATGCCCCCGGCGTATTCGGCGCCCGCCTTGGCAACGCTGGCCGCAACGGCCTGGTCGGCCCCGGCATCCTCTTCTGGACCGCGGGCGTGATGAAGGAGCAGAAGTTCGGAGAACGGCTGCGCATGGAGCTTGAGGCCCAGGCCTTCAACCTGAGCAACCGAGTCAATTTCGCCGACCCCGCGTCCACCCAGACGCAGATTTTCAACGTCTCCGGAAACCTGCTTTCCGCTGCCGGAGAGCTTACATCCACTTCAACCTCATCGCGCCAGTTGCAGTTCTCCATGAAGCTGCTGTTCTGAGCACGAGGAAAACCGGCTGCAGGCAGAACCATCGATCTCGAAACCGGAGCGTCACGATGAACAAAACAGTTTTACTGGCCGCTGCGGCAGGGCTGGCGAGCGCCCTTTCCATCGCCACGCCTGCGCTTGCGCAACCCGGCGCGGGTTATCGCGTTCAAGCGGAGTACAAGCTCGAAGGCGCCGGCCCGGTGGGAGGCATCTGGATCGATGCCGTGTCGCGCCGGCTCTACGTAGCCCACGGAGAACAAGTGGAGGTGCTGAACGCCGATACCGGCAACCGCGAAGGCGCCATGCCCGCGCAGGACGCTGCCGGCATTCTCGTGGCAGAGGCCGGCCATGGATTCTTCGCCAATCGCTCCGGCAATTCGGTTGCGCTCTTCGATCCCGCATCGTTCACCGTCACCAATACCGTTCCTCTGGACGCCAAAGGGCCGGAGTCGCTGGTCTACGATTCCGAAGCCGGCAAGGTCTTCGTGGTTGCGCCAGGCTCAGGCCAGGTAGTTGCGCTCGATGCCCGCACCGGCGCCATTACCGGCTCTGTCTCGCTCGAAGGCCATCTGCGCGGCGCAGTAACCAACAATATGGGCAGCTTATTTATCGCTGTTGAGGATCGCAACGCCATCGACGTTGTCGATACGCATACGCTCAAGTTTCTCGGCAGCTTTCCCTCTGGCGACGCGCAGGGCCCCGTTTCGCTGGCCATCGATCCCTCCGGCCGAAGGCTGTTTGTGGCCTGCGCCAACGGCAAACTCGCGGTGATCGATACGGATATCGGTTTCACGTTCGAAGAGCTACAGGTCGGTGATGGCGACTCGGGTAGCTTCTTCACCTTCGCTCCTCAGGGCAAAGGCGGATGGAAGGGCGCGGACTTTGTGGCTAGCAGCGACGGCGCGCTGACCCTGGTGCAGATGAACGCCTTCATCCGCTACAGCGTGGGCGGCACGGTCTCAATTCCCAAAGGCATTCAAAACGTTGCCTGGGATTCCAAGACCCACTGGCTGTATCTTCCCGGCTCTACGCCCGGTCCCAGGGTGCTGGTCATGACCGCCGGACCCGCTGCTGTCGAATCCGCGGAGGCTGCGCAATGAACAGAATGTTCCGTTCCGCGATCCTCCTCGCGTCGATCTTCTCCGGGCTTGCGCTCGCCCTGCGCGCCCAGATGCTCACTCCGGCCGAAGTGCACGGCAAGCACGTGCTGTTCGTTACCGGCGAGCCGTCGGAGGGCCAGCCCTCCGACGACGCGCTCGTGCGCCGCCACTTGGAAGAAATGGGCTTTGTCGTCACCCAGGCAAATGATTCCGATGGCGCAGCTCCGCCGGCTGGCACGAACCTCATCGTCATCTCGTCCACCGCGGATGCTCGCGTACTGCAAGGCAGATATGCGGCGTCCACGATACCGGTCTTCACCTGGAACACCTATCTTTACCCCGAAATGAAGATGACCGGTCCGCACCTGCACACGGACTATGAGGTCGTCGATCCGCAGCACTTCTTCGCGCGCAGTTACTCCGAGCTCTACGGATACGGCGCGGGCAACACCTCGGAGATTGCCGAAGCTGCGGGCCTCAAGCCAAAGCTCTTCGGAACCCTCTATCTTGAGCCGGAGACCGCCGGGTGGGGCCGTCCCGCCGAGGGCGCCACCACGATTGTGACCTTTGAAGGCGACCCGGGCAGGGCGGGTGTCTTTGCCTACGAGCGCGGCAGCATGATGTACGACAACTTTCCGGCGCCCGCGCGCCGCGTGGGATTCTACCTTTCCGACGCTAATTTCCATCTGCTCACCGCCGTCTACGGACCGGCGGCTAAGGATCCTCAACTCTACGATTGGTACGGTGGCCTGCGTCTCTTCGATTCGGCCATCCGTTGGGCGGCAAGCCCTCCGCCCCCCATGCCTGAGCCGCAAAAGCCAGGCGCCTTCCGTGTCCACGGGACCAAGCTGCTCTATGTGGAGCGCAAATTCGCCTTCGAGGGCGAAGAGGCAGACGAACACATCGTTGAGCACCTCAAGCAAATGGGATTTGACGTGACTGTCGTTGACCAGATGGATCCCGAGACTCGCGCCGAGGGTGAGGATGCCATCGTCATTTCCGCTACATGTTCCAAGTACAAGCTCTCCAACAAGTACGTCGATGCGCCGGTTCCGGTGTTGCTGCTCGAAGGGCTCTATGCCGACACCATGCGCTTGACAGGCCGCTATCGCTACGTGGATTACGGCGAGCATGGCGAACCGAACGAAAGCGACGATCCGCCCGACGCCTACCTGAAGATCGTGGGCGCATGGCATCCCATGGCCGCCGGTCTCGCCCCCGGCCTGGTACAGGTGCTTAAGGAGCCCGGCATGTTGAAGTGGGCCGTTCCCGAGCCCAGCGCCGTCTCCATTGCGTCGCTCCCCGGCGAAGCCGAGCAGAAGGCCATTTTCGTCTACGAAAAAGGCGCTGCCATGTATGGCGGGTTCCCGGCGCCGGCTCGCCGGGAGATGTTTCCGCTCGATAACGACGCATTTGACGACCTTACTCCGCAAGGGATGGAGCTTTTTGATGCTGCCGTGGAATGGCTGGTCTCACCGCCGCGGCGCTAGCGCCGGCCCGGGACACAGTCACGCGCTTTGCGATAAAGTTGCCTTCATCGGCAAGCGTCATGCGCTGGAGGTTGCCGCGTGAGGATTCTCCTCGTCGAAGACGAACCCAAGGTGGCAGGATTCGTGCGCCGCGGACTGATGGCCGAGCGCTACGCCGTGGACCTGGCCGCCGACGGCAGGGAAGGACTGGAGCTTGCCGAGGCATACCCCTACGATCTGGTCATTCTCGATCTGATGCTTCCCGGCATTGAGGGCCGCGAGGTGCTGCAGCGCATTCGCCGCAAGAACACCTGTGTACCGGTGCTGGTGCTTACCGCGCGCGACGCGATCGAGGACAAGGTTAAGCTCTTCGACGTCGGCGCCGACGACTATCTCACCAAGCCCTTTGCGTTCGCAGAGTTGCTGGTGCGCACGAAGGCGCTTCTTCGCCGTGGCCCGGTCAACCGTTCCAGCACGCTCACGATCGACGACCTGGAACTCGACCGCCTTACCCAGCAGGTGAGGCGCGCCGGTCGCCGCATCGAGCTCACAGCCAAGGAATACGGCCTGCTAGAGTACCTCATGCTCAATCCCGGCCGAGTGCTTTCGCGCAACATGATTATCGAGCACGTGTGGGACCAGAGTTTCGACGGCATTACCAATATCGTCGATGTCTACGTCCGCCACCTGCGCAGCAAGGTCGACGACGGCCACGAATTCAAGCTGATTCGCACGGTGCGCGGCGCAGGGTATATCCTTCGCGGCGGAGGAAGCGAATGAAGCTCGCCTCGCTGCGCATTCGCGTCACCTCCTGGTACGGCGGCCTGCTCGCCGTCGCGCTCGTGATCTTCGGCATGGCTGTCTGGCTGGGCCTGCACAATTATCTCTTCACGACCATGCAGCGCACGCTGGAGGACGAGTCGGCCAACATCATCGATCAGTTTGTCGCTCACGTCGACGCCAAGGGCGTCCCGTGGCTCATGGCGGAGATCGAAGAGTCCTATGCGCCGGAGAGCGACGGTCGCTACATCCGGATTCTGCGCCAGGGTCAAGTACTTTATCAGTCGAAGAATATAACCGCCGCGTCGCTCGGCTCCTGGCCGCTTGGTGAATCGGGAGCGCAGGGGAGTAACGGCTTTTTCCGTAAGATCGCCGCCGCGTCCGCAGGAACTATCCTCCTTTACACGCGCCCGTGGATTTCTCCGTCAGGGGTTCGTTTCGTGGTGCAGGAGGCCGCTCCCACGCGCCCCATTGACAGGATCCTCAGTTCGCTGCTGATCGCACTTTGCCTGCTCACTCCGGTAATTCTGACCGGCGCCGCCGTGGGCGGCTATTTGTTGATGAACGTTCCGTTCCGGCCGGTTGTAGCCCTCACCCAGCAAGCAGAACAGATCGGCACCCGCGCACTCGGCGAGCGGCTGCCCGTCATCCCCACCGGCGACGAGCTGGAGCGGCTTTCCATTTCGCTCAATCGCATGATCGACCGGCTTGAAGATGCGCTCGCTCACAACCGGCGCTTTTCCGCGGACGTTTCGCACGAATTGCGTACCCCGCTTACCATCCTGCGTGGCGAGTTGGAGCCGCTGGTCGAAGGCCCCCATCTGCCGCTGGCCGTCCTCGACTCCGTCGGCAGCGCGCTCGAAGAGATCGATCGCATGTCCGACATCGTCGAAAACCTACTGGTCATCTCCAAGCTCGATGTGCAAGGCCCACTGCCGCGCTCGCCTGTCAATCTGAGCGCACTCGCGCTTTCCACTGTCGACCAGATGCAGCTCCTCGCGGAAGATAAGCAGCTCCAGATCCACGCCGCGACCGCGGGCGAAACCTGGGTGCCTGGAAACCGGGTGCGATTGCAGCAGGTCGTTGTCAACCTTCTCGACAATGCCATTAAGTACACGGCCGCCGGAGGCGAGGTGAGAATTTCCATCTTCACCGAGCGCGACCGCGGCGTCATTGAAATCCGCGACAACGGCATCGGCATCCCGGCTGAGTGCCTGCCTTTCGTTTTCGACCGCTTCTATCGCGCCGACCGTGCGCGCTCCCGCGAGTCAGGCGGCACCGGGCTGGGCCTCGCCATTGTCAAAGCCATCTGCACCGCGCACGATGGCACTGTTGCTTTGGAAAGTCGCGAGGGCGCCGGCACGGTGGCGCGCGTCGAACTTCCGCTCTGTCCGCCTCCCCAAGCCGCGCCGCATGACGAACAGGAATCCGGCGGCCACCATCCGGCGGAAACGCTACAGCAGATTCAGAGATAATGTAAGCTAAGCTGGCACAGCTCAGTGGCTCTTTCCCCAAGAAAAGGTACCTCCCAGGATTTCAGCATCGCTACGGAAATGCTGAATCTGCTCTATCATCGGCAATTCTCCACTCCGAAGCTATACCCGCTTTCACTCGTCCGCAGCTCGACTGGTTCGATGAGTAAAAGAGTTTGCCGTTCAGGGAGCCTATCGTAGACCGCGGCTCAGTTACGTAACTTCCAGTCAATGCGATGGCAGAACGAGCTTGTCGTACAAGCCGCCGACGATAGCCCCCACAGTTAACGTAGCCAGAACGATGTAACCCGCTTCGATCACAAGCAATTCATGAGGCAGCCTTGCGATGCCATACCAACTTGCGACGAGCACGGCTCCGCAAAGCAGCACGGACATCAGGACTCCTTGAAGCACGCCTTTGCGATGGCACACGGCAAGGAGCCATGCGACTCCGTAAGCAAAGAGCAGACAGAGAGCTACGGTAAGCAGGTGCAGCGAATACCAGCCCACTATCTGATGGACTTGCGCGTGAGTAAGTCCGACGGCGTCCATCCACTGAGCGCGGAACAAATATTGTGAATGCCAAATAGCTCCCAGGCACCAGGCTGCAAACGCCGCCAGAACGATGGGGAGGTGGTAGATTTGTTTCGCTTCCACCTTCATTTCGCCGGGTGTGTAAGGTTCAGCCTGAGCTGCATGGGACAGGCATGCCTGGTCGCACTTCGAACGTTCTGGCCAGCGCGAACAGTCGGACAAACGCAAATCCGGACTTCCGTCTATCCCTGTCGCCGCCGCATGCCGCGCATCGATGCTCACGAAGGCTGGTTGCTGATTTTCAGGGCAAGCAACGAGTCGGCTGCCGCAAAATCGCTTGTAAATCTCACGTCGCCAGAGTGCGAGGGGAAGCAGAAGCATGGAAACAGCGACAAGGCAAAGCACGAGCCAGAGGAGTAAGAGCATGGCCCACCTTCTTCTTGCCTGAAGTTTGCCGCCTCGTCGAGGTTCCTTCAGTGATCTCCATCACAAGTGCCGGATCGTGAACCATCACCCGGAAGATTCGTGACCGCCCTCAGCTTGCGGCGAGTGCTTTTGCCGCACAGCTACGCGGGAATCGGTGGCCACGCCGGCGCGAGGAGGCAGGGTGACGAACCTCGTCACGGCACTGCTGTACATGTCGGCCTTGTAAAGCGTGATTAGCTTTGTATCCGTATCGAATTTGGAGAAGAAGACGCTGTTGGTCTTCTTGCCCACAACGATGGCGTGGACCCCGCCGCGGAACCAGGCCGGCATTCCCGGTACAGCGCCCGCGGGCCGGGGCGGATTGGGATCCAGCAGGCGCGTCTTCATCGTGGCAAGGTCGAGAACATGAATGCCATCCGGCGCGTTATAGGCCATCAAGCGACCATCGGGCGAATAGGCGTTCATGTTGAAGTAGAAGCCGGAAGAGCCGGGCTCATCGATGAGTCGGAGGGCGCGGTGCCCGGTATCTTTGTCGACCCAGGAACGGGGCAGGGTTTGCGCACTTGCCAAAGGGACTAGGATGGCAGTCAGAGCGGCGGCACCAAGGAATCGACGGGCCACACAAATCATGAGCGTGCTCCTTGAAGGAAGCCCGATGGGATGCGCGCTCGAAGAGCGCAAGACGCAGCGCGAGGTAGCTGGAACATACGCTGCCGCCCCAAATATCCGTAATGACGGAATCCTGGGGCGGTGGCGCGAGCATGTGAGCGGCTCTCAGAAGTTGATGTGCCCGGCGAACTGCCAGTCGCGCGGATTATTGGAAATGCCACCGATAGTGCCGAACGAAGTGGAGCCAGGCGACCATGCAGCTTTGGGACCGCTGAAAACGACGTTGTTCAAGGTGTTCAGACAATCGGCCTCGAAGACGAACTCCGCGTTCTCTAAATGCAGTGGGAATGAACGCCGCAGGCCGGTATCGACGTTCCAGGAATGCGGATTGCGGATGCCGTAGGGGGCGGTGCGTGGGGCAGTGCCAATGAGGTATTGCGCCGTGCTCACCGTGGAGACGTTCTGCGGCGTCTGGAAGGCCGTGGAATCGAGGTACTGGACTGGCTGGCATCCGGAGACAACTCCCAGGTTGCAGGCATTCACGCCATTCGGCCCGCTGCCGTACTTGCCATTGATCCGCCCGCTGCCGGAATAGCCGGTCGCCATGTCGGGAAGGTAATTTGTTCCCTGCGCCGGGCAGGTGGTCCCGGTGCAGAGCGAATCGCTCAGTTGCAGCGGCGTACCTGTGTTGAACTGGTAGATGCCGGAGAATTGCCAGCCGCCCGCAAGCCAGCGTACCAGCGTCGAGTTGCCGCCGATCTGGCCTTTGCCGAAGGGCAGCGCGTAGACGCCGTAAACGTGGAATGTATTGGGGATAGAGATGTCCGTCCAGGAGCGGTCGATGCGGTTCTGCTTCCACGACTTGGTGCCGTGGGAAAGAGCTGCCGCGGGAATATCGTAGCCGTCGCGATAGGGGCCATCGTCGCCCAGGTTCTTGGCGTAGGTGAAATTGAAGTCGAAGGTGAGGCCGTGGCTCAGCTTTTGGTCCACGGTGATCTGCAATGAGTTGTAGCTGAAGTTGCCTACATTGCCCCAGGTATCGCTCACGCCGCTGTATTGTGGAAACGGGGTGAGCATCT
>Ga0187812_1000490_pt1 | contig 13972 bp, 19 predicted proteins | sample NC_S_2_FD_130582 | JGI IMG/M metagenome (GOLD analysis project Ga0187812, IMG submission 130582) | Wetland sediment microbial communities from Neuse River Estuary, North Carolina, USA - ASW-S_2 | ecosystem: Environmental > Aquatic > Freshwater > Wetlands > Sediment | place: USA: North Carolina... | reverse complement strand
TGCGCTTGCGCTTCGACGACGACATGCTGCCAGGCTCCTCCGGCGTGCCGGATCCGCTACGGACAAAAGTCAGCGGGGGGGCGGGGGTTGGCCCCCGCGAGCCAGCAGAGTCCCTATAGTTTTCGCGCCACGTGCAGCACCGCGCCCCAGTGCCGGTGCACCAGCCCGTCCGGGCGCAACGCCAGGCGCCGGCGGATCTCCCCGTAGAGCCGGTCCCGCTGCCACGCCGCCATCGCGATGTGCCCCGAGAACGTGTCGAGCAGGCGGATGTAGCTGTCGGCCGTGTAGCTGATCTCCCAGTCGAACCGCCTGATGGTGACGTCAGTGAACAGGCCGGTCGCCGCGATCTCGGCGCTGTGCTCGGCGAGCGTTTCTGGCGTGGCGAAAACACTGCCCGGCGGCACGCCCTCCCCGATCTCGTCGTACACCTCCTGGATCTGCGTGAAGAACAGGTCACCGTTTTCCGGGATCACGTGCGCGGCCTCCCAGTACGCCAGGTGCCCGCCCGGCTTCAGCCACTCCCACGCCCTGAGGTACCGGGTGGCCGGGTCGAGCCAGTGCCAGGCGGTCGCGGCGAAGACCAGGCCGAACATCGCCGGCGCGGGCGGCCGCCAGGCCTCGATGTCGGCGTTGATCACGGCGACGCGGCCGAACGCGGCGAGGTTGCGCGCCGCCTCGGCGGCGAGCGCGGCGCCCAGTTCCACGGCGGTGATCCGGAACCCGCGCCGCGCGAGCGGGATCGTCGCCTTGCCGGTGCCGCAGCCGATCTCCAGGACCTCGTCCTTATCAGGAACCAGACCGGCCACGCTGGTCAGCGCGTCGTAGAGCGCGTCCGGATAGTCGGGCCGCGCCGCGTGATAGCGCGCCGCGACGATGTCGAAGGTCTGCCTGAGCCGTCCCCTGTCGGCGGCGGTTGCCACGGCGTCCGGCCTTTCAGGCGCCGAAGCCGGTCATGACGGACGCCTCGTCCAGCGCCAGGTCCCAGGGAAAGGCGTCCATGACGTTCCCTTCGCCGTGCGCGGGGTGCGGCGGAACGCCGCCGGGGCCGAGCAGGATGCTCACGCCCTCGGCGCGCAGCGCTTTCACGCTGCGCGCGAACTGCGGGCGGCCGGCGAGCGCGTCGCTGACGAACGGCAGGACGACGATCGGGATGCCGAGCCCGGTCTGCTCGGCGAGCACGCCGAGCGCGTAGGTGTCGGCGATGCCGAGCGCCCACTGGTTGATGGTGTTGAAGGTGGCCGGGGCCACGATGATGGCGTCAGGAATGCGCGACCGCGGCGCGCCCGGCTTGCTGTACTGGCTGCGGACCGGGCTGCCGGTATCCGCCTCGATCTGGCTGGCGTCGAAGAACTCGAGCGCGGACGGGGTGGCGATCACCTGCACCGTCCAGCCCCTGTCGAGTGCCTGCTTGACGAGTACGCCGATCGCGGCGGCCGGGCCCGCGCCGCACGCGATGATGGACAGGACGCGGGTCTTGCGAGGCATACCACGAGGATAGGAACGAAGCGGCTGATTGTCTTCCCGCACGTTGTCTTCCCGCATGGCAGGGACGCGATCCGCGCGTGATCGCGCATAATGAAGATATGACGCGAGTACGTCACAACGCGGTCCTGGCGGCGCTCGCCTCGCTGGCGCGCTCGGTCGTGGACCGCATCAAGAGCTGGCGCGGTCATCCTCCCGAGCAGGAGGGGGTCCGCGAGCCGCGCCGGCCCAGGCCCGGCATGCCGGGCGCCGCGGTGGCGCTCGCCGAGCCGCGGACCGGCCTGCACCGCTGGATCAGGCTCACCGGACGCCACGACACCGATCGCGGCTAGCGTCCGGCCTGCCCCCCGGGTGCTCATCCGGTGACCTCCGGCTGGGAGGATCGTCGGGTGGTACCTGCGAACGCCCATGATTTCTTCGCGGCCAGCGCCGGGGTGGCCGGCGCGCTGATCGGGCTGCTGTTCGTCGCCATCTCCGTGTCCGCGGAGCGGCTCGCCCGTGAGGTGGCGGGGGTCCAGGTGCACCGCATCGGCGCGTCCGCGGCGCTGACGGCGTTCACCAACGCGCTGGCGGTGTCGCTGTTCGCGCTGATCCCCGGGGAGAAGATCGGATGGAGGGCGGTGATCGTCGCGGCCGGCGGGATCCTGTTCGTCACCGCGTCCCTGCTGTCCCTGATCCGCCTGCACGAGGTGCGGCGGGCCACGGTACGGGACGGCGTGTTCCTGATCGGTCTCATGGTCACGTTCATCCTCCAGTTGATCGAGGGAGCAGACGTGGTCGCGCACCCGGGGGACGCCGGCTCAGTGAACACGATCGCGGTCCTCGTGACGGTCTGCTTCTTCGTCGGCGTGGCCCGCGCCTGGGCGCTGATCGGCGGCCCGTCGATCGGGATCAGGGGCGAGGTCACGGCGCTTGTCCGCAACCGCGGCGGGGATGCGGATAAGCCGGAAGACGAGCAGTCCGAAATGTCGTCCACGGCGTTACCCGGCGGCTGGGTGACCGCGCTTCGTGTTTTCTCGGTCTACTCTGGGTGGCCGGGGGAACAGCATGCTCGCCATTTCATTCAAACAGCGTCCTGATCATCGCGGCGCTCTCGGTCCTGGTCCCGGTCGTGCTCGGCCTGCTGCCCCGGCTGCCGGTGCCCGGCGCGGTGCTCGAGGTGCTGGCCGGCATCGTGGTCGGCCCGTCGGTCCTGGGCTGGGCGCGCGTTGACCCGCCGGTGGAGGTCCTGAGCGACCTCGGCCTCGGCATGCTGCTGTTCCTGGCCGGCCTGGAGATCGACCTCGACCGGCTGCGCGGGCCGCTGGCACGGCTGGCTGGCCTGGCGTTCGCCGCCTCGGCCGGGCTCGGGCTGCTGTGCGCGTTCTTCTTCTGGCTTGCCGGAGAGGCGGCCGAGCCGTTCTTGCTGGCGATCATCCTCATGTCCACGTCGGCCGGCCTGCTGCTGCCGCTGCTCAAGGACGCGGGGGAGGGCGCCACCGAATTCGGCCAGCTGGTCATGACGGCGGCCGCCCCCCCGCGGAGATCGTGCCCATCGTGCTCTTGTCGCTGTTCTTCTCGGCCGCTTCGAAGTCATCCGCGGACCAGTTGGTGTCGCTTGCGATCTTCCTGGCGCTGATCGTCTTGATCGGGCTTACGCTCACCCGGGTCCGCCGCCTCAGCGGCCTGGACCGGCTGCTCGACTACCTGGAGGAACGCAGCGGCCAGCTGCGCGTGCGCGCCACTCTCACGCTGGCGCTGGCGTGCGGTGTGCTCGCTTTCCGCTTCGGGTTCGCCCCGATCCTCGGCGCCTTCGCCGCCGGCCTGCTCGTGCGGCTGATCGAGTTCTCCGGCCGCGAGCCGAACCAGCAGTTCCTGGCCAAGCTGGAAGGCATCGGATTCGGCTTCCTGATCCCCATCTTCTTCATCAGCACGGGCGTCGCGTTCCAGTTGCGGACCCTGCTGACGCACCCGGTCGCGCTCGCGGAGGTGCCGCTGTTCCTCATCGCCCTGCTGGCGGTGCGCGGGCTGCCCGCGCTGCTTTACCGGCGCTCCACGGGGATTCAGCACGCTGCGGCAGCCGGCCTGCTCCAGGCGACCACGCTGACGTTCGTGATCGTGGCGACGGAAATCGGGCTCGCCGCCGGAAAGCTCACGGCGACAGTGGCCGCCGCGCTGGTGGCCGCCGGGCTGCTTTCCGCGGCATTGTTCCCGGCCGGCGCGGAGCGGCTCCTTACCCGCGTGCCGGGCCTCTAGCATGACGGCGTGAACCGACTGGATGCCTGGCTCCGCCGCCAGGTCGGCTGGCGCCGCGCGCTGCTCGCCTGGCTGCTAGGCTGCCCCGCCGCCATCGTCTGCGGCTGCGGGATCTGGGGCCTCGTCACGCCCGGTGTGCCGGGGCCCGGCCGCAGGTTCCTCGAAATCGCAGGCTTGTCGGTTCTCGTCGCGGCCGCGGCTGTCGGCGTCATGATCGCCGTGCCAGGCCCGCGGGCGGCCTTGTACGGCGACCGCCCCGCCTTCTCGTGGCGTGCCTGCGCCGTGATCGTGAGCATCGCGGGCGCGACACTGCCCGGCATGCTCACCGACCAGCAGCCGTACTGGCCGCACATCCACCGCGTGGTCGGATCGGTGTCGTTCGGGTGCGCGCTCGCCGCGGTGGCGCTCAGCCTGGACACGGCACGCCGCGGTCGGCGCCTGTCCAGAGGCGTGAAATAGCGTTGCCATTTCCACGGTAATGGCGGTACGACCTCATGCATGGACGTACTGGTAGAGCCGTTGAGTGAGCATCCGGAGCTAATTCCTGTCGCGGCGGAATGGCATTTCACGGAGTGGGGTCATACCGACCCGGGCGGTTCACTCGAGACGTGGACCGCCGGACTCGCCAGGCAAGCCGGAGCGGAAGAGATACCGGGGACGCTGATCGCCCTCGTGGATGGCGCCGCGGCCGGTGTGGCGTGCCTGGTCGCGCGGGACATGCCCGGCCACCGGCCGGCGGCTGGCCTTACCCCATGGCTCAAGGGCCTGTACGTGGCCCCGCCGATGCGCCGCACCGGTGTCGGCGGCGTTTTGATGCGGCGGTGCGAGGCATGGGCAGCTTCCCTGGGCCATCAGTTCCTTTACCTGTACACCGAGCGGAGCTCGGGAGCGCGGCTTCTCTACGAGCGTCTGGGCTGGCAGGTGATGCACACCGCGCGCTACGAGGGACTCGACATGACCGTGATGCGGACGGTCTTGCGGCCGGACAGCGCCTGAACCGCGGGCGCCGGCATCGGCAGCTGGCGCCCGCGGCGGGGCGCTATACGCTCGATCTATGGCTGAGGGCGTGGCGCTGCGGGCAGTGGTGGTCGGTGGCGGGATCGGCGGCCTCGCGGCGGCCGTCGCGCTGTCCCGGGCCGGCGTCGACGTCCAGGTGTACGAGCAGGCGCGGGAGCTGACCGAAGTCGGAGCCGGCGTGGCGCTGGCACCCAACGGCCTGCGGATGCTGGACAGGCTCGGCGTCGGCGAGGGGATCGGGCGACTGGGCGCGCGCCACGTGTCGACGCAGCTCCGGCTCGCCGATGGCCAGCCCGCCCGGCACGAACCCCACCAGTTCGCCCGGGCGGGCCGGAACGTGGGCATTCACCGGGCCGACCTGCTCGCCCTCCTCGCGGACCAGCTCCCGTCCGGCACGGTGCGGACCGGCCACCGGTGCACCGGGTTCAGCCAGGACGGCGGCGGCGCCACGGTCTCGTTCGCCACCGGGACGACAGCCGCCGCGGACGTGGTGATCGGGGCGGACGGCATCCACTCGGTGCTCCAGGGGTTCGTCGTGGCGCCGACGGAGCCTGTCTTCTCCGGGGTCGTGGCCTACCGCGGCCTGGTGCCGTGCCCGGACGAGTACCCGGCCGGCACGATGCGGATGTGGGTGGGGGAGCGCAAGCACTTCCTGGCGTTCCCGGTGCGGGCCGGACAGCTGCTGAACTACGTGGGATTCGTGCCGTCGGGCACGTCGGTCCGCGAGTCGTGGTCGGCGTCCGGCGACCCGCGGGCGCTGGCCGCGCAGTTCGCGGCCTGGGATCCCATGATCGGGGAGATCATCGCCGCGATCAGCGGGCCGGGCGGCAGCGGGTTCCAGTGGGGGATGTACGACCGCGCGCCGCTTTCCCGGTGGAGCAGCGGACGGCTGACGCTGCTCGGCGACGCGGCGCACCCCATGCTGCCGCACCTGGGCCAGGGCGTGAACCAGGCGCTGGAGGACGCCGTGGCGCTGGCGACGCTGCTAGCCGCCTGCCCGAGTCGGGCCGATGTTCCGCGGGTGCTGGCCGCGTACGAGGACCTGCGGCGAGACCGGACGGCACGCGTCCAGCTCGGCTCCCGGCGTAACGGCGCCGGCTACGACAGCTCCGGCAGCCAGCTGACCGACCGGCGGTGGATCTACGAATACGACGCGTGGGCCGAGGCCACGGCGGCGGCCTCGGCTATCAGGCTGCCGTGACGTTTCGGCCGCCGGCGCCGGGTACATGATTGTAGAGGGCCACCGGAATGTCGCCGGTCCCCGAGGAAGTGATTAGGCATGCAGCGGATTCTGCTCGTGCTGGACATGGACCTGCTCGCCGCGGACGATCGTTTCGACCTGGCGCCGATCAACCATCTGATAGCGCGCCAGGAGCGGGAGCCATGTGACGTGACGGTGCTGTCGCTGGTGGATACGAGCCAGACGCACCTGTCGAGCATCGAGCTCGTGCTTGGCGCCAGGGCGGGCAAGTTCCCGGTGGCGCCCGGCCCCGACCACGACATCAGCGCCACCACGGAACATCGCATGAACCTGGCGGTGCGGCACCTGACGGCGATCGGCTGCCAGGCGAGCGGGCTGGTCAGCGACGAGCCGCTGCTGAAAGCGGTGCGCGCCGAGACCCGAGGCCACCACTATGACGAGGTGGTCCTGGCGACCGGCAGGCAAGATAAGGCGTGGTCGGCCCGCGTCCTTGGCCAGGACCCGGTGCACCGGCTCCGGCGCCGCTGGGGCCGGCGGCTGGTCGTGTTCCCCGATCCTCCCCGCGGGGGCGAGTAATCGCATTCCAGCGCCGGGCTCGCGCTGATAAGTTGTCGTGCTGCGAATCGCCGAGGAGCGAGGAGCACGACTCGAGGGGCCCGGATGTTTTTCAAGCACAAGCATCTATTGGACGATCTGCGGGAGAACGGCCGCAGGGGCGCGGCCGAGATTCTCTCGATGAAGACCCTCGGCGGGGGCAGTGACCTCCGGGCGATGTGGGCGCCCGATGAGGATCTGACATCCAGCTGGACCGACTGCCGGATGAAGCTCCGGGTAGTCCCGGCCGACCGGAGCGAGGCGCCATTCGAGGCGGCCGTGCTGACCCGCATTCACACGTTCAAATTCAAGGGCAGCAGCGTACCCGTCTGGTACGACCCCCGCGATCACTCCAGGGTGGCCGTGGATTATGAGGCGGATCTAGCGCGGGCAACCCACGCCCAGCAGGACCTCGACAGCCTTACGCACAGGTATGACCAGCGGCCTGGCCTGGTCTGGACACCAGTCGGCGGCAAGCTGCTGTCCTTGGAGGTGACGGCGAAGGCCGGCAAGGGCCGCGTGACGGTTGCCCGCCAGCTGGGCGCGGCGCTGACGGAGCCCGCGCAGGCCGCGGCGTCGTGCGTGCACGGCCAGGCCGCGAGGCTCGTGCCGGAGCTGGCTGGCGACTGGTTCGCGAAGCACGAGATCCAGCTCGACGAGCCTTACGGCGGCGCCCCCGCTGGCGCGACCGCGCAGGAGTGGGCGGGTGCCGGGCTCGCGATCGCCGCCGCGCTGGTCTCGCTGCTGTCCGGCCGGATCGCGCGCACCGATGTGGCGGTCACCGGCGGGCTCACGGCGGCGGGGGAACTGCTGCCCGTCCCCGCGCTCAAGGACAAGGCGTTCGCCGCCAAGCACAGCTACGCCCAGCGGGTCGTGGCCCCGGCAGCCAACGAGCCCGACATGCGGCAGATCCCCGAGCGGCAGCGCCAGGACCTCGAGTTCGTGTTCGTCTCGACCGTCGATGAGGCGCTCCGGGCGGCGCTGGCCAAGCACCATATCAAGGGGTACCTGCCTCCGGCCTGACTCTATGATCCCTCCGAAAGGATTGGCCATGGCCGCTGCCGGCGACCAGGCCTCGCGAGTCGAGTTGCTGACGCGGGCGTGCGCGTCGACGACAGGCATCCTCGCCAAGGGCAACCCGCGAGCAGCTGATGCTCGCGACGCCATGCGACGACTGGCGGGTACACGATCTGATCAGCCATATCGTCGGGGCAACCCGGTTCTTCGGCGACGTCGCGGAATGGGGATCTTCCCCGGAGGACCAAGAGTGGCCTGACTATTCGGACGGCGATTTCACGGCCTCGTTCGGCGAGCGGGCCCGGCGTGCGGTGGCGGCCTTCTCGGCCCCGGGGGCGATGGGGCGGATCATGGAACTTCCCTCGGGCGCGACGCCCGGAGCACGGTGCATCGAGGTCGCGGTCGGAGACATCTTCGTCCATGGCTGGGATCTTGCCAAGGCCACCGGCCAGACGGCGCCGGCCGACCAGGGAGTGGCCGCCGCGCTGTTGTCCGCTGAGTACGCGGCGCTGTGCGCCGAGGTGCGGAACAGCGATCAGCCGCCCTTCGCGCCCGAGATCAGCCTTCCCGGCGACGCGCCTGCCGTCGACCGGCTGGCCGCGTTCCCCGGGCGCGACCCAGCCTGGTCCGGCGTCCTACCCCGGTGACCGCGGGATGCCCGCCAGGTCGAGGCGCGGCTGCGTCGGGGCCGCCTTGCTGGCAGCCCACCACTGGGAAGAGCAGGGCTGCAGCCCCGACGATCCGAGGCTCAGGAAAGTCGTCGCGCGTCCGGAACCCAGCAGGGTGCTCCACAGCACGCACGCGCCTTCGTCGTCGCTCATCGCCCCGGGCGTCGTGACGCGGACGTCCCACACGACGAAGGTGGTGGACGCGTACGGGGACGCCACCGTGGCGGAAAACGCGATCTGCGCCGGCGTAGCGGCGCTGCCCGAGCCGAGGCTCACCAGGAGCCTGCCCGCCCCGTTGATACCTGGGTCCGCGGTGATGGAACTCGCGAGATCACCGAAGGCGATCGCGCTGCGCTGCGCGACCGGCAGGGAGATCTGGCGGCCTTCCTCGCCGGCGAACCGCGCGACCGTGGTCAGCACCTGCGTCTGGTAGAGATCACGCGACGCGTTCCGCTGATCGACGGCGTGCTGAACGCTCCCGCCGACGACGAGCGACGCGGCCACCGCCAGCCCCGTGATCAGCCACGGCCACCACGATCGCCGGGGCCGGGTGGCGACAGGCGGGTCCCCGCCGCCGGATGCGGCGGATCCGGACTCGGCCTCCGCCGCCGGGCTGGCGATCTCGCTCTCCACGTTTTCCTCCCAACGGGGGCCGAGGGCTTCAGTTTCCACCGTCCCTCCCCGCGGTTGCCAGGGCGCTGAAAGCTCACCAGGGCAGTTCCGCGCCTGCCTGCTCGCGCACCATGTAGTCGGCGTACCAGCCGGGCCAGTCTGGATCGGCCTTGCCGGTGCGCTTCTCGTGCTCGCCGTGGGCAGCGGCCGCCCGCCGGAGCGCGCTCGCCAGGTCGCCCGCGGAGCCGAACGAGGTCGCGGCCGGGTCGATCCGGCCGGGCAGCCGGGTCGTGACCTCCTGGAACAGCCAGCCGTTGCCGTCCGGGTCGCTGAACGAGGCGAAGGAGGCGTAGCTGGTGTGATCCGGCGCAGGCCCGCTGACCCGGCCATCCGCGTCGGCGTCCCGGAACCGGCAGATGGTCCCCGTGGCACAGTGGAACACCTCGCTCACCCTGACCCCGCGGCTGACCAGCTGGTCGCGGGTCGCCTCGATGTCGGAGACGATCAGGTGCAGGTGCTGGACCGAGCCAGGTTCGGCCGCGGTGAGGTTAGTGCCGAACTGGACCGAGCATCCCGAGCTGGGAGGCGTGAACTGGACTAGGCGAAAGTCGTCGCCTGTGCGGTCGGCGTCGAGCCGCCACCCGAGCCTGCCGTAGAAATCCTTCGCGCGATCGACGTCGGAGACGGGGATGACGACTACCTCGAGCTTCATGTCGTCCCTTCCGGCATCCGCCGTCCCGCTGCCGCGCCCTTCGATCGTGCTCATCGTGGCCTCCCTGAGTTTGGGTCAGCGACGACGACGCTATTTCGCTCCCCGCCGCGAAGTCGCCAGGGCGTCACCCTGGCGACTCCCCGGTCCGCCAGACCTCGCCGCGCTTAAGCCGCGGTCAGGTCGGTGCGTCCTGGCCGATGGAATTCAGCGCCGCGATGGTCACGGTGTCGGTCGGCAGCCACGGCCCGGACAGCGGACCGCCCTGGTGCCAGTAGCTCCAGTAGCCGAGAGCCCGGCCGCCGTTCTCCAGCTCGTAGCCCTTCAGCCAGCCGAACACCGCTGTGAACCAGTACGGTCGGCGCGCCGGCACATTGGAGTTGGTCTCGGCGATGGCCAGCACCGGGGACCGCTGGATAGCGCTGACGTTGCGCCGCCACTGGTTGAGCGCCTCGAACAGCGGCGGCTTCCAGGTGTCGTACCAGTCCAGCCCGTAAAAGTCCAGGCCAGGGATGGCGAACGCGACACTCGCCGGGCTCACTCCGCAGAACACCGCGCCGTACTTCACCCGGCTGCCATGACACAGCGCCTGCAGGTGCGCGTGCACCTGGTGCAGCTTGGCCTGGGTAAGGCCCAGCGGGGCGAACTGCCCTCCCGTGCCAGGGTTAGCGTCAGCCTCGGCGTAGGCGGTCAGCACGCCGCCCTGCGCGGGGGCGCTGTTGATGAGAGCCTGCAGTTGGGTGTCCAGCTGGCCGGCGAGCAACTGGTCCGGGTTGGGGTAAATGGTGTAGAAGCCGACCTTGCCGGCGGGCAGCGCTGGCCAGGTCGCCGGAATCGGGCCGTTGACCGACGGCCACACCATTTTCCCGTCGACCATCTGATAGAGGTGCTGCCGGTAGGCGTTCGCCGACGGCACGTAATCCCACAGCTGAATGTTGGCAGCTCCGAATAGCAATGCTCACCCCTCAGTGACCCTGATGATTGACAGCAGTCCCCCGTGCCTTTGGCGTTATCATCCTTGCAAAGACCCACGTATACAAACAAGGCCCGCAAAGAGAGTGAGAGTGAAATCGTCTAGCTGCTGCGGTACTTGCGCGAAGCTGGTTTGCGAGCACGCTGATGAATGCATCCACTTGCATCAAAGTCGCAGCCAGACGCGATCACGATCTGCCGCCTGCGCGACGGCGATGGCGGGCGGTCACATAGTCGCGGCGCGTCCAGTTTCCCCGCCTTGCTGTGCTTCGGGGGCTAGTACGATGCCCTCTTCGCGGTAGAGCAGCCTGTGCAGTCCGGCCGCGAGCACCCCTCCGACCAGGGGCGCCACGATGAAGAGCCACACCTGGCTTAGCGCCGTGCCGCCGACGACGATGGCAGGGCCGAGGCTACGTGCCGGGTTCACCGAGGTGCCGGTGATCGGGATGCCGACAAGGTGGACAACCGTCAGGGTCAGCCCGATGGCGATCGCCGCCGTCGCCGCGTTGGCCGTCGCTGAGGTCACCCGCAGGACGACGAAGACGAAGATCGCGGTCAGGACCATCTCGAAGATGAATGCCCCGCCGACGCCGATATGGATCATCGAATTGCTGTCATAGCCGTCGACACCCAGACCGGTGCGGGTCCTGTTGTACAGCGGGGAGGTGCTGAACGTTCCCCACAAAGCGAGCGCCCCGATGATCCCGCCAGCGAACTGGGCGATCCAGTACCCCGCGGCCTCCGCGAGCGAGAGGCGGCCGGTGAGCAGGGCCCCGAGCGTTACCGCCGGGTTGACATGGCTGCCGGATATCGGCCCGATCAGGTACACCAGCGCTAGCAGCGTCAGGCCGAAGGCCAGCGCGGTGGCCACCACTCCGGCCGCGACGCTGGCGCCGGCAATCTTGAAGCCGAACATCAGCGTGGCCACGCCGACGGCGAAGAACACCAAGATCGCCGTGCCCAGGAACTCGACCGCGAATTTCCGGATCATGCGCACCCCGCATACACCAGCATTGGCCGCCATCGGGCCGTGCGACCACATATAAGACGCTACTGTACGTGGTCGGGTCAAGCCTCTCGGTGGTCGCGGTGGCTCGACGTGCTTATATGTACCCATTGGTCGTGAATGTCTAGCGATCCGCTGGTGGCGGGGCGGGCGTGGTCTCAGTGCTGCCCGGCGCCCGGAATCCCGTTGTTGCGGGTAGCCATGGCTTGACTGGCGAGGATGTCCCGTAGTTCGCGGGTGACGTTGTCTGGATACTGGTCGAGAGTCGTTTCAAGATCGCATCGCTGGGCCGGGGTTGAGTATTCGGCGAGTTCTCGCTCGAGCTCACAGCGCCGCGTCTGGTCCGCGTCAGGGCTGCTGGGAATCATCAGGGCGGACCAGAAGAACAGGAGTCCGGGGACGAGAACCGCGCCCCACACGGTGCTGCGCAAGCTGATGCCGGCCGCCGTCAGCACCGTCCCGGCCAGCAGGGGCCGCCAGCGGGGGCGCACCGCGCGCGCCACCCGCATCAGGCCGATAACCGTGAGAAGCATGCCAAGGCGGACGCACCGGTGAATCCGCCTGGTGCGTGCGGGCCGTGTGGGTCTCGGGGCACCATACCTGCCGGCTGGGCTGGCGGATGTACTCCATACCACCAAGGTCCGCCGATGCGCTCGCAGTCTCATCGCGGCCTCCTGCACCCGACTCCGCGCTGCGTGTCCTCGATGATACGCTCCGGCATCCCTGTGGGAAGGTGCCGGGAGACGTCAGGCCCGCTACTCTGACCGGTCGGATCAGGATTTCGGCAGCACCTTGAAAGTGTCGTACCCGTCCCACTCGGTGTTCCACGGGTCGCCTTTCGTCCCGCACTGAGTGGCATCTACGCTGGTGAGATACCAGGTTCCGGTCGCGGCGCCGCGGGGAGCGCTACGCGGAGCGTGAACGCGGTGCCCTTGCGGGTGTCCACCCGGCTGGACGCTGTGCCCTCGGCCGCGCCCGGAATATGGTCTGGCTCGTGACCTGCGACGCGCTGGCAGCCAGTGCCGCGCCGGCAGTACTGGCGAGAGCAGCAACTGTCGCGGCGGCAAGAATAACCTTGCTGCGAGTTTTCATCTGCTTGCCCCCCGGTAACCGGAAACGGAAATGTATATCGGCGCCCCGCTCTGTGCCAGCGCCGTCTGATAATCACCGGGCAAACTGATCAGCGCGAACCAGTAAGTGCGGAAAAGATTCCCCGACCTCGCTTCCCCGGCACGGCACAGTCAGTCGGCACTGCGCTGAAGCTGCCACGCTGCTTCGAGGGCGTCCTCAATGGCGCCAGCGTCGCCTGTGACGAGGTCAGCGACGACCATCATGTGCTTGATGTACCGGGCCGGGACGCTGAAGGTACCGGGAAACTGGCGCAGTATCGAGTCGCGGTAATCGAAATCGGCGCGGATCACCACGTGCGCGTCGTCAAGCTGGCGGGCGACCAGCCTGCCGTGGTACCGCCATTCGGCCAGCGCGTCCGGCGCGGTGCGGCGCACACCCTCCAGGGCCCCGGCTACGCGAGCTACATCGTCGATCGTCACTGATGCGGGCTTCCCAATTCACTGTGATCGCGATCACCGGATAATACGTCATCAGGGCATGCCGCGACAGGTTTCAAGCTGCGACTTCGGGTAGGTCGCTGGTAGCTGTTAGGGAAGTGATGGACATGCGGCTACTGGTGGTCATCGCGGACGAACTGCTGGGCGGCGACGATGCCCGCGACTGGGCGTTCCTGGAATTGCTGGTGGCCGCTAACAGCCCTGACTCGATCGAGGTCGAGGTAGTGGCCCTGGTCAACGAGCCCGACCGGTCGTTCAGGTTCTCTAGCCCCCTAGGCCAGGTCCTGAGCGCGGGAGCCGGCAGCGTGGGCAGGCCGCCGGCGGAGCCCTGCGACGCCTCGGACAGTGCCCGCCAGCGACTCGACCGCGCCCTGCAGCACCTTCGCTCGCTGGGCATCCACGCAACCGGCGACATCGCCACGGACGATGCCTATCATCTGGTGCGCCGCCGGGTCGGCGTCGGCTCCTGCGACCGGGTGCTGCTCGTGCTGACCGACCGGCGCTCCTTGCTGGCCTGGACCGCCCGGCGCATCCTTGAGGCCCGGCTGCGGTGGGTCCTGAACGTGCCTGTGCAGACCGTCGGTCATCAGGAGTTCACCCTGCCGATCGTGCCCAGCCGGTAGGGCGCCGTCCTCGCGCCGCGGGTCAACTGCTGCTTTCCTGGTCACGGCCGGTTCGGTCGTCGTCTGGATACCGTTCGATGTCCGTGGTTTCCGCCTCGGCCTGGCACGCGACTGGCACGGTGGACAGCCCGCCGCCCGGGCCGGTGTGCAGTCCGCCGCCCGGACCGGTCTCCCCATACGTACATACGTACGAAGATCAGCACGATCAGCAAAAGGACGCCGTACACAAACACCCAAGCGCCTGGGAAGACGAAGTCATGCGTTGGGA
>Ga0187812_1000489_pt1 | contig 13985 bp, 15 predicted proteins | sample NC_S_2_FD_130582 | JGI IMG/M metagenome (GOLD analysis project Ga0187812, IMG submission 130582) | Wetland sediment microbial communities from Neuse River Estuary, North Carolina, USA - ASW-S_2 | ecosystem: Environmental > Aquatic > Freshwater > Wetlands > Sediment | place: USA: North Carolina... | reverse complement strand
TTCGGCTGTGAGAACACGCACTGCCGAACGGCGGTCGTACAAGCCGACCGAGTACCGCTCATCGTAGATCGAGCGCTGCGACAGCTTCGCCTTGTCGCGCGCGGCGCGTCACGGCCCCACGCGACCACTGCCGACTCGCGACCGCACTCTTGCGGGTACTATTGAAAATGATTACCATAACGATGTTCATCTGACGAGATCCCCTGCTGGGAGTACATAAGGCCATGCGAACCCGCTCTGGTGTCCTCACCGCTGTGCTGCCGCTTGCGATGACAGCGGCGGCGGCTCTGCTGGCGACCGCCTGCTCGGCCGCGGATGCGTCCGGCCACGCCGCGGCCGCCGGCGGGGCCACCATCGCCGCCATCGGCGCGGAGAACGAGTACGCCAACGTGATCCAGCAGATCGGCGGCAAGTACGTCCAGGTCTCGGCCATCATGAGCAACCCGAACACCGACCCGCACACCTTCGAGGCGAGCCCGGCAGTCGCCAGGGAGATCAGCGCCGCCAGCCTCATCGTGCAGAACGGCCTCGGCTACGACACCTGGGCCACCGATATCGAGAACGCCGTGCCGACCGACGGGCGCAAGGTCATCAACGTGCAGCAGTTGCTCGGCCTGCCGGACAGCACCCCCAACCCCCACCTGTGGTACGACCCGGCGACCATGCCCAAGGTGGCCACCGCCATCGCGGACGCCCTCGCCCAGATCCAGCCCGCGCACGCGGCCTACTTCAAGGCCAACGCCACCGCGTTCACCGCCAGCCTGGCCGCCTGGACGCAGGCGATCGCCGCGTTCAAGGCCGCGCACCCGAACACCCCGGTCGCGACGACCGAGCCGGTCGCCGACTACATGCTGCAGGCGGCAGGCACCGATAACATGACCCCGTGGGCGTTCCAGGCCGACATCATGAACGGCACCGACCCCTCGCCGCAGGATGTCGCCGCGGAACGCGCCCTGTTCGCGCAGCATAAGGTGAAGGTGTTCCTGTACAACCAGCAGGTCACCGACACCCTAACCGACTCGTTCATCAGCCTGGCGCACGCCAGCGGCGTGCCGGTCGTCGGCGTGTACGAGACCATGCCGACTCCCGGGTATGACTACCAGTCCTGGATGCTCGCCGAGGTCAACGCGCTCGACAAAGCCGTGGCCGCCAAGGTCTCAACGGAGCACCTATGACAAGCGACCTCCTGCGCCTGGAGAACGTAGGCGTGCGGCTCGGCGGCCGCCAGATCCTCTCCGGCGTCTCGTTCACCGTCGCTCCTGGGCAGTTCACCGGTCTCATCGGCCCGAACGGCGCCGGCAAGACCACCCTGCTGCGCGTCATCCTGGGTCTCACGCCGACCACGGAGGGCCGCGTGCTGCTGAACGGCAGCCCCAGGACGCGGCGCGGCGGCGGGCTGATCGGGTACGTGCCGCAGAAGCTGGCCATCGACCAGGACGTGCCGCTGCGCGCCAGGGACGTGGTGGCGCTCGGCATAGACGGGCACAAGCTCGGCTTCCCGCTGCCGTCGGCGAAGCGGAAGAACCAGGTCAATGAGGCGCTCCGGGCGGTCGGCGCCGAGAGCTACGCCGACGCGCGGATCGGCGAGCTGTCTGGCGGTGAGCAGCAGCGGGTGCTCATCGCGCACGCGCTCATCGGCAAGCCGAACCTGCTGCTGCTCGACGAGCCGCTGGCCAACCTCGACCTGAAGAGCGAGCAGGGCATCGTCTCGGTCCTCGCCAGGCTCGCCCGCGAACAGCAAATCGCGGTGCTGATCTCCGCGCACGACATGAACCCGCTGATGCGGGAGACCGACACCGTGGTGTACGTCGCCGCGGGCCGGGCCGCCGCCGGGCGGACCGGCGAGGTCATCCGCACCGAGGTGCTCAGCGCCCTGTACGGGAGCCACGTGGAAGTCCTGCACGTGCACGGACGGATCCTGGTGATCGCGGGCGACGAACAGCAGGAGCCCCAGGCGCACCACCCGTCGGACACCGGGGTCGTCGTCGGCCTAGACAGGAACTGAACCCCGCGATGGGCCACTTCTTCAGCTACATCGTCGAGCCTGGTCTGCTCAGCAGCGGCCCGGTGCGGACGGCGCTGCTCGTCGGCACGGTCGTCGCCGTCACCTCCGGCGTGGTCGGGGTGCTCACCGTCATCCGCGGCCAGTCGTTCGCCGGGCACTCACTCGCCGACGTGGCGACAACCGGCGGTGCCGGGGCGTTCCTCGTCGGGCTCAACCAGTTCTGGGGGTTCCTGATCGCGGGCGTGGCCGGCGCGGCGATCATGGAACTGATCGGCGTGCAGCGCCGCCGCGGGCGCGACGTCGCCACCGGCGTGGTGCTCGGCGCCGGGCTCGGCGCGGCGGCCCTGTTCCTCTACCTCGGCACGCAGACGAGTAGCACGACCGGGGCGTCGTTCACGATCTTGTTCGGCTCGATGTTCGTGATCAGCCCGGATACGGTCCCCGCGCTGATCGCGTCCGGGGTGCTCGCGCTCGTCGTGGTCGCGCTGCTGTCCCGGGTGCTGCTGCTCACCTCGCTCAGCCCGGAACTCGCCGCGGCCCGCGGCGTGCCGGTACGCGCCGTGGGCATCGCGTACCTCGCCGCGCTCGCCGTCGCGGTGTCGCTGTCCGCCGTGGTCATCGGCGCGGTCCTCAGCACGGCGCTGCTGATCGGCCCGGCGGCGACCTCGCTGCGGGTCGCCAAGCGGCCGTCCATGGCGATGCTGGCCGCCGCGCTGATCGGCACCGCCGCCACCTGGCTCGGCATCCTGCTCGCCTACGACAGCTACTACTGGCCGCCACACGGGCACGGCTGGCCGGTCAGCTTCTTCGTGGTCGTGCTCGTCGTCGTGGGCTACCTGCTCAGCTACGTCCGGCGCCCCGGGCGTGATCGCCGCGCTCAGGTGGCGGCCCGCGCACAGGAGGAGGCTCCAACACGGGAGGCGGGCGCGTGTTCTCCGGCCTGATGCTGAACACCTGGATCGCGGCCACGATCGTGGCCGTGATCGCGGGCGTGATGGGATTCTTCGCGGTGCTCCGCGGCCAGTCGTTCGCCGCGCACGCCATCCCGAACGGCGCGTTCGCCGGCGCCGCGGGCGCCGGCCTGCTCGGCCTCAACGTCATCTGGGGCCTGGCGGTGTTCGCGGTGGGCGGCGCGCTCGGCATCGGCGCGCTCGGCAGGCGGGGACGGCAGGACGTGGCCACCGCCCTGATGCTCGTGCTAATGCTCGGCACCGGCGCGCTGTTCGTCAGCTTCAGCACCGAGTACGCCGAGGTGACCTACTCGCTGCTGTTCGGGGAGGTGTACGGGGTCGGCTCCAACGTGCTGCTCCCGATCGCGGGCCTCGGCGCCGCCAGCGTCCTGGTGATCGCGGTGATGTTCCGCCCGCTGCTGCTGGCCTCCGCGCTGCCCGAGATCGCCGACGCGCGCGGCGTCAGCACCCGCCGGATGGAGCTGTGCTTCCTGATCGTGATGGCGCTCGCGACCAGCATGACGGTCCCCGTCGTCGGGGCGCTGCTCATGTTCGCGCTGATGATCGGCCCCGCGGCCGCCGCCCGGTCGTTCACCAAGCAGCCCGGGCACGCCATCGCCCTGTCCGTCGGCATCGCGCTCGCCACGGTCTGGATCGGCATCGCCGTCTCCTACCACACCAACTGGCCGCTCGGCTTCTTCGTCGGCGTCATCGCCGCGGGCTTCTTCCTCCTCGGCCAGGGCTGGGCGGCGGTCCGCCGCCACTGGTCCGCGCCCCGGTCGCCGTCCGCGCTCGGTGCCGCGGTCTTATCCGGAACGGGCCCGTGGTTACTCCGGAGAGCCACCCCTGGTCCGTTCCGGGCAAAGTCCTTTCCCGTCTCACTGACCGCGCGGCCCACATGGCTGTCACCAACCGCGATACCTAGAGCCACTTTGTAACCGAAACGACCACTTTCCGGGCTCTGTGACCGGTCACATATGGTCATAACAGTTACAAAGTGAAACTAGGTATCGCCCAGGTGAGCGAGGAACCAGTCCCTGGCCAGAGCGGCGGCCGCGGCGAGCGTGCCCGGCTCCTCGAACAGGTGAGTCGCGCCCGGCACGACCTCGAGGCGGTTCTCGCAGCGCAGCTTGGCCTGCGCCTGGCGGTTGAGGTCGAGCACCACGTGGTCCTCGCCGCCGACGATGAGCAGCGTCGGCGCGGTCACCTCGGCGAGCCGGTCAGCGGCCAGGTCGGGGCGGCCGCCGCGGGAGACCACGGCGGCGACGCGGGCGCCGGGTTCGGCGGCGGCGCACAGCGCGGCCGCCGCGCCCGTGCTCGCGCCGAAGTACCCGACAGCCGCCCCGGCGGCGCCCGACCCCGGCAGGGCGCACAGCCAGCCGGTGACCGCGGTGAGCCGGCGGGCGAGCAGGCCGATGTCGAAGACGTTGGCTCTGTCGGGTTCTTCCTCGATGGTGAGCAGGTCGAAGAGCAAAGTGCCCAGGCCGGCGTCGTGCAGCACGCCGGCGACGTACCGGTTGCGCGGGCTGTGCCTGCCGCTGCCGCTGCCATGGGCGAACAGGACGATCCCCGGCGCGTTCCGCGGCACGGTCAGGTATCCGGCCAGCCGGGTCTCGCCGGCGACCGGGGCCACCTCCCCCGGCGCGCGCGCCAGGCAGGCGACGACCTCGTCGTCGGTGGTCTGCGTGAAGTCCGCGTAGAACTGGCCGACGGACATGAAGCCGGGCTCGACGTGCGCGCACACCAGCTCGTCGGCCGCGCCCGCGATCCTGGTCTCCCATCCGGGCGGCGCGACCGGCACGGCGAGCACCACCCGGACGGCGCCCTGTGCCCTGGCGATCTGGCAGGCTGCCCGGGCGGTAGCGCCGGTCGCGATGCCGTCGTCCACCACGACCGCGACGCGGCCCGCCAGCGGCTCGCGCGGCCTGCTCACCCGGTAGCGGGCGGCGCGGGCCGCCACCTCCGCCTGCTCGCGGTCCCGCGTCGCGGCGACCACGGCGTCGGGCACGCCGGCCTGCCGCAGGACCTCGGGGTTGAGCACGAACACCCCATCCTCGCCGATAGCGCCCATAGCGAGCTCGGGCTGCGCTGGGACGCCGAGCTTGCGGACCACGATCACGTCGAGCGGCGCGGCGAGCGCGAGCGCGACCTCGAGCGCGACCGGCACGCCGCCCCGGGGCAGGCCGAGTACGGCCACGGGTTCGCCGCGCAGGTGGGCGAGCAGCGTGGCCAGCCGCCGTCCCGCGTCGGCGCGATCCGCGAAAATCCCCGGCATACCACCCAATCTGCCCGCTCTCACGGCGGCAAACCGGCACCTGGAGTCACGGACGGTCGCGGCGCTTGGCCAGCGGCACCGTGAACCACAGGCCGCCGAGCACACAGGCCAGCACGGCGGTGATCACCGTCGCCGGCACCCAGCCCGCGACGAACCCCGTGACGAGCAGCACGGCCACGAGCACCGCGCCGCCGACCGCCACCAGGCCGAGGATCGCCATCGCGTTCGCGAACCGCACGAGCTGTTCCTTCATGCCCTGGCGGAAGACCAGCCGGTGGTACGCGACGGGTCCGATCAGCAGCGTGGTGGCGACGGCCGCGAGCACCAGGCTGGCCACGTAGAGGTCGCGCTGGGCGCCGCTGAGCTGCGTGAACCGCATCGTGAACGGAAGCGAGAGCAGGAACCCGAAGAGCACCTGGACGCCCAGGCCGACCACGCGAAGCTCCTGGACCAGTTCGGCGATATTGCGGTCGGCACGCTGCGCGACGGTCTCCTGGCGTGGGTCGGGGGACGCCTGCTCTCGCTCGTCGTCTGACACTGGCACCCCCTTTCTCTTCCCCGCAGATGTGAGACCACCCGAACCGGGGGCAGGCGAAATCTATGACTACACAGACCCGAGAAAGGACACAGGCCCTAGCTAACGGTTCGGCCGCGGCGCTGGCGTCGCCGGATCGCGCCGCGTCCTGGCGGCCTCAGGCGGCCCGGTTCACCCGCTGGTCCCCCGCGGGCGATGTGGTGGTGGCTTACCTCGCCAGGCAGGCCGGCCGGCTCAAGGCGCTCGACCCGCTCGTCCGCCGGGCTCGGCCAGACGCTCGCCGAGGCCCGAGACGGCGAGGTGCTCAGCGAGTACGTGCTGGCCCGGCGCACCTCGCGGGCGAGAATGCCTTCACCTTCGGCCTGCTGGAGGCCCGCGCGGAGCAGGAGGCGGCCGACTGCCAGGACCGGGCCCGGCAGGCGTGGCAGCGCGCCAAGCGGCGCACGTCGCGTGGCTGGCTCAGCTCGTGATGACGTGCGGGCACGCCGTCGAGCCGGTGCCCCGCGGCGGATCAGCCGCGGAGCAGACCCGCCCGGCGGTGGCGCCGTCCGGCTGGCTGGCCGGCCGGCGCCCCGAATCCCAGCGTCACCCACCCGCCGCCCGAGGCTGACGGGCCGATCGTCATGGTCCCGCCGGATTCTTCGGCGATTCGCCGGGCGATGTCCAGGCCGAGGCCGGTCGAGCCGCCGCCCGACAGGCCCCGCCGGACCGGGCCGCCGGGCGGGAACCCGGGTCCGTCGTCCGCTACGACCAGCCAGGCCCCGCCGCCTGCCCGGCTGCTGAGCCGGACGGCCAGGGCCGCGCCTTCCGGGGTGTGCGTGAACACGTTCTCGAGCAGGATGTCGGCGCATGCCGCCAGGTCATCGCGGGACACCCGGACGAGCGCCGGGCCGGCGGGCACCTCGACGCTCATCAGGCGGTCCTGGTCCTCGGCGAGCGGGCGCCAGAATCCCGCACGCTCGGCGATCACCGCCGCGGCGTCGCATGAGGCCTGCTGAGCCTGCTTGGCGGCGCCGCCGCGCCGCCCGCGCGCCTCGCGGATGATCTCGCTGACCGTGCGCTCCATCGCGGTGACGTCGTCTAGCAGCCTGCTGTCCCGCAGCGATTCCGCGTCGATGCGCAGCGCGGTCAGCGGTGTGCGCAGCCGGTGCGACAGGTCGGCGACGCTCTCCCGCTCGTGCGCGAGCAGGTCGTCGATGCGGATCGCGAGCCTGTTCAGGCCGTTGCCCGCGCGGCGGACTTCCGGCGGCCCGGTGACCGCCGCGCGCGCCGACAGGTCGCCTGCGGCGAGGCGGTCCGCCGCGAGCGCCAGCGCCGCCAGCGGGCGCACGAGCGAACGGGCGAGCTGATCGGCCACGGTGACGCTGAGCAGCAGCAGGAACGCCCCGACGCCGAGGAGCAGCAGCCATGCCCGGGTGACGCCATGCCGCAGCACCGGCCCGGGAACGAAGGAGCGGATCACCGCGGTCCCGTCCTGCAGGCCGGCCACCGCCACGAGCACCTCCACGCCGCCGGGCACGGCGGCGCTGAAGGACTGGCCGCTGAGCGCGAGCCGGACGCTGGCCGTCCGCGGCGCCGGCGCGCCGACCACCGTGCCGTCGGGCAGGAAGATCGTGACAGGGGTGCTGCTCGCGGCGTTGACCTGGTCCACGGTCAGCTGCAAACTCCGCGGGCTGAGCGCGGTGACCAGCGGCGCCATCGACTGCGCCTCGACCGTGGCCGTGGAAACCGCCCGGTCGGCGGCGAGCGTGCGCAGCACAAGCGCGAGCGGCACGAGGAAAGAGACCAGCACCAGTGAACTCGTCGCCACCACGAGCGCGACAACCCGCAGTCTCATCCCGGCGGGGCGGCCGGCGGTACCGCGGCCGCGACGGGCGGACTCAGCTTGATCCCCACGCCGCGGACCGTGTGCAGGTACCTGGGGTGCTGCGCGGTCTCGCCAAGCTTCCTCCGCAGCCAGGAAATGTGCACGTCGACGGTCTTGTCCGCGCCGCCGTAGGGCAGCTGCCAGACGCGCGTGAGCAGGTCGCGACGGGTTACCACCTGGCCCGCGTGCAGCGCGAGGTAGTGGAGCAGGTCGAATTCCCTGCGGCTGAGGTCGAGCGGCATGCCGTCGAGCGCCGCCTCATGCGCGTCCGGGTCAAGCCACAGCGCGCCGACCTCGATCGGGCCGGCGGCCTCGCCATCCCGCTGGCTGCCCCGCCGCAGCACGGCCCTGATCCTGGCCTCGATCTGCCCCGCGCCGAACGGCTTGACCACGTAATCGTCGGCCCCCGCGTCCAGCACCCGGATGATCTCCGACTCGTCGTCGTGCGCGGTGATCACCACGACGGGGACGGCGCTCACCGCGCGCATCATCTTCAGCGCCTCGTAGCCGCCGAGATCGGGCAGTCCGAGGTCGAGCAGGACGAGGTCCGGCGGCGCGTCGAGCACATGGCGCAGCGCGGCCATGGCGCTGGGCGTGGAGGTAACCGCGTACCCGTGCTCGGTGAGGACCCGGATCAGCGAGCCGCGGATCGCCGCGTCGTCTTCCACTAGCAGAAGCTGTGCCACGGAACCGAAGGTAGCCCGTTCGCACGTGGCGGCGCCGTATACCGGGAATTTAGTTATCGCCGTCTTAACCCGCTCTTAGCGGCAGGCATGGGACGTTGTGGCATGCGCGGGCGCATTGTTTTCGGCATCGTGGCCTGGCTGCTCGGGGCGGCGACGGCTACCGCGGGCTGCCTGCTCGCGAGCTCGCTGCTCGGCCAGGGAATCTCGGGTAACTCGGGCCAGCTGCTGACCCAGGACGCGGTTAACAGGGCGCTGGCGAGCGAGGCCGCGGAGCAGTCGGAGTCGCCTTCCGCGGCCCCGTCGGGCGCGCGGCCGGCGTCTGTCCCGGCTGCGCCCTCCGTGCCGCCGTCGTCCGCCACGGACGCGCCCTCCCCCGTCCAGGGCACTACCGCCGCCTCGGCACCCGCGTCCGGCGACGGCACCGTGCTCACGTCGGCGGGCGGCGAAGTGGTGGCCAGCTGCGAGGCGGCCGGGGCGTACCTGATCTCCTGGTCCCCCTTCCAGGGGTACGACGTCAGCGGCGTGGACCGCGGGCCGGCCGCCACGGCCCGGGTGAGCTTCGATTCCAGCGCGAACCGGGTGACGATGGTCGTGTCATGTTCGGCGGGGGTGCCGTCCGCTACGTCGCACTCCGGTGAATCCGACGACTGACGCCGCGTCCCCTGCCGCGCCCCGTCTCGCGTCCCGTGCCGCCTCTCCTGCCTCTCCTGCCGAGTCGCCGGCCAGCAGCGCCAGGGTGGGGCAGGCCGCCACGGCGCGCCTGGCATGGCCGGCCAGCCCGGCGGGGACCGGCGCGTCCGCCAGCAGCGGGTAGCCCCACGGGTCGAGCCTGATCAGCTCGGGGAGCAGTTCGGCGCACACGCCGTGCCCCGCGCAGGCGATCATGTTGACCCGGAGCCTCACCGGTCATCACCGGGCAACGGCAGCAGCGGCTCCCTGCGGACGCCAGCGCACGGACCCGCGGTGTCATGCTGGCGCGCGTCATCCCGCGCCGTCCGCAGCGCGCTGCGGATCAGCTGGGTGGCCCCGTCCGGGTGCCTGCACGCCCCGCGCCGTTCGACCAGCGGCAGCAGCGACGCGAGCCGGGCGAGGGCCCGGCCCCGGCCACCGTGGTAGGCCAGGTCGGCCATCGCGTCGGCTAGGGCGGGCAGCCCGAACACGCACGGCCCGCACTGGCCGGCTCCCTCACCGGCCAGGTACCTGACCACCCCGGCGGTCTCGGCGAGCAGGCACGAGGACGCCGGAAGGGTGATCACCATGCCCGCGCCCAGTGCCCCGCCGGCCGCCTTCAGCGCCGCGTGAGTCATCGGCAGCGGCCAGGCCACCCCAGCCGGCAGCCATGCGCCGAAGTAACCGCCCACGAGCAGCGCCTGCAGGTGTTCCGCGGGACCGCCCGCGCACGCGAGAACTTCCCCGATCGGGGTACCGAGCTCGATCTCGTAGACGCCAGGACGGCAGACCGCACCGCTCACCGTCACCAGCATGGACCCGGGCGCGGCGGGAAGCCCGGCGGACCGGAACCAGCGGTCCCCGTGCCGGGCGATCAGCGCTAGGTGCGCGAGCGTCTCGACGTTGCTCACCAGGGTGGGCCGGCCTCGCACGCCGCGCTCGTGCGGTCGGGGCGGCGAGTACATCGGCTTGGCGGGGCCGCCCGTCAGGTACTGGACGAGCGAGGTTTGCTCGCTGGCGACGTACCGGCCGGGGACCCCGGTTACGGCGATCCGGACCTGGTCGTCCCGGTCGGCGACAGCTTCCTCCAGCCTGTCGAGCAGCTCGAACTCGTCCTCGTGCACGCACAGGTAGGCGTCCGCGGCACCGACGGCGGCGGCCGCCGCCGCGATCCCGTCCAGGACGAGGTGCGGGAGCCGGGTGAGCAGCAGCCGGTCCTTGCTCGAGGCCGGCTCTCCCTCGCAGCCGTTGGCCACCACCACCTTGCCGCCCCGCCCGGCCGCGACGGCGCGCATCTTCCGCCCGGTGGGGTAGCCCGCACCTCCGCGGCCGGTGAGGCCGGAGGCGTCGACAACGTCGATGAACCGCCGGCCCACGGCGGGCAGCGGGCCATAGGCCCGCTGGTGTTCGGCAAGGCTGGGCGGACGCCAGTAGGACAGCCCGGCCAGCAGGCGCGGCATCCCGCGCCGCGTGACGGAAATGGTGTTCACGGTGCTCCGAAGCTCCCGATGGTGAAGATTCGCCACGCGGCCGCGGCGCCGACGCAACCGATGCAACCGACCGTCAGCGCGACCACCCAGCCGGCGGACCTGTCCGTACCGATCCCGAGGCCGTGGGCCACGGCCACCGGCCAGCAGGCATAGGCCAGCCAGTGCAGCCTGCGCCACGTCCGGTAGCCCAGCCGCTCCCTGGCCAGGCTGGTGGCGACCAGCGCCAGGAGCAGGTCGGCTGCGATCGCGCCGAGGGACAGCCAGCCCGGCTTGTAGCTGGACGCGAACGGGACGAACGCGGCCGTCAGCGGAATCGAGGTGTACGTGTCAAGCACGGTGCTGGCAACGTGCAGGGCGAGGAAGATGAGCACGAGCAGGGAGACGTTGCGGTGCAGGCCCGCGGTGAGGAACCGGGGCCACCGCTCACCGCTGAACCGGCCGGCTGTCAGCAGGCCGAGCAGCACGCTCGCGGTCAGCATTAGCAGCGTGACGAGTCCGGTGGCCCGGGTGACGTACCAGAGACCGGGGCCGTGCGTGTCGAAGCTCATCCGCGGCTCGCGTCGTAACCCTGAGCGGGCCATCCGGCCGTCAGGACCACGCTGCCGTCGTGCCGGACTAGGCGGGCCGGCAGCCGGAGCCGCTCCAGCCAGCCGACGGCGCGCTCACCGCGCACGATCGCGGCCGTGCTCGCCACGTTCGCGGCCACGCACGTCGCCGCGGCGACGGTCACGGTGCGCCAGCAGGACCGGGCGGGCTCCCCGGTGCGAGGATCGACGATGTGGTGCAACTGTGCGCCGCCGCGGCGCCAGGCGCGCCCGAGCACGCTGGACGTCGCGAGGCCGCCGTCCCGGATCGTCACTAGCTGCCGGGATTCAACGGTGGCGGTCGTCGTGTCGAAGCTCGCGGCGTCGGCGATGCCGACCAGCCATCCCCCGTCCGGCGGCTGCCCCGCCACGCTGATGTCGCCGCCGAGGTTGACGAGCACCCCGCAGCCGGTCGCGGCGGCTATCGCGGCGGTCGCCCGGTGCGCCGCCAGTGCCTTGGCGGTGGCGCCGAGGTCAAGGAGCACGCCGTCGGGGACCGTCACGTCCCCGCGCACGCTGTCCAGGACGATGTCGCGCCAGCCGCCGCCGGGGACGGGCGGCCGGGACAACGCGGCGGTCTCCTCCCTGGCGCTCCCGAAGTCCCGGTCGTAGCCCAGGTTCACCAGCGCCTGCCCGCAGGTGGGGTCCACGTCCCCGCCAGTAAGCCGGGCCGCGGCGACGGCCACCGAGAGGGCCTCGGTGAACAGCGGGCTGACCGGAACCGGCTGCCCGCCCGCCGCGCACGCCCTGTGCAGGTCGGAGTCCGGCCGGAACCGCGAGCAGGCGGCGTCTATCGCGGCTAGCTCGGTGGCGAGCAGGTCGCGGGCGGGCTCCAGGGCGCGGGGGTCGGCGACGAGCAGCGTTGCGAAGGTGCCAAGCGCGGCCGACGTGCATTGACCGTAGGCCGTGGCCGGCATCAGCCCCCTCCGTGCGACGCGCTGCTCGTCGTCGGCGCTGGCGTGGCGCTGGACGGCGCGGGCGCCGGCGGCGTGGTCGGCGGCGCCAGGGTGGGCGATGTGACCGTCGGCTGGACGGTGGACGCCGAGGGGTAAGCCGCTGGAGCGGCCGGCTGAGCGGTCGCCGGCTGGCTGCCCGACGGTCGCGCGGCGGACGGCTTCGGCGTCCCGCCGACCCGCGCGGTCACCGGCGCGGACGGGGCGGCCGGGGATCCCGGCGTGACCGTCGCCGGGCTCTGGGCGCTGCCCGTCTGCGCCGGGGCGCTGCGCGCGAACACGATCGCGAAGCCAACCGTGGCAAGCGCCCCGAGCTGTGTCGTCCGCCATGTCAGTCGGCCCAGCCGGCGGAAACTCGCGTCTCGCGCCTGCGCGGGAGAGTCCTCGTAGCTGTCTCTCATGAGTACGGATCTCACCAGCGCGCGCGTTAAGCCGACGTGAAGGGCGCCTCAAGAAAGTGTTTACCGTCTCAGCCAGGCGGCGCAGGCCGGTTTAACTGACCTGCGCCGCCTGACCAGGTTAGGCCTTCGTCGTGCGCCAGCCCTCGGCGTAGTGCTCCCGGGCCTCCGTGGAGTACGGGACGGGCGCCACGGTGGCGCGGACCTCCGCCTGGCGGTGCGGTCGCTCGACCGAGGCCTTCGGCGAACCGCCGTCCGGCTCGCCCCAGATCACGGTCACCTCGGTGCCGACCGGAATGTCGGGGTCGATGACGGCCAGCGAGAGCTCCTTGCGCTCGTTGTGGCTGTAGCCGGTGAACACCGAGAGGCCCACGAGCTTGCCGTCGAGCAGGACGGTGTCGTAGTTCGACGCCGCGTAGTTCGAGATCGGCACGTCGAGGCCCTTGATCGGGATCTCGTCCGTGAACAGCGAGGCGGCGATCTTGCCCGTGTCCTCGCCGTTCCAGGCCAGCGTCACCTTGCGGCGCTGCGACGCCTTGTCCAGCGCCTCCAGGGCCTCGCGGCCGATGAAGTCGTGGTCGAACTTCACCATGTGGCCGTACCCGAGCTCGTAAGGCGTGAGGTAGTAGTCCTCGATGTTGTCCGAGACGAAGCTGCCGCCGATCGACCCGGCGAAGCCCTCATAACCCAGCGCGGGGAGCCACTCGCGGTACGGCTTGAGCTGGGCGCCGGTGTAGATGGCCGGCAGCGGCGAGGGGATCCAGCCGGACTCCAGCGTGTTGGACGCGTAGGCGCGGGAGCCGACCGGCTGGATGCCGAACTCCTGGCCGGCCTCGAGGATCGCGTCGCGGATCTCGAAGTACTCCTCGTACGGTCCGAACACCTCGAGCCCAGGCTGGCCGGACATGCCGTGGCGCAGCGCGCGGACCCGCCGCCCGTTGATGTTGATGTAGTCCGTGCGGAAGAACTTGATGTCCGGGAACGGACCGCCGTTCAGCTTCTCGATCACCTGCTTGGCGTTCGGGCCCTGGATCTGGAACCGGTACTGGGTGCGGGTGACGGCCTTGCCCATGGGACGCGACGGCGACCGGTCGTCGCGCACCAGCTCGACATCCCAGTCACCGGTCTCCACGTGGAACTGGATCCAGTTCACGGTGGGCACCCGGCCGACGAACTCGTACTCGTTCTCCTCGAGGTGGAACAGGATGCCGTCGCCGATCACGTAGCCGTCGTAGGTGACGGGCACGAACTGCTTGGCCATGTTCGTCGGGAAGTTCGCGAACGTGTTGACGCCCAGGCGGGAGATCAGCTTGAGCGCGTCAGGACCCTTGATGTACAGGTTCGCCATGTGGTGGCTCTGGTCGAAAAGCACGCACGTCGTCGCCCACGCGAGCTGCTCGGTCTTCCAGTTGGTGAACTCCGTCGGGACAACCGGGTAAACGTAGGCTCCCTCCTGGGAGCCGCGCAGCAGCTCGACGGGATTGGCTGTCTGCAGCAGATCCTCAAGGCTTCGCTGCGTCATATGTGGTTTCCTGCCTTCCTTGGTTGCTCCGCCTGATCCCGGGCAGCCCGG
>Ga0187812_1000488_pt1 | contig 13988 bp, 12 predicted proteins | sample NC_S_2_FD_130582 | JGI IMG/M metagenome (GOLD analysis project Ga0187812, IMG submission 130582) | Wetland sediment microbial communities from Neuse River Estuary, North Carolina, USA - ASW-S_2 | ecosystem: Environmental > Aquatic > Freshwater > Wetlands > Sediment | place: USA: North Carolina... | reverse complement strand
GCCGTCGACGCTGTTCAGGGACTTGAAGGCGATCGGAAGATCGATGGTGGCCACGTAGACGCTGCCGTCCGCCACGGCCATGTTGGTGAGCACGCCGCCCAGCGACCCCGGCGCGATCGTGTAGGGCAGCTTCAGGGTGATTTTGTGCTCGAGCAGCAGCAGCGAGTCGTCGTCATGACCGTTGTGCTCACCGACCGGCGTCTTCCACAGCAGCGCGCCGGTCGACGCGTTCATCGCGTAGACGTAGCCCATCTTGCCGCCGCCGATGATGACGGGTTCCCCGCCTGCGGAAGCCGCGATCGGCGAGGCCTGCATGTCCCAGTCCATGAAGTCGTTCGGCACGGCCTGGTAGTACCACCGCAGCTTCCCGGTCGCCGCGTCCAGGTTCACCTCGCTGTCGGTGTAGAGCTGCCGGGCCGGATGCGCGATGGCCGAGCCGATCGACTGATACGGGTTCCCGATGCCGAAGGTCACCGATCCGTCGCTCCCCACGAGCGGCGTCTCCCAGGCGCCGCCCGAGCCGAGGCCGAGCGCGGCCGCCCCCGGCTCCCCGCCAACGACCGTGTTGAACTTCCACAACAGCTTGCCGTCGGACGCGCGAAGCGCCATCAGCACCCCGCCGCCAGGCCCAGAGCCGTAGGCGCTCGCCAGGTAGACCCGCCCGTCCGCCACCTGCGGCTGGATCTCGAACGTCCCCTGGCCCTGGCTCAGCAGGTCGCTATCTGTCCAGATTTTCGTGCCGGTGGCGGCGCTGAGCGCGAAGACCGTGGCCGGCGTGTCCCCGTAGACCACGCCGTCCGCCACAGCCACGCCATCGGGCCCGGGCCCCGTCTTCTCGGGAGTGTTCACCTGGTACTCCCACTCCAGCTTGCCGGTGGCCAAAGACAGCGCGTAGACGTTGCAGTACAGGTCCTGCATGTAGACGACGCCGCCGGCCACGACGGGCGCGGCGGCCAGCGAGCCGGCGTACTCGAGGCTCGTCGCCGCCTGGCCGGTGAGCTGGAACGTCCACGCCTCCTTGAGCCGGGACACGTTAGCCGACGAGATCACGGACGCGGCGGCGTCCCTGGTGTTGGCCAGGTCGCCGTTCGGGTACGGCGACGACCCGGACGGCGGGGTGGCCCCGGCAAACGCGCTGGCGGACGGGGCCGGCTGGCCGGAGCCGCACCCCGCGGCGAGCAGGGCCGCCGCGACCAGCAGTCCTGTAGCAGCGATTCGATTGTGTCGATACGGGCGTGCGGTCATCCGGCTCACCTCGCTAAAATGTGATATCATTATGATAGATTCGTGAAATCAGCTAGGTCAACCCGTTGACCGGAACCCGCCCCCCTCGTTACGGTCGCACAATGACCGACCTCGCCTCAGTCGCAGCACGGATCATCGACGGCTCGATCGAGGTCGTCGACCTCACGTCGCCGTTGCACGCGCGGACCCCGATCCTCCAGCTGCCGCCCGAATGGGGCCAGACGCAGCCCTTCCAGCTCGAGGAGATCAGCCGCTACGACGACCGGGGTCCCGCCTGGTACTGGAACAACATCCGCACCGGCGAGCACACGGGCACGCACCTGGACGCGCCGAATCACTGGGTCACCGGCAAGGACCTCGGGGACGTCTCCCAGATCCCGCCGAGCCGGCTGATCGGCCCCGCGGTCGTCATCGACCGGGTCCGCGAGGCCACCGCGAACCCCGACTACCTGCTCGACGTGAAGGACCTCGACGACTGGCAGCAGCAGCATGGCGCGCTGCCGGAAAACGGCTGGCTCCTCTTCCGCACCGGCTGGTCCGCCCGCGGCGACGACCCGGAGAGGTATGCCAACGCGGACGACAAGGGCTCGCACACGCCGGGCATGACCCCGGCCGCGGCCAAGTACCTCGCCGCGACCGACCTGCTGGGGGTGGGAGTCGAGACGGTCGGCACCGACGCGGGCCAGGCTTTCGGCTTCGAGCCCGCCTTCCCGTGCCATGAGGCGGTGCTCGGCGCCGGCAAGTACGGTCTCACCCAGCTCCGCAACCTCGACAGGCTCCCGGTGACGGGCGCGGTCGTCATCGCCGCGCCGCTGCCGATCGTCACCGGATCCGGCTCGCCCGCCCGCGTGCTCGCGCTGGTGAACAAGACGTGACCACCGTCGCCGACGCCGTCGGTGCCGCCCTGGCCCGGGCGGGCGTCACGACGGTGTTCGGCGTGGTCGGCAGCGGCAACTTCCACGTCACGAACGCGCTGACCGCGGGTGGCGCCCGCTTCGTCCCCGCGCGCCACGAGGGCGGCGCCGCGGTGATGGCCGACGCCTACGCGCGGGTCAGCGGCGAACTCGGCGTGCTGTCGGTGCACCAGGGCCCGGGCCTGACGAACGCGCTGACCGGGATCACCGAGGCCGCCAAGAGCCGGACCCCGCTGCTGATCCTCACCCCCACGGCGACAAACCCCTGGTCGAACTTCTACCTCGACGAGGCCGCGCTGGCCGCTGCCGTGGGCGCGACGCTGGTGCGGCTGGACTCGGCGGCCAGCGCCGCCGCCGACCTCGCGCGCGCCTACCGCACCGCCGCCGGTGAGCGCCGCACCGTCCTGCTCACCCTGCCGCTCGACGTGCAGGCCGCGCCGTCCCCGGCGTTCACCCTGCCCGCCGTGCCGCCCGCGTCGGCCCGGGCGCCGGCCGCCGAGTCGATCGCCGCGCTGGCCGACGCCCTTGCGGTCGCGCACAGGCCCGTCTTTCTCGCCGGCCGTGGTGCTCGCGAAGCAGGAAAAGAAATAAAGCATTTGTCCGAACGTACGGGTGCTCTTCTGGCCACGTCGGCCGTCTCTCGCGGGTTGTTCCGCGGCGAGGCGTTCGACCTCGACGTCAGCGGCGGCTTCGCCACCCCGGTAGCGGCCGAGCTGATCAGGAACGCGGACCTGCTCGTCGGCTGGGGATGCGCGCTGAACATGTGGACGCTGCGGCACGGCACGCTCGTCGGCGACGGGACGAGCGTGGTCCAGGTGGACATCGACCCGGACGCGCTCGGCGCCCACCACCGCATCGACCTCGGGATCGCCGGGGACGCGGCGGCGACGGCCAGGGCGGTTCACGACGAGCTGGACCGGCGCGCCGGCGGACCGCCGCCCGCGGGGGAGCGGCCCCAGGGGTACCGCTCCGCCGCGGTCGCCCGGCGTCTCGCCCGGGAGGGCCGCTGGCGGGACGTGCCCTACAAAGAGACGTCGGAAGACCACAGGATCGACCCCCGCACGCTGTCCGTCGCCCTCGACGTCCTGCTTCCCGTGCAGCGGACGGTCGCGGTCGATTCCGGCAACTTCATGGGCTACCCGGCCGTGTACCTCGACGTCCCCGACGCCGACGGTTTCGTCTTCACCCAGGCTTTCCAGTCGGTGGGCCTGGGACTGGCGACGGCGATCGGCGCCGCCGTCGCCCGCCCGGACCGGCTGACCGTGGCCGCGCTCGGCGACGGCGGCGCGCTGATGGGGGCCGCCGAACTCGAGACCGCGGTCCGCCTCGGCCTCGACCTGCTCGTCGTGGTGTACGACGACGAGGCCTATGGCGCCGAGGTGCACCACTTCGGCCCGGGCGGCCATCCGCTGGACCATGTCACGTTCCCGCCCGCGGACATCGCCGAGATCGGCCGCGGCTTCGGCTTTGCGGGCGTCACCGTCCGCGGCCCGGCCGACCTCGAGGCGGTCGCCGGCTGGCTGGCCGGCCCGCGCGACCGCCCCATGGTCGTGGACGCGAAGGTGACCCGCACCGAGCCGTCCTGGTGGCTAGCCGAAGCCTTCCGCGGTCACTGACGACGCCCGGCCGCGTCAGTCGGAGTCGGTCGAGGCCCCCGCCGCGGGTTCCTGTTCGTCGCGAGACGTCTCCGTGCGGGCCGGCGGGAACGGGAAGATGCGCTCGGCCGCGCTGATCAGCCGGTCGGCCCGGTCTCGCATGACCTCGAAGCGCCGGGTGACCTCCTCGACCCGGTCCTGCAACCGCTCAGCGGGATCCCGCTGCCGTTCCGGCCCGTCCGGTCCGTGGTGGCGAGGACGGGGCGGCCAAGGGGGACGCGGCGGCCTTGGCGGCCTTGGCGGCATCGGCGGCACCGGCGGCCCGTAACTCCACCTGGCCCGCCGTTCGCCGAACCGCCCGGCCGAGTCCGCCTCCTCGTCGGCGTCGCGGTCCGCATCCGCGTCCGCGTCGCGGTCCGCCTCCTCGTCGGCGTCGTAGTCCGCATCCGCGTCCGCGTCGGCGTTGTAGTCCGCCTCCTCGTCGGAGTCCGCATCCAGTTCCTCGGCCCGGTCGGCGGCTTCCTCCGCGTGCTCGGCAGCGATCGCCGCCTCGCCGGCCAGGTCCACGGCGCGCTCGGCACGGCGGCGGGCCTGCTCGGCGGCGGCGCGGGCCTCATCGGCCCGGCGCTGTGCCTGCGCGACCTCCTCCGCGGTTCCCCATTCCCTGGTCAGGTCGGCCGCTTCCTGGGTCATGTCGGCGGCGCTTTCCGCCGCCGTCGCGGCCTCATCCGCGCGTTCGGCCCGGATCTCGGCCTCCTCGGCCGCCTCGCGCAGTCGCGCCGCGAGCCGACGGGCCCGCTCGGCGTGCTCCCGCGCGGCGTGCTCATCCGAGGCTCGCTCGCGGGCGGGGTACTCATCCGCGGCGTGCTCACGGGCGGCGTGTTCGTGCGCTTCAGTCTCCTCCGCGCCCCGCTCGCCGGTGCGCGCTTCCCCCTGCGCGTCCCCCGCGCCAGTGCCCGGTTCCCCGCCCGTGCCGGGGTCCCCGCCCGTGCCGGGGTCCCCGCCCGTGCCGGGGTCCGCGTCGTCGGGCGGCGGCTCGCCGCCCGGTTCCTCAGCCTCGTCGCGGGCATCCTGCACCGCGCGCCTGGCCACGCTGTACGGCTCGCCGGTCTCCGCCATGCGCTCCCGCGTGGCGGTCTTCCTGGCTTTGTCCTGAGTCATGATCGCTTCTTCCCGGCGAGTCTGCCCGCGTCTGCTCGCCACGGTGAACGGCCATGACTACATGAAGGCACCCGAGTCGCAGACCCTTGTCCTCGTTGCCCCCACGGCGCGGGCCGATCTGGAAGCTCGGAAGCGGGCAGGTGGTGCGCTGCCAACTAGCAGCAGGTTACATCAAGATATAACGCGTCGCAAGGGGCGGCGCACGGAGAAATGTCCGTAGTTAGAGCCCCCATAGGGCGCCTAACTACGGACATTTACCCTAAACGATCATGATCGGCGCCTATATAGCGCATGAGCTGTCGGCGCGCAAACCGCTCTCCACAGGCCAGGGGCAAACCGGGCGCGTTATCCACAGGCCGCGAGTTCCTTTCTCGCGTCCGCATACCCGCTTGCCACGCTGAGCACGTGTCGCTTGACGAATTTCTGGGAGCCGCGGACGGAGTGACAGATACGGCCACCGCTCTCAATTTCCTGACAAAGAAGCAGCTTCGATCACGTGTCGCGTCCGGGCGCTGGCAGCGCCCGTGCCGGGGAGTGTTCGTCGCCCATTCCGGGCCGCTCGAGCAGAGCCAGATCCCGCGCGTCGCGTTGCTGGCCGCCGGTCGGCAGGCGGCGCTTGGCGGCCTGACCGCCGCCTGGCTCGACGGTTTCAAGGGCTTCGGCGATCAAGCGCCGGTTTCCGTCAGACCGGTGCACCTGATCGTCCCCGCTGGTTTCAAGCCGAGAGTAAGACCACCGACGGTGAATGCGGTGATCCACTATTCGCGGACCCTGACCGACCTCGACGTGCACCCGTTGCGGCAGCCGAGACGGACCGGGATCGCACGGTCTCTCATAGACGCCGCCTCCTGGATGCCGACCGATCGCGGCGCGATGGCGATACTGGCGGCGGGAGTCCAGCAGCGGCTCGTGCGCGTGGACGATCTGCGCCGGATAGCCGAGCGGGTAGAGACGCTAAAACGCCGTGCTCTCATCACCAGCACTCCCGGCGATATAGCTGGCAAGGCCGAGGCGCTGTCGGAATTGGACTTCACCCGGCAGGTGGTCCGCGCCTACCGGCTTCCCGAGCCGAGCCGCCAGGTGCCCCGCCGCGATTCGCGCGGCCGCCGGCGCTGGATCGACGTCTTGTGGGACGAGGACAAGCTTGTTGTCGAGATCGACGGCGCGCAGCACACTGACGATCCGCTGCAACGCTGGGACGACATGGAGCGTGACAACGATTTGCAAATCGCGGGGTACCGGGCGCTCCGCTTCCCGGCATGGCTGGTCCGGCAGCAGCCGGAACTTGTCGCAAGCGAAATACTTAAGGCACTCCGCCCACGGCCACTAGCCACGCGACGCCCCCAATTACCCGCCGACCGGTTCCTGGCTGGCCGCGATCAGGTCGTTGAGCAGCGCGGCGCCGGTAGCCGCGTCGTCGACCGTGACGGTGAACGCCTTTCCGTCGCGCAGCGTCAGCGAGAGCGCGGGCCCGCGGCGCAAGATCACCGCCGCGCTGCCGAACACCGTCAGGCTGCCCCGGTATCCAAAGCTGAACGCCCGCAAGTCCACCACCTCCGCCCGCGTGATCCGCCGCAGCGGGATCCTGGTGAGCCGCAGCCCGAGTGGCCCGTAGCCGACCGTCACGCCGCGCGCCGCCACGGTTACCCGCACCGAGGTGAACCCGAACGTCGCGACCCCGGCAGCGAACAGCGCCACCGCCGGCCCCCACTGCGCGGCCAGCCAGGCCAGCAAGGCGCCCCCGGCCAGCAAGGCGATACCCGCCAGCGCCGCCCATCCGGCGCGGGCGCGCCCGGTCCAGATGGCCCGCTCGCTCTTCCGCAGTCCCAGACTCGGCCGAGCGCTTCCGTCGTCGGTCGCGCCAAGCCCGCCGAAGCGGCGCAGCAGGTAACTTGCCGCCGCCGTAAGGACGGCCGACCCGCCGACAACGCCGATAATGCCGCCCGCGCCAACGGAGGCCTGCCGCCAGTCGGAGACGCCGGCGTTGGCGACGGCCACCATCAGGCACGACGCCGTAGCGACGGCGATCATGAACAGGCCGGCCGTGACGGGCGTGGCTGTTCCGAGGGAGCCGCCAGGCGGGCGCCTGAGCCCCGGCCCGGGTCCGCCCGGGGCGTGGCGCAGGGCCGCGGCGCCGCCCCAGAGGATCGCGGCGCCGGCGAGCCCGAGGCCGCCGAGGATCAGGAACGGAACCGGCCGGGCCGCGGCCCCGTTGGCCATGCCCGCGAAGTTCCAGTGGTCGGCGATCCGGTCCGGCAGCCGCGACCACGCGGCCGCGGGCACCGCGACCAGGGCGGCGAGCAGCGCCGCGGGCAGCACGCCGTAGACGACCGCCCGGACCAAGCGCTGTCGCCCGTTCATAGCTGCTCCGCGACGAGGTCGATGATCTCCGCCGGGCTGAGCCCGTGGTCCTGCGCCTGCTCGATGAATCCCCGCGCCAGCCTGGCGAGCTGCTGCCGTGGCGGTGCCGCCGAGACCACGACCGCTCCCCGGCGCGGCCGTAGCTCGATCAGGCCCGCGTCGCGCAGCTCGCCATACGCGTGCAGCACCGTGTGCAGGTTGACGCCGATCGCCTCGGCAAGTTCCCTGGCCGATGGCAGTCGGTCGCCAGCGGCGAGCGAGCCGTCGCCGATCGCCGCGCGCACCTGGAGCACGATCTGCTCATACAGCGGCCGCGCGTCGCTCGCGTCGATCCTGATCAGCATGGCGGGGGAGCAGGCATCACATCACGGGACCCGGACATCGTGCACCCGCGCGGCCTCCGCGAGCTCGTCGGGAGTCGCGGCCTCTCTATCCAGCGGAGTGACCGTCGCCCAGTGGTGACCCACGGGGCAGTACTGCCACCGTTCCCAACCGAGGCGCACTGACTTGATCGATGCCATCGGCACCCAGATGGTCGTGTACAGGTGCCCGGCCGAACAGCGCACCGGGCAGTCGAAGCGCTCGAACATCGCCACCTCCTCTTGTACTAAATATTATAGAACAATAGGAGGCGCAGTTGTGAGGGGATCCGGCCGGTCTCAGACTAACGGTCAGCGAGCATCGCGCGGAGCGCCGCCGCCTGGGCGTGCAAGTCCGCGTCGGGCACGGGCTCAGCCGAGAAGATGTCCTGCCATGCGATCGGTCCTGCCGGTGCGGGATCGCCGGGGTACCGGGGCACGACGTGCGTGTGCAGGTGGGGGACGGTATTGCCCAGGGTCATGTAGTTGATCTTGACCGGGCTGAACCGTGCCCGCACCGCCCGTCCGGTCGCCACGACTTCCGCCCAGTACCGGCTCGCCTGCTCAGGCGCCAGGTCGTCCGGCTCGGCGACGTGCCCGAGCTTCCAGATCACGACGCAGTATCCGGGCAGCCGGGTGCGCCGCTCCAGGTACACGTCGGCGACGTCGCCGGTGAACACCTCGACCGAGAAATCGTTGTCGCCCTGGCCGATCGCGGCGCACAGCGGACACCCCTTGCCAGCCATCCGTTCGGCCCAGTCATCAGGCCAGCTATGTCCCGGTTCTGCCATGGCTGTATTCAACCACTGAGGGGTTGTTTCCCGGCACAGTGCAATGCGGCGCATTCGGGCGCATAGTGAACAGTATGGATGGTGTCAACGTCGACGCCGGCGCGGGCGGTGTCGAGGCGACGCTCAACTACGTCGCGCCCTGGTCGGCGCGCAACCGGCTGTACGTCGCGCCCGGCGGGCACATGACCACCACGCGGTACGCGCCCAGGACCGTGCCGATCGAGAACGGGCGGCCGCACCGCGACGACTTCGGCCTTGACCGCAGCGGGTTCACGCTGCTCGACCACCACAGCAAGGTCGCCGACTTCGGCGACGCCGCCGAACTCGACGGGGTCTACGTCGAAGAAGCCACCGATCTGGTCCGCCAGGCAACCGGCGCCGACGAGGTCGTCTCGCTCGGCTGGGTGATCCGGCGGGCCGGGAAGGACTTGCGCGGCGCGCAGCCCCCTGCCCCCGACGTGCACGTTGATGTCCACCCCGGCCGGGCCGACGGCCGGCTGACCGCGGCCGCGCCGGGGGGCAGGCCGTTCCGGCGGGCGATCATGACCAGCCTGTGGCGCGCGTTCAGCCCGCCGCCGCAGGACTGGCCGCTGGCGATCCTCGACTACCGCAGCGTCGACGACAGCGAGGGCGTGCCGAACCTGCTGCTGTTCGTCGACTCGCTGCCCGATCCTGACGACGTGCCGGACATCCCCGATCCCGATGCCTCCCCGGCCGGGTCCATCTTCACCTGGCGCCCGGAACACCGCTGGTGGTACTTCCCGGACATGCACGCCGGCGAGGCGCTGCTCTTCAAGCTGCACGACACCGACCAGTCGGTCGCCTGGCGGGCCCCGCACACCGCGTTCCATGACGCGAGCGCGGCCGGCGCCCATCCCCGCGAGAGCGTCGAACTGCGCACGGTCGCGTTCTTCTACTGACCCCGACGGCCCCCATGGCGAACACATGGCGAAGGAGAGACCCATGACCGAGACCCATGCCAGGCCCGATGCGCCCGCCGGCTTCCGCAATACCTGGCTCGAGGGCCCGTTCGCGCCCGTTGACCAGGAAGTCACCGTTTACGACCTGAAGGTGACCGGCGCCATACCGAAGGACCTCGACGGCCGCCTGCTGCGCGTGGGGCCGAACCCGATCGACCCGGAGAACCCGGTGACCTACAACTGGTTCACCGGCAACGGGATGGTGCACGGGGTCCGCATCCGCGACGGCAGGGCCGAGTGGTACCGGAACCGCTTCGTCCGCGACGACGAGGTCGCGCGGAGCAAGGGGATCGACCCGCTGCCCGGCCCCAAACAACTCGGCGGCGGCGCCGAGTACGTGGCCGACAACATCGTCAACACGCACATCTTCCCGCACGCCGGGAAGACCTGGGCGTTCGCCGAGGCGGGCGTGCTGCCAGTCGAGCTGTCCTACGAGCTCGAGTGCCTGGCCAAGTCCGACTTCGGCGGCACGCTCAACGGCTCCTGGACGGGCCACCCGCACCGCGACCCGGGCACCGGCGAACTGCACGGGATGAGCTACTACCACGACTGGCAGCACGTGAGCTACCAGGTGCTCGACGCGGGCGGCCAGGTACGAAGAACGGTCGACGTCCCGGTCGCCGGGCGCCCGGTGGTGCACGACTGCGCGCTCACCGAGCGGTACGCGATCTTCCTCGACGGGCCGGTCGCGTACTCCGACGAACTCCTCAAGCAGGGCTACGACTTCCCGTTCATGTGGGGATTCGAGTACCCCACCCGCTGGGTCCTCATCCCCAGGGACGGCGTCGCGGGCGACGTCGTCTCCGCCGAGGTCGAGCGCTGGGCGGTCTTCCACATCCTCGGCGCCTACGACATGCCGGACGGGCGGGTCGCGCTGATCGGCCCGAGCAACTCGCGGATGTTCGTCACCGACCGGACCGGTCCCGGCGAGGTGCCGGGCTCGCTGAACCTCTACCTGATCGACCCCGCCACGGGAAAGACCGAGGTCAAGATCCTCGACGAGCAGCCGCAGGAGATGCCGCGGCTCGACGACCGGCTGACCGGCGCCAGGTTCCGCTACGGCTACTTCAGCAGCCGGGACCAGGGCGTGTCCACGCTGATCAAGCAGGACCTCGACGCGAAGACCAAGGAGTACTACGCCTACGGCAACGGCCGGTTCGGGATGGAGGCGGTGTTCGTCCCGCGGGCCCCGGACTCCGCCGAGGACGACGGCTGGCTGATGACGTTCGTGACCGACATGACCACGCGTACCGCCGAGGTGGTCATCCTGCACGCCCAGGACCTCAAGGCGGGCCCGGTCGCGACGATCCACATCCCGCACCGGGTGCCGATCGGCTTTCACGGCAACTGGATTCCTGATTCCGAACTAGAAGAACAGCGAAAGGTGCTTGGACTGTGACGGAGCAGACGGAGCAACTGCCGCCAGACGTGATCGCGCAGCTGAAGGCGCTGGATCCGGCGATCACCCCGGAGCTGGCGCAGTCGTCGTGGGCGCTGCTGACGCCGTTCCACGAGAAGGCCGGCTACACGGCGCCGAATGTCGACAGGGACCTGCGCTACGGCGATGACCCGCGGCACCGGCTCGACGTGCACACCGCCGGCGCCGACGACGGCGCCGGCAACCGGCCGGTCTTCGTGTTCGTGCACGGCGGCGGCTTCGTCCGCGGCGACAAGCGAATCCCGGGGAGCCCGCAGTACGACCTGGTCGGCGCCTGGGCGGTCCGGCACGGGTACGTCGGCGTCACGATGACCTACCGGCTCGCCCCCGAGCACATGTGGCCGTCCGGCGCGGAGGATGTCGCCGGAGCGGTCCGGTGGCTCAGACACAACATCGCCGACTACGGCGGCGACCCGGACAAGATCGTGGTCGCCGGCAACTCGGCGGGCGCGGTGCACGTCGCCTCGTTCGCCGCCGGCCAGGCCCCGGGCAGCGACCCAAGCTCCATCAAGGGAGCGGCGCTGCTGTCCGGGATCTACGAGATACGCGAGCCGGTCCCGGGTGAGCCCGAGCACGCCTACTACGGCCCGAACCCGGACCCGGCCACGGTGTCGTCGCTCCCCGGCCTGCTCGAGACCCCGGTCCCGCTGCTGTTCACCGTCGCCGAACGGGACCCGTACGGCTTCCAGGCCGCCGCGGCCCGCGTGGTCAGCGCCTGGCTCGAGCGCCACGGCACCGTGCCGGACCTGGTCTGGGTCGAGGGCCACAACCACATGTCCACGATCGGGAGCCTCACGGTCGACGAATCGGCGCTCGGCACCGCGCTCGCCCGGTTCACCGACCGGCACACGACGGAGAAGGGCCGGTGACCCCGATGCCAGAGCCCACCTTCCCGCCCACGGACACCCCGGCCCCGCGCACCGGCGGCGCGCAGGGCTACCTGCGCATCGCCACCGAGGAGGCGTTCGCCACCCCCGAGATCATCAAGCTGTGGCTCCACCTGGTCGATGACCCGAACTTCGACGACCCCGGCTTCAAGAGCCTCTGGTCCTTCTACGGAAGCGCGACCGCCGAGCGCCCGCGCTTCGTCCTCGAGTCCCTCCAGGACCTGGGCGAACGGCGCATCAAAGCCATGGACGACGCCGGCGTCGACCGGGCGATCCTGTCGCTCACCTCACCCGGCGCGCAGCCGCTCCCCACCGACATCGCCAGGGCCCAGGCGACGCTCGCCAACGACCGGCTCGCCGACGCGATCGACGCCCACCCCGACCGGTACTCCGGCCTCACCGCCATCGCCCCGCAAGACCCCGACTACTCAGCCAATGAGATCGAGCGCGGCAGGAACCTCGGCTTCAACGGCGTGATCATCAACAGCCACACCCAGGGCGAGTACCTCGACGACCCGAAGTTCTTCCCGATCCTCGAGGCCGCCGAGGCGCTCGGCACCCCGATCTACCTGCACCCGAACACCGCCCCTAAGAACTTCATCCAGCCCATGCTCGACGCCGGTCTCGACGGCGCGATCTGGGGCTTCGCCGTCGAGACGGGCACCCACCTGCTGCGGCTGATCACCAAGGGCGTCTTCGACCGGTTCCCGAACCTGAAGATGGTGGTGGGTCACCTCGGCGAGGCGCTGCCCTTCTGGATGTACCGGCTGGACTATATGCACGGAGCCACCGTACGTTCGGGACGATATGAAGCGATGAAGCCACTCCAGCTGAAGCCGTCCGAGTACCTCAGACGCAACATCTGGGTCACCACCAGCGGGATGGCGTGGGCGCCGGCGATCATGTTCTGCCGCGAGGTGCTCGGCGCGGACCGGGTGCTGTACGCGATGGACTACCCGTACGAGTACTCGGTCGACGAGGTGCGCTGGCAGGACGACCTGCCGCTGACCGTCGCGGAGAAGAAGCAGTTCTACCAGACCAACGCCGAGGACGTCTTCGGCCTGCCCAAGGGAGGCGACTAACGCCGATGCCCCGCCCTAAGATCCCCGTCGAGGACCGCCTGGAGATCCAGGAGCTGTTCGCCTACTACGCGTGGGGCCTGAACACCGGCGACGCCGAGCAAGTCCTTGCCTGTTTCACCGAGGACTGCTCGTTCGAGCACCTGCCGCAGGGCGTCTTCCACGGCCACGACCAGCTCCGCGTCCTGCTCAACCACCTGTGGTACGACAAGCCCGGCTGGTTCATCGGCCGGCAGCACCTGGCCAGCCACTTCGTCATGACGCCGCTGGACGAGCAGGAGATGCACGTCAAGGCGTACTCCTCGATCCTCCAGCACAACCTCGATTACCGGAACAACTTCGTGTTCGGCCTCGCTAGCTGGGACAACGTGTGCACGAAGGCCAGCGGCGAGTGGCTGTTCAAGTCGGTGCGGATCGTCAAGTGGATGGGCGACAGCGTGCCGTGGGTGGGGGAGGACCGCGCGCGGATCAGCGCCCCGGCCGGCCCGCTCATTTCGTGAAGATCCAGGCCGCCGTCGCCTGGGAGGCGGGCGCGACGCTGTCGATCGAGGAGTTCGACCTCGACGAGCCGCGCGACGACGAGATCCTCGTCCGGGTCGAGGCCGTCGGCGTCTGCCACACCGACGACAACGCCCGGCTCGGCCGGCTCCCCGTGGTGTTCCCGATCATCCTCGGCCACGAGGGTTCCGGCGTCGTGGAGCGCACCGGATCAATGGTCACGAGGGTCAAGCCAGGCGACCGGGTGCTGTTCACCCCGGACTACTGCGGCCGCTGTGAGCAGTGCGTGCTCGGCCACACCCCGTACTGCGACGAGGTGGTCGCGGTGACGTTCACCGGCACCCGGCCGGACGGCTCGCCGCGGGCGCACGCCAGCGACGGTAAGCCGGTGCGCGCCTCGTTCTTCGGCCAGTCGAGCTTCGCCACGCACGCCCTGGTCACCGAGCGCAACATCGTCCCCGTGCCGCCGGACGCGCCGCTGCGCTACCTGGCGGGGTTCACCTGCGGCGTGCAGACCGGCGCCGGCGCCATACTCAACGCGATGCCGGCCGGCCCCGCCAGCCGCGTCGCCGTCTGGGGGACCGGAGCGGTCGGCCTGGCCGCGCTGATGGCCGCGCGCGCGTCAGGCGCGGCCGAGATCGTCGCGATCGACCGGGTGCCGCACCGCCTGCGGCTGGCCG
>Ga0187812_1000486_pt1 | contig 14027 bp, 8 predicted proteins | sample NC_S_2_FD_130582 | JGI IMG/M metagenome (GOLD analysis project Ga0187812, IMG submission 130582) | Wetland sediment microbial communities from Neuse River Estuary, North Carolina, USA - ASW-S_2 | ecosystem: Environmental > Aquatic > Freshwater > Wetlands > Sediment | place: USA: North Carolina... | reverse complement strand
GAGGCGCTGGGCCAGACGGCCATCAACAACGTGGTGGATGCGACGAATTGCGTGATGTTCGAGTTGGGCCACGCGCTGCACGCCTTCGATCTGGACACGCTGGCGGAGCGGCGCATCGTGGTGCGCCGCGCCAATCCCGGCGAAAAGATGCGCACGCTGGACGGCATCGAGCGCACGCTCACGCGCGACATGTGCATGATCGCGGACGGGCGCCGCGCCGTCGCCGTGGGCGGCGTGATGGGCGGCGCGGAAACCGAAATCAGCTCTGCAACGCGCAACCTGCTCCTCGAATGCGCCTGGTTCGACCCCATTTCCATCCGCCACACCTCCAAGGCGCTGAACCTGCGCACCGAGGCCTCCATCCGCTTTGAGCGCCGCGCCGATCCGGAAATGGCCGAGCGCGCCTCGCGCCGCTGCGCTCAGTTGATCCAGGAGATTGCCGGCGGCGAGGTGCTCGCCGGCGTGGTGGACGTGTATCCCAGCCGCCAGCCCGGCGCCGAACTCGAACTGACGCGCCATGAGTTGCTCCGCGTAATGGGCGCGGACATTCCCGACGCGGAAATCGAAGCGATCCTGCGCGCGCTGGGCTTCGCGCCCCAGCGCGCGGACGGCAGCCGCGCGAGCCGCGACTCCCTGGTGGCCGTGTGGAAATGCTCGCAGCCGAGTTGGCGGCACGACGTCGCGCGAGAAGTGGACCTGGTGGAAGAGGTCGTGCGCCACTACGGCTTCGACAAATTCCCTGCGCGGCTGCCCGCGGCGCGCCAGCCCGCCCGGCGCCGGCCGCACGCAGAAGCGGAAGACTGCCTGCGCGAGCGCCTGCTCGCGCTCGGCTACCTGGAAGCGGTTTCCATCCCTTTCGTGGATGAGGCGCACGACGCGATGTTCCGCGAGGAGGGCGCGCCCGGGAGCCCCGGCGTCGCGCGCATCGCCAATCCGCTGGCGGAGGACGCCTCCGTGCTGCGGTCCACCGGCGTGGTCACCATGGTGCGCTCGATCGAATGGAACCTAAACCGAGGCCAGCGCAATCTGCGCCTGTTCGAAATCGGGCGCGTGTATGGAATAGCCGGCAGCAATCCGGTGGAGGCTCCCGTCCTGACGCTCGGCGCCGCGGGGCTGGCTCGCGAAAAGAGTGTGTACGACCTGCCGCGGACATTCGGCCTCCCCGACCTGAAGGGCGACCTGGAAGCGCTGCTCGAGATCTGCGGCGGCATGGAGGCCGCGCCGGGCGGGCCGGGATGGCTGCACCCGGGCCGCGCCGTGCGCGTGTCGCTCCGAGTGGGACATGGCCGGCAGGAGGGAGGCGCTTCCGGGGACGGGGCAGCGGGGGCGGCTGCCATCGGCGTCGCCGGGCAGCTCGCGCGGCGCGTTGCGGAACGCTTCAAACTGAAGCAGGACGTGTGGGTGGCGGAACTCCGGCTCGAGCCGCTGGCCCGCGCCTTCGAGGAGCATCGCGCCGCGCGGCGATTTGCGCCGCTGCCGCGCTTTCCGGCCGTCGAGCGCGATTTTTCACTGGTGCTCGACGACGGCGTCACGTTCGACCGCGTGGCGCGCGCCATCCACGCGCTGGGCGTGCCGGAAATCGAACGGATCGAGGCGGTGGACGTGTTTCGCGGCGGAGCGATCCCGGCCGGAAAGTATTCGCTGCTCGTCCGCCTCACACTGCAAAGCCGCGAGGCCACGCTCACCGATGCACAGGTGAGCGAAGTGAGCGGGCGCGTGGTGGCCGCGCTCGAACGCGAGCTCGGCGCCGCGCTGCGCACGGGCTGAGCGGGCGCCGCGCAAAACGCCCCAGCCATCGATCAGCGCCGGACCCCGCCGCGGAACATGCTCCGGCGATGAAAAGCGGCCCCGCGTGGCTCGTGGCCGCACTCCACAGTTGCGCCTGGCGCCTCGGACTCTCACAATAGTGGCCAGCTTCATCGCACAGGCCGCGCGACCCTGCCGCCGCAGCCGGCGAGTTCGGGGGGAGACCGTGGAACATTCGGTCCGTGTTGAGATTTACGACCAGGTGTACCACCTGCGCGGAGAATCACAGGATGTGCAGGCGCAGGAGCTGGCGCGCTACGTGGACGAGCGCATGCGTGCCGTGGCGGAGGTGACCGGGGCGGTGGATTCGCTGCGCATCGCCGTGCTCGCGGCGCTCCATCTGGCCGACGAGGTCTTCCAGCTGCGCGCCCGCCAGCAGGAACTCGAAGGCCAGATTCGCCAGCGGGCGGAGCGCTGCCTCGATCTCGTGGACCGCACACTCGAGAGATCCGCCTGAGCCCGCTTTGCGAGACAACGCCGGCGGCGATCCCAGACTCAAATTTCCCGGAATCGAACGAAAAGGGAGCAACTTCCATGCGCGCACGCCGTCTTCTAACTGCAATGGCTTTCCTGGTGTTTGTGTGGGGGCCGTCCGTCCGGGCACAAACGCAGCCGGGCACGCCCCAGGCGCCCGTGCGGATCACGCTCGACGACGCGGTCCGCCTGTCGCTGGCGCACAACCACGCCCTGGCAGCCGCGCGCACAACCATCCAGCAGAGCCAAGCGCAGGAAACCACGGCGAACCTGCGGCCGAACCCGGTGCTGCTGGCCGACGCGCAGTTCCTGCCCATCTTCAATCCCAACCGGTTCACCGCGGACTACATCAACGAGAATTCGCAGTTCGATCTGGGCGTGAGCTACCTCTTCGAGCGCGGGCAAAAGCGGCAGCACCGGCTGCAGGCCGCGAAAGACGTGACGGCGATGACCATCTCGCAGGTAGCGGACAGCGAACGGATGCTCACCTTCAACGTAGCCTCTACGTTTGTTGCCGTCCTGCTGGCCGAGGCCAACCTAGACCTGGCGCAGAAGGACCTCGATAGCTTCAAGAGCACGGTGGATATCAGCGATGCGCGCTTCAAGGCCGGAGATCTGAGCGAGGGCGACTTCCTGAAGATCAAACTTCAGTTGTTGCAGTTCCAGACGGACGTGTCGCAGGCCCAGCTGGCGCGTGTACAGGCGCTGGTGGGCTTGCGCGAGCTGCTGGGTTACGAGTCGGTGCCCGCGAGTTACGACGTGGCCGGCGCGCTGGACTACACCGCGGTGCAAACCACCGAGGATGCGGCGCTGGCGCTGGCCGCCGAGCATCGTCCCGACCTGCGCGCGGCCATCCAGGGGACAGCGGCGGCGAAGAGCCAGTACGATCTGGCGGTCGCCAACGGAAAACGCGATCCCACCCTGCAGGTGAGCTACTCCCACGTTTCCGGCCTGAGCTCGGCCACAACCTTCTTCAACATGGAACTGCCCATTTTCAACCGCAACCAGGGCGAAATCGCCCGCACGCGCTTCGCCATCACCCAGGCCGAGGAGCTGCGCCGCGCCGCGCAGGAAACCGTGGAGGGGGACGTGGCGGGCGCGTATGAGGGCGTGACGGCGAACGATCAAATTATCCGGCTCTACCGCTCCGGCTATCTGGAGGAGGCGCGGCTGTCGCTGGAGATCAGCGAGTATGCCTATAAGCGCGGCGCCGCGAGCCTGCTCGATTTTCTGGACGCGGAACGCAGCTACCGCGCCACGCAGCTCGCCTATCGCCAGTCACTTGCCTCCTACATGCTGGCCGTGGAGCAGCTGCGCGAAGCGACGGGAGTGAGGAGCCTGCCATGACGCGCTCCGCGGCCCCCGGCGTCGCGACCTTAGCGGCCCTCGCCGCCGCGATTCCCCTGGCCCTGGCCGCCTGCGGCGCGGGCGACTCCGCCGGCCAAATGACCTCCTATTCCGCGAAGGCCACGCAGGGGGAAACCGCGCAGTTGTTCAGCGTTTCGCCTGAGCAGATGTCTCATCTCCAGATCACCACCGTGGTTGTGGCGCCGCTGGCGCGCTCGCTGCGCCTTTCCGGCGCGGTGGCCTACAACGCGTTTCGCACCACTCCGGTGATCAGCCCCGTGGGCGGCCCGGTGGCCCGCATTCTGGTTGCTCCGGGAGATCACGTGAAGCTGCGCCAGCCGCTCCTGGAGGTGAGCAGCCCCGACTATGCCCAGTTGCGAGCTTCCTACCTGAAGGCTCGCGACATCTTTCGCGTCGCGGACAAAAATTTTGCCCGCGCGCAGGACCTTTACAAGCACGGCGCCATTGCCGAGCGCGACCTGCTGCAGGCCGAATCCGACCGCAACCAGGCGAAGGCGGATCTGGATTCCAACGAGCAGGCGCTTCGCATCCTGGGAATTCCGCAGCCGGACGCGCTCGAAAAGGCCCCCGCATCGCCGGCGATACCGCTGCTCTCCCCGATTGACGGAGAGATCGTGGAACGCCTGGTTTCCCCGGGGCAGCTCCTGCAGGCGGGCGCCTCGCAGGCCTTCACCATTTCAGACATGAGCACCGTGTGGGTGCTGGCCAACGTCTACCAGACCGATCTCGCCTACGTGAAGCCGGGTGAGGAGGTGGAGGTGGTTTCCGACGCCTTTCCCGATATTTTTCGCGGAAAGATCTCCTACCTAGCACCGGCCGTGGACGTGAATACGCGCACGCTCCAGGCGCGCATCGTGGTAGAAAACTCCGGCCGCAAACTGAAGAAAGACATGTATGTCACCGTCACCGTAAAGGCGGGACGCGTGGAAAATGCCATCGCCGTGCCGGATTCCGCCGTGCTCCGCGACGACGAGAACCAGACGTTCGTCTACGTGGCCGCCGGGGAGAACAAGTTTCGCCGCCGCTCCGTCGAAACCTGGCAGAGCCAGGACGGCCGCACGCAGGTACTTCGCGGACTTTCCGCGGGAGACAAGATCGTGGGGGACGGCAGCCTGTTTCTCCAATTTCAGAACGCCATCCAGCACTGAAGCGGAAGGGAACGGGAGAGGACACCGGGCGACGAGAGCCGGGATTCCATGATTCATCGCATCGTCCAATTCGCGCTGAAACAGAAGTTCCTGGTGCTGATGATGACGGCGGCTATCGCCATCGCGGGTGTGGTGGCGTTCAAGCGCATGCCGGTGGACGCCTACCCCGATCTCTCGCCGCCGATGGTGGAGATCATCACGCAGTGGCCCGGCCACGCCTCGGAGGAGTGCGAGCGGCTGGTCACCCTGCCCATCGAAGTCGAAATGAACGGCGTGCCGCGAATGGAGGTGATGCGTTCCATCACTCTCTACGGGCTCTCCGACATTATCCTGACGTTCGAAGAGTCCACCGACCCGTACTTCGCGCGCCAAGTGGTCTTCGAGCGGCTCTCGCAGCCCACTCTCCCCTCTGGCGTGTCTCCCTCGCTCGCGCCGTTGTTCAGCCCCAGCGGCCTGGTGTACCGCTACGTGCTGGAAAGCCCGGACCGGACCCCGCAGGAGCTGAAGACCTACGAGGACTGGGTGGTGGAGCGCGCCTACCGGTCGGTGCCCGGCGTCGCGGACGACTCCGGCTTCGGCGGCACAGTGATGCAGTACCAGGTGCTACTCGACCCCACACGGATCTACAACTATCACATCACCGTGCCGCAGGTGATCCAGCAGCTCGCGGCGAATAATGCGAACGCGGGCGGTGGCTTCTATTCCCAGGGCGGCCAGTTTTTCTACGTTCGCGGGCTGGGACTGGTGCGCGACACGCACGACATCGGCGAAATCATCGTGGCCTCGGTGAACGGGGCCCCGGTGCGCGTCCGCGACATCGGCCAGGTGACCATCGGCCACGCCCCCCGGCTCGGCGAATTCGGCTTCCAATCGAACGACGACGCCGTCGAAGGCGTCATCCTGATGCGCCGCAGCGAGCAAACGCAGACGGTGCTGGAGGGCGTCGAAGCCAAGACCCAAGAGCTGAACGAGCGCATCCTGCCGCCGGATGTGAAGGTGCATCCGTTCTACGACCGCAGCGACCTGGTGCGGCTCACCACGGACACGGTCGAGAACAACCTGCTGCGCGGGATGATCCTGGTGCTCATCGTGCTTATGTTTTTCCTGGTGAGCGTGCGCGCGGCGGTAATCGTGGCGCTCACGATTCCCCTGGCGCTGCTCTTCTCCTTCATTTTCCTGCACGCCAACGGCGTTGCAGCAAACCTGCTCTCCATCGGCGCCATCGATTTCGGAATCATCATCGACGGCACTTTGGTGATGGTCGAGAACATCTATCGCGAGCTGGGCCTGCGGGAAGGCTCGGATTACTACCTGCACGACGTGATCCGGGCGGCGGCGCGCGACGTGGACCGCCCCATCTTCTACTCTGTCGCCGTCATTATCGCGGGCTACATTCCCATCTACGCGCTGGGCGGGCCTTCCGGAAAGCTTTTTCATCCCATGGCGGACACCATGTCCGTGGCGCTGGTGGGCGCGCTCATCCTCACGCTCACGTTTGTGCCCGTGATGTGCTCCTACTGGTTCAAGCGCGGGGTGCGCGAGCACAGAAATCCGGGCTACGACTGGATCCGGCGGGAATACGCCCGGGAACTTCACTGGTTTCTGGACCGGCCCGCGCTCGCCCTGGTGCTGGCCACCGCTATTTTCGCCGCCAGCCTTCTGCTCATCCCCTCCATTGGCGGCGAGTTCATGCCGCATCTGGACGAGGGCGCTCTATGGGTGCGCGCCACACTGCCTTATACGATATCGTTCGAGGAGGCCGCGAAATTCGCGCCGCAGGTGCGGAAACTTCTCATGGCTTACCCGCAGGTGACCGAAGTGGGTTCCGAGCTGGGACGCCCGGACGACGGTACCGACCCCACCGGCTTCTTCAACTGCGAATTTTACGTGGGACTCAAGCCATACAAGGATCCAGCCTGGGGGAAGAGTAGCGCGCACACCAAGGAAGAGTTCGTCGCGGATGTGCAGAAGAAGCTGGAGTCCTTCCCCGGCGTGATTTTCAACTACACGCAGCCGGCCGAAGACGCGGTGGACGAGGCGCTCACCGGGTTGAAGAGCGCCCTGGCCGTGAAAGTCTACGGGCCGGACCTGAATGTGCTCCAAGAGAAAGCATTGGCCATCAAACGCATCCTCGAAAAGGTTCCGGGGTTCACCGAGCTGACCGTGGTGCGCGAGCTGGGCCAGCCCAGCTTGATTGTGGATGTGGACCGCGAAAAGATTGCGCGGTACGGGGTGAACGTGGCGGACGTGGAAGCCATTGTGCAGGCCGCCGTGGGCGGCCAGGCGGCCACCCAGGTGATCCAGGGCGAAAAATTGTTCGACCTCGTCGTGCGCATGGAGCCGCGGTACCGCGAGAGCGCGCAGCAGATCCGCAATTTGCTTGTGGGCACGCCTTCCGGCCAGCAAATCCCGCTCGCACAACTCGCCACCATCCGCCAGGGCAACGGCGCCTCCTTCATCTACCGCGAAAACAACTCGCGCTACATCGGCGTGCAATACAGCATCGAGGGCCGCGATCTGGCGCGCGCCGTGGACGACGCACAGAAGGCCGTCCGCAGGGCCGTCAGCCTTCCGCAGGGCTATCGGATGTCCTGGGGCGGGGAATACAGCGAGTTCCTGGAGGCTCGGCGGCAGCTCAACGTGATCGGCCCCCTGACGGTGATGCTGATTTTCCTGATCCTGTTCGCCCTCTACGGCAATTTCAAGTTTCCATTCATCGTGGTCCTGAGCGTGGTGATTACCGAGCCCGTGGGGGCGCTGCTGGCGCTGAAACTCACCGGCACACCTTTCAGTGTCTCTTCGGTGCTGGGGCTCCTGGTCCTGCTGGGAGTCTCCGCGGAAACTGCGGTCATCGACGTTTCCTACATCAACAAGCTCCGGCTCGAGGGCCAGGGGATTCGCCAAGCCACCTTCGAGGGATCGCTCATCCGTTTGCGGCCTATCATGATGACCGCGCTGGTGGCCTGCCTGGGATTGCTGCCTGCGGCGCTTTCCACGGGCATCGGCTCGGATTCGCAGAAGCCGTTCGCGATCGTGGTGGTGGCGGGACTGATCTCCCGGCTCTTCCTGGGACGAATCGTGAGCCCGGTGATGTACCAGATGGTGGCGCGGGAAGGCGACGTTCTGCAGGTGTAAACGGCATTAGGCCACCGGACTTCGCGGCAGTGCAAGCTGCTTCGCATTGCAGAAAGCGTCGCGCCGGGATCAGGGAGCGGAAGAAGTGACGGCGGAAGAGCTTCGCGGCAGCAGCCTGGCCGAGTTGAGGATGAACGTCATCTCGGAGGAAACATGGATGAACGCGGCCAAAAGTGGATTGAGGAAGCCCATGGCGGCGAGGCCTACGCCCACGCTGTCCACCAGTAGCGTCCCCACGAAATTCTGCATAATCGTGCGGCGGCAGCGCCGGGCAATGCGCACGGTTTCGACCAGCTTGGCCAGATTGTTGCCGATGAGCACGATGTCGGCGCTTTCCCGCGCCACGTCGGTTCCGGAGCCCATGGCCACGCCGACCGAAGCCTGCATCAGGGCCGGCGCATCATTGATCCCATCTCCCACCATGGCCACCGTGTGTGAATTCTTCTGAAGGTCGACCACGTACTCCAGCTTCTTTTCGGGCAGAAGCTCGGACACGATTTCATCCACACCAAGTTGATTGCCCACGTCCTGCGCAACGCTTCGGGCATCCCCGGTCAGCAGGACGGTCCTGAGATTCATGGCCTTCAGCGACTGAACCGCTTGGCGCGCCTCAGGGCGAACCGTGTCTGCGATGACCAGCCATCCGAGCAGGCTACCGCGCCGCGCAACGAAAATTTCCGCGCCTCTGGTCTGATTTCCATCGGCTTTCAGCTCCACTCCGTGTTCCTGCAACAGGAGCTGGTTGCCGACGAGGATTGCGTCCCCATTTGAACTCGCAGCGATGCCTTTTCCTGGCGTGTATTCGAAGGAATCCGGCTCGGGAGCTGAAACGCGCGTCTTGGAGGCTTCCCGGACAATGGCCCTGGCAATGGGATGTTCGGAACGCGACTCGGCGATGAGCGCGGCCTCCAGCACGGAGCGGGGCTCAATTCCGTCAACGGGACGGATTTCGAGAACTTCCGGCGTGCCGAAGGTGAGCGTGCCGGTCTTGTCGAGCAGCACCACGTCAATTTCGGAAAGTTTCTCCAGGTACAGACCGCCTTTGATGATGGCGCCCTGCCGGGCAGCGCGCCCGATGGCTCCGAGGATGGCCAGAGGGGTGCCGGCAGCGATCCCGCACGCCCCGGCCACGATGACCACGGAAATGGTGGAGCGAATGTTGTGGGTGACCAGGAAAGTGAGCGTGGCCGCGCCCAGAGCGAAATAAACCAAGTAGCCCGCGAGCCGGTCCGCGATTCTTTGAATCGGCGCGCGTGTTTGTTCCGCGCGTTCCACGGCCTCGATGATCTTTCCAAACGTGGTGTCGCGGCCGAGCTTTTCAACCCGGATCTCCAGGGCGCCGGACTGATTCATGGTGCCGGCGAAAACTCCCGTGCCCGCGACCTTTTCGACCGGCATGGACTCCCCGGTGATGGCCGCCTGGTCAACGAAGGAATGGCCGGCGACCACCGATCCATCCACAGGGATGCGGCTGCCGGGTTTCACCAGTACGAGGTCGCCCGCCGAGACGGCCCGCGAAGGGACATCCGTCCATGCCCCGGAACGCTGGAGAATCGCGGTGTCCGGCAGGAGATCCAGAAGCTTCTCGATGGCACGCCGGCCGCGGCTCACGGTGAGGCCTTCGAGCACCTCCGCGGCCAGCACGAAGAGCGTGATCACCAGCGCCGTGAAAATCTCTCGGATGGCCAGCGCGGCCAGGATGGCAATGGCCATGGAAAGTTCCATGGTCATCCTGCGCTCGAGGATGTTCTCGAGCGCCTCTTTGTAGATCGGGAAGCCTCCCCCAAGAGCGCATAGGACGCCAGCGGCGGTCACCAGGCCGGAGGGTGCGGAGCCGGCAAACCAGAACACGACTGCCGCGGCGGCAGTGAATGCGATGAGACCCAGGTCGCGCCAATCAATGGAGTGCTCATGGCCTCCCGCGCTCGGCAGCACGCTCTGTTCTCCGCCAGGAAGATGAATTTCGGGAGACGAGGCGGGGGCGCGAGAAACAACGGAATCGGAAGACTCGGCAGCCGAGATTGTGGCGGACGAAGCAACCGTTGATGGGTGAGCGCTTTCCTCGTGCATGGAATGCACCTCCGCGGCTGGCGCACTACTTCAGATAGGCGCGAACGACGTTCACGACTTCCTCAGCGGCTTCCGCCTGGGGCGAATCCCTCCGCTGCCCGGGAGGAAGAACGTGGAAGAGGATGTGACCCTCGATCAGCTCCGACATGAGGCCGTTCAACGCGCCGCGGGAGGCGGCCACGAGCTGGAGGATCTCGGCGCACCCGTTCTCCTGCTCGATGGCGCGCTCGAGCGCCTCGATTTGTCCACGGATACGCCGGACGCGGCTGACCAGCTTCTTTTTATCCTTGGAAGTGTGCGCCATAGGCTCCCGCCATTTTACTATACCCCTGTATAGTATATGCCCCGGCAGCAGTCAAGTGGCTTCGCGCGGCTTACGGAGGACCGGTGCCGCCGTCTGCGTCCCCGTGCGGCTTGCCGTCGTGAGCCTTCCAAAGCCAGTGCGGCAGCAGGTAGGTGAACCCTACGAACTCCTCCCAGCGCGTGGATGTGCCGGTGAGCCCACGGTTGAATCCGGCGTCAAAGACGAGGGTCTTCCGCGCCGAGTAGCCCACCGCCCACAGATTGCCGACTGTATTGCTGCGCAGGAACGGCTGCGTGAGATGCCAGATCTCGCCAGACAGCGAGAGCCGGTGCGGGAGAGGATGTGAAATCGAAAGCGTCTGCCCGAACTGACCCCTGCGCACCGGCCCTTGCACCAACTCGGTGAAAAGAGCGTTCGCATCATAATGGAAGCCCTTCACATCGGCGCTCGCCAGGATCAGAAACGAGTTGGTGGGGCTGCCGTAATCGAGTTCGGGCGCCCCGCCGTCATAGACGCGATGAAAATAACTGGCCGCCAGCGTCGGCGTCGCACCTTCTCCCCGGAAGAGCACCGCCTGCGCGCCCAAAAACACGTCGGCCGCGCGGTTTGCGGTGGTTCCTTGTACCGCATAGTGGGCAACCGGCTCGGCCGACGCCAGCAGCTCCAAACGCGGCGCAACCGACAGTTTCATCGTCTCGTTGAAGCTGTACCGCGACGAGAACTCCGGGGAATCCGTCGCACCCAGAAAGCCGGTTTCGAACTGCAGGTAGCCCACGGGGGTGAGTGTCGCGGGAGTCGAGACAGTCGGGCGGCCGGGATTCGCGTCCGGATCGTCAGCCGTTCCCGTCTGTCCGGCAACGGACTGGACGCATGCACACAGGAAAAGGAGCAAACAAACACAAGTGCGCGTCAATTTTCCTCCTCGTTGACGGAAAGCGCCGAACGACTCCGCAACAGTCATGCTGCGAGGAGTGGCGGCTCTCAGCTACAGCAGGAGGCTTACTCGCGCGGAGGACGGAAGAGGGGGAAGGACCATCCCGGCTGGGACGGTGCCGCGCCTGGGTGTAGCGACGATCGCAGCAGAGTCATCTCCGGCAGGGATTCAAACGATCCAGGAAGAAAGTGGAAGCCGCAGCAGGCGCAGGCGCCTTTGTCGCAGTCCGGCCCCTGATCCGGGTGATCCATGCTTCCGATCGCGGGATGCAGCCCGGGGACTGGGCCCTCGAATCCACAAACGGGGCAGATCGATGAGGTTGCGCTGACGATGGCCAAAATGCAGGCAAGCAGCATGCCCGAGAATCGAAGCAAGCTGCGTCTGGGCGCGCCCATGATGATCGATATTCTTACACTGCCCCACCGTTGCCGCAACCGCCGGGGAACGATAGGTAACCTCGCTTCGCTGCTGGCTTTGACGCCCCCGCAAACGGTGCTAGTGTGTTTGAGCCAGAGGGAATGAGCGGCGGGATAGGCCGCTTCCCCCGCGTGCCGGGTAACCCCAGGGAGCCTGGCAGCGTCCAAATTGCATCGGGGTGGACGAGAGTGGCTGATCGGGACACCAGAAAACGTCTCCGTGGCAACGCCGCAAGGCTGCTGGCGTTCTCTCTCTGCGTCCTCACCGTCTTCTTTGTCGTCTCTTCCACCAGCCACGTTCACTCAAATGGCCAGAACGACTCTGCCTGCCAGCTTTGCCAGGCGGCGCACATGGGAATTTCCACCACGCTGGCGGCCCAGCAAATTCCCGTTCCGCTGGTCGAGCGCGCCACGGTGCAGAGTTTTGTCCCGTTCCTTCATTCCGAGTTGTTTCTCCCCAGCGGTTCCCCCCGGGCTCCCCCCTCCGCTTAGTTTCTATTCCCTGACCTGACCGGGAAATTCGCGCACCGACGATTCGGCCTGTCGGTGGCTCCGCCGTTTTGAAGGCGATTTCCAGCACACCCATGCAGCCGGCTACCCAGCGATGGGTTGGAGGGGACATGAAGAGGGGCTTCCGAGTTGCATCGATTTTCCTTTTGATTTTCGCGAGCGTGTGGATGGCAGCGCCCGCATGGGCGCAGACGGGGGGTTCGGGATCGATTGTGGGCACGGTGACGGATCCCTCGGGCGCGGTGGTTTCCGGCGCCACAGTAGAAATTCGGAATCCGGTGAGCCAGTACGAAAGGACGACGGTCACGGATTCCGCCGGAGCCTTTCATTTCGCGAACATTCCACTCAATCCCTACCACCTGGTGGTGACGGCAGCGAACTTCGCGTCCTATACGCAGGATGTGGATGTGCGTTCGGGAATCCCGCAGACGGTAACCATCCGTCTGGCCATCAAGGCGACGGCGACGAAGGTCACGGTGGAGGCTACGGGCGGAGACTTGGTGGAGAACGACCCGGTCGGGCATACCGACGTGGACCGCGGAATGTTTGAGAGGCTGCCGCTCGAGAGCCAATCGTCGTCCCTGAGTTCCCTGGTCACGCTGGCATCTCCGGGAGTCGTCGCGGACTCGAACGGCCTGTTCCACGGGCTCGGCGACCACGCGGAAAACTCGTTTTCGGTGGACGGCCAGCCCATGACCGACCAGGTGAGCAAGGTTTTCTCCAACCAGCTTCCAGTGGACTCGATCCAGTCGCTCGAAGTCATCCAGGGCGCGCCGCCTGCCGAATACGGAGGCAAGACCAGCGTGGTCGCTGTGGTAACCACACGGTCCGGTCTCGGCGTGGACCGGCCCACGGGCAGCATCACGACCTCGTACGGAAGTTTTGGGACCACAAGCACGGACTTCAACCTCGCCTACGGACAACAGAATTGGGGCAACTTCGTCTCCTTGAGCGGACTGAACACCGGCCGGTTCCTCGATCCTCCCGAATTCACGGTGCTGCACGACAAGGGCAACGAGGAGAACTTTTTCGACCGCTTCGATTACAAACTCACTGCCAAGGACACCATCCAATTCAATTTGGCATTTACGCGTTCCTGGTTTCAAACTCCCAATTCCTTTGACCAGCAACTGCAAACCTGTACGATTCTTTCCGCGGAATGCAGTGGCGCCCAGTACACCACGGGTTCTTTCCAAATCAACCCGATCACCCGCGCTCCCCTGGGGCCCACCGATCAGCGCTCGCAAATCAGGACCTTTAATATTGCGCCCACGTTAACCCACCTGCTGAGCTCGAGCACTTTGCTCAACTTCGGCGTTTGGGTGCGGCACGATCAATATAACTATTACCCGAGTAATAATTTCTTCTCCGATTATGGGCCGCTCCAGGACGAAACCGTCTCTCAGCTTCGGTTCCTGACCAACGCGGGTGCGCGCGCCAGCGTGTCGTACGTCAAGGGAATTAACAACATTCAGGCAGGAGTCTCCTACCAACAAACATTCCTCACCGAGAACGACGGTTTTGGAATCGTGAATCCCGGGCTGCTCGCAAGCTGCCCGACGAGTCCAGTGGCGGCCGAATGCGGGACTCTGGTCCCGACTCTGACGCCGTACGACTTGACGATACCTGGCGGGCAGCTCTTCCACTACCATGGGCACACCGACGTCAAGGAACTTGCGCTCTACGTGCAGGACACTATTACAACGGGGCCTTGGGCCTTCAACCTGGGAATTCGCGGAGATATCTATAACGGTCTCCAGGCCGTTTCCCGGCAGCCGGAGCCTCGTCTGGGCGTGGCCTACAACATCAAGAAGACAAGCACGGTGCTGCGAGTCTCCCACGCTCGCACGATGGAAAGCCCG
>Ga0187812_1000485_pt1 | contig 14041 bp, 10 predicted proteins | sample NC_S_2_FD_130582 | JGI IMG/M metagenome (GOLD analysis project Ga0187812, IMG submission 130582) | Wetland sediment microbial communities from Neuse River Estuary, North Carolina, USA - ASW-S_2 | ecosystem: Environmental > Aquatic > Freshwater > Wetlands > Sediment | place: USA: North Carolina... | reverse complement strand
TAGAGAACACGATAGAGCATGGCATGTCGGGTGCTGGAATCCATATATGATCGGCGTTGAGCATGAAGGATATGTAAGTGACTCTTCTTCTTTTACGGATACAATGTATAAAGCCTCTGCTAATCTATATCGCCATTTCATCGAAACATGGGGCGTACCTTTGGACAGCAATCATGTTATCGGGCATGATGAACACTTGTACTTATGGTGGAGAAATTATATCTACAATAATTACTCTTATATCGATCCTACATGCAATACACATACAGATCCCGGTCCTTATTGGAAGTGGAGTTATTTCTTTAACTTAATTAGAAGTGACGCAACAATTCCAAGTATTAGTTCATTCAACCCCTCCAATAGTATAGATAGTGTTTGGTCAAACTCACAGGTTAGTATAAATTTCAGTATGGCTATGGATCAGATTTCAACGCAGAGTGCTTTTTCAATTCAGCCTGAAGTAATGGGAAGTTTTTCCTGGCAGAACTATAGCCACACTCTTATTTTTACTCCTTCAGAATTATTACCTACTTCTACAAAATTTACTGTTACTATAAATCAATCTGCAAAAAGCATTCTTAGTATAAGTTTAAATAGTTCTCTTTACTTCAACTTTAGTACAAAGGCATTTACTCCTCTTATAATTAAAAAATCTTACCCGGCAGAAAATGAGACGGAAGTTAGCCCAAGTGTAAAATTTATAATTAGATTCAGTCCGCCAATTATATACGGAACATTAGGCGGAAGAGTTTTGTTACAAGATTCATCTGGCAACAGCCTTCAAATAAAAAATCCAGTGTACAGCGCTGGTAATGAGGAAGGAATACTATCGTTTGTTTCGTATAATAATTTAGCGGAGAATTCAAAGTTCAAAATAACTTTTAAAAAAGGCATACAAAGCATCAACAGCTCAACATTAAACAATGACACTGTTATAAATTTTGCTACTGGTAAGAATAATTTTATAAAAGGAACCGAGATAGATAATTTCGAATCAATAAATAATTGGCAGCAGCCTGAATATAGTGGAAGCACAGTAAATATAGATACAGCTCGAACAAAGTTTGATATTACCTACGGTACATATGTAGATGGGAACAACTCAGGCAGAATTTCATATTTTTTTAACGATACTTCAGGCGGCGTCTGCCGTGTATACGATGCAGCTAATCCAAATATCGGTTCGGATAGAAATGATAAGTTTGGAATGTGGGTTTTTGGAGACGCATCAAATAATTATTTAGAATATTGGTTCTTCGTCAATTCAAACCAAAATGTTGTAGTAAGAGCCGATACTTTGAATTGGACAGGGTGGAAATTTGTTGAAATTCCTTTGAGTAAAATTAGAGGTAACGGAGATGTGCTTTTTCAAAGTGTAGTTATTATTCAAAATAGTACTGCGGAAGACAGCGGTGTTATTTATTTAGATGAAGCACAGTACCGCAATCCTAACTTGGACATAATAAATGTTTTTAAACCTATTGCAGCAAGTAATTTTTATTTATCTCAGAATTATCCTAACCCATTTAATCCATCAACAACAATTGAATATAGTATACCTAAAGAAATGATTAGCGCAAACTCTCAAAGACTAACAACATTGAAAGTCTATGATGTTTTAGGGCGTGAAGTAGCAACTTTAGTTAATGAGAAAAAAGCGCCAGGTAGTTATTCGGTAACATTTAACGCCGGAAATTTGCCAAGCGGAATTTATTTTTATCAGCTTAATATTGAACCCGTCGGTAACGAACAAAATTATATTATCAATAGAAAAATGATTCTGTTAAAATGAACGTCATGTAAGAATATCATAATTAAGATATATAAAATCTATACTCTCAGACAAATCTAAAATCAAATAAGGGAAGAATATTTAATATAAGGATAAAAGAATTAGCTTAAATGATTAATAATTTCATAAAGGATCTAAATTGAAAAAAGTAATTTTCTTTTTTATAATTTCAATTAGCACTGTGTTTTCTCAAAAAATTGAAGTGCCTTCTTACTTTCAAATAGATAATAATTTTTCCGATTCGCTGCATTCAATTATAAAATCAGTCGGATTGGACAGTACTTTCAATGTTGGTGCAGACGGTACAGAACAAATTTCATTTGCAGTCATTGATTTGAACTCTACTAAGCCTATTCTAGGCGGTGTTAATTTTGATAATTTTATTTATCCTGCCAGCGTTTATAAAATGTATGTTGCCATGGAAGTATTAAAAGAGATAAGTAATAATGATTATTACCTTACAACTCCTTATTATATTCATTCGCCTAATGATGTAGATATGACGAGAGAAATCAGCTGGGACCCACGTCCTGTGCTTAAGGCTGGGGACACCGTAACAATATATTATCTTCTAGATTTGATGATTACTCGAAGCGATAATTCAGCGGCTAATTGCCTAATAGATGTTGCTACACGAGATAGTATTAATTCTACAATGCATCAATATAATTGGTATGGAAGTGAAGTAACGAGAAAGTATTTAAGCCGTACGTATGAAGATCCTCAATATAAAACTGTTCGCGGAACAGAAACGTGTGCACTTCATGCCGCTGATTTTATGTACAAGATTTATACTAATCAATTAGTAAATCCCTGGGTAAGCATGCAAATGAAAGTCCTTTTAGGCAGACAATTAGATACGACAAAAATTGCTGCCGGCTTACCTCATAATACAATGTTCTATCATAAGACTGGCTGGTGGAGTTATTGGACGAATGATGTTGGCATTGTTGATAACGGCAAAATAAAGTATATAATATCTTGCTTTACTCCGGTTACAGAAGATATTGCCCAACCAAAATTACTTGAAATATCAAGAATGGTATATTCATTAATGGAAAGGAAATATTCTGAAAGAATAAAATAGAAGAGATAAGAGTTACATCTTAAAATTAATTTAACCAAAAATAGAAAATTTAGAACGATAGCCTTTATGATTCTTTCATTTCATTTTTCAGGTTTATTTTCTTTTTTCCGAATTCCGGGTCTATTGACAAATTTTTGACAATAAATATTCCTGGGATCAAGGTCAGAAACACCCAGATAAAGAAATGTTTGTATCCTAGTAGTTCTTGAATTTCGCCGCTAAACAATCTGGGGACCATCATACTTAACGCCATAAATCCGGTTGCAATTGCGTAGTGCGAAGTTTTGTATTCACCGGCTACAATATAAATCATGTACAACATGTAAGCGGTAAATCCAAAGCCATAACAAAATTGTTCTATAGTTACCATAGAAGCAATGATATATAAATTTGAAGGCTGCATAAACGATAGAAAAATATAAACCAAAGCAGGAATATTAATTGCGACAAACATGGGCCACAGCCAATATTTTAGCCCATTTCGCGCTGCAAGCAAGCCGCCTATTATCCCACCTATTGACAAGGCAATTACACCTACTGTTCCATAAATAAAACCAATTTGAATATCTGATAAACCCAATCCTCCAATGACTCGAGGATCTTTAAAGAATGGCACTGCCAATGTGATTAACTGAGCTTCTCCCATCCTGTATATTAAGAGAAAAGCTATGATCAAACCAATTTTGTCCTTATTAAAGAAATAAATGAAAGTACTAAAGAAATTTTTTACTGGATTTAGTTTATCTAGTTCTACAACAGGTTTATCTGCAAGCGGATTTGGTAGAATAAAGTAATGATATAAAAAGAAGAGAAAGAATAGACTGGTTAATATTAGGAATACAGTAGCCCATGCTTGCGGGATAGTTCCATTCTTTTCAAGTTGACCAGCAATGATAACGAGTAAACCTTGTGAAGTAATGATTGCCAGTCTGTAAAACGTACTTCTTATCCCGGTAAAATAAGCTTGCTGATGTGTATCGAGCCCAAGCATGTAAAATCCATCTGCAGCGATGTCATGTGTTGCAGAACTAAACGCTACTAAGAAAAAAAAGATTAACGTATAAAGAAAAAAATCCGAAGACGGTATAGATAATGCAACTCCTAATAATCCAAAAGCAACTACAAACTGCATTGTAATAATCCAAAGCCTCTTCTTTTTTACCATATCAATAATGGGGCTCCAAAGCGGTTTTATAACCCATGGCAGATATAAAATACCTGTGTAGAATCCGATTTTAGCATTGGATATTCCCAGGCTTTTATACATAATTACAGAAACCAGCATAACTAAAGCATAAGGAATTCCCTCTGCATAATAAAGCGTGGCTACCCACGCCCATGGATTCCTAGAAATTGCTTTTTTATTAAACATAAATTATTCCTTTTCGTTTTGACCCGGGAAGAAACTGGATATAATAGACATTTTAAGAATTAGTTTTAAATTAGATATAAAGTAACGCGTTGTCTTATTGATATATATTTTAGAAAATAATTTATGCGGATATTAAATTTTTTCCGATTATTATAGCGCCTATTTCAGGAGAATTTTCCGGTTCCAGTATATTGACATGAGGCACTCTATAAGAGATTTTTTGTTTTAAAGTCCTAGAAAATATATTATCTCTACTTATGATGCCTCCAATAAAAGCGAGGTTCATAACCGGCTGATTTATTTTTTTTAACATCGATTCAATGTGCAACAACAATTCTTCTGCTTCTTCCTCTATTATTCTCAAAGCAATTTTGTCATTATTTTCCGCGGCGGATATAACTATGGGAGCAACAGAAGCAACATCAAAATTATTTCTATAAACTTCGGATATTAAAATTTCTGCCGAGGTAATATTAAAATTATCATACATTAACTTTGATATTTCGGTAAATTCATCTCTCCCATCAAATTGTTTTGACATCGCATTTAATCCTTTTCGCCCTATAGAATAGCCGCTTCCCCCGTCACCTATTATTCTGCCAAACCCTCCTACTCTGTATATTTTTTCTTTATCATCCTTTCCAAACATAATTGAACCTGTGCCAGAAATTAGAATACTGCCAGGTCTACCGGAGAAAGCTCCTTCAAGAGCTATCAATGCGTCGCTTTCGACTAATATTTTTTCAAATTCAATTCCTTTATTATTAGAAAGTGCTATAATACTTTGCCTCAAATGATCAGCATCTTCCCTTCTTCCTCCGCCAGTCACTCCTATGACGATGATTTTTATCTCTGAATACTTAATCCTTAATTTTGAAACACAGTTTTCAATTAAACTGAAAATATTTTGTGAAATTACTTCAGTTCCTTTAATTAAGAAATTAGACGGACCGCCTGAGCATTTATACAAGACGTTGCCTTCTATATCTGCAATGGCACATACAGTATTAGTGCCGCCGCCGTCCATTCCTATTATGTATTTCATTTCTTCATCAGTCCATTGTTTGTTTTAATAATTTCCAGAATTTATTATATAAAATTATTTTAATCACTTTTATAAAAAAATGATAATGTATTTGAAATTAGATTTATTATATAATTTATTCATCAAGTTCGGATAAATTAATTTTTTGGCGGGTCATAATTTCAATCGTTCTAATTCTATCTTTATAAAGATTATGCGCATTTTGTTTTTCAACCGATAAAACAGCATCACTATTGTCTTCCCATCTTCTGCAAAAATAAACAGAATCATAAATTCTCCCGATTTTATATTTACGAGAAAATGCTAAAGCCACAGCATAATCTTCACCATAACTTACATTAGGAATTTTTATTTTTCTTAGAAGAGGGGTATAATACGCACGTGGCGCTCCTAATCCGTTTATTCTAAGCGCGTTGTTATGCCCGTTATCAGTAGTCCATTCTCTGTGATCAATTCTACCGGGAGGAATTTCATTTAATTTGAAATCAGTTAAAGTATAGCTTCCGATAACCATTGCGCATTTTTCAGAATGAAATTTATCAATGATAACCTGTAGTGTATTAGAGTCTTGATAAATATCATCACTATCTAACTGTACGGAAAATTTGCCGCAATTAATATTGTCAATACCTTCATTCCAACAGCCGCCAATACCTAAGTCTTTACTTGCAGGGATTAAATGTATTACCCTGGAATCTTTATCTGCATAGCTCTTAATTATTTCCGTTGTTCCGTCAGTAGAATAATTATCAACTACGATAAGATTAAATTTAAAGTTAGTTTTTTGATTCAGTACGGAATGAATTGCGTCTCCTATAGTTTTAACACGATTCTTAACGGGAATAATAACTGAAGCTTCATATTCAAACTCATCTTCATCAAAGTATGTAAGCTTAAAATTGGGAGTCAAATATGCCCCAATTTTTTTTAGATGTTCAGTTGCTGCTTTCTCCATTTCAATTTGTACTTCCCGATTACTTGGATTTACATAATCAAAAATCTTTTCACCGGACTTTCTCTGGTCATAAGAAACAGTTGAATATAAAAATTCCGGGATTCTTAAAATGAGTGAACTACGCGAGATAAATAGCCGCAGATCATATAATCCCGCATATTTGTAGTTAAAGCCGTTTGAGTATTTTCCTAGCATTATCTTGCTAATAAACAGTAAGCTGCCAAATGCAAAGTCGTCTCTTATACTTCCTAATTGATAATCAATAACTTGATGAGGTTTTCTTTCTTTACCCGTTACTTCAATATAATCTGAATATATGAAACCGGCTCCAGTATTTTCAGCAATAACTAATAATCTATTAAGCGCATACTGTCCTAATTCTATTCCAATACTTGTCAAAAGTATAAAATATTCTGTTTTGGTTTTTTCGACAATTAATTTAATTGTATCCGAACTAAAAAGGTTATCAATTTGAAGTATATCCGCACCATAAATTTTTGTTTCCGATTTCTGATTGGAAAGAAAGAAAATTTTTTCTACTGAATCATATTTAAGCAGATCCTTTACTAATTTTTCAGTATAATCATTTTCATCATACGGCAGGTACACGGTTATGGATTTTTGCATATTGATCGTCTCATTAAAAAATGTCAGTATAATTTAATTAGCTTGGTATTCTTAAAATAATGAGAAAGGATTTCATCATATTTATATCCTTTCTCTGCCATCACTGCTGCCCCGATTTGACAAAGCCCAACTCCATGTCCCCATCCGGCGCCAAAGATTTTAAATCTAAGAGGAATGTTATCAACAACATCAAACTTTTCTATTACAATTGCTGCACTATATAAATGAGTGGGTGAAAGCATACGTCTTATTTCCAGCTCTTTTCCTACAGTTAATACTTTTTTACTTCCTACAATCTTCAGTTTAATTAATCTAGCTGATGCACCTCTTTCAACCGGAATAAGATCAAGGATATTTCCGAAATCAATTCCGCTTTTATCCATTATTAATTGAGATAATTCTTTTTGAGAGTAACTTACTACCCAGCGGAAATAGTCGGCTGTTTCTTGGTCATAATCAAGTAATATTTGTGATAAAATTTTTCTGTCGCTAGAATTGCAGAAAGCAGCAGGATTACCTTTAATCCACTTTACAGCATTATCTTCTTCTGAAAAATTAATGTCGAACATTGTGTCCTTATATTTGGAATCAATTACAGGTGAAAGATAGGCATGCTTTACCGGCTCCCAAACATTTTCAAATGATTCTGAAATACCTCCGCACGATTTCGAGAAGCGCGCATCGCAGATTTTATCTTCGCTGACTAAAACGACTCCTGAAGTTTGGCTAACTGCTTGCTTGACAGCTTCTGTAGAGATTTTAGAAATACCTTGATACCGCTGACAATGATCATCTGCACAGACATCATATAATTTATGTTCTTCTCTATCATACCATTTTATTATCTCATCGTCAGTCAGGCTTGAATTAGTATTATAATTCTTAATTTCTTTAGACTTTTCTTTTTGCGCTAGCAGCCAACTTCTCGTTACAATAGCATGAGCTTTCAACAATTCGATTGAACTCGTAGCGCTCATTTCAGAGGAATTTACACTTACAAGATAGTCTTCAATAGGTAAGATGTTTATTAGAGTTAAATCATCTCCGTCTTTAATTAATTTAAGAGTCCCTTTAAATCTTTCTTCTTCTTTTCGCTGCCAATGAAATTTAATTCCAATTATTACATCTTGCACAAGGAAAGAATCAAAGTCGAAATTTTTAGGCTCAAAGATAATTTCACTTTCCGCACTCAATATATCGGAACCATTTTCCAAATTTATTTTGTTTTCTTTTATCGAAGCAGTAAATAAACCATTGAGTGTTTTACTTAACCCATGTACACAATACTCTCCGCTTAATTCAAAGAGTATTTTTTTTTGAGATAATATTCCTATATGTAAGCTGGGTTTATTCTTATAGTCTGGTAACATTTTTTGAGCTAAATTTAATAAAATTATTAATTGCCAACTAATTTTCCCTTTTCCATTTACAAAGACACTATTTTAATAAACAAGAAAGATTACTTCAAATATTCAACATCCATGTTATAGTTCCATTTATCAAAATAGATATTGCCTCCCCGCCATTCTACTTCGCCCCTTTGAAAATCATTTGTTTCACTTCGGGGATATATTTTTTCCGGAAACAATGGTTGTCCAAAATCCTTATTAACTATTAATCTGTATGCATCAATTCCGCCTATATAAAAATATTTTATTAATGAATTTTGTGAATCTTGAATTCCAAAATTTTGATCTAGTGGTACCCAACCATATCCATTTAAATAAACCTCACACCAATCGTGTAGATTAACAAGATCCGGATGCATCATCCAGCCACTTTGCCAGCGACACGGAATGCCATTATATCTTGCTAACGTCATAAAGGTCAAAGTCATTATTCCGCAATCTCCGTGCATATTATCAAGACAATATTCGGAAATATTATCTATGGTAGAATATTCCCTTGCGCTTGCCCATGGAATATGTTTGTTAATCCAGGTATAAATCTTTTTTATTTTTTTATAGGGATTTGTTTCTTTGCCAATGATTTCATTTGATAATTTCTTAATCTTTTCTGAAAAGACTATATGCGGCTTCCGCTCCGACGTATATTCCTTAAACAATTCGGACGTAGTATCATAAGGCTTTATTTCTTTAGGATCAATGTTGTGGAACTCGGAATAAGATACATATTCAAGTTTCATTTGAAATACTGTGGGCTTTCCTTGAATAGCCTTTTTTTCCATATACAGAGTTCGTTGACTGCATGTATCATTTGCAATGATGTACTCATTTGAATTTACGGATAGCAGTTTTACATCGGTTTGCCTTTTGAAATCTTGTCTTGGATAAGGTAACCAGCATCGTATAGTTTCGCCGGCTGGAACTGCGTTTGAGTCGACAGTTAGTGTATATACAATTCTCATTCTTACCGGATTTATTAGAGACTTACCGCTTCTCAAACTTTCGTTAACTGAAGTAGGGAGATAGTTCTTTAAGAATTCCTTCAACTTATCTGCTGCAATACCATCAATTTTTTCTTTCTGTATTTTAGCAGCAAAATTTATTCTAAATAAGTTAGAAACTGCATTATGAAAATACATTCTTTTCCCATTAATAATTTTCATTTCAAGAGATTTACTTGTTATCCAGGCTGAAAGCATTTTTTTATTTAAGTTGGGAAAATATTTTTTTAGCTGGCTTATAACTTCCTTTTCTGTTTTGTCAAAATCTAAATTAATTCTATTCATTCTATCGATTTGGAAATTAAGGTTATAAATATCAGCTTCATTTAAATTCTTAACTTCTAAAATCTTTTTAATCAGTGTAGTTGCTTTTGTATAGTTGCCTAAAGCAATTTGTTTGTTTATTGCAGGGTATTTTGTTTGAGCATTCAACATGGCACCAAGTAAAATTAATATTATTATAAATGTTCTTTTCATCGAAAAATTAGATAATATTTTAAAATAATTTTATGTAAATATACTATTTAGTTATATACTATTCACAAAAATCTTAGACTTGGAATTTGTATTAAGTTTAATATTTAATTCATTAAGTATTTGTTAGAATTTTCTGTATTTTATAATAGAGAAAAAATACAATCAAGGAGTTCATATATAACCATGAAACTAATATATTTTTATTTAGGATAGCAAAAATGGATTTACCCCTGATTATTTCTTTATCACTTAATTCTTTTTTTATATTAATCATAGTAGCATTCCTTTATAATAAACTGAAGATCCCTGGAATAATATTCAAATTTAATTGGTTCAAAAAACTTAGTCCGTTTGCTTCCAATATTCCGGCTCAATTTCCCTTTTTTGTCCAAAGAGATAGTTTGTTTGAAGTATTACCGAAAACTAATGACGAAATAATATTTATTGGTGATAGTTTGACAAACGGGTGTGAGTGGAGCGAACTTTTTCAAAATGCCAAAATTAAAAACCGCGGAATAGTAAGTGATAATTCTGCCGGAGTATTAAATAGAATAGACAAGACACTCGAATCGAAACCGACGAAAATATTCTTAATGATAGGAGTCAATGATCTATCCTCGGATATCCCTCTCAATTCGATCATCCGGAATTATATCGGCATAATTAAAAAGATTAAATCAATATCCGTTTCTACGGAGATTTTTATTCAAAGTATCTTGCCGACAAATAATAATTTATATAAAGGGAAAGCAACAAATGATAAGATAAAAACTTTGAATGAGAAATTAATCAACATAGCAGACGAATATAATTTAATATATATGGATATTTTTTCACATTTAATAAATGCTGATGGACAATTAGATGAAAAATATTCGAATGATGGAGTGCATTTATTAGGTCTTGGCTACTTAGTATGGAAACAGACAATAGAAAAAAATATTACTTAACAGAGAAAAGTGTATTTCAAAAAAAGTCAGTAACTTATTTAAAATATTATGGAAGCGAAAAATATGAAATTACTTTACCGGTTCTTTTATAGCTGTTTATTAGTTGCGGCATTATTTTACGGATGCTCTAATCAAACTATTCAGAGAGAAGAACCAAAGGAAAAATCTCACATCGTCTTACCTAAAAAGGAAATTCAAACTGAGAAAAGAAACGTTAGCAATTTACCACAATTTAAATTTTCACAGAATGCAAAAGTTGAATCCGTTAAAATTGATTCTATAAAAAAAACAATAACTATCTACTTCGACAAAGAACTTTCATATATCCCGTTCCGTGAAGATAATGTAAAAGCTTTCTATTCTGAAGTACAAAATTATTATGAACCAAATTATAAAGATTATTCGTTTTCTATAAGGACATTGGGATATCCAATAGAAAATTTGATCCCAAATTATTATAGAACCAGCAGTGCAGATTATGATTTTTCGCGTATGCCTTCAAATAAAAAACGCCCTTTACCCCTTACAAGAAACTTCAGTAAAAAATTTATTCCGGTAAACGGACTGTTTGACAAAAATATTGTTGTTTGGCCAAGCCATGGCTGGTATTATTCAAACGATGAGGACCGATGGGAATGGCAGCGTCCGAGAATTTTTCAATCTGTCGAAGATAAACTTCCGCTTTCATTTGTTGTCCCTTATTTAATACCAATGCTTGAGAATGCCGGAGCAGTAGTTTTCGATCCGCGCGAGAGGGATATGCAGAAATATTCGGTTGTAGTTGATAACAACACTATTAAAGATGTTAGGTTAAAGTACTACATTGAAAGAAGCCGAAATAAAACACACCGCTGGATTAAAGGCAAAAATTCGGGCTTTGCAGAAGGCACTCCTCCTTATCAATCGGATTATAATCCATTTGATAAGGGTACATACAAATTCACTACTTCCGATTCAGTTGAATCAGCATCAGTTAGTTGGATCCCAAACATACCGGAAGAAGGTAATTATGCTGTTTACGTTTCATATAATTCATCTGACACAAATGTTTCCGACGCTGAGTATATAGTTTATCATTGCGGCATAAAAACAATTTTTAAAGTTAACCAGCAGATAGGCGGAGGAACTTGGGTTTATCTTGGAAATTTCAAATTCTTAAAAGGCTATAATCCAAAAGCTGATAAAGTAGTACTAATAAATAAAAGCGATGATTATATAGCCCAACCGGATATTCGAAGGAGAATAATTTCTGCGGATGCCGTACGTTTCGGGGGCGGCGAAGGAGTTGTTGAAAGAGGTAGCAGGACAAGTCACCGTCCTAAAATCTTTGAAGGCGCCCGGTATTATTTGCAGTTTGCCGGCATGCCTGATTCACTCGTTTATAATTTGAATAATAATAAAAATGATTATAACGATGATTATCAAAGCCGCCCTGAATATGTAAATTACCTTTATGGTAAACCGTTCGGACCGAACCGTGACAGAAATACAAAGGGACTTGGAATTCCCATTGACCTTTCATTAGCTTTTCATACAGACGCAGGGATTACACACAATGATACAAGCATTGGCACACTTGCGATATACAGTCTTAAGGACGCTAAGCATAAAACAATATTTCCTGATAGTATGTCTAGGCTGGCAAACCGTGATCTTGCCGATATTGTTCAAACTCAAATAGTAAATGATATTCGTGCAAAGTACGATCCTTCTTGGACTCGAAGACATCTTGAGGATGGCAACTACAGCGAGTCCCGTAATCCAAATGTCCCTTCACTTTTAATTGAGCTTTTATCACATCAAAATTTTACAGATATGAAGTTTGCTTTGGATCCTCAATTCCGTTTTGATGTAGCAAGAGCAATATACAAAGGAATGCTGCGTTTTATCGCGACTCAAAATCATTATAATTATGTTATTGAACCTTTGCCTGTCACTCATTTTCTAACTTCATTCAATAAACAAGGTGATGTTAAGTTAGAATGGCAGCCAACTTATGATCCGCTTGAACCTTCTGCTGCGCCTAATAAATACATAGTTTATTCCCGTATAGATGATGGCAGTTTCGATAATGGAGTTCTTATCGATCATCCATATATTGAGTTTAAGGATTTGAAATTTGGTGTGATTTATAGTTATAAAGTAACTGCTGTAAATGACGGTGGAGAAAGCTTTCCTTCTGAAATACTTTCGGTTTGCAGAATGAGAAATAATAAAAAGCCCGTCTTGATCGTTAACGGATTTTACAGAACAGCAGGTCCGGCTTTTGTTCAAGATTCAAAGTTTACCGGTTTTTTAAATCAAAAAGACCCGGGAATAGCTGACAAATACGATTTAAGTTTTACGGGTAACGAATATGATTTTGATTCAACGCATCAATGGATATCTAATGATAATCCTGGTTGGGGAGCAAGCTATTCAGATTATGAAAGTCAAACTATTTCAGGAAATACATTCGATTATCCATTCATCCATGGTCAGTCAATAATGAAATGTGGTTATTCCTTTGTCTCTGCTAGCTCTCAAGCCGTTGAAGATAGTCTAATTGATCTAACTAAATATAAATTCGTCGACTTAATCTTGGGAGAACAGAAAACAACTCATAGAGAAAATGTAAAGGAAGATTCATTAAAAGGCATACTCTTTAAAACATTTCCTGGAAGACTTCAAACAGCTATTGAAAGATATTGCCGATCCGGCGGAAATTTATTTGTGTCAGGCTCTTATATAGCCAGCGATCTCTTTAATAATAATAGAAAAGACAGCGCCGATATAAATTTTGCCGCAAAGATTTTGCATTATACTTTGGATACCGACCATGCTGTAAGAAAAGGTATTGTATTTTCAGCCGATGAATCATTTATGCCTAAATTTGAATCCTTTAGCTTCAACACAAAATTTAATGATAAGATATACGCTGCCACTGCTACAGATGCCATACAACACGTTGAAGACAGCAAAACAATTTTACGATATTCCGAAAATGAATTTAGCGCCGGCACAGCATATAAAGGGATGTATGGTGTAATAGCTTTTGGTTTCCCTTTTGAAACTATTAAAGATCAGAAAATTAGAAATGAAGTAATGAAAAGTATTCTTTTATATTTTGGTTTATAAAAAACGCAAAAAAATAATCCTTTACTTTTTCAGGATTATCTACGTCGATGGAAAGTAGTAGAAGAATATTTTTAACGACAGAAACAGGATTTGTTAAATGGTTCTCGAACATAATGAGCCTCCTTTTGGGGGATTATATAATGTTAAATAAGAATTAATTAGTTGAATTATTGATTTGTAAATGCTCCGCTTATGGAGAATGAAGAAAAAGC
>Ga0187812_1000484_pt1 | contig 14054 bp, 13 predicted proteins | sample NC_S_2_FD_130582 | JGI IMG/M metagenome (GOLD analysis project Ga0187812, IMG submission 130582) | Wetland sediment microbial communities from Neuse River Estuary, North Carolina, USA - ASW-S_2 | ecosystem: Environmental > Aquatic > Freshwater > Wetlands > Sediment | place: USA: North Carolina... | reverse complement strand
GTCTCCGGCGCGGGAACGGGGCTGGACTTGGCGAATTCGATGGCTTGCTCCACCCGGGCGGATGCTTCGGCACGGATGGCGCTGATGGCGGCGGCGTCGAGCACGCCGGCCTCGGTCAGGCGCGCCTCGTACGCCGGGATGGGATCCCGCCCTGGCACCTCCGCCAGGTCGGGGCGGTAGGCCTGAGGGTCACCCTCGAAGTGACCCCACAGCCGCAGCGTGTGCACCTCGAGCAGGGTCGGTCCCTCGCCTGCCCGGGCCCGCACCACCGCGTCACCGGCAGCCGTGTAGATGGCTTCCACGTCGTTGTCCTCGATCCGCTGGCCCGGGATGCCATAGGCGACCGCCCGGTCGGCGTTGGACGCGATGGCCGTGGACGCGTCCCGCGGCACAGAGATCGCCCAGTCGTTGTCCTCCACCACGAAGACCACGGGCAGCTTCCACAGGGCGGCCAGGTTGAGCGATTCGTGGAAGGCACCCTGATTGGCCGCCCCCTCGCCGGTGAACGCGACGGCGACCGCATCGGTGCCGCGGCGCTTGAAGGCGAACGCCTGGCCCAGCGCGGGCGGCAGGCCCTCGCAGACGATCCCCGAGCAGGAGAAGTGCACCGCGGGATCGAACAGGTGCATATGCCCGCCCCGGCCATGGCCAAGGCCGCCCTCCCGGCCGAAGATCTCGGCGGTCATCTTGTCCAGGTCGACGCCGTGCGCGATCGCGAGGTGGTGCGGCCGGTGTGTCGCGGTTACCGCGTCATCCCTGCGCAAGTGAGCGCAGACTCCCGCGGCTACAGGCTCCTGTCCGGCCGACAGGTGCATCTCACCCGGAACCAGCCCGGCCCCGATATCGAAGGCGGGTTTCTTGTCCGCGTGATATTCGCGGAGCATCGCCTCCTCGAAGGTGCGGCTGAGCACCATCACTCGGTACAGGTCAAGGCGGGTCTTGTCGTCCATCGCGCCTCCTCGGTTCCCTCTGTCGGCGCACGGCCATTCGCGTGCCATGTGCCGCATCCATATCGCTGCGCCATCAGCCGGTCCTGCCAGCAAATCTCGGCGGAGCTGACGGCTCTAGGGACCAACGGCCCATATCGCTGCACGGCTTCTGCCAGCACCAGGCTCCGGGCGACTGGCACTGACACGCCGCGGGCCATCTCGCACAACGGCAGCACCGGGCTGCGCCTGGAATCCAGCGGATGACTGTCCGGCGGAGCAGGCGCGAGGAATGCCCGCACCCGCGCCGCCGGGGTAGTGACCAGCAGCGTCGCGTGCGCCAGCGTGGCAGTACGGGTGAGCTGGCTGGCCAGCCCCGACACTTTCGCGATGCCGACGAAAACTCCCCGCTGAGTCACCGCAGGCGCCAGTCCCACTCGCCGCAGGGCCCCGGCCACCAGCACCGCCAGGTCACCGGTAAGCGCCGGCGCCCAGCCGGGGACGGCCATGGTGATGTTGAGATTGCCCAGATCGTGGTAGACAGTGCCGCCCCCGCTCGCACGCCGCAGCACCGGCACTCCGGCGGCGGCGCAAGCCGCCACGTTCGCTTCCCGCTCCGGCCGCTGGCCGCGGCCGAGTACCACGCACGCCTCGTTCTGCCAGATCCGCAGCAGCGGTCCCGGAGGAACCGCCCTGACCAGGGCTTCCTCCAGCGCCAGATTCGCAGCCGGGTCAACGCTCGGCACGTCCGGGACAAGCAAGTCCATGCACCAGCCCAGCGGTTCCAGCCTGCGGCCGACCGGGCATCACCTCGCAGGCAGGCATTCCCGCTTGGACCCCGGCGGACACCAGCGACAGGCATGTAATGCCGTCAGTTGACCAGGCGGCCTGCTCCGCCGGGCGTGGCGCCGGTGGTCCTGTCCGCGGGTCCTCCGGCGGTCTACGGTGGACATGGTGGTTCTCTGCGAAGGGGGAGAGATGACACGCACGCCCAGGGAAGTCTTCCAGCATCACGCCGAGGCGCTCGGAGCCGGTGACCTGGATCAGATCGTCGCCGACTACACCGACGACGCCGTCTTCATCACCCCGGCCGGAGTCCAGCGCGGCAAGGAAGGCATCCGCGCCGCATTCACGCAACTGCTTGCCGATGTGCCGGACGCGGCGTGGGACCTGAAGACCCAGATCTATGAAGGTGACGTGCTCTTCCTGGAGTGGGCCGCGCACGCCGACGCGACATTCGTCGAGGACGGGATCGACACCTTCGTGTTCCGCGACGGCCTCATCCGGGTCCAGACAGTCCGCTACACGCTGCAGCGCAAGGGCTGACCGCCAAGGCCTTCCACCCGACGGGAACGGACCTCCGCCTCTGTCCCTCCGGGCCGACTCCGCGGCAAGGCTAGTAGTCATCGGAGGAGTTCGCCGTCGACCTGGATGCGCTCAAGGTGACGGGGTGGTGACGCTGGCAGGCACGCCGGAGAACAGCGAGCTGGGCCACTCATTGTGCGCCGGGTCCACGTTCAGGGCGTTGTGGCTCTGCGGGACCGGCTGAGCTACCCGGTCCAGGAAGTGCGCTGGACGACAAGGGGGCACTGACATGAGCACAGTGCAGCAAGACTGGCCGGTGTACGCGCTGCTGGCGGACGGGAGCACGGTGGAGATCCGCCCGGCAGAGCCCGGCGACTTCGACGCGGTCAAGGCCATGCACGAGGCGATGTCGCCGGACAACGCCTACCTCCGCTTCTTCAGCCTCAGCCAGACGGCGGCCGAGACCGAGGCACGGCGGCTCTGCCGGGAGCCAGGACCAGGCCGGATGGCGCTGCTCGCGCTGGCAGGTGGTGAGGTGGTCGGCTGCGCCAGCTACGACTCGCTCCAGGGGCAGCTGGGCCAGAAAGCGGAGGCGGCGTTCGCGGTCGCCGACCATATGCACCACAGGGGAATCGCCACCCTGCTGCTTGAGCACCTGGTCTCCTATGCCGGGAGCCACCAGATCACCGCGTTCACCGGATACACGCTGGTCGAGAACACGGCAATGCTCAAGGTCTTCGCCGACGCCGGCCTGCCTGTGCATCGTCGCAGCATGAACGGGGTCATCGATATGACCATCCCGCTGCCCAGAGACGGCGCGGGAACCGCCCTGAACGCATACCTGAACGCGGTTGCCGAGCGGGAGCGCCACGCCGACGTCGCCAGCCTGCGGCACGTATTCACGCCCGAGTCGGTCGCGGTGATCGGCGCCAGCCGGCGGCCCGGGACGGTCGGTCGGGCGATCTGGGACAACATCCGCGGCGCCGGATACGCGGGGACCCTGTACGCGGTCAACCCGCACGCCAGTCAGATCGACGGCGAGCCCTGCCTGGCATCGGCGGCCGACCTGCCCGAGCACACCGACCTGGCGGTCATCGCGGTGCGCCCGGCCGCAGTGCCCGGCGCCGCTGAGCAGTGCGGGCGGCGGGGCGTGCACGCCCTGGTGGTGGTCACCTCCGGGCTGGACGCCGCCACCCGTGCCGACCTGCTCGCCGCATGCCGTCGCTATGGCATGCGGCTGATCGGCCCGAACTGCTTCGGCGTCGCGGTACCAGGCATCGGGCTGGACGCCACGTTCGCCGCCGCCCATCCGCGAGCGGGCGTGGCTGGCCTTGTCATGCAGTCCGGCGGCCTGGGCTTCGCCGTCGCGGAACAGCTGTCCCGGCTCGGCATCGGGATCTCCTCGTTCGCGTCGGTGGGCGACAAGCTCGACGTGTCCAGCAACGACATGCTGATGTGGTGGGAGCAGGACGGCGTCACCAGGCTCGCCGTGCTGTACATCGAGTCGTTCGGCAACCCGCGCAAGTTCGCGAGGACGGCCCGCAGGGTCGCCGCGCGCATGCCGGTGCTCACCGTGGAGGCCGGGCGCTCCGAGGCGGGGCAGCGGGCAGCCGCCTCGCATTCCGGGGCGGTCGCCACGCCGCTGGTCACCAGGGAGGCGCTGTTCCAGCAGGCCGGCGTCATCGCAGTGCCTGGCTTCGGCGACCTGGTCGAGACCGCCGCGCTGCTGGCCACCCAGCCCGTCCCGTCGGGCAGCACCGTCGCGATCGTGTCCAACATCGGCGGCGCGGGGGTGCTCGCGGCCGACGCCTGCACCGACCTCGGCCTGGCCGTACACCGGCCGCAGGGGCGGATCCACCGTCAGCTACGCGCGCTCATCCCCGAAGGCGGATCGGTCGACGGCCCGATCGACACCACCGCCGCGGTCTCCGCCGGCCAGTTCCGGGAGTGCCTCGAGCTCGCGGCGGCGGACGAGGAAGTCAGCGCCATGATCGCGCTCGTGCTGCCCACCAGTGCGACCGGCGACCTGGTCCCGGCCATCCAGGACGCCGACGTCCGGGTCCCGCTTGCCGCCGTGCTGCTCGACCAGGCGGAAACGGTGCGGCTGCTGCCCGGGCCGGCGAAGCGGGATGGGGAGACGGGCGGGATCCGGATACCGGCCTACAGCTACCCGGAGATGGCCGCGGCCGCCGTCGCCCGGGCGGCCAGGTACGGGGCGTGGCTGGCCGCGCCGAGCGGCGTGGTACCCGAGTTCGCCAACGTCAGGACCGAGGACGCGCACGCGCTGGTGCGCGAGTTCCTCGGATCGGGCGGTCATCGGGGCTGGCTTCCGCCGGACACGACCGAAGCGCTGCTGCGGTGCTACGGGATTCCGCTGACCGGGCTGGTTCCGGTCCACAGCGAGGATGACGCCGTCGGCGCGTTCGCCGCGGGCGGCGGCGTCCCGGTGGTGCTCAAAGCCGACGTGCCCGGGCTGGTGCACAAGACCGGCGCGGGCGGGGTCGAGCTCGACCTGCGCACCGAAGCCGACGTGCGCGCCGCCTACCGGCGGCTGGCGGGCCTTTTCGGCGACAAGCTGCAAGCGGTCCTTGTGCAGCCAATGATCGGCGACGGCACCGAGATGATCGTGGGCGTGGCCGACGACCACCTGTTCGGCCCGCTGGTGGTGTTCGGGCTCGGCGGGGTGGCCACCGAGGTGCTCGCCGACCACGCGGCGCTTCTCACGCCGCTGACGGACATCGACGCGGACACGCTGATCAGGTCGATCAAGGCGGCGCCGCTCCTGCTCGGATACCGCGGCAACCCGCCGGCCGACCTAGAGGCCCTGCGCGACCTGCTGCTGCGAGTTTCCAGGCTCGCCGACGACCTGCCCGAGATCACCGATATCGACCTCAACCCGGTCATCGCCCGGCCGGACGGGGTATTCGTCGTGGACGCGAGGGTCAAGGTAGCACCGTACGCGCCGCAAGACCCGTTCCTCAGGAGGCTGCGCTAGCCGAGGGCGTCCGCTCAGGCCCGGCCGGGTGCCCGGGCCTGCCGCCCGGCCTGGAGCCGGACGTGTTCGACAACGGTGTCGGAGGAGGGGAAGAACGAGCTTTCGTGCCCGTCGGTCCACCGCACTAGGTACGGCGGGGTGCCATCCTCGCCGTGTACTTCGGTGATCACGCCGCGGCGATCGGCGTCGCCGACGTGATGTCCCTTGACGATCAGCTCGTCACCAACTTGTGCTTTCATCACCGGCCCCCCTGTCATCACGACGTCTTCTATTTCACCCCTATCCGGCCGCGAGCTACCGGGATAGGGACGAAAGCCCCGGCCTTGACCGCCGATCGAGCTGTCGGCCTCGGTGCGGATAATCACGAGCCGACGTTGTTACTAAAGGGAAACCTCGGGGCCGCGGCCATGAGCGCTCAGGACACCGCATCGATCTCCGCCCAGGCAGGAGGATCTCGTGCGCTGGTGAGCGAGGGCCAGCCGGACCAGGCCGCTTTCGAGGTCGCGGGTGTCCAGGCCGGCCGCCGCGGCGAGCCGGGCGATCTGCGCGAGGGCGTCGGGGGCTTGCTCCGTGCGCAGGAAACCGAGGTGACGCGCGCCGAAGGCGGCGCGCGGATCCAGCGGCGGCTGCGCGCCGGGCCACACGCCGCGCAGCTCGCGCAGGAACAACTGCACGGTCACCGGTCCCCAGCCGGGCAGCGCGATCAGGGCCGAGCGCAATGCCGGGTAAGCCGGGTACCGGCGGCCAATCACGGCCGCCTGCCCGTCGTAGCGTTCATCGATGATCTCCGACAGGGCCTGCAGCCTGGATGTCGTGCGGAAGTCGTAGCGGGCGTAGCCGCCCGCATCAAGGAGCTCGATCAGATCCTCGGAGGACACGTGACGCGCCTGGCTGACCCTGATCAGGCCAGCCTCATTGAGCACAGCGAAAGCGCGCTCCGCGACTCCGGCGGAAATCCGTGTCCCGAACAAGGTGGCGGCCAGGAACCATCGCTCTATCTCGGCATCCCCGGCATCAACGTCGATGCCCAGTTCCGCCGAGAAGCGGCCACCCAGCACGTCAACGACAGTACGGGCAAGCCTTGCCGGGCCGGTAAGAAGAGGATCGGTGAAACGAGTATGCGCCGCAGCGGCATCGGTACCGGCGGTCCGCGGTGTCATGGGACCCTTCATGGGTGCCCCCCTTCCGGGCAGCGCGCTCGGCGAAGGCGAACGGCGGGAGCTCGCGCTTCATGTCGCGATGGTCTGTAACGATCACTGGAAGCCGCTAGGGACCTAGGACCGGTGCCGGACAGCCAACGGCCCTGGCCACGCGGCTGGATGACTTTCGGCCCTTGTCCGCGTGGTGGCGCGGAACGAAGCTCCGGGTATGCGTATCGACAGGTACGCCTTCGGGGAACTGGTGGTGGACGGGCGCGAGATCCGCTCGGACGTACTTCTCACGCCGGCCGGGGTGCAGGAGCACTGGTGGCGGCGCGAAGGTCACGTGCTGCGCCTGGAGGACCTCGGCGCGCTGCTGGACAATCACCCGGAGCGGCTCATCATCGGAAGCGGCGCGTCCGGCCGCATGCGGCCCGATCCCGGTCTTGGGCCGGAGCTCGCGGCGCGGGGCGTAACCGTCGAGGTCCTGCCCACGGCTGCCGCGGTGGACCGCATCAACGAACTGCTGCGGCTCGGTCGCGGTAGCTGGGCTGGCGCGCTGCATCTGACCTGCTAAGGCCCCATCGGGCACCTGCAGGTTAAGGGGCCTGCGAGGCGAGAGAGGAGTTGGGCCGGACGAACTACCCAGGAGATCGAATTCGCGACGGGAAGGCTGGGAAGCCGGTCACAGGCCCTGAGAAGCTGGTCCTGGCCGCCCGGGCTGCCGGCGTTACCGACCCCCGCATGCTGGAGGCCATCCGGCGCACGCCGCGGGCGGCATTCGTGCCGGGCCCGTACGGCGACAGGGCCTATGATGACGCTCCTGTCCCCATCCCGCACGGTCAGGTCACCACCCAGCCGTCGCTGTCGGCCTCGATGATCGCGGCGCTCGGCCTGACCGGTGCGGAGGAGGTGTTCGAGGTCGGCACCGGCTATGGGTACCAGACCGCGCTGCTGGCCCGGCTTGCCGCCCGCGTGGTCAGCATCGACATCTGGCCGGATCTCGCGGCCCAGGCGCGCCGCAACCTCGCCGCGCAGGGCATCGGCAACGTCGTGGTCCTCGCGGGAGACGGGTCCGAGGGAGCCCCGGATTACGCCCCGTTCGACGCGATCGTGGTCTCCGCTGCCTGCCCTCGCGTGCCGTCGCCGCTGGTGGTCCAGCTTCGGCCGGGGGGTCGCCTGGTGCAGCCCATCGGTCCGGGGGGCGCAGAACATGTTGTTCTGTATGAGAAGGGGCGGGACCGCCTGCGGCGAGTACGGATCCTGACGTCGGCGAGCTTCGTCCGGCTGCACGGCCGGTACGGCATCTTACGGTCAGAGCCGTGACGGCAGCGTTGCCACCATGCCGTTCACCCGGGGAGCATGTACGGCCGGGCCGGGTGCCAGACGTGCTCGGGGCCGCGCGGGCGGATCGCTTCCAGTGCCTGCCACACGAGGCCGTCCGGCTTCCCGCCGACGCCGCCGTGTTCGGTGTCGATCACCATCGCCTCCGGCCACGACGCCATGATCGCGGCCATGTTCCTCGCGATTGCCGGGTCCGCGTCCGAGGCATCGCCGCCCCGAGCGCTCATCCGCCGGGCCGCCAGCTCGCCTGACGCGGTGCAGTGTAGCTGAACCAGGTCGGCGCTAGCCTCGGCGGCTGTCGCAGCCGCCGAGGCTCTCTGTCGTGCGGAGATGAAGGACGCGTCGGCGATCACAGACTCGCCGTGAGCCAGTAGCACGGCGGCGCGGCGCAGCAGCTCGCTGTAGGTGCGCTCGGTCCACTGTTCGGTGTAAATGCCATGCCCGAACGGGGCGCGGGCGCTGGCCTCAGCGGGCAGCCCCGCCAGTTCCTTGCGGATCCGGTCGCTGTTCAGCACCGTGAACCCGAGCCGGCCGGCTGCGGCGCCCGCCAGCGCGGACTTACCCGTGCCAGGCAGCCCGCCGACCACGACCAGGGTGACCGCGCCCGCGTGCAGGTGCCGCAGCGCCACTTCGGTCAGGTGGCGCGCCTCGAAGCCGGCCTCCGGACAGTTCTGGGCAACCCGCAGGCAGGCGACCTTCGCACGGACAGATGCGCGGTAAGCCACGTAGTGGTGGTGCAGAGAGGCCGGCGCCGGGTCGCCGAAGTACTCGGCGTAGTCGCTGGTGAACTGCTCCGCCAGTGCCGGGGCGCCGAGTCGCTCTAGGTCCATCGCGAGGAACGCGGCGTCATCGAGACCGTCCAGCCAGCGCAACCGGTCATCGAACTCCAGGCAGTCCAGGATCCGGGGTCCGTCGTGGAGGCAGAAGATGTCGTCGGCGAGGAGGTCACCGTGGCCGGCCAGCATGTGCCCGCCGCTGATCCGCGCCTGGAAGAGCTGCGCCCGCCCGGCCAGGAATCGCGCGGCCAGCCGTTCCGTCTCATTGACGGCCGCCGGGTCGAGCGGCTCGTGCGGCGCCAGCCGCGCCTGTATCTCCCGGGTCTGCTCGATGTTGTCTGCCCAGCGGCGACGCAGCGCGTCCCGGTCGCCCTGCTCGGCGATCCGCGGGCCGCGGGCCGCCCTCGCGTGCTGGGCGGCGAGGATCCGCGCCACCTGGCGCAGCGGCCCGGCCACTGGCGCGTGCGACCGAACCAGCGTGGACAGCCGCCGGGATGCCGGCATCCGGCGCATCACCACCAAGTGGTCGCAAATCTGGCCGTCCGGGCCGCGGATCTCGGCCACGCCCAGGTACACGTCAGGCGCGAACTCGCGGTTGAGTTCCACCTCGCGGGCGCAGGCCGCCGCGCGCGCCTCCGGGGTGCTGAAGTCGAGGAAGCCGAGATTGACCGGCTTTTTCAGCTTGCAGGCGCGATCCCCGGCGAAGAACACGACGGCCGAATGGGTCTCGACCGTCTGAGCCCACGGCTCATCCCGCGGCCAGTCCGCCGCCGGCGGTTCCGGCTCAGTCATACCGCATCACTTCCCGGCATCGGCGATTGCCCAGAGAACGGTAACCAGTGCGGCCCGGCCGGTCACGGTCACCGACCAGCCCGAGCAGGTCGCGGAGCCAGGTCGGCCCGGGTAGCGTGCGGAGCTACAGGCCGAGGCCGCGGCCGATGATTTCCTTCATGATCTCCGTTGTGCCGCCGAAAATTCATATCTCGTGAAGGAGAGCTACCACATGATGCCGTCGCTGACCGCGATGGAATGAACCTTCTGCTCGTCGGCGTACCGGTGCGCCTGCTCCAGCGCACGATTGACTGCCCGCTCATTCCATACCAGGGCGCCTGGCTGCTTGACCTCGACGATCAGGTGCTTGACACCGAGCCGGGTCAGCACCAGGTCAGTATAACTGACCTGATTGTTCACCTCAGAAAGATGCCAGTCCAAGACCATCGTGAACAGGTCCTCGAGAATGTTCTCTGCCACCTTTTCGGCGGCCGTGCCGAATCGCCGCTGCTGCGCGAGCCGTTCTTCCCGCTTTGCAGGAATCCCGGCCAGGCGGCTGTCAGCCGGTCACAGCAGCGCCGGCAAGAAGCCAGCGACACCACGGTCACGCATCTAGCGTCTTAGCGCACCGGCCATCCTGCCACAGGCCAACGTCCCCGCGCGCCAGTCAAATGTCATTCCCCAGGTCGGCACATATGACGCACACCCACGCAGCCTTCTGCCGCGCCGTCAGCTGGTGAGCGCCATTATCGTTAAGCCAGCCGACTTCCCGAGGCGCGGGCCCGGCCCGCCTCTGGCAATCGCTTCGCGGCAGGAGCGGGCGATCGGCTCCCCGGCCATACCGTTGTCCCGGCCACCTGTCGTGGACCTTGGGCGTTGATGGTGAGGCCTCAAGCTTGAGGAGATGCCCAAAGCTGTTACTTCCGTAGCTGAATGTCCGTCAACATGGCCATTGTGAGCGACGGTAGTGAGGATGATAGATGGCCACTGTTGACTTCAGTCGGCGTCACCACAGTGGCGATTGCGGCGGTGGTGGCGCACCTTGTCTGGCCCGACCTGAAGATCGACTTCGTCACAGTCACCTTGCTGGCTGTTGCCTGCCTTCCCTGGATGCGCGGCATCGTGAGCAGCGTTGACCTGCCAGGCGGCACATCCATCAAGCTCGCCGCCAGGCAACGGGCTGTCGCCCGTGAACAGCAAGAGACCATTGACGCGGTCCGGGTGGTAGCAACCGCCGACAGGACCGTGTTGCCAGATGAAAAGCTGGCGATGATCTACAAGCTCGCTGAGGACTACGAACGGCTCCGGGCGACCATGCCATCTGGGCAGCGACGAACACAGGCCATGGGTCGAATCGCTCGGCAGATCCTCAGCTACATGCCCCTCGATCGCTATGATTCCGATGCCGACTTGCTAAGTCCCAAGGCCGGTCGCCGGCTAGTTGCATATCTCTCCCTAGTTGCTGATCCCGACCCCAGTCACGCCGAGGAGCTCACTAGAACGCTCACTGAGCGTGAAGGCATCCCCTACAACCAGAGCTGGGCACTCCGCGCGCTCAGCCGAATCGTGGATACCCACGGCGGGGAGGCCATAAGTAGAAAAGCTGTAGCCCAGTTGCGGGGGATGCGCGATGGACTCAGGCCCAACTCAGACAGGCAACTGATGCTCGCAGACTTGGTCGATAGGCTCTCGTGAGTCGACCGTCCACGCGATCGGCGGCATGAGCGTGCATTACAGGCGCCGACTATAGGTGCATATTCATACAGCCCGCCTGACCGAGTCTCGGAGCAGCGAGCAACGAGCCGTTGTTCGAGCGCGCGCGTAGCCGATCTGGACGGCTTCGGCATCTTCGGTGTCAACCGCCTGCAGCGTGCAGAATGGGCCGATCTGGCGCACGCCTGTCGTCAGCGCCCGCTCTGCTTGGGAAGGCCTGCGGTGCACGCTGGGCCGCAAGCGCAGGCACGCCTGATCAACAGCGGCCTATGCGAGTATTGATCCGTGGCAGAGTTTGACGCCGAGGCGTATCTGCGGGCGGTCGGCGGGCGGTGGGAACCCGACGGTCACGAGCCCGGCGTACTGTGCAATCCGGTGCTCGCCGCGACCGCCGCGGCGCTGGTCGCGGTGGACGCCATCACGCTTGTGCGCGCGCAAGCCATCATCGGCGATTACTCCCCGGCTCCTGCCCTGGGAGCGGACCGCAGCCATCTCATAGGCGCACGGGCAGCGCAGGATGCCGCCTCGCCGCCGCCAGACATCGCCCGTCTCCGCGTAGTTCCCTGCGACCTGGTAATTGACCAGCCCTGGGGTCGGCTGACCATCCGCTACGTCGTATTCACCGATCAGGCGACGAGCCTGCGGGTGACACTTCGGCCCGGCGAATCTCAAGCTCGCCAGCCCGGCCATCGCATTGCTGCCCAAGCGCGGCGCGTGAGCATCACCGACGCCAGGGGGACGACAGCGGTCGCGGAGTTCTCTGGCGGTTTCCGGCACGGTGACCTGGACTGGCACGGCCAATACGAGGCCCGCCCGCCGCTTGCAACAGATACGCCATGGATCAACCTGCTTGGCGAGCAGGTCCAGCTGACCGCCGAGCCCGCCAGCAGCCGGGCGTGGGCAGAGCCGCTGCCTGTGCAGGACCCGGCGATGCGGCACCTGTGGGAGCGTGTGGCGACGGTGAACGACTTCCACAGCCCGCGTCTCGCGCTGGAGGCGACGATTGCCGCGCTCGCCGCCGCCGGGGCGATCCCCGCGGACGACTCAGTCGTCGGCGCCGCCCGGGCAGTGCTGGCCGTGCTGCGGCCCGACGGTGTATCCCCCAGAGGGGTTCCCGGTGACCTGCCCGGGCCATGGCACTCGCTGATCGCACGCTGGGGCCAAACGGGCGGCCCGGTCGCTACGATCCCGGTCGGCGCGGTCACCCCATCATTCGACGGGGTGACCGCAGCCGTCATCGCCCTGGAATCCAGCAATGAGCACTTCGGCATCAGCGTCGAGCTGGTGCCGCAAGTGCGCACCGGACTGCCCTACCGCGACCTGTCTGGCCAGCAGCACCTCACCTGGTGGGCAGCGGACAACCTCGGCAACTACTACCTCGGCGAGCAGGGCAGCTGGGACCCCCGCGGTGGCCGGTGCCAGGGCGCAATCGGGTTCTGGCCAGCTCTGGACGCCCGCGCCAGCAGCATCGACCTCATGCCCACCGCCTCGACAGCGCGCGCAGTCATCCGCGTACCGCTGCCATGGGCTGGACACTAGTCACATAATTCACATCCTGTAACGGGACCGGGTGCAGCTCGTTTCGAGTGAGGGTAGGTCAGCGCCGACCGTGTATGCACCTATATAGAACATTTGACAGGGGCTAGGAGGCCTATTTAGAGTTCTTGCATGGCACTGAGGTTGACCGTTCAGGTGCAGCTGGTCGTGCAGGCGCTGCTGCGCGATCCGGCCAGGGAGATGTACGGGCTGGAACTGTCTGAGGAGACCGGGCTGCAGCCCGGGACCGCCTATCCGATTCTCCTGCGGCTGGAGCACGAGGGCTGGGTGGCGAGCCGCTGGGAGAACATCGACCCGCGGGCGGAGAAACGTCCGGCCCGGCGGTACTACCGCCTGACGGCAGGCGGCGCGGTCCAGGCCGGCGCCGCCCTCGCGGCGGCGCGGCGCCCTAAGGGCACGGCGCTGCGCCGCCTGGCCGGGGAAAGCGGCACCGCATGATGCCCGGCATCGATCGTGAGGAGCGAAGGAAGAAGCACGCGCGCGCCGGCGGTTTCATCGCGCTCAGCGCGGTGGTGGCGGTTACCGTGCTGCTCCGGCCTGGCTATCAGTGGGTGTCGCTTACTGTCGGCGTGTGCACCGCCATCGCCGTGGCCGCCAGCGGCGACCTGCCCGGCGGCCGCGGGAGGCCCGGCCCGTACAGGGAGCGGAGGAAGAAGCGGGCGCGCGTCGGCGGTTTCATCGGGTGCGGCACAATAATAATCTCCGGGCTGTTCCAGCCTGACTGGCAGTGGGTGCCGTTTGCTGTCGGCGTGCCCGTCGTCGTCGCCGTGGTCACCAGCGGCGACCTGCGCGGCGGCGGGAGGAGAGGCCATGGGAGGGGCAGCGGCCTCAGCCGGGGCGGCCGCGATGATGACGGGCCCGTCGGCGCGGCGCACCGGTGGCGCATGCTGGCCATGGTGTCGCGGCTGATGCCTGGCCCCGGGGGCCGCCGGTGGCTGGCGGAGGCGGAGAGCCTCCTGTCGGAGATCGCGCCCGCCGGGCGCGGCGCGGCGATTCGCAGCTACCTGCTGTCCGCGCCCGGGCTCGTAGTGATGATGTGGGCACGCGAGGCCCGGCGGCGGGCGCAGCTTGGCCCGCGCCGCCCGGGATAACGGCCGTCTGTCCTGTGGTTACCGCCGTCGGCAGTGCTGGTTCCGGGCGGAAGAACCGGGCGGGGGCTAGCGGCCGGACGCCGGCGTTCCCAGCCGGCTGGTACGGCAGGAATGCTGCACAGGGGCAGGTCAGGCGCCGAGTGCGTACTGGCCTTGGGCTGTGCCGGGGTAGAGCCGCTGGTGTTCGCGGGCGAGGTGGAAGCGCCAGTAGTCGTCGAAGTCGCCGTTACTGATGACGGCGCGCAGGGTGAGGACGCCTTCGGCGCCGGCGAGGCCCCACCTCGCTCCGGTGATGCAGAGTCTGTCACCGATGATGTGCCTGCATGCTCCTTCGATAACGCCGGTCGCGATGGGCCAGCCGGCTGCCAGGGCCTGCTCGTAGCGCAGGCACTCGTCCTTGCCGGTCAGGTACCGGACGCACGCGTCGGCGCCGGCCC
>Ga0187812_1000483_pt1 | contig 14071 bp, 18 predicted proteins | sample NC_S_2_FD_130582 | JGI IMG/M metagenome (GOLD analysis project Ga0187812, IMG submission 130582) | Wetland sediment microbial communities from Neuse River Estuary, North Carolina, USA - ASW-S_2 | ecosystem: Environmental > Aquatic > Freshwater > Wetlands > Sediment | place: USA: North Carolina... | reverse complement strand
GCCAGTTACCTGGCTATTGCGGCGCCGCGTGCCCGCCACCGGGGCCAGACACCCGAGTGAGATACCGGTTTCCCGATTCCCCGCACGTTCCCCGGGTTTCCCCTGGGTGGTGCCCGTTTCCGGCGGTGAGCTATTTCTAATGCCTCCGCGACCCGCGGCGCAAGGGTTTCGCGCAAAGTAATCGGGCAGATTTTCTCTCCACACTTTATCCACAGGAAATACCGACGTTATCCGCATATGAGGGCGGTTACCCACTAGTTTATTAACACCATATCCACAGATCGCTCGGGTAATTCCCTTAATAGGTCGACAGTGGTTACCCTGTGTAATCGAGCATTCTTGGTGGCGGTTTCCGCCGGAACCGCCCGGTGCGGGTCAGCCGCGCCAGCGGAAGAACGCGACGGCGGCTAGGTACGTGAAGCCGCTGGTGGCCACGAGCCAGTCGTACGGGTGCCCGTTGCGCCCCTGGGCTACCGCGACCATCCAGGCCACCATCAAGGTGCCCAGCACCGCCAGCCCGGCCACCGCGGTCGCGCGCAGGTCGATCTGGGCGAAGCGCTCGTCGCGACGGGTGGTCAGGCCGCGGACGGTCTCGCTGTGCGGGGTCAGCAGCGAGATGAGCAGGCCGAAGGCCGTCAGGATCGCGAGGGACACGAGGCCCCCCACCAGCTGGCCGCCCAGCCAGTTCACCGCGAGCAGCACCAGACCGAGCCCGAAGCAGAACGCCGTCATGAACCACCGGGACCGCGTGATCGCCGGGCTAGCACCCTTGGTCATCGAACATCTCCTCGACCGTGACGCCGAAGTAGCGGGCCAGCGCCATCGCCAGCGGCAGCGAGGGGGTGTACCGCTCGTTCTCGATCGAGTTGATGGTCTGCCGCGATACCCCCATCGCGTCCGCTAGCTGGCCCTGCGCCAGGTTCCGCTCGGTCCGCAGAGTGCGCACGAGGTTCTTCATCGCCTCGGGGCGGGCTCACCGACCGGGCGGCGTCGCCCGGGCCGGCAGCGGCGGTAGGTGCCGGGCCAGGCCGCGACGACCACGGCCGGCAGCCAGGCCACCGAGACGACGGGCGTCCAGTTCCCCTGCCTGACCGCCTGCACGATCGAACTCACCGCGACGAACGCCGCCGCGACCCCCGCGATGACGTAAAGCCACCGGATCCAAGGCCTCATGACACGGCCTCCTTCTGTCAAGCTTACTTGTCATAGACAAGCTAACTTGACACCCGGCCTGCTGTCAAGCCGACTTGTCATGCGAAGGCATGCGGGGATCCCATACGTCCCGTGCGCCCCGGTGTCCTCCCGCGCCCCTCGTCTCAGCCTGATGTCCGCTCCGGCCGGGATCGTGGAACCGATGGGTGCTGCACCCTGGGGGCGGCGGCGCGGCCCCGGCCGGCGCTAGGCGATCGCCTCGGCGAGCAGGGCGATCTGGTCGAGGCTGGATGAGGTGGGGACGAAGATGATCTCGTCGCAGCCCGCTGCTTCGAACGCGGCGGCGTAGGCGCCGACCATCTCGGCGCTGACGGCGGCGCCGGCGGCGATCATCCCGGCGATGTCGCCCAGCCAGCCGTAGTAGTGGTGCAGGTAGCCGTCCGCCTGGTCGCGGGCGTCGGGTCCGAGCGCGAAGTAGGCGAGCGTGAGCTTGCGCGGCCGGTCCGTCCGGCCCGCGGCGGCCCAGGCCTGGTCGACGCCGGCCGCGGCCTGGGCGAACATGTCCGGCGTGCCGCCGCCCATGATCCAGCCGTCGGCCAGGCGCGCGGCCCGCTCGAAGCTGGCCGGGGTCGACCCGCCCAGGATGATCTGCGGGCCGCCCGGTCGCACCGGTTCGGGCCCGATCCCGCCCGCGAATCCGAAGTGCTCGCCCGACCAGACCCGCTTCATGAGCGCGATCTGGTCCTCCAGGACCTGTCCGCGGCCGTGGGTCGGCAGCCCGCTGGCGGTGAAGTCATCGTCGCGGCCGCCCAGGCCCAGGCCGAGCACCAGGCGCCCGCCGGAGAGCCGGTCGAGCGAGGCCGCCTGCTTGGCGAACAGCGCGTGGTTCGCGTACAGCGGCGCCAGCAGCACGCCGGTGGTCAGCCGGATCCGGCTGGTGACCGCGGCCGCGGCGGACAGGGCGATCAGTTCCTCGTAGTTCGGGTACACCAGCCGGCCGATCGTGCCGAGGGTGCTGAACCCGGCCTCCTCGGCCTGCCTGGCCCAGTCGACGAGCGTCCGGCCTTCGGTGTCAGGGACCGTGTTGGGCAGGCCGATTCCGATGTCCACGCGAGTACCTCCGCAGGTTCAGGTGCTTATCCGTCCGGGGACGAGCGTACTCGGCGCGAGGCCGGGGCGGATCGGGGCGGGCACCAATGTCCGTTCGGGAAAAAAGGGGTGTCAGATATCGGTGATCCGGATCCCGGCGTGCGCCTTGTAGCGGCGGTTGATGGAGACCAGGTTGGCCGTCAGCGCCTCGATCTGGCCGCAGTTGCGCAGGCGGCCGGCGTAGACGCCGCGCGCGCCGGGGATCCGGGCCGCCAGGGCCTGGACCAGGTCGGTGGCCGGCCGGTCGTCGCCGAGCACGAGCACGTCCAGGTCGATGGTCTCGACCTCGGGGTCGAGGAGCAGGACCGCGGACACGTGGTGGAACGCCGCCACCACCCGGCTGTCCGGGAGCAGCGCCGCGGCCTGCTCGGCCGCGCTGCCCTCGGCGACGGGGAGCGGGTACGCGCCGCGGCTGTCGAAGCCGAGCGGGTTCACGCAGTCCACCACGATCTTGCCGGCCAGGTCGCCGGCCAGCCCGGAGAGCAGCTCGCCGTGGCCCTCCCACGGCACCGCGGCGATCACCACGTCGGCCTCCCGGGCGGCCTCGGCGTTGGGCAGGCCGCGCACGTGGTGCCCGACCTCCCTGGCCACGGCGTCCGCCCGCTCGCGGCTGCGGGAGCCTATGATCACGGGGTTCCCGGCCATCGCGAACCTGCGCGCCAGGCCGCGGCCCTGTTCCCCGGTGCCGCCGAGGACGGCGATGGCCAGGCGGTCGACCTTCGGGGTTTCGTGCTCCGTCATGGACTCACATCCTGCCAGACGACACGCCGGGCCGCACGGGCGGTACCTGCGCGTTCGCGCCGATGGCAACCCTCTGTACGTTTATGGCTGCGCAAACGGACTTTTACGGGCACCATTAGATACGTGGACGCGAACCAGGTGGCTACGCTCCGTGAGCTTCTGGCCTCGACCGGATGGATCGAAAGGACCCGCGCGTTCGCGCGCGGAATGCGCAAGGCCACCCGGACTCCGGGAGGTCTCCTCCTGGTCGGCACCCCCGACGACGAGCCCTGGCACCTCGCCGCGCACCTGGACGAGGAGAGCCGGCTGGCCGCGATCCCCGAGCTGATGCCGACGCTCGTGCGCTGGCGCGTCCCGGCGCACGGGCCGGCGCACCTGCGGGTGGGCCTGGAGCGGCTGGAGGCCGCCCAGCGCGGCGAGACGCTGTTCGTCGTCACCCCGACGACCGCCCCGGTGCCGCTGCTCGAGCGGGTCAGCGACGCGCGACGGGCCGGGGCCACGATCTTCGCGCTGGACCAGGGCGACCGTGAGCTCGACTCGCTCGCCCACGAGGCGATGGCGATCCGGCCGGGGGCCGGGGCGCCCGTGCTGTCGTTCGGCGTCGCCCAGCACCTGGTCAGCGCGGCGTGCGGCGAGCTGGGCGGCGAGCGGGCCGCGGCGGGCGGTGAGTTCGGCGTGGCCGGACCGGCCGGCCGCCCCGGGCAGCCGCGCACGCCGGGGCCCGGGTACCAGCGTTACCGGCCCGGCGTCCGCGGGCTGAAGGACCGCGTGGCGCACCTGCTCGAGGTGGTCAGCGGGCCGAACCCCTGAGGAGCCTCAGGCGTCCAGGGTCAGGACCATCGTGGGCCGCTCGATGATGTGGTCGGGGCGCAGCGGGCGCACGGCGGTGCCGATGGCGAAGAACTCGGTCGTGTGCGACCACCAGGTGTGGCTGTGCTGCCGCAGCTGGACGCCGACGATCCCCTCGGCGTGCAGCGCCTCCGCCTCGGCCTGCATCCGGCTCATGGCCAGCTCGCGGGCGTCGTACAGGGCCTGGGTGAACTGCTCGATCTCTACGTTCCGGCCGATGTTCGCCATCTTGGCCCCGAGCCGCTGGTGGGCGATGTGGTACACGCACGTGCCCATCACCATGCCGAGCGGCGCGTAGCCGGCCCGGATCAGCGTCCAGAAGTCCTGGCCGGACAGGTCGGAGGTGAACGGCTGGTTCTTGTTGTTGCGCCAGTTGGTGACTCCCCCGCCGCCGGCCCCCTCCTCGGCCTTGACCGCGGTGCCCACGGCGATGAACTCGGCGACATCGGCGCCGAACTCCTTCAGCTCCACGTCCAGCCGGACCCCGACGATCCCGTCGGCGCGCAGCGCGTCGGCCTCGGCCTCCATCCTGGTCATGGCCAGCTCACGCGCGTGGTACATGGCCTGCGACAGGACGTCGAGCTCCTGGTTGCTGCCCCACCGGCCGATCTGCAGGCCAACGTGGTAGATCGAGCTGCCGAGGACCAGGCCCAGCGGGCGGAAGCCGACCTCCCGGACCAGCAGGAACTCGTTGACCGACAGGTCCGAGGTGAAGATCGAGCCCGGCTTGCCCGGCTGCAGTTCGGCCAGGCGGGCCATGGCATCACGCGGGACGCCCGCGGCGTCCAGCTCGGTCGCGATGTTCCCCTGCTCGGTCATGCTCTCTCCTATGCGCTCGTGGTCGAGCTAAGGCTGTTATATCCGGATCCTGGCCGCCTGGCGGCGTTGCGGGTCCAGCGACATGACGGCCAGCGTCCGTTTGCCGGAGCCGCCCTGCAGCGAGGCGGACGAGAACCTGACGATCGCGGTGCCGATGTAGGTGGCCTCCACGATGTGATCGCGGCGGCCCTCCATCGCCGGGCACTCGCGCTCGCGCACCCGCATGTCCATCTCGGCGATCACCACGCCCGCGCCGCCCAGGCGCCTGACGTCCTTCTCCAGCTGCACCCGCGAGTCGTGCCTGGCGTCGTTGACGAGTTCGGTGTAGCCGGTGACCTCGGCGTTGCCCGAACCCCACCGGGTCTGGCCGACGGTCAGCCAGTCGTCGTGCCTGGAGCCGATCGAGATGCCGAGCGCCAGCCCGGCGGGCACCCAGCCCTTCATGATCAGCTTCGTGAAATCCTGCCCCGACAGGTCGGAGGTGAACGGCTGCCTCGTGCCCGGCCCCCGGGGCCCGCCGTGCCAGGCCGACACGGGGGGGACGCCGGGCGCGCGGATGGCGGTGCCGATGGCCTTGAACTCCAGCCCCCCGGCCGGGAACCCGCCGATGGTCAGGCGGACGCCGACCACGCCGTGCCCGCCGAGCGCGGCGCACTCGGTGGTCATCCGGTCGAGGGCCTTGTGCCGCGCCTCGTACATCGTCCGCACCAGCGGGGCGAACGACCCGAAACCGCCCTGCGAGGACACCTGGGTCTGGGTCCTGGCCGGCATGCCCCACTGCCCGTACCCGCCCCAGGCCCCCGGGCAGTTGTACCCGCCGACGTAGCCCACGTTGTAGACGGCGGCGCCGAGGACCTGCCCGACGGGTTCGAAGCCCACGCTGCGGATGGCCGCGAACTCATCCGACGTCAGCGCGGATCCCCACGTGCCGCTGCGCCGGATCTCCTCCATCCGGGCCTTGGCCGCGGGGGGAAGTTCTTCGCTCACGCCTCTAGCCTAATATCGCGGCCGGGATCCTAGCCCTTCGCGTCCCACTCCTCGTTCCTGCGCTCCACCGTCTCGAGCGCGCGTTCCGCTTCCTCCCGGGTCGCGTACGGGCCGAGGCGGTCCTTGCCCGGGGTGGGTCCGTCGTCGTCTTCCACGGTGTGGGTCTTGAGGCTGTACCACCACCGCTTTCCCTGTTCGCTGTCCATGCCCATTAGACTCGCAAAGCATGGCGACAGTGCTTCACCCGGGCCGGCTTTCACCGACCCGCCAGGTTCCGGCGGACATCCCGCGCCCCGAGTACGTGGGCAGGAAGCACCCGAGGACCGGGGAGCCTGACGTCAAGACGCCCGAGATCATCGCGCGGATGCGCGTGGCGTGCACGCTGGCCGCCCAGGCGCTGGCTCTTGTCGGCGAGGCCGTGGCGCCCGGGGTCACGACCGACTACCTGGACCAGGTAGGGCACGACTTCCTGGTCAGCCACGGCGCGTACCCGAGCACGCTCGGGTACCGCGGCTACCCGAAGTCGCTGTGCACCTCGCTGAACGAGGTGATCTGCCACGGGATCCCCGACGACACGGTGATCAACGACGGCGACATCGTCAACGTCGACATCACCGCCTACATCGGCGGCGTGCACGGCGACACCAACGCCACCTTCTGCGCCGGTAACGTCGACGAGGAGTCGCGGCTGCTGGTCGAGCGCACGCACGAGGCGATGATGCGCGGCATCCGCGCGGTGGCGCCCGGCCGCCCGCTGAACGCCATCGGCCGGGTGATCGAGTCGTACGCTCGGCGGTTCGGCTACGGGGTAGTGCGGGACTTCACCGGGCACGGCATCGGCCGGACGTTCCACTCGGGCCTGATCGTGCCGCACTACGACGACCCCGACAACGACGTGATGATGGAACCGTGGATGACGTTCACCATCGAGCCGATGCTCACCCTCGGCACGATCGAGTACGACATCTGGCGTGACGGCTGGACCGCGGTGACCAAGGACCGGAAGCGGACCGCGCAGTTCGAGCACACGATCCTCGTCACCGAGGACGGCTACGAGATCCTGACCCTGCCGTAATGGGCTGTGGTCGTGGGTGAGTTTGCCCTTGACGCGGACACCCGGGTCTGGCCTTCTTCGGGTTCCGGTTCCGGTTCGGGTTCGAGTTCGGGTTCGGGTTCCGGGGAGTTTGCGGCGACGGTGACCGGCCGGTGGGGCGGGATCACCGGCGTCCCGAACGGCGGTTACCTGATGGCCATCTGTACGAGGGCGCTTGGGCTGTCGGTGCCGTTCCCTGATCCGATCGTGGTTTCCGGCTTCTTCCTGCGGCCCGGCACGCCGGGGCCGGCGACGGTCAGGACGTCGGTGGTGCGCGAGGGTCGGACGACGGCGTTCGGCGAGGCGGTGCTCGCGCAGGGTGGGAAGGACGTCATCCGGGCGGCGGCCGCCTTCGCCAGGCTAGGCGGGTCCGGGTCCGGGTCCGGGTCCGCGTCCGGGGGGACCGGGGGCTCCGGGGGGTCCGGCCCGGTGCTGGTCGAAGGCGCGCCGCCCTTGCTGCCGCCGCCATCAGAATGCGTCGGGGTTCCCGTCGGGTCGTTCGGCCCGGCGACCATCGCCGAGCGGGTCGAGTTCCGGTCCAGGGAGATTCCCGGCTGGTTCCTCGGCCGGCCGACGGGCCGTCCGTCCAGCGAGTTCTGGATGCGGTTCGCCGACGGCCGGGACCCCGACCTGCTCGCCCTGCTGGTCCTGGTCGACTCGACCGCTCCCTCGGTCCTGGAGCTCGGCGCGGGGTCCGCCACTATCCAGCTCACCGTGCACCTGCGGGCCCACCCGGCCCCCGGCTGGCTGGCCACCCGCGCTTCCACGCGTTTCGTCAGCGGTGGCTACCACGAGGAAGACTTCGAGGTCTGGGACTCGGCCGGAACGCTGGTCGCCCAGTCCAGGCAGCTGGCCATCGTCCAGGCGCTGTGAGGGGTTGCGAGCGTTTGCTCCCTGCTGCAGGCGGATTGCGGCTTTGGTGCCTTGCCTCTGGTTCCCGGTTCCCGGCTCCCGGCTGCGTGGGTCGCGAGCGGGTGATGAGGCCGGTGCGCGCGGTGGTGCGTCCAGCCGCGGAATTATCAGGGAAATCTCGGACATTCCGTACCCATGATCGGATAGGGGCCGCTCAGTTAGGCGAGACGGGTAAGGATCAGGAAAAGGTGGGCGACACGGGCCAGACCACAGTCGCGCTGTGCTCACCCGTGATCAAACACTACCTGGGCCATTTCCTCCCCGGCCCTCTCTGCGCCCTGCGCGCCGCCCGCGCCCTCCGCGCCTGGGCGATGGGCGCGGGCGTGCAGGCTGATCGAGTAGCCCGCGCCCCGGCCCTGCAGGCCATGCCGTCCGCCGTGCACCCGAACCGGGCCGGGGCGCAGGATCGCGTCGTCGCTCGGGTCCGTTCCCTCGGTCGCCTCGCCGGCGATCATCGTGACCGCCTCGCAGTCGCAGCCCCGACCGGTGTCGCCCGGGGGCAGGACCACGAGCCAGGCGCGGTAGGCGTCGCGCTCCTCGACCACGACGGTGACCGGACGGTCCGGCTCGAAGCGGACTAGGCCCCACCAGCGTTCGGGGGTGGCGGCGATCGCCCTCAGCTCGCGGGACAGCGCGCCGAGGGTCAACGGGGCGGTTCGCCCTCGGCCCGGGGCGTCAGGGCGGCGGTCCGGGCCGCCGGCCGGGGCTTCCGGCTGGGGCGGGAGGAGCGGGATGGCCTCGGCGAGCCTGGCGATCTCCGGGGCGACGGACATGTCTGCGATCAACTGTGCGGTCAACGCGAATCCTTCGGCTGCGGGGCTTGCCTAGCCCCTGGGCGACAACGGTCAGCTGGGAGTCGTTGTCAGCGACAACACGAAGGACAGGACACGCGCGTCATCGGCGTGGTGACACCTGACTGGTCACCGTGAACGCGGGCTGCGCGGCCTGGCATGCGGGAAGCATACACGGCGCGCGCCTCCGCCGGGGGCTTTCACCGGGCGTCCCGGCCGGCGGCTTTCAGCGGGGCGCCCCGACCGGGGCTTTTTAGCGCGCGTCGTCGAGGCGCTCGACCGCCTGCTGCGCCTCTTGCCTGGTGACGCGGCCGCTGGCCCAGGCGGCGGCGCACAGGGCCCGCAGGCCATCGATGTGCTCCCCGCCTCCGGCCATCTCCAGCCGGTCCCCGGCGGCGCGAGCGGTCCAGCCGCCGCAGCCGAACGCGCCGTCCTGGCTCGTCACCTCCGGATGCGGCCCGAGCAGCCCGGCGAGATCGGCGGCCAGGTAGGTCGGGCGCTGGGACGGCGGCGCGAGCACGGCGTCGGCTGGGCTCGTCACCCCGGTCAGCACCAGCAAGCTGTCCGCGCCCACGCGGTGAGCGCCCTCGATGTCGGTGTCCAGCCGGTCCCCGACGACCAGCGGGCGCTTGGTCCCGGTCCGCAGGACGGACTCCCTGTGCAGCGGCGGTTCCGGCTTGCCTGCCACCAGCGGGCGCACGCCGGTGGCCGTCGCGATCACCTGGATCAGCGACCCGTTTCCTGGCTGGTTGCCGCGACGGCTAGGCAGCGTGAGGTCTGCGTTGGTGGCGACGAACAGCGCTCCTGCGGCCACCGCGAGGCCGCCCTCGGCCAGGATCGAGTAACCCACGTCGGGTGCGTAGCCCTGCACTACCGCCTGCGGTCGGGCCGCGGCGGTGCTCACCGGGATGAGCCCGCTTTCCCGCACCGCCATCCGCAGGCCGCTTCCGCCGATGACCAGGACTCGGGCGCCCGCGGGGAGGCGTTCGGCGAGCAGGCGCGCGGCCGCCTGGGCCGAGGTCACCACGTCGCCGGGCGTGGCCGCGATGCCGAAGCTGGTCAGCAGCGCGGCGATTGCCGCAGGGGTCCTGGAGGCGTTATTCGTGACGTACGCCAGCCGCATGCCCGCCTCGCCGGCCTTGCGCAGGGCCTGCGCCGCGCCGGGGATGGCGGCGCCGCTCAGGTAGACCGTTCCGTCCAGGTCGAGCAGGGCGACGTCGTAAGCGGTGTCGAGGGGTTCCCGGCAGCCGTGCCAGGCCTGGCCGGGACCTTCGGGAAGGTCCCGGCCAGCGAGGTTTTCCTCCGGACGGGAATCCCTGCCGCCGCTTGATCCTTCTGACATGGTGTGCAGACCCTTCCCTCCGACTCTGGCCCTGGCCTCGTGCTGGCGCCCTTCCGCGGCATTCGCTACGCCCGGGACCGGGTGAGCGGCATCGCGAACGTCACGTCACCACCGTACGACGTGATCAGCGGCGGCGTTCTCGAGCACCTGCGAGCGGCGGACCCGCACAACGTGGTCCGCCTCATCCTGCCGGGCGAGGACGCCGACGCACCCCAGGCCGCTGCCAGCCTCCTGCGTGAATGGCTGTCCACGGGCGTGCTGATCCGGGACCGGACTCCCGCGCTGTACCTGTACGAGCAGCACGACGCTAGCTCCTCCTGGCGCCAGCGGGGCATCATCGGGCTGATCGGCCTGGGCTCGCCCAGGGAGGCCGGGATCCTGCCGCATGAGGGCGTCCTGCCGGGCCTGGTGGCGGACCGGCGTGAGCTGATGGCGGCCACGCAGGCCAACCTGGAGCCGATCTTCCTGATCTACGATGGCGCGCAGCCGCGCGACCCCGGGTGCCCGTCGGCGGATGCTCCCGGCCGGACCGCCACCGAGGTGATCGACGCCGTCGCGGCCGAGCGCGCGCCGCTGGTGACCATCGACACCGACGACGGCGTGACGCACCGCCTGTGGCGGATCGGCGATCCGGCCGAGCAGGCCGCGATCACCGCGGACCTGTGCGGGCGCCGGGCCCTGATCGCCGATGGGCACCACAGGTACGCCGCCTACATGGACCTGCAGTCGCAGGCGCGGGCCTCAGGCCTGGGCGCGGGACCGTGGGACTTCGGGCTGGCGTTCCTGGTCGACTCCGCGGCCTACCCGCCGAGGCTCGGCGCGATCCACCGGGTACTGCCCGGCCTGGCGCCGGACCGGGCGGCCGAGCTGGCCAAGGCGGCGTTCATCGTGCAGGACCTGCCGGCCGGGCTCGATCTCGCGGGCGCGCAGCGGCGGCTGGCCGAGGCCGGGCGGGAAGGTACTGCGTTCCTCCTGGCCGGCGGGCCGGGCTTCCGGCTGCTCACCCATCCCGACCCGGTGGCGGTCGCGGAGTCGATGCCGGCCGGGCTTTCGGCGCCGTGGCGATCGCTGGACGCCTCCGTGCTGCAGCAATTCCTCCTCGGGCGCCTGTGGGGCATCGCCGACAGCGAGCGTGACGTGCTGATCTACCACGACGCCGCCGACGCGGTGCGCGCGGTTACCTCCTCGCCGGTCAACGGGACGTGCCCCGGGACCGCCGCCATCTCAAATCCGGTCACCTTCGAGGACGTCATCGAGATCGCGGCGCTCGGCGAACGGGTACCCCGTAAGTCCACCTCGTTCGGCCCCAAGCCGCGGACCGGCTTGGTCCTGCGCACGTTCGGCCCGAACGAGCAATGACCGGCTGGTCTGGGACAATGATCGCGTGCCCGAACCATCCGCGACCCGCCCGCCGCTTACGGACGTCACCCCGCTGGGGCACGACGTGTTCCAGATCGACACCCGGATGGCCGGATACGACGGGATCACCGCCGGCTACCTGATCCGGGGCGACCGGCCCTGCCTGGTGGAGACCGGTACCGCGCCGTCCGCGCCGATCGTCCGTGACGCCCTGGCCTCGCTGGGGATCGGCCCCGGCGACCTGGCGACGGTCGTGGTCACGCACATCCATCTGGACCACGCCGGCGGCGCAGGTGACATCGCCGTCATGTTCCCCGCCGCGGACATCGTGGTCCACCATCGGGGGGCGCGGCACCTGGCCGACCCGACCAGGCTGATGGCGGGCGCCCGGGCGGTGTACGGTGCAGCGCTCGACAGGCTGTTCGGCGTGCTCGCGCCGGTTCCCGCCGAGCGGATCACCGCCCTGGAGGACACAGGAACGGTGGACCTGGGCGGCGGACGCCGCCTGGACAGCCACTACTCCCCCGGCCACGCCAAGCATCACGTCGGCCTAGTCGACTCGGAAACCGGCGACCTGTACGTCGGTGACGCGGCCGGGGTGTACCTGCCGGAAACGGGCGACGTGCGACCCGCCACGCCGCCACCGGACTTCGATCTTGAGGTCGCGCTCGCCTCGATCAGGAGGTTCGCCGCCCTGCAGCCCACTCGCCTGCTGTTCAGTCACTATGGGCCCGTCACGTCGATCACGGAAACGCTGGAGCGGTCCGTGGAGGAAATCAGGGTCTGGGTCGAGGAAACGCGCGCGGCCCGGAAGGCGGGACTCGACCTAGATCACGCTGTGGCCATGGTCCGGGACCGGACGAACACACGGTACGAGGCGTTCGCGCCGGGTGCCGATCCCGCGATCGCCGAGAAGTTCGACCGGATCAGCGGCACCGCCTCGAACGTCAGCGGGATCATGCACTGGCTCGACCAGGCGCAGGAGCCCGGCCTCTAGTCCCGGCCGGCCCGGAAGCGACCAGCGCGCCGGCTGCGCGTCTAGCTGCTGGTCCGTTGGGCGGCTTCCCGTGCCGCTTGTTCCACCCGGTCATAGTGGGCCTGCCACCATTCCTGGTCACCGGCCGGCAGGTTGGGGTTCCCGACGGTCCAGCCGATCTCGCCGTCGATGAGCTCGCGGACGATGTCGGCGTGGCCCGCATGCCGATTGGTTTCGGTGGCCACGCGGACCAGGATGTGGTGCAGCGTGACCTCGTTGTCGTCCGGCGACCACCAGGGGACGTGACCGATGGTGTCGAGCGGCAGGGCGTCGATAGTGGCGTCAGAGTGCGCCCAGGCCCGGCGGTACAGCCCGGTGACGGACTCGCGCGATTCGCCGGAGAAGGCGAACATGTCGGACATCGGGTCGGATTCGTCCCAAGGCATCTGATCGGCGGCGGGGCGGCCGAAGGTATCGCAGAAGTAGCCGATCTCGACGTTGGCCAGGTGCTTGACCAGGCCGAGCAGGTTGGTGCCGGTCGGCACCAACGGACGGCGGATGTCGTACTCGGATAGCCCGTCGAGCTTCCACAGCATCGCCTCGCGGGCGTCTTGCAGGTAGCGGTGCAGGTCGGCCTTGCGTTCGGACTCGGTCATGCAGACATCGTGGCACGGCACCGGGGTCGGCTGATCCCGTCCGCCGCGGTCCCGGGCCTATCCTGTGCCTCATGTCCGACCGGTCCTCCGACGCCGCCTGGGCGGACCTGGGCGCCCTGCCCGGGCTGTGCCGGACCTGCGGGCATGCGAAGCTGAACCAGACCCGGCGGGGCACCGCGTACCTCCGGTGCACGCGGGCCGAGTGGGACCCCGCGCTCACCCGCTACCCGCGCCTGCCCGTTACCGAGTGCGCCGGATTCTCCGAGTCGGTCGCCGACCAGGCTTCAGAGGACCGGAGTGGTACACCCGATGACCTCGGCTGAGTGCGTCAGCTGGCGCTCACCTCGACGCCATCGCGCCAGGACGTGTCTCGTTCGCCGAGCCAGGGCTTGAGCTCCTGCTTTGATCGGCCCTCGGCCATCTCCAGCAGTCGCGCCGGACCGGTGCCGTCCTGGATTGGCGTTCAGGTCGATGATTACGGCGGCGTACTTATCGCCATGGCGGGTGTGGCGCCCTCGTGCCCATCGCAGCGCGCGAGGCGACGGCTTCGCCCGTGGCTCGGCGGTGCCTTCCGAGTCGACTGGTTTCGCGGGCGTCAGCGCCAGAATCCGGTGAGCTCCTCCGCAAGGGCCCTGCCTTGGTCGTAACCAGCTCGAGCGGCGGGCGGACGCGTCGACAGATCCATCATGTCGACGCCGAACGCGTTGACTGAATGGCCATCCGGAAAGATCGTCTCCACGCTGCTGCCGCGGGCGCGCAGTTCGTCGACCTGCGCTGCAAGATGCATGCCCCACTCCAGCGGATGCCGTGATCTGCCGCCGAAGGGCGACAGCACCAGCACCCGCCTGTATCCGGCGGCCAGGTCAGCATTCTCGTTGCGTCGGTAGCCGCCGTCGATGTATCGGTTGTCGCCGATGCGGTAGGGAGGGACACCAAAGCCGTTGGCAGTGCTGGCGGCGACGGCGTCCACCAGGTCGACTCCGCTGTGGCGGTCGAACACGACCGGTTCACCGGTCAGGGCATCCACCGCCGTGATAAGCATCGTTGTTTCCGGCCAGCGCTGACTGGGCAGCCGGGCGGCGACGGTAGCGCGCCACCGCGTTTGCCCGGAGCCGTCCGACGCCGCATCCATTTCGAGCGCCGCCGCACCCATTCTGCGGCGCATGTCGGCCGCATCCTCAGCGGCGGCAATGATTCGGCTCGTTCTCTCCATGTGGTCGGCCACCGGCCCAATGGGAACGCGTC
>Ga0187812_1000481_pt1 | contig 14128 bp, 12 predicted proteins | sample NC_S_2_FD_130582 | JGI IMG/M metagenome (GOLD analysis project Ga0187812, IMG submission 130582) | Wetland sediment microbial communities from Neuse River Estuary, North Carolina, USA - ASW-S_2 | ecosystem: Environmental > Aquatic > Freshwater > Wetlands > Sediment | place: USA: North Carolina... | reverse complement strand
TGTAGGTTACTTCCTGCTCGTTGACCGAGATATCGGTCTTGGAGTTCGGGTTGGCAATGCCGCCGTTGTAGTTGCCGCTGATCGTCGAGGCTTCAGGCGACTGCGAGCCGATGTCCTCGATGATTCGATCGAGGCGGCGGTCGATATAGCGCATCTTCAGGACGAAACCGGTCTTGAGCTCGCGCTCGAAGCCGAATACCCACTCGTTCTCGTACTCTGATTTGGTTCCGGGGATGATGCCTTCACCGGTCGAGGAGGAGAAGTTCGGGGCGCCAAAGTTGTGGACGCCGCCGTTGGAGTCGGTGTATTTTGGCAGGCCATTCAGGTTATGCGCCGAGTCTGGAACAATGGTCAGTGCGCCGTTCTGGATGACCGGGGCGTAGTAGAAGGAGGTATCGTCCTGCTCGTTGCCAAGCTGGCGGTTGGCCGCATCCAGCGGCACGGCCCAGAAGTTGCGTCCGTAATTGATGAAGATTTTGCCCTTGCGATCGCCGAAAGGATCGATATTGAGTCCCAGGCGCGGCGACCAGTTGCCGGTGAAGGGATAGTTCAGGACCGTACCGGCTACGCGCTGCTCTTCCCAGCGGACACCGGCGTCGATGGTCATAAAGCGGTTCATCTCCCACGTGTCTTCGCCGTAGGCCGCATGATACCGGCCTGCCGATTCCACGTTCAGGCCGACGTAGGTGCCGCGGATTTGCGAAGCGAATACCCGCATCCCGTTCCATACCGGGCATTGCGTGCAGGTGGTATCCGACAGGTTGCTGGCATCGATTGCGGTGACCGTGAACGAAGCGTTGGTCATGGCGCCCACCGCTCTAGCCGGGATGTTGCTGAAGAGCGAAGTCAAAGTGGTGCCAGCGGCGTTCTGGCTTGGAATGGCGAACAGTGCGCCGGAGCGCGCCGGCTGATAGAGGAACTTGGTGTGGTCGTACGAATAGCCAATCGCGAAGGTGTGCTCGCCGAGGAAGTGCGCCGTCTTTTGGGTGTTGAAGATCAGGCTGTAGGTACCTTCGCGGCTGGGAGCGTAGTTGCCGAAGCCGGTGTTGACCGCGCCGCCCGTTTTTGCCACCTGCAGCGACTGGTCGCTGATGGCGTACACGTTCTGGAAAGGCTGCTGGGCGAAGTGATCGTAGTTGTAGGTGTAAGACGCGTCGGCGACCCACGTCGGCGTGATGGTGACGTTGAGGCGGCCCAGCGTGTCGCGTGTGCCCCACTGGTAGCGGCTCAGCGACGAGGGAATATTCGCTGTGGCCAGGGTGTTGGGAACCTGGTTGTGCAAAGAAGGATCGCCGAAGCTGGCGGCTTCAAACTGCCACTTGGGGCTGAGGTTGAAAGTCAGCTTGCCGGCCCAGCTCTTGGTGGTCTGGCTGTATTCGTAAGCGCCATGTTGCACGATCGGCGCATACGTGAAGTTCGGGTTTGCAAAATTGTCGTTCTGATCGAGGCCGGGATTGAATGCGCCGAAGAAGAAGATCTTGTCGCGGAAGCGGGGAACGTAACCGCCCAGCTCAAGCGCCAGATCATAATGCGGATTGTCGTAGGTGCCGCTGGGATAGGTCTGCTGATAGCCGTATTGATAGAACTGCTTACGGCTGGCATACCACGAGCCCGGACCGGCATACGCGCCGACGGCGCCATGGAGGGTGTTGGAGCCGGACTTGGTGACCATCTGTACGATGCCGCCCTGGGCCTTTCCGTACTCTGGCGAGAAGCCGTATTCCTTAACGTCCACTTCCTTGAGGAAGGCCAGGTTGATGCCGGTGCCCAGCGAGCCGTAGTTCACGTTGTAGGTGCCGAGGCTGCCGTAGGCCTGGTCGGTGATGGTAACGCCGTCCACGACGTAGATGTTCTCGAGGCCGGAGGAACCGCCGATGGAGGGGTTCGACTGGCCGGGCCCCGACTGGTTGGCGGCGCCGGCCACCTGGCTGCTGGCCACGCCGGGCGCCGCGTAGAAGATGGCGCTGACCTGGCGCGGCAGGGGAACGTTGTTATAGAAGTTGTCCGACAGGTTGGTGTCGACGGCGGTCGACTGGGTATCGATGCTGACGGCCGATGCTGAAACCTCCACCGTCTCCTGCGTGCTGCCGACGGGAAGGGTGATGTTCAACAGCGACGAGACACCGGTGTCGACTTCGTCGTGGTTCGATTTCACCGTCTTGAAGCCGCTCTTCGACGCCGTAACGTCGTAGTAACCCGGCACCAGTTCGGACACGCTGAAGTGACCGAGGCCGTCGGTGACGACCACGTGCGTTCCCTGCGGGCCGGAAACGGTCACCTTTGCACCCGCCACAACCGCGCCGCTCGAGTCAAGCACGGTTCCATTCAGACCGCCTGTAATGGTCGCGGTTTGCTGAGCGCGCACAGGCAGCCCCAGCAGCATGACCGCAACCAGCACCGAAAACATCGTTAACCAGCGTCTCATTCGAGTCTCCTCCAGAACTTTTTTGGGCCGGAAGCCTGTTCCCATTCGCTTCGCGTCCATTTTGTGTATATCGAGCGGTTCAGTTGCTTTGGCAGCAAACCCATCCGCATGAAGCCGGTATAGAAAGCTAAAACAGAACGAAACGTGCGATGAAAGAACAAACATTGCAACCGGGTCAAAAGTACAAATTGCCCGACGAGATACATCATCCCCTCTGCGGGAAACGAAAGTCGGGAAAAGGTTGATTCGGGGTATGAGTATGCACCTTTCGTGCCAATCGGAAACCCCGCTAGGGTTGCTCGATATATATTGCAGAAAATAAAGTCCTTATGTTGACACGGCGTTAACATTTAGGTGTTACCGGAGGAGGGGCGAAATATTGATTTAAGTAGAAAAATGCGCCCTACTACTGAAAACCATAAAAACCCTTTGGTTTCTGAAATTTCCGCGACGCCGTAGACAGCCGGACACGGCAACGCGCCCGGGCCGTGCCGATGGGGACGGCGGACGGGTTACGGCAAGAGAACCGCGGAATCGGGAAAAGCGGGGATGGAATGGAAAAAGAAAGGGGACCCTGGCGGGTCCCCGAATCCAGTTGCAGATGGTTGTGGTTTAGAAGGTGTAGCGCAGCGCGAAGCGAACCTGACGGCCGAGCTGGTAGAGATACGGCATGCCATAGGTGGAGTTTCCGATCAATCCCTGGCTCGTCGAGAGGCTCTGTACGTTATATGGAGACTCGAATGCCTGGTATGCGGCAGCTCCGCCGTAGATCGATTGACCGCCAGGGAAGATTCCGGTCGAAGAGTTCTGCGAATCGATCATGCCCCAGTAAGAGGTGATGGCGTGCTGGTTGAGTGCGTTGGTGGCGTCGACTTCAAACGCGACGTTCTCGTGGTCGCCCACCTTGAAAGTGTGCGAAGCATTGAGGTCGGTCTGGATGAACCACGGCATCCGGCGAGCGGAGGGAGTGCCATACGTAACTGCCCCGGTTGAGGGATCCTGGGTCAAGTTGGCCCACTGGCCGCGCCCGAACACATAGGTGGCCTCGTAGGGCTCAGCATTGTATGAGCCGGCTCCAACGTCAACATAGGAGCTCGCCGGACTGCCCTCCAGGAACTGCTGGAAGATACCGAAGCTGGTTTCCTGGTGATGCCAGGGCAGGGTGTAGTACATGTCGCCCTTGATCACGTTCGGCCGGTCGGTGGGCAGCGGCCCGTTTGTCGACTTGCCGTTGGCTCCGAAGTAATAGAACGGCTCGTCGAAGGCGCGGGTAGTGTCGGGTGAGTTGCGGCCGGTGATGCCGCCGTCGGTCTGGTCGGTAGTGGTCAAACCGGGGTAGTTGCCCCACAGGCTGCTGTACATGTAGCTGATGTCGCCGGTGAAGTGCGCGGCGTTGACCAGCGAGAGGCGCAGCTCCAGTTCATCGAAGTTGCGGATGGCCTTGGGCATCGCCGGGCAGTTCGGGCAGGTGCCGAAGGCGGTTGCGTCAAACTGCATTCCCGGAAAGCCGAAGGACTGGCCGAGAGATGCCAGATAGTTGGCATATCCGTCGATGGTGGAGTTGACGCCTTCACCAGGATTGACGATCGTATAGATCTCACCCCAATTCACGTCGGAGAGCGACGCATCTTCGATGGCGTGATCGAGCCGGCGCCGGTCGTAACGCGCGTGGAACATCATCCTGGGACTGATCTCGAAATCCCAGCCGACCATGTATTCGTGCTGGCGGTAGGGCTTCACGTTGGGCGCCACCGGCTCCCAGGGACGAAGGTTTACGTTCTCGATGAGCGAAATGCCGGTTCCCGCGTCGGTGAGTGAGGCGGGAGTCTGTCCATTACCAAAGTTGGCGCCCGTCGTCGCCGCCCCGTTGGGGCAAGCGCGGTTATTCTTGAACATCAGGTTGATGTCTGCATTCGAGAAGCCGCCGCTGCTATCGGGCCCCAGCGCGTAGGTGCACAGCTCGTAGGCCTGCGCGCCCCACGAGGTCTGGGCAACCAGCAGCTTCATCACGTCGTTGACGACGCCGTAGAAGCCGTAGATCTTCATCTTGCCCTTGCCGGTCGGATCCCAGGCTGCGCCAAGCCGGGGCTCGATCTTGTCGCTCCAGGGGAAGTTAATGGCGGGAATCTTGACTCCAGCAGGAGCTGGCAGGCTCTCCTTCTCGATGCGCAGGCCCACGTCCAGCGTGAGGCCCCTGCCCATATTCCAGGAGTCCTGGACGTAGAACGCGTGGTTATAGTCGCTGGCCGGGGCAGTGAGGATGGTGGCAAAATCCTGCACGGTCAAGTAGCCGTACTGGCCTTCGCAAGGCTGATGTAGATTGCCTTTTGAATCAGTGTATTGATACTCGGCCCCCAGCTTCGCGCAGTTATTAGCGCCGGTCAAGGTGAGGGGATTGTAGCTTTGGCCATCTCCGAGCACCATGTAGGCATACGGGACGTTACCGTTTTGGGAGATCGAATTGACCAGGTGGTTGAGTTGGTACCCGAACTGGAAGGTATGGCTGCCCCACCAGCCGCCCTTGATGAAGGTGAAGTCCTGGTCGAATTGATAGTGCTTGTCGGCGTTCAAGAGCGTGTAGCTGCCGTTGTACGCCGTTGTGGCAGTACCGTAGGGCTGCTGCAGGCCTGGCGCCACGGTATCATTTGCGTTGTAGTTTGCGCCCTTCGGGTTATTGCAGTTCGTTTGTTGGCCGGAGTTTGGGATACCTTCGCAAGCGCTTGTCCCGCTGGTGGCCCAATTCAGGTCGGGCGTGCTGGTTGGCCAGCCGAAGTCGTGGTAGTTGTCAAAGAAGTATCCGTAGCGGGTGGTCGATACCAGCTTATCGCTCAGGGTCCAGTCCGCGCCCATGTTGTAGGTGACGATCGGAGCCGATGAGCCGATGCCGTGATAATACTGCGCGATGGGGGCGAGAACGGCTGTGTTGATGAAGCCGCTTTCTGGCGTGATCGGGTCTGCCGTTGGCAGATTGCCGCTTAGCCTCGTATATTCCGGTAGCCACTTGAAGTAGACGCGAATCTTCTGCGACAGGGCCGCATCGACGCGGGCCAAGCCAAAGTACTGCTGCCGGTCCTCCGTGAAGTATTGGCTGCCCAGGGTCGGGTCTGAACTATAGGGCACGCCGAAATTCACCGTCCGTGCATGGCTGTTGAACAATGGCTCAAAGCCGGCCGTGAACCAGAGGCGATTTCTCACTATCGGCCCCTGAACGATGACGGCGGGCTGGACGGTGCGGAAGTGTTCCGGTTGGGGCTGGTAGATCTGGGGGGTTGGTTCGATGTTCGTTCCCTGCGGACCGTTCGGGTCGTAACGCAGGAATCCATTTACCTGGTTCGCGTCGGTCGATGAAGACTCGTAATAGGAGAGGATTTCGCCGTGGAAGTCGTTGCCGCCGGTCTTTGTGTCGACCGTGACCACCCCGCCCAGCGCGCCGCCGTACTCGGCCTGGACACCGGAGGTCTTGATGTCTTCCGACGCGATGAAATCCATGGGGACGTTGGCCTTGGAATAGCCGCCGGAGACGTTCTCTGTGTCCTGGCCGTCAACCAGGTAGCTCGACTCGGAGTCGGCCGCGCCGCCGATCATGTAGCCGAAGGCCTGGCCGTTGCCGCTGGAGCCCGGCATGGAGCCGCCGCTGCCGCCGGTGCCATGTCCGTTCATCGACATGCCCGACAGGGGTTCCTCGCGCGCCATCGGAGCAAGCTGGATCATCGACTGGAAGCTGTATCCGCTGGGAAGGTTCTGCAGAGCCTGCTGGTTGAGGTTGGTAAGATTTTGGGTGGTCGTGGTATCGATCACCGGACCCGCGCTGGTCACCTGGACGGTAGTGGCCTCAGAACCTACCTGCAACGAAACATCGATGGAAGGCAGGCGACCCACGTCGACGGAGAGCCCTTCGCGCTTGTAGGTCTTGAAGCCCTGGGCCGAGATCACCAGGGTATAGGCGCCTGGCGGCAGGTTGGTGAAGTGGTAGTAGCCGCTCGAGTCGGTAACCAGCACCTTGCTGCCGATCAAGTTGGTGCCGGTAAGAAGGACCTTAGCCTTTGGCACAACCGCGCCCGAGGGATCCTTCACCGTGCCCTGCAGGCCACCGGTGGTCTCCTGGGAATAGCTGGTCTGGGGCTGCGTCGCGACAAAGAACCCGAACGCTAACGCAACAACCAGGGCAATCGACATGCCTTGCAACCGGAAAAATCGCATGGAATTTCCTCCAGAACAAGGTTGGAACCGGCGGCCCTGCTGCTGAGGCCGCGCGGTCAGGTTGCACATACTTGCGCGAACCGGGGGGACGGTCCGCTCCAACGTTTTCTTAATCAAGGGCCTAAGGGGAAGACCTGCGGGAGGAACGCCTTGCTCCAACTCCCGCCAAGCTGCGCGTGCAGGGACAGCTTGGATCTTGCGTCTGGCATTTTCATGGCTTGCATGATGCGTGCCAACCTCATAAGAGGTCTATAAAAGGAAAATGGAGATTGAAAATAAAAGACTTGGCCGACGCGTGGCGAGAATTGCGATACAACTGTTATGAATTTTTGGAGAAACCTGTATTAACATACGAAAATATGTAGAGATTGCTGCTGATTTTCGTATTGAATGCCTGGATCGGTTACGACTGCTGCCGCTCAATCTTTCAGTTGCGACTGACCGAACTCTTGCCTCTCACCTGCCTGCACAATTGCCGTATTCTCCACTCATGCAGATCACGCTGGGGCACATCGGCGCTGCCGGCGCCAGGGATTCGTTTGAGGCGCTCATGCGGATGTATGTCGAGCGCTGCCAGGCTTATGCGCGATGCCGGGCAGAGGCGTTCCGCAGCGAGCCGGCGTTTCTCGACTGGCTCGACCGCAAGGGCGGGCGGACGCAGCCGGTAGCGGTGCTGCTCGACAGCCGCGGGCGCGGAATGACCTCCGAGGCCTTTGCCACGTGGCTCGGCGCGCGCCGCGACCAGGGCGCGCAGCACCTGGTCTTCGCCATCGGACCGGCGAGCGGCTGGTCCGACGAGGCGCGAGCGCGGGCGCAGCTCCTGCTCTCATTCGGACCCATGACGCTGGCCCACGCGCTGGCGCGCGTGGTGCTGGCAGAGCAAATTTACCGTGCGCTGACGATTCTCGCCGGGCATCCGTACCACTGCGGACACTGAGGTACAGTGGTTAGTGGCTAGTGGTTAGTGGCTAGTGGTTAGTGGCTAGTTGGGGGTCGGAATGGGGAGGCAGTGGAGAACGGCAAATCAGTTGTACGGTCCTTTCGCGACCTCCTCGTGTGGCAGCGGTCGATCCAACTAGCTGCTGCGATTTATCGGCTAACACAAGGTTTTCCAAACCGGGAGTTGTATGGCCTGACCAGCCAGATTCGGCGCTCGGCGGTTTCGGTGCCCAGCAACATCGCCGAGGGGCAGGGAAGGTTAACTACGGGGGAGTTCAGGGAGTTTCTTGGGGTCGCGCGAGGGTCGCTCTTCGAATTGCAGACGCAGCTCGAAATCGCGCGTACTCTCGGGATGGGCGACAATAGCCTGATCGGTAAAGCAGAGGGGTTGTCGTACGAAATAGGAAAGATGATCAACGCGATCCTCCAGAAGACGAAGCAGCGCCAACACTCAACTCTGACCACTGATCACTAACCACTGACCACTGTTATGCCTGACTCCCGACGCGGACTTCTGCTCATCAACACCGGCCCCGGCAAAGGCAAAACGACTGCCGCGCTGGGGACGGCGTTGCGCGCCGTGGGAAATGGGATGAAGGTGCTGATGCTGCAGTTCCTCAAGGGCTCGTGGCACTACGGCGAGCTGGACGCGGCGCAGGCCTTCGGCCGCAACTTTGTGCTAAAGCAGATGGGCCGAGGCTTTGTGAAAGTGGGCGGCGCCGAAACCGACCCCGAGGACATCCGCCTGGTGGAAGCCGCATGGGCTGAGGCGCGCGAGGCCATCTACTCCGGCGAGTGGGACATGGTGATCCTGGACGAGATCAACTACGCCATCGGCTACAAGATGCTGGACCCAGCCGTGGTGGCCGAGGCGCTGCGCAACCGGCCGGAGATGGTGCACGTGATCCTGACCGGCCGCAATGCGCATCCGCTGCTGGTGGAGCTGGCAGACACCGTGACCGAAATGCGCGAAGTGAAGCACGCTTACCAGAAGGGCATCCTGGCGCAGCGCGGCGTGGAGTATTGAGGAGACAGGTTTCAGGGACCAGGGATCGGTCGCCTCCGCTGGCTACTCTTCACAAGCCGCAGTTCCCGACACCTGACACCTGAAACCTGTAACCTGTTTTCATGTCCGCCGCTACGCATCACCGCTGGTCCGAGATTCCGCCCGAGCAGTTGAACCCGCTGGTTACCCGCCAATACGTTGTGGGGACGAGCACCATGCTGGCCCGCATCGGCTTGAAAAAAGGCGCGGTGGTGCCCCGGCACTCGCATTTCCACGAACAGATCAGCCACGTGGTCGAAGGCGCGCTGCTCTTCCGCATGGACGGCGAGGAGAAGACCGTCCGCGCCGGCGAAATCCTGTGTATTCCGCCGCACGTGCCGCACGAGGTGGTGGCGCTCGAAGACTCCGTGGCGCTCGACATCTTCAACCCCCCGCGCCAGGACTGGATCGACGGCGACGACGCATACCTGAGGAAATAGGCTCCAGCTCTCAGGTTTCAACTGGGAGGCCCCAGCCGCAAGCATTGATCTGAGCCTCGGCCCCAGTTCTCTGCTCTCTGCCACCTGAAACCTGACACCTGAACCCCTTCTCCTCTGGCCCCATTTACAATTGCATCGGTATGACCTGGTTCAAGCGCGAGAATGGCGATTTCCCCGCCCCGGGCAACGGCCCGGAAGGGGACAGTAACGGGGACGCGGCCGCGCGCACGGTGCGCACCGAAGGCCTGTGGATCAAGTGCGTGGGCTGCCGGCAGACCATCTGGAAGGCCGACCTGGAAGCCAATCTCAGCGTTTGCCCCAAGTGCGGGCACCACTTCAAGCTGAACGCGCGGCGGCGCATCGAGATGCTGCTGGAGCCCGGCTACGAGCTGGTGGACGCCGGCCTGCGCTCGACCGATCCGCTGAATTTCACCGACATAAAGCCCTACAAACAGCGGCTGCGCAAGGCCCGGGAGGAGACCGGGCTCGATGACGCGATCCTCAACGCCGTGGGCCGCATGGGCCCGCACGAGGTTGTCCTCAGCGCCATGGAGTACAGCTTCATTGGCGGGTCGATGGGGGCGGTGGTGGGCGAAACCGTTGCCCGCGCCGTGGACCGCGCCCGCAGGGAACGCAAGCCGCTGATCGTGGTTGCCGCCAGCGGCGGCGCGCGCATGATGGAGGGCGTGGTGAGCCTGATGCAGATGGCGAAGATTTCGACCACGCTGGCGCAGCTCGACGACGCCAAGGTGCCCTACATCTGCGTGCTCACCGACCCGACGACCGGCGGCGTGACGGCCAGCTTCGCCATGCTGGGCGACCTGAACATCGCCGAGCCGGGCGCACTGATCGGCTTCGCCGGCCCGCGCGTCATCGAGCAGACCATCCGGCAGAAGCTGCCCGAAGGCTTCCAGCGCGCCGAATTCCTGCTCGAGAAAGGGTTTCTCGACGCGGTCGTTCCGCGCAAGGAACTGAAGGCATATCTCGTTCGCGCCCTGGATTTCATGAAGACGCCCATGTAGCCGGCGCCCGCACACAGGCTGCGGAAATGCGCTATGCTGGCGGGTTCCGGGGAATCCAACGGGAGGGGCGATGCCTGTCCAGACGGCGGTTAAAAATCCAGCCATCCTCTCCTACCACGCAATGCGGAGAGTGGTCGGCATTATCGCGCTGGCGCTGCCCTTCGCGCTGGCCGGCGGGGCCATCGTGCTTGCTGTGCTCGGGCCCGGCCATCGGCTGCCCCATCCGCTCGTCGAGCGCTCCATCAGCGACTACTACTACACGCCGATGGGACCCATCTACATCGGCAGCCTGTTTGTTATCGCATCGTTCCTCATGAGCTCGCGCGGATACGAGCGCATCGACAAGATCGCCGGGTACCTGGCCGGCTTCTTCGCACTGGGCGTGGCGCTGTTCCCCTCGGAAAGCCCGTACGTCTCCTGGTACTCGAAGTTCGAAGTCGGCGTCGGCTATGTGCACACCGCGTTTGCTGCGCTGATGTTTCTGGCGATCGCCTTCTTCTGCCTGTTTCTGTTTCCGCGCTCGTCGGAGAAACGGCTGAGCCGGCGCAAGCGGCACCGGAACCTCATCTATAAAATCTGCGGAGTGACGATCGTCGCCTGCATCGGTGCGATGACGAGCCTGAGCCTGCCGGGCGTTTACCCGCGCCTGCGGCCCGGGCATCCGCTGCTGGTAACCGAGTCGCTGGCCATGATTTGCTTCGGCGTGGCGTGGCTGACGAAAGGTGAGGGCATTTTGTGCGACAAGCCGCACAACCATCATGCGCATGTTTCATAACAAGAGCGCAGTGTCGATTTGTCCCAGTGAACCGGTAGCGATCGCAGACTGCGCCGGCCGCGGCTGCATCGCACTCTCCGGCACCGCGCCGAAGCGGCGCTCACGATGGCGGAACTCGTTGAGCGCGGCGTCGAGATCGGCGGCATCGAAGTCCGGCCACATGCAATCGGTGAAGTAGAGCTCGGCATAGGCCGCTTCCCACAACAAAAAGTCGGAGAGCCGTTTCTCGCCGCCGGTGCGGATCAGCAGGTCGACGTCGCCGCCGTGAGCGGAGAGAGCGCGATGAATTTGAGCGACGACGGTTTCGGGCCGCTCACCCGCGGCTATTGCCGCGGCGCGCGCAATCGACTCGCGCGACGAATAGTCAATGGCCACGCGCAGATCGAGCCGGCGGCAGGCAGCCGTGGCGTGCTCGGCGGTTTCAATCGCGCGAAGGGCCGGCTCCGGCAGCCGGTCGCGGCGGCCGATGGCCTTAAGGCGCACGCCCTGGTCGACAAGCCGCGCGGTTTCAAGCCGTAGGAAGGCGCGCAGCAGCCAGAAGATGCGGTCGACCTCGGCCGGCGGCCTTCGCCAGTTGTCCGACGAGAACGCGTAAAGCGTGAGGCGGCGGATGCCCACGTCGGGCGCGTGCTCCACGACGCGGCGCGCCGCGCCCACCCCCGCGCGATGGCCGGCGACGCGCGGCAGCCCGCGCCGCGTGGCCCAGCGGCCGTTGCCGTCCATGACGATGGCGAGGTGGATTCCGGATTGAAAGTCGGTTTGCATTTGTACCTCGGCGGTCTCAGGCTGTTTTTTCCGAAGGCAACGAAGCCGTTTGCGATGGTCCCGGCAGCGAGCTGTACCAGTCAATGGAGCGCGTAAAGTACATCGCTGCGGCGATGACAATGAAACTCGCAATGGCGCCAACGAGCAGCGCATTGTCCTCGAGGCGCAGCAGCATGTAGATGAGCGCGTACAGCGGCGCGAAGATTGCCAGCGCCTTAAAGGCCTGCATGCGGCTCGCGAAGATCCAGCCGGCGTTTGCGGAAAGCAGTGCGACCGTGGCGCCGCCCGCGGCCAGGAACCCCCAGTCGAATCCGATGCGCTCGGCGAGCGAGAGCAGCAGCAGGTAAAAGACGATCTGCGCCACTCCGACAAGCAAATACTGCGCGGGGTGCACGCGACGTCCGGCCGTCACTTCGAAGATGAAGTAGGAAAGGAACACGAGGCCCAGAAACAGCGGCACATATTTGAGCGAGCGGTCGACGGATTGATAGGGATCGGCGACCTCGATGAAGGAGACGCCGAGCGCCGTGGCATCGAGGCCTGCAATCGAGTCGCTCGGACCCTCGGCGCGCACGCCGCGGGCGATGAACGGCACCGACCACTCGGCGCGATAACCGCTCGGCGCGACCGACCGGCTGACGGGCAGAAATCCGCCGTCGAATCCGGGATTGGGCCACTCGCCCTGCGCGGTTACATGAGTTGTTTTGCCGTAGGCGAGCATGGCGATGCGCTGCGCACCAGAGAAGCGCAACGCGGCATTTACGCTGAACTGTGCGTTGGGCTTGGCGACGGCATCGGCCGGCGCGCCGAAGAGCGTGAGATGTAGCTGCTGCCCCGCATTGGCGCCGATGGTCAGGTCCGGCGCGGCTTCGGCTGGCGCCATGGTGATAGTCTTGCCGCCGGCCGTGAGCGTGGCATCGGCCAGCGCGCCGCGCGGATCGGTTACGCCGACGATGAGCTCGGCATGCGACCAGTCGAACGAGGCACCCGCCGGCGCCGCGGCCGGAACGCCGGCCAGATCGAAGGTCGCGCCCATATTCAGGTCCGCCTGAAAGACCGGCACTTTAAACAACGAGCGGCGACGCTCTTCCGTCGCGGTTTTCACCGCCGCCGAGGCCTGCGCCGGAAACACCAGGTACACGCCGTGCTTTGTGGAATCGCCGGCGCTCTGCGGAGGAACCGTGTAGGGAATCGCCAGCGTGGGGCCAAGAAACGTTTGCCGCCCGCCCACTTGCGCGCTGATATCGTCCACGACCTGCGCCGCACGCTGGGAACGATCGTGGAGAACGCCGTACACAAAAGCCGCCGGGATCATCATCAGTAACGCCAGCCCGCAGACCACGATCAGCTTCAACCCGATGGAGCGCGAACCGATGCGCGCCTGCAACCCAGAACCAAGTGCCGAGATTTCGCCCATATTGCTTCCCTTCCTTTACGATGCCAAATACTTTGCAATGCAAAGTTAAACTGCAAAAAAATTCAGCCGCGCGAGGGCGCCAGCCCGCCCAGAATGCCCTGCGCTACCTTCTCATCGCCGCTGCGCGCCGCGTCGCGGACTACCTGTTCCAGCACTGTCAAATACCCGGTATAGCGCTTGCGGCCGAGCGGGGTGATGCGGCAGACGGTCAGCGGCCGGTTTTTTTCCTGGCCTTTTTCGATCTCGACAAGCCGAGCCTGCTCGAGCACGCGCAGATGGCGGCTCAAGTTGCCATCGGTGAGCGAGCAGAGCTGCTTGAGATCGGCGAAGGTCAATCCTTTGGGATTGGTCACCAGCGAGGTGAGCACGCTGAGGCGGGCTCGCTCGTGAATCACGCGGTCGAGCCCCTCGTATGCGAAGCGGCCTTCGTTCGATTCGGCTTTAGCTTTCATCGCTCTCCTCCGGCCGGTTGAAGAAGAGAATTGCGGCGACCAGCATCTGGCCCGCTCCGTACGGGATGCCCATGGCCCATGGCGAGAAGGCGCGGGCGTCGCCCAGCGCGATGCAGCCAAGGCCGGTGAACAGATACCACGCGCCGGCGGCCAGCATAGGCCGCGGCAAAAACCGGCACGACGAAAAAATGCCCAGGCTGAAGATCACCTGCCATAGTCCCGGCAGCAGCCACTCAACCGAGGGAGCAAAGAAAAAAATCGCCAGCGTGACCAGCGTGCCCGCGGCGGCCGAAGGCAGAAACTGCTCGGCGGCCATGTGGATCATCTCGTCGGCCAGGCCGGAGTGCATGCGCCGCGTGAGCGCCCGCATGTGCGTGCCGATAAGCGCGGCCGAGACAACTGCCGTTGAAACCCACGTGGCCAGGTAGGCGGGGACGTGATCAGCGGCGTCGGGCAGCCAGCGCATCTGCGCCGCCGCGGCCACCATGGCAATGACACCGGTGGCGGCGAGCGTTACCGGCCCGTAGCCGCGAAACTGGGTGCTGCGCGCCACCTGGCGACGGATGCTGCTGATGTCGCCGAGCGCCTTGTTCAGATCGTTCAGATCGTCCAGCATGGCCCACTCACTTTACATTGCAAAGTAACCCG
>Ga0187812_1000480_pt1 | contig 14135 bp, 12 predicted proteins | sample NC_S_2_FD_130582 | JGI IMG/M metagenome (GOLD analysis project Ga0187812, IMG submission 130582) | Wetland sediment microbial communities from Neuse River Estuary, North Carolina, USA - ASW-S_2 | ecosystem: Environmental > Aquatic > Freshwater > Wetlands > Sediment | place: USA: North Carolina... | reverse complement strand
CGGTTCCAGCTCTTCCCTTACCACTTGCATTCGAGTTCTGTTCAATCTCGCGGGGGCCGAGGGTATCTTAGTATGCCCGAACCTGTTAGGGACTGTCCAGGACTAGCAGATTGGGTGGCTTTCGCGACATTCTCTGCGCAGAGGCGCCCAGCAGGCGTCGAATCAGCCTTCGATGGTCAGCTGTTCGCCTAGGAAGTCGCCGAGTATCTTCTTCTCAGCCCGTCTCAGTATCTCTGCCAAAGTGCTCGGCTTTATCCCAATCTTGGCGGCAAGCTCGTCCTGGGTTATCCGCCGAGGAAAGTCATACAGGCCCATTTCCATTGCTGACTTTATGATCGAGAGCTGTCTGTCGGTCAGCTTGTAATCTGCGGAAATCGGGGATATCTCCTCCACCTTGTATGCCACCCGTTGCTTTGAGAGCCTGTTGAGGAGCACTGGCACCCCGTCGCTGTTGAGGAAGATCTTGTAGCCCATAGAGCAGTCTGCCTCGGTGGAAGCAGACGAAATGAAGGAAGCGGAAGACGAATTGATCAGCGAATTGCAGACAGCACAATCCTTGGCGATCACAACGCCCATCATGTGTTCTCCAGAGACGTCCGTCAGTTCTGTGCTCACGACCGAACTGGAACCTTCCAGACTCTCTTCAATCGCCCCACGAGCAATGCCGCCTGTGGAGATGTCGACGAAATGCGCGATCTCACCCGGCTTGTCGACTGACTTGATGCCGAGTATCTTTATCTTCGCCGCCAAGTCGCCGCAGAGTCCCTTAACCCAATCGTCAGAACCAGCGAGGATTCGGAGCTGCATCATAGCCTAGAAAAAGGGTTACACGATTGAATTATAAGAAGTCTGCGGGCACAATCACCGAGTGCTGCAGAAAATGAATTAAAGGGCGCTAATCGAGAGGAAAGAAGTTAGTGCCCGGTTTGAGAATAAAGGACGCACTCCCAGAGCTGTTTCAGAGGGCCTATCCCGCCCTTGATCCAAAGATGGAAATGCTGTCTGCACTCTCGCTTCTTCAGTTCCACGGGATCGACGCTCTGCCACTTTCGTTTGACTCCGACAGGAAGAACCGTGCGGTCACGGGCTTCTCCAGCCTCGCAAGAGTCATGCGACTTGACCGGAAGGGATTGCCCACTTTCCTCAGGCAGCCATGCGAGGAGGCATCGGAGCCACTCTCAACGGTTGGAGCTGAGAGGAGTGTCTCAGTCCTTTTGGACAAGTTCCTGCGGACTAGATTCGGGTTCGCCCGAGTTGAGGAAAAGAAGAATGTTGGAGCCCTAGTGAGCCTGTGGGACCTCCTGGGTTTGTACCAGACGAGAGTCTTCAATACCGATCTTACAGTAGAGGATGTCGGTTCCAGCATATTCTCGATGCCCCCACGGACGACGGCCCGGGAGGCACTTAGGGCAATGTTTCGTAGGGGGGTCAGGCGAGTTTTCGTCGATAGCCCTACCAAGTTCGTGTGGGACAGGGGAATGATAGAGCGCCTGTTCAGCCCGTCCGTGCTGGCTTCGGCCGCGGAGAATCCTTCCGGTGACTTGCTTGAAATAACCCTCTCAGAGTTAGAACCCGTGGCTGCGGGGCAGGTAAAACCAGGCACAAAGTTGAGGGAAGCTGCGAGGATGCTAAGGCAGGAGCGACGGCACTGCTTGGTCTTTGACCGGAGGGTTGTCACCCCATGGGACGTGGTCATGAAGCCTTGGAAAGCCAAGGCGCTCAAGATCGGATGACAGAAGAGATTCAACACTTCACCCGGAAAATCAGCGATCCCATTCCCACATTCCTAGGATTCTCCAGGAGACTCTAGGGACGCGGAAAACTGCAGTTGAAGCACCGTTTGAGGGCAAGACAAAATGTGTTCCGTGTCCCGCGCGCGTCTCCGCTGAGAAGATGCGTGCCAATCTGCCTAACACCGCAAAAGGGATTAGGGGAAAGCGTTAAACCGTAATCGTCCCTCATTTCCCTCAGAGGGAAGTTGACCTCGAAGCTTGGAGTTCCTGATAGAGTCGCCATTGCAACCTTAGCTGCGTTTGCAGTGATTCTTGCCATCGGATTCTCCGCGCACGTGGTCGTCGCTCAATCTCAAGCCACGACAACAAGTGGTACCGACAACGGGATCGGCCTCATGGCCGCCGGTTTGGCTATCACCGGTTCGTGTATTGGTGCAGGTTACGCAGTCGCAAAGGCGGCGAGCGCCGCTGCCGCTGCCATAGTCGAGAGGCCTGGGGCATTCGGACCCATGCTCATTCTCGCAGGCCTAGGCGAAGGCATTGCAATCTACGGTCTCCTGGTCGCATTCCAGATTCTCAGCAAGGTCTAGCCCCGAAAAGGTGGTGCGCTCTGAATTGTCAGGAGCAGAGTGCTGCCTGAATCCGAGGCTCCGGTAGGCCGAGCTCCTTACCGGTTACCATTGAAATCAGATTGTTGGTCTCGGCTTCCGCCTCTCGCAGGTAGCACAGAACGTAAGCGAAGGAATCTGCGCTGGTAACGCTCCTGGACCTGGTGCCCCTGTAGATCTCGAGCCTGACGAGGTGGTCTATGCTCTCATCCTTCCCTGCCTCGAGCGCATCCTGTAAGGGCTGAGCAAGGGCAGAGTATCGCGTTTTTGCGACGACCTGTGGGATTGATTCGGGTGTCCCAGCGGAGACCATTGCAAGCTCACCGGACGTGAGGTGCAGAGGAGCATGGGTGAGAGCCCGGACGGCATCAGCGGCCACCCTCCTCGCCCTGAGGTCTGCAATCATCCCGATGTTGACCAGGTCGCTTTCGGTCCCAATCATCTCCTCGATCGTGGCGTGCCCGGGCAGCCCTTTGAGTGTGGGAAGCAACACAGAGTCGTAGTAGGTCTTCTCAAGGCGCGCCTCGATTATGGAGATCAGACGGTACTTCTCGTAGACGGGCATGACGTCAACCACACTTCCGAAACTCGTCCTTGCCAGGAACCCCAATGCGTCCTGAAGCGTGGCTGCGTCAGCCATCGCTTGCAGGTTGACGTGGTCGTATTTCTTGGGGACTGGAATCAGCGACCCCTTGTCCACTACTTTCTCTGCATGCTTCGCTCTCAGAATTCGCTTCATGTCCTCGACGAGGAACCTCTCCAGGTATGCCTCAATGAAGATACCACAGTTTTCGGGCGCAACCCCAACCAGATGATAGCAGCGGGAGACGAGAAGAGAGCGGAAGACATTGGCGAGATGGAGGGCACCTGGGTACGCCGCCGACGCCTTTTCCAGCAGCTGAGCGTAGTCGCCCTTCATCAGGTAGTCGGAGACTGCCTTCGCGTCCTTCATCTTGATCAGAGCCTGGTAGTCGTTTCTTGTAAGCAGGTGCGTGTGAAGGCCGTGGGCCCTCGTCACCAGGTAGTTCAGGTCTGGCGCCGTTCTCTTGCCACCTTCGTAATGTCGCGCATCCGCTTCGTCACGAAGAACTCCTGCAGCGCTTGCTCGGACAGCTTATCCTCGATGTACCTGATCATGGCTTTGTATCGTGGAATGACCACCTTCTCGAGGGCGTTCACCTTCCGGTTTGTGCTCATCAGTTCGAGGGCAAGGCGTTCCACCTTGGCCTCCAGGACGGCGAGCTCGATGGCTTTTTCCACAGCGCCTCCCAGCTTTGCTACCGCCTTCGCCAGGGTGGGCGTCGGAACATGGTCCACCGCCGTCTTCTTTGTCAGCTCGACCTCTGGCATCACTACTCCCATCATGCTCGTCGGAAAAGCCCGAACTTCAATTGTGTCCACGGCGCTCGCGGCCGAACTAAAAGAGTCGTATCCGAGGACGGCGTACGCGTAGCCGACCGCATCGTAGGCTTCCCTGAAAAGCGCCTCGATGTTGGCCCTCTGGCCTAGTTGCCCGAGGAGCTTGTTCAGCTCTCCGGCAAGCTGGTCCCTTTTCATCTTGAGGACGTCTTTTCCCCTATCGATGAATTCGAGCTGCTCCCTCGCCTTCTGCAGAGTCCCCTTCGTCGCTGCGACTCTCTCCATCGACGTCTGCGACTCACCTGCCCTTCGCGACGCGGCGGGGACTGTACTTGTCCATCAGTTCCTCGTGGATCCTCACGAGCTCCGCCTCCGGGACGGACGCCAGAAGCTCCCAGGCCCGGTCGAGGGTTTGTTCGATGGACCTGTTTTCCGTGTCTCCCTGGTTGACGAAGTTCTTCTCGAAGCTGTCTGAGAACTCCAGGTGCCTCTTTTCCCGCTCGTTGAGACCTACCTCGCCGACAATCCTGGCCAGGTCTCTCGCCCTCACTCCCTTCGCGTAGATGTCGTAGAGCTGGTCTGCAACGTCACGGTGGTCGTCCCTCGTCTTGGTCGGCCCGATTCCGCTTCGCATCAGTCTGCTCAGTGATGGTAGGACATTGATCGGAGGGTATACGCCCCTCATGTAGAGGTCTCTGTCGAGGAAAACCTGTCCCTCCGTTATGTAGCCGGTCAGGTCGGGTATGGGGTGCCTGATGTCGCCTCCCGGCATGGTGAGGATAGGCATCTGGGTAAGCGAGCCCTTCCTCCCTGATGCGATGCCCGCCCTTTCATAGATGGTGGCAAGGTCACTATAGAGGTAGCCGGGGTAGCCCGCACGACCTGGCACCTCCTCCTTGGCAGCGCTCATCTCCCTCAGGGCCTCGCAGTAGAGGGTCATGTCGTCGAGAATGACGAGCACGTGCAGTCCGAGGTCGAAGGCAAGGTACTCTGCGACGGTGAGTGCTATCCTCGGCGTGAGCAAGCGCTCGACGGCCGGGTCTTCGGCGAGGTTCAGAATCACAACTGACCTTTCGATCGAGCCTGAGTTCCTGAATTGGTCTACGAAGAATGAGGCGTCGTCCCTCTTCAGGCCCATGGCCGCAAAGACAAGGGCGAACTCTTCCTTCTCTCCCCTCACTGTGGCCTGCCTAGCAATCTGGGCAGCGAGCCTGTTGTGCGGGAGTCCGCTCTCTGAGAATATCGGAAGCTTCTGCCCCCTCACGAGAGAGAGCATGCCGTCTATCGCAGAAACGCCCGTCTGAATGAAGTTGTTCGGCTGGCTTCTTGCCACAGGATTCATCGGCTTGCCGTCTGTCTCCCTGATGTCGCCCGAGGCGATTGGAGGCATCCCGTCAACAGGACGGAAGAGGCCGTCGAACATCCTGCCCAGAACTTGGTCTGAAACTGGTATCTTGAAGGTCGTCCCCGTGAACTTCAGGGCTAGGTCTGTCTGCAGACCGGCGGTCGAGCCGAGAACTTGGACCACTGCGAGCTGCCTGCCGACATCGAGCACTCTGCCGAGCCTCTCCACACCGTCGCTGCCCCTCAGCCTCACGACTTCGTCGTACTTTACGCCGCTGACGTTTTCCACGAAGACGAGCGACCCCTTGACTTCGGAGACGCCCCTGTACAACTTTCCCTGGATGTCTTCCAGACCCAGTTTGCCTGCCAACCTACTGCACCTCCTTCGTCGAGAAGCCGTAGCCACCGGCGATCTTCTCCAGCGCCTGCTGGCTCTCTTCCATCAGGTGGCCGATGTACTCTATCCTTCCCGGGTTCTCCTTGGCTCTCATGATGAGCGCTATCTGCGGCATGTCCCTGATCGTATCGATGGGTACCTTGCGCTTCACGAGCTTCATGGCGGCCTCGTGAAAGTCGAGTATCATCTTGAGAAGTAGAACCTGCCGCTGCGGTTCGCAATAGCCATCCACTTCGCTGAATGCGAACTGCCTGAGAAAGCCTTCCTTCAGCATCTCAGCCGTCAGGAGGATCATCTGCTGGTCGTCGGGGAGCGCGCTTTCGCCGATGACCTTGGCTATCGACTCGATGCTCGCCGCTGTGTTTAGGAGTTCTAAGGCCCTTGACCTGTACTCTGGGTAGGTTGAAGAAAGTTCGTTCCACCATTCGAAGACCTTCGCGTACTCCGTGTAGCTCCCGAAGCTCTCCGTAAAGGTAGAAAGGAGCGGGCCCGAATAGAGGCTGTAGCTCTTCAGCCAGTTGATGGCTGGAAAGTGCCGGCTGAAAGCCAACTCAGGATCAAGCGCCCAGAAGACACCCGCAAGTCTGAGAGTTGCGATCGTGACCGGCTCGTTGAAGTCCCCGCCAGGGGGTGACACCGCCCCTATCATTGTGACCGAACCCTTCCTCTCGGGCTTGCCGAGAACCTGCATCCTGCCGGCCCGTTCGTAGAACTCTGCCACTCTGTCAGGCAGGTAGGCAGGGAATCCCTGCTCGACGGGAAGCTCCTCCAGTCGACCCGAGAGCTCTCTGAGCGCTTCAGCCCAACGGGATGTCGAATCTGCCATCAGGGCTACGTCATATCCCTGGTCCCGGTAGTACTCCGCCATGGTCGCACCCATGTAGATGCTGGCCTCCCTGGCTGCCACAGGCATGTTGCTGGTGTTTGCTATGAGTATCGTCCTCTCCATGAGGGGCTTCCCCTTCCTGGGGTCCATGAGCTTGGGGAACTCCGTAAGGACCTCGGTCATCTCGTTCCCCCTTTCGCCGCATCCCACGTATACAACCACGTCGGCGTCTGCCCACTTGGCGATCTGCTGCAAGGTTATCGTCTTGCCCGTGCCGAACCCGCCGGGGATCGCTGCGGCTCCTCCCTTCGAGATCGGATAGAACGTGTCTATCACGCGCTGCCCAGTGATCAGAGGCGTGTCCAGCGGAAGTCTCGCCCCCTCCGCGATTGGGCGGGGGACTTTCACGGGCCACTCCTGCATCAATGAAGCTCTGTACTCGCGGCCCTCGCCTTCAATCAAGGCGACAGTCTCGTCGACCTTGAAGCTCCCCTGGTCGATCCTCGCGACCTTCCCACTCACGCCTGGCGGCACGAGAACCCGGTGCAGCAGCATGCTGGTCTCTTGCACTGTGCCAAGGAGGTCGCCTTCGGAGACGTCGGACCCCCTGGAGACGGTGTGTCTGAACTCCCTCTTGAGGTCCCTCCGTAGAGTGTTGACCTTTGCCCCGCGCTGAATGAAGGTCCCCTTTTCCTTGAAGAGAACCTCCAGGTCCCGTGCGATTCCGTCGTAGATCCTGTTGAGCATCCCGGGCCCCAGCTCTGCGACAAGTTTCCTCCCCGTCCTGAGCACCTTCTCTCCGGGGCCGATTCCTCCCGTCGACTCGTACACCTGGGCGGTGAAGGCGTCTCCGGTGAGCCTGACAACTTCGCCGAACAGCTCATCCCTTCCGACCAAGACCACCTCACCTATCGTCATGTCGGGAATCCCAGTGCCTACTACTATGGAGCCAGCAACCCTCTGCAATGTTCCAGAGTCGGATGCCAATTCCTCTACTCGCGCCCCAGCAACGTTTCCGTCACCTTCGCCCTGAGTTCTTCTCGCGCCCTGAGAAGCCTGGATTCGAATGTGTTCACGAAGTAGCTCCTCTCGTCTGGGGTTAGTAGCACGATGCCCCCCATCGACTCTAGGGGCTCGCCGGAGATGGAGACCTTTGGCGGGGGGCTGCTTGCCCCAGAGTCCCCCCCCAAGCTGCGTAAGACGGTCTCGACCAGTTTCTTGTCTGGCGCCCTGACGAGGGCGACGAGGGTACTGCTGCCCAATGCCTCCACCGCCTCTGCGATGAACCTGCGGAGCGTGTTCCCGTATCCTGCCTGGTCGCTCGCTGGAATACCTCTCAGCATTGATTCCGCTTCGGCGAAGGCCTGGTCGACGTAGCGCGATTGAAGCACAAGCACTCTCCTGGTGCATTCCATCCTGGCTTTGGCAGCTTCGGACCGTTCGACCTGTTCCAGGCGCCGATGCGCGGCTTCCAGCCTTGTCTCGAGGAGACGTTTAGCCTGGACCTCTGCATCCGCCATTATCTGTTCGGCTTTGGATCTGGCTTCGGTCAGGGTAAGGGCAGCTTTCTCCTCTGCGCCTTTCCGAATCTCCTGTTTCAGCGCCTCACCGCTCATTGTTACCACCCAAGACATCATTCACCACTAGCAGGACGGCCGCCTTCAGGTTCTTCTTGCAACGGGTCTCCGTGTCCGCTGCCCTCGCCTGGCATTCACTCGCTATGCTGGCCTGGAGCGCTGTGATCTTTTCCTTGTTTCGCTGTGTTAGCTCCTTGACTAGCGCGTCGTCGCTCTGTGCCTTTCGAATCAACTCGGCAGCCCTGACCTTGGCATCGCGGAGAGTTGACTCGGCCTGTTGCTCCGCGGTCTTGAGGTTGACCTCGGCATCCTTCTCCTCCTGCAGAAGATCCTTGATGGAAGACATCAATCCTCACCAAGCTTCAGCTTTGCACCCACGGCCTGGCTGACCAACTGGTAGAGCCTGCGAGTCCGGCCCTCGGCTTCCACCCCCATTCCGGGAACGACTGCGAAGACGGGATAGTACTCTCCCCGCCTGGCTAACTCATCCCTCTTTCGCTCGAGCTTCACGGCAAGGCCCTCTGACACAAACACAACCTTGCACTTGCCTTCATTGGCAAGAACCTCCACTGCATCTTCGGCCTCTTTGACGGTCTGGACGACCCTACCCTCGACGCCCGCGGCCCTGAGTGAGGTGACGAAATATGGTTCGCCGAGAGCTACGACGCTCATTTACATCCACCTTGACGAGCCTCTGGCGACATATGCGCTTTATCCCTAATTCCTTTGCGGCAATCCCTTTATGACAAGACAACGCCCACACGACTGGGTGAACAGCCGCGCTCAGCTCTGTCAGGTTCAAGAGATTCTACCTCCTCGTGCCGAAACGCCACGAGACGAGAGTTCTCGAGGAGATAGCGTCACTGAATGCAGCCCAGCTGATAGATGCGAGGGAGATAGTGTCAGGCCAGGCAGAGAGCCCGGACGTCTATGACAGGTTCCTCAGGATGGTGCAGCGATGTTCCGCTCTGATTGGCACAATGTCAGCGCTCCGAAACAGGTTCGTCGACCTTGTCCCTTTGAAAGACTACGAGGGTGTGGAAGCTGCGAAGCCCCGCGCCCCTGCAAGAGTCAGGTTTGACGAGGTCAAGGAGTCCCTCGACGGGTACGAAACCACTCTGAACGGTCTCAACGGGGAAGTCGACAGACTCCTGGGAGCAGTCGAAACCCTCAACGCAATCAGGAGCAAGCTGACCTTGCTCCAGGTGGTCGATGTGAACGCCGATTCATTCGGGACCCACACCTTTACAGTGGTGAGGGCAGGTCTGGTCCCCGACCAGGCCCTCAAGGGCCTCGAGGAGTCTCTCGTTGGCTTCTCCGCGGTGTATGAGGCGAACAAGGCAACCGTCGACCAGTCCCTCATAGTGATCGTCGTCCCCAAGGTGGGCGCCGAGAAGCTCGAAGAAACTCTGGCAAGGTACGGCTTCCAGGAAATCGACCTACCGCCAGGACTCGACCCTGACCCAAAGATTGCGCTTGCGGAGGTCCAAGACCAGATAAGAAAGAAGCTGAAGGATTCGATAAGCCTCGAAGCGCGTTTGCTCCCGCTTGCCTTGGAGTTGGGCGCAAAGACCGACTACGTCAAGTTCCTGAGGGAGGCAACCACCGTGGTCTCCAGAACCGATGCCCTCAGCGTGAGCCAGGGCTGGATAATCGAGACCGCCGTCGAGGACCTTCGGCAGAAGGTGGCAGCGATAACCTCCGGTTCCTACTACTTGCAGGTTGAGGACCCAAAGAGGGGAGAGCAGATCCCGATACTCCTTCCCAAGAGGGGATGGCTCCTCAAGGGGTTTGAACTGCTCACTTCCGTCAGGGGAATGCCGAGCTACAACGAGCTCGACCCCACCATCATATTCGCGATACTTTTCCCCATAATGTATGGCATGATGTTCGGCGACGTTGGCGACGGGGCAGTCATTCTCGTCCTCGGGCTGGTGTTCACCAGAAGCAAGAGCGCCCACATTGGAATCTCGGCCCGGGCACTGAAGAGCTTGGGGACGATAATGGTGGTCAGCGGAATCTCGGCGATGGCTTTCGGATTCTTCTATGGGAGCATTTTCCTCACGAGGACGCCCTTCGGCCCGCTGCTCTTCGAACCAGTCACTTCGTTCGGGACAATCGTCGAGGTCGCTTTGGCGTTCGGGGTCATCCAGGTCGCCATATCGCTTGTCCTGAACATCCGTAACAACTTGGCAAGGGGAGAATGGAGAGAGGCAGTGATCAGCGGCAAGGGGGTCCTGGGCCTTGTCTACTACCTCGTGGGTATAGTCTTGGCAATCCGCCTGATCGAGGGCGGACTACAGCTCTCGCTCTTCGCCGCCCCAGAGAACTTCCTGCTTACCAACGCTGAGCTAGTCTTCCTGCTGCTCATCTTGCTCTCGCCAATTCTCAGGCACATTGGGACGGAGGAGCTCTCTGTGGGCTCAGACATAATCGAGGGTTTCAGCGAGCTCCTTGAAGTGTTCATCTCGTTTCTCACGAACTCGCTTTCCTACCTGAGGCTCGCGGCGTTCGCCCTTGCCCACGGCATCTTTGCAGGCTTCGCTGCTGACTTTGGTACCAGCATCGGCATGGTCGAAAGCCTGGTATTCACGAACACCCTCATCATACTGGTCGATGGATTCGCGGCCGGCATCCAGTCGGTGAGGCTTCTCTACTATGAGTTTTCAACGAGGTTCTTCGCTGCGACGGGACAGAGGTTCAAGCCACTGAGCCTCAAGCTGACCGAGAGCGCCTGAAGTTGCTTCCGTGAGCGTTGTGCGCCGTTTCTGAGCGGTCGAGGATTAGGAGATTAATCTAAAAGCAGGACGGGGAGAGGCACGAAGTTGCATCTTGGGTCTACGGGATGTTTTTCATACTGACCTAACAATTCTACACGCGCCCCAGGTCTTCGATTTCCGGAAGGAACTGATCCTGGCAGGGCCCGTAGCAGATGCAGTGCCCTCCACCGACCAGTTTGAGATGTACCCAGCCGGCATAACGAGCATAGCGTCCTACCTGGCCAAGAACAGCTACAACGTGAGGATCATCAATCTCGCCTACAGGATGCTCAGGAACCCCACTTACAACGCTGTGGGCAGGCTTAAGCAGTTGAACTCCACGGTCTTCGGGGTTGACCTCCACTGGCTGCCCCACGCCCAGGGTTCTCTCGCCATGGCCGAACTCACGAAGCGGCTGCATCCCGAGAGCTACACGCTTCTTGGAGGGTTGTCGTCCTCGTACTATCATGACGAGCTGATCAGGTACCCGTTCGTCGACTTCGTCCTCCGCGGCGATTCTACCGAAGAGCCGTGCCGCCAGCTCCTACATGCGCTGCGTACGAAGGGAAGCCTCGAAAGCGTGGAGAACCTGACATGGAAGCGGCCCAGCGGAGAGGTGGTGGTCAACCCGCTAACCTTCATCCCGCCGAACCTGGACTACATCGACATACCCGACTACACGTACGCAATCAAGGCGGTCTTCAAGTACATGAGCATAGAGGACATGATTCCCTTCCTCGACTGGTTCGAGCACCCGACCACCATGCTCCTCAATTCGAGGGGGTGCACCCTCAACTGTTCCACATGCGGTGGGGCACTTTCGGCATACAAGCTGATCACCGAACGGCCCTGGCCCGCCTTCAGGTCTCCTGAGAAGCTTGTGGACGACATCCGCTCCATCCGGAAGTTCTCGCGAGGGCCGATCTTCCTGATTCACGACCCGCGAATGGGGGGCCTTGAGCGCGCCCAGAGGTTCTTCTCCTTGCTCCAGAAGGAGGACATACCCAACGAGTTTGTGGTTGAGTTGTTCTTCCCGGCAGGGGACGAGTTCTTCGGCATGATCGAAAGAAGCGTCAGGAAGTGGCGCGTCCAAGTAACCATTGAGACAGCCGACGAAAGGCTCAGGAAACTGGACAACCTGAAGTTCCCCGTCCCCAACGACAAGATACTGGGGACGATAGAAAGCGCCCTGGCCCACGGCTGCCGGAGGCTCGACCTGTTCTTCATGGTCGGGATTCCGCACCAGACCTACGATGACGTGATGGCGACTGTGCCCTACTGCGAGAGTCTGATTGAGCGGTTCGGTCCCGACGGCCGTATCGGTTTCTTCGTTTCACCCATGGGGCCGTTCCTCGACCCTGGCAGCGCTGCCTTCGAAGACCCGAAGTTCGGCTACAGGCACTTCTATCGGACCTTGGAGGAGCACAGGCAGGCGCTCCTGAAGCACACTTGGAAGTCGATTCTGTCCTATGAGACCGATGCGATGAGCAGGGAGCAGATACTCGCTGCGAGCTACGACGTCGCAGCAGCGCTGAACGATCTCAAGCTCCGATACGGCCTCATAGACCAGGCGACCTTCGACCAGGTGAAGTCTCACCAGGAAGTCGCGAGGAAGACCATGGTCCTCATAGACCAGGCGATGCGACTTCCTGAGAACGAACAGAAGGGCGCAATCGAGAGGCTCAGGATGGACATCAACAAGGCCAACGCCGACTCTATGTTCAGCAAGGACGAACTCAACTGGAAGGGCGACGCGAGCCTCAAGCTAACACCCGGCTTCCTGAAGATTCTACCGGAGGGACTGATGGAGGAGGTCGTTCACGGCATCCACAGGCTGATCGGGGCGTACGACACGTCGGTCTACGCGGGCCTGCGAGTCGCAGCCGCAGACCTGGCGAACAACCCCATTCCTCGTTGAAGACTGGGCGGCCTATTGTTCGAATGAGGAAGCCGCCAGTCGCGCTCCCCCGCTCGAAGCGTTGCTTCTAGCCGACTCTGATGTACCTGTCGTTGCCCTGCGCGTCCACGGCATGCACTGTACAGGCCAGGCAAAGGTCGAACGACCTCACTACATAGGCCACGGGCCTCAGGTCCGCCACCGTGCCGCTTTGACCGACCGGGGTGCCGACCAGAGCTCCTTCCAAGGGACCGTTGGGCGTGACGTTCCAGGTCGTCGGAGCGATTACCTGGTAGTCGTTGGTCGTCCCGGACTTTATCCGAATCCAATGGAAGAGCGACCCCCGGGGAGCCTCCCACAGGCCGATTCCCTCCGCGTCTGTGGCCCCTGTGTATGGCGTGTATGATGGCGCTCCGACGTCCATCGCGTCTAGCCAGGTTTCCATCAAGCCATTGGTGGGCAGGCCGAGCGCGGTCAGCACATCGACCAGCGAGACGTTGAGTGGTTGACCGAGCACTTGGAGGTTCTTCGTGGTGTTGTTCGAGCCTATCAGTGCGACCAGCTCAAGAGCCCTCGCCACCATCCTGTCAAAAACCGAGCCCTTCGGATTGAGAGGCAGTCCTGGGACTGCCGGCAGTATGCTGTGGATTACCTGCCCGAGCTTCGGGTATATCCCCGCTACGTACACTCGAGAGAGAGGCCCTACCTCTGCGGCGACTCCGTTGTATCTCGGGGACTTGCCCCAGCTGTATGCGCCCGCCTTCGTCATGTCGGGGACCGGAGTCTGTTCGCCGATGACTGGCACCGAGTTCGGTTGGTTGTACCAGGAGTAGGTTGTGTCCTCTGTTATCATGGTCGGGTCGAACGGGTCTGGCGTCGTCTTTGGAGAGAGAATGACACCCCTTGGCTCGACCGAGGGCATGCTGTCGGTCCCTGTGGAAGTCGTGGGGTCCTGGAAGGCTCCCATGCTAACGAAGCTTCCAGTGCCCGTGCCAAGTCCAGCCAGAGAGGCAGCGTTTGCAGTCAGGTAGTTCCAGATGATCGGGGCGGCAACGTCGAGTATCTTCCTGAAATCGCTCAGCTTCGCCTTGGTCTGAGTTATGACGTCTGCGGTGGGCCTGACCGGGTTGCCACCGGGGATAGCGCCTCGCTGGTGGGGCGCCTTGCCTCCCCAGAGGGTTATGACTTGGTGCATCCATCCCTGGGCGGGTATTATCACCCACTTCAGAAGGTCAGCGTAGTTGTTCACAACGACAGACTGCTTGAGGGCGTCGAGCAGCCCGTAGAGATTGTAATCAGGACCCGCAAGAGCGAGAAGATGGGCAGCGTGGGAGTACGACCAATCGGCGCCCAGCACGATATTCCTTGATAGGACGGCGTTCTTGGGAATTGATGTCTTCTCGTTGGCGTAGTTGTTGAGGTACTGGGTCATGCCCGCTGCATTCTCAACAGCTCTCACAGAGTTGATGTGGTGGTCACTATGGCACACGCCGCAGATTGCCGAAAGGATTGGTGCGCAATCCCTCGGGTCCCTGTTGAGGACGATTGTCTCGAATCCTCTGAACATGGTCGCCGTGCACTTGCCTGACGTCACCTTGTGAGTGGTGTCGTCGACGTCCAGCTCCACCTTCATGT
>Ga0187812_1000479_pt1 | contig 14137 bp, 9 predicted proteins | sample NC_S_2_FD_130582 | JGI IMG/M metagenome (GOLD analysis project Ga0187812, IMG submission 130582) | Wetland sediment microbial communities from Neuse River Estuary, North Carolina, USA - ASW-S_2 | ecosystem: Environmental > Aquatic > Freshwater > Wetlands > Sediment | place: USA: North Carolina... | reverse complement strand
CTGAGGTTGGCGGAGGCGGCGTCACTGTCCCCGTACCAACTGGCGGCAATGGCGTGGCTGGATTGGCCGGCGGCAGCGGATTCGCCGGATGCGAAACCGGAGGTGGCGTCTCCATGTTCTGCGTGCCCGAGCCCATCTGGCTGAGCGCCTGCATGGCAGCCGCCGGCGCGCTGCTGCCGGGCAGCACGCCGTAATTGGGCTGCACCAGCGTGGCCGGGCGCGGCGCGGGAGACATACTCTGCGCAACCGGCGCCGAGATATGACGCAGATCGATCGACTGGCCCTCACCTGTGTCAATGGGGCGCAGGTTCTCCTGGTCCAGGTCGGGACCGCGCACCACGTGCGGCACCACCACGAAGACGATCTCGTCGTCGTTGACGGTGTGGTCCTTCGAGCCGAACAGGTACTTGAGGATCGGAATCGAGCTCAAACCCGGAATGCCGGTCCAGCTCATCTGGTTCTGGGTGTTCTGGATGCCGCCCAGAATGCTGGCCTCGCCCTCCTTCAGCCGGATCACCTGGTCGGCGACGCGCTGGCTGAGGATGGGCTCGGTTACCCCTTCGATGGTCACATTCCCGCTCTGCGAGCTGATCTCGATGTGCACCTTGAGGGTTACATCGTTGTCGTAATGAATCGTCGGCGTCATCTCGATCTTCACGCCCACGTCGATGTACTGGAACTGCGTCTGCGCGTAGCCGACTGCAGCGGTCGCCGCCAGGCCCGGCGCCGAATACGATCCGGTGGCGATGGGAATCTTGGAGCCGATTGTCAGCGTGGCTTTCTGGCCGTCGGTGGCGCGGATGCGCGGATCCTGCAGAATCTGCGTCTGGCTGTCGGTCAACAGAAGGTTCAGCGTGGCCGAGCCCACGCTCACTGCAAAGTCGTTCGAGTTGAGGTGGGCCAGGTTGGAAAGCGTCAGGTTACTGGTATTGCTGGAACTGGAAGAACTGCTTGAGCTCGAACTGCTGCTCGCTGTCGGGTTCTGCAACTGCACGCCGATGTTGCTAGGCCAGGCGATGCCCAGAGTCCGCTCCCAGTTCTTGCTCACTTCCAGCACGCCGAAGTCGACCACCACCTCGGAGCGCGGCTTGTCGAGGTCGTTGATGAGCTTTTCCGCCAGCAGCAGTTCGTCGGGCGTTGCGCGCATCACGATGGCGTTCTGGCTGGCAACGGCGTAGACCTTGGCCTCAGGCAGCACGTTGCGCAGAGCCGTCTGCACGTCGTTAAGGTCGTTCTGTTGCCAGGCGTTGGTCAAGTAGAAGGTCTGCACCGCCTGCTCTTCGAGCTCGGTGCGCTTGATGCGCGTGTTTTGCGCCACGAAAATTGTGTTCGAGGTGATCAGCCGCCAGAAGGTGTTGGACATGGCGCCCACGATGCGCAGCGCGTCCATCAGCGTCACGTTGCTCAGGTCCACCTGGATGCGCTTGGAGGTGTAGTCGGGATCGAAGAGCATGTTGATGCCGGCTGCCTTGCCGATGGCCTGGTAGATCACCTTGGCGTCTTCGTTCATGTGCAGCGTGAGCGGTTCGTTCGACACGGGCCGGAGCTCGACGGGCGAGCCCATCTCCGCAAGCTGCTGCTGCTCACCGGCCGGCTCGGGCGTGGCAATTTCGCTCGGCGGCGGCTGCTCGATGCCCTGCGCGCGGCGCACTTTGGCGATTTCCTGCTGCGCGGCCTCGTTGCCGGGGTCAACCTCCGCGGCATGCAGAAACTCAGTCAGCGCGGCCTCCAGGTTGCCCTGGAGAAAGAGCGTGCGGCCGCGGGTCAGGTGCATGTCGGAGTCGGAGCCGCGAATGCGGTCGAAGGCCGCGCGGAAGCGCAGATCCTGGGGGCTTCGCTGCAGCGCCTTCTGATACAGGGTATAGGCAGTGTCGTAGTCCTGGCGCGCCTCGGCCTCCTGCCCGTGCTTGTAATCGCTGTTGGCCGACTCGGCATGAAGCAGCGGCGCCGGCAGGATTGTCCCCGCCAGCAGCGCGATTGCGAAAATAGCCTGGTGATGCCGCCATCCGGTCGCGGCGGCTGCGCTGGCATTGGGGTTCATCCTGCTCCCGGTCTGGTTCTTAAACTTCGGCAAACAAAGCCTCATTTTAACAAAGCTCCACAGGAAAGGCCCCAAACCTGAATTGCTCGCGGGTTGGCCGCCAGGCCCTTCCCGTCCGGCGCGAAATCGCATGGATGCTACGATGAAGAATCGAGGAGGTACATTGGCGCGCCAAACCAGTCACGTCGTTGTTCCGCGCGGCGCCGCGTCGGCGCAGAAACCCGCGCGACCCCGCGACCCCGTGGCCAGCGGCGAGCGCGATGCCGCCCACAACCGCTCCGCCGGGCACAACTACTTCCTCCTCGAGAAATACGAAGCGGGCGTGGCCCTGCGCGGCACCGAGGTCAAGTCGATCCGCGAGGGCAAGGCCAACCTCCGCGATTCCTACGCCCTCATCAAGGACGACGAAGCCTTTCTCCTCAATATGCATATCGGCCCCTATTCGCACGGCAACATCGCCAATCACGACGAGACCCGTACCCGCAAGCTGCTGCTGCACAAAGACGAAGTGCGCAAACTACTCTCGAAGACGCAGATCAAGGGCCATACGCTCATCCCCACCCGGCTTTACTTCCGCAAGGGGCGTGTGAAGTGCGAACTGGCCTTGGCCAAGGGAAAGCAGGACTGGGATAAGCGAGAGACGGAGCGCCGCCGCGAGGCCGACCGCGAGGCCCGGGCGGCCATCAACGCCAATAAACACCGGATGGGGCGGTAGCCGAGCTGGCCGCCTGCCCCAATCAACACTACCGTGGCTTTTGCGTCTAAGAGACTGGTAATTGCTAAAGCAAGAGGAGCTTATGCGCATTCTGCTTCCATCCTGCCTGGTATCCCTGGCGCTGGCGCTTCCGGGCCTGCCCGCCGCGGCTCAGCAATCGGCCCCAAGCAGCCGGCCAGCCTTCAAAAAGCCCCCGCGTGAGGTGATTCTGCCGGTCACGGTGCGCGATAAGCACGGCAATCTCGTCACCGGCCTTGCGGCTGCTGACTTCACCCTCACCGAGGATGGCCGCCCGCAGACCATCAAGAGCTTTACCGCGCAAAGCGACATCCCCCTCGAAATCGGCATGCTGGTCGATACCAGCCGCGCGGTCGAGCCGGGCATGGCAGCGGAGCGTTCGGCCGCCGAAAAGTTCGTGGCCCAGATGCTGCCGGCCGATCCCAAAACCGCCAAACGCAAGGACCAGATGTTCCTCCTCCACTTCGACAACGAGGTGGAGTTGCTCCAGGACTTCACCAACTCGCGCGAGAAGCTGGATCAGGAGCTGGAGCAGATGGGCCCGACCGAGGTGGAGCATAACAACCCGCAGGGGCCGGAGACCACCGACGACAGCGGCAATTGGGGTGGCGGCGACCGCTCCAGCCATGGCGGCACGCAAATCTACGACGCCGTCTACCTTGCCTCGGACGAGCTGATGAAGCCCAAGCCCGGCCGCAAGGCGCTGGTGGTCTTCTCCGACGGCGTGGACCGTAGCAGCAAGGAGACGCAGAGCGACGCCATCGATGCGGCTGAGCACGCCAATACCATCGTGTACACCGTCTATTTCCGCGGCGGCGAGGAGAAGCAGAGCGGATTTGGGGGCCAGCACCGGCACGGCGGCATGGGTGGCCAGTACCCGGGCAGCGGCGGCGGCTGGCCCGGCGGAGGGGGCGGCTACCCGGGCGATGGCGGCGGCAAACCTCAGCGCGCGCCCATCGACGGCAAAAAAGTGATGCAGGACATTGCGACGCGCACCGGCGGCCAGTTCTTCGAGGCCAAGCACACATCGAATTTCGAGGAAATCTACAACGAGATCGCCAAGGAACTGCAGGGGCAATACGTCCTGACCTATGTTTCTGACCAGCAGGACGACGACGGCACGTACCACAAGATCGTGCTCAAGCCGAAGAAGGACGACCTGACAGTGATTACGCGAGAGGGCTATTACGCGCCGGGCGGGGATTCAAAGTAAGCAGCATCGATTGCGGGCGTCCCACATTCGGCGCGTCTTTGTTTTTGCGACTAAGGTGGGATATCGATAGCCCTTTATTCACCCCTCAATTCGTCCCCACAGCTCCCTAAGCCCCGCTCCCGTCTTCGCCGATACTGCCAGAATCTCTTCCACGCCCAGCCCTTTGCGCAATGCCGCCAGGTTGCGGGTGCGCTCGTTGCCGCTCAGCCGATCCACCTTGGTGGCGACCACGACGAAATCGCGGTCGACGGACCGCAGCCAGTCGAGGAGCTGCTTGTCGGCCGGCCGCGGCGGGATGTTCGAGTCCACCAGGCACACGCACAGCGCCAGCGTCTCCCGCTCGGCGAGATACGGCTCGATGAACTTCGGCCACTCCGCCGATATGGACTTCGAAATCTTTGCGTAGCCGTAGCCGGGCAGGTCGGCAAACACGCGCCGCGGCCTGTTGCTCTCGTCCGAGACCAGGAAAAAATTGATGGCCCGCGTGCGGCCGGGTGTGGAGGAGACGCGCGCCGCCTTCTCGCCAACCAGCGCGTTCAGCAGGCTTGATTTGCCCACGTTGGAGCGGCCGAGGAAGGCGATCTCCGGCACAGTTGGAGCAGGGAATTGCGCCGCGTCAAATGCGGAGAGGAGAAACTGGGTCTGGTAGCGCATCCACTCCAGAATAGCGGGCGGCGCAGGGTTTAGCCGATCGGCGGAAACGCCATTTCCTCCGCCGAGCCCTCTTCAAGCACCCGCAGCCAAGCGCGCACGCTCTGGCGGACCAGTTCGACGGCCACGCCGCCGAACGGATCCGGATACGGCTCGAGTTTGCGCAGCGCGCGTTGCAGCTGCCGCTCTGCGCCGATAGCATTTTTCCGCCCCAGGTGATGAAAGGCCGCTGCGATGTGGATGAGCGCCTGCAGGAAGGTCTTTTCCGGTTCGGCCGCGCGCAGCCACACATCTTCCCAATGCTCGTGAGCCAGGAAGAACTCGCGGCTGCGATAACACGCCAGCCCCTCGGCCAGCGCGCCTTGCTTCCAATCCAATTGCGTCGTGTTCTTCACTCCGGACCAAGACCAAGAAAAAGGCTATCCATGCATTTGCATGGATAGCCGCTCACGTAAGCTTTGCGATCACTGCCGCGCTGGAACGTTCGAGCCCAGATCGGCGGGCGGCACCGCGGCGAGCACTTCGGCCTCGGCAGGAACCTCGACCGTGGGCAGCGGCCCTTCAAGCGCCAGCGCCAGAACTTCGTCCATCTGATCTACAAAATGGAGCTTCATCGAGTTCTTGATGTTGTCGGGCAGCTCGGCTACGTCCTTCTCGTTGGCGCGTGGCAGGATGGCTTCGAAGATGCCGGCGCGCAGAGCGGCGAGCAGCTTCTCCTTGAGCCCGCCGATGGCCAGCACTTTGCCGCGCAGCGTGATCTCGCCGGTCATGGCGATGTCGCGGCGCACCGGAATTTTGGCCAGTGCGCTGGCGAGAGCGGTAGCCATCGTGATGCCGGCCGAGGGGCCGTCCTTGGGGATGGCGCCCTCGGGCACGTGCAGATGCAGGTCGACGTTACGGTAGAACTCGCGCGTGAGGCCCAGCATTTGCGCCTTGCCGCGAATGTAGCTGAGCGCGGCCTGCGCCGACTCCTGCATCACGTCGCCGAGCTGGCCGGTAATGGTCAGCTTGCCCTTTCCGTCGAGCACCTGTACTTCCGTGGTGAGAATGCTGCCGCCGACTTCGGTCCAGGCCAGCCCCGTGACCAGGCCGACCTCGCTCTTTTCGTGAGCCTCGGAGTCACGGAACTTGGCCACGCCGAGAAATTCGCTCACATTCTGCGCGGATATCTCTTCCTTGTGCCTGGCGCCCTGTTTGATCACCTTGCGAGCTACCTTGCGGCAAACGTTGCCGATTTCGCGCTCCAGGTTGCGCACGCCGGCTTCGCGCGTGTAGTAGCGGACGATTTCGAGGATGGCGTCGTCTCTAAAGACAATGTTCTTCTCGCTCAGTCCAGTCTGTTCGCGCTGCTTTTTGACGAGATACTGCCGCGCGATCTCCAGCTTCTCCTGCTCGGTGTAGCCCTGCAGCCGGAGAACCTCCATGCGGTCCTGCAGCGCCGCCGGAATCGTGTGCAGCACGTTCGCCGTCGCCACAAATAGAACCTGCGACAGGTCGTAGTCGACGTCGAGATAGTGATCCTGGAAGGTAGTGTTTTGCTCGGGGTCGAGAACTTCGAGCAGGGCGCTGGCGGGATCACCGCGGAAGTCGGACGAAATCTTGTCGACTTCATCGAGCAGGAAGACGGGGTTCTTGGTGCCTGCGCGCTTCATGTGCTGGATGATCTGGCCGGGCATGGCCCCGATGTAGGTGCGGCGATGGCCGCGAATCTCGGCTTCGTCGCGCACGCCGCCCAGCGAGAGGCGCACGAACTTGCGGCCGGTGGCCTTGGCGATCGACATGCCCAGCGAGGTTTTGCCTACGCCCGGAGGCCCGACGAAGCAGAGGATGGAGCCTTTCGGGTTCTTCACCAACTGCCGCACGGCCAGGAACTCGAGAATGCGCTCCTTGATCTTTTCGAGACCGTAGTGGTCGGTGTTGAGCACCTTCTCGGCGTAGTCGATGGAGCGGGTCTCCTTGGATCGCTTCTTCCACGGCACGGCCAGCAGCCAGTCGATGTAGTTGCGGCTGACGGTGGACTCGGCCGACATGGGCGGCATGGCCTCGAGCTTTTTCAGCTCCTGGACGGCCTTGTCGAGCACGTCCTTGGGCATGCCGGCGGCTTCGATTTTTTTGCGCAGATCGTCGAATTCGCTCTTCTCGCCGCGGCCCAGCTCCTTCTGGATGGCCTTGATCTTCTCGTTGAGGTAGTACTCTTTTTGCGCGCGCTCCATCTGCCGCTTCACGCGGCTCTGGATGTTGCGGTCGAGGTCGAGCTTTTCGATTTCGATGTCGAGTACGTCGGCGATGCGGGCCAGTCGCGCCGCGGGGTCGAAGATGGCCAGCAGCTCCTGCTTTTCCTCGATGCCCAGCTGCAGGTTGGCCGCGATCGTGTCGGAAAGCTTGGCGGGCTCGTCCATGCGCACGGTGGCGATGATGGTTTCGTAGTTGAGCGACTGCTGGAGTTTGACATAGCTCTCAAAAAGCGTGGTCACGCGCTGCATCAGCTGCTCGACGGCAGGCGTCATCTCGAACTCGCGCTTGCCGGTGCGCACGGTAGCCACGAAGAAACCGTCGCGGTCGGTGACGTCGACAGATTTGGCTCGCTCGACGCCCTCCACCAGCACCTTGATGTTGCCGTCGGGCATTTTCACGCTCTGCACGATATTGCAGATAGACCCGACCTGGTAGATGTCCTTGGCCTTGGGCTCGTCGATGGAGGCGTCGTGCTGGGTGGCGAGAAAGATCTTGCGGTCGCCGTTGAGCGCCTCTTCAAGCGCGCGCACGCTGGATTCGCGGCCCACGACGAACGGGGTCATCATGTAGGGAAAGATGACCATATCGCGGATGGGCATCATGGGCAGCTTGCGCGGCTCGGATTTATCGCGGGGAACAGTCATTGCAACACCTGATAAGAATTCAACGTGCCGAAGGACCTTCCGGCGGGTAGGTCGGTTTGGGGCCTTTTCGTGATTGTACAGCGGATTGGGTTCACAGCGCAGTCGAGGTGCGGAGAAGGGAGGCTTGGCGGATAGGCTCTGAAAACGCGAATCGTTTCGCACGCATCCGCGCAGCTCCGGTGCACGGATGCACCTTATTCCCTCGTTTTCTTATTCCTGTTCTAGAACGTAAATGCCAGCCCGGCCCGCAGGCTGCGGGCATCCGGAGCGAAGATGAGGATCGAGCCGTCGCGCAGCAGGTAAGGGTGGTAGCCCTGCGCCAGCAGGTTGCGCACCTCTACCAGCGCCTCTACGCCGGTCGATCCGTCGCGGGACCGATGGACTTTCTGGCAGATGTGCAGATTGAGAAAGGGCGCGAGCGCCTCGGCCGCGAAGGGCGTAATCTCCGTAACGGCGTCATCGGGCTGCCAGCGATAGCTCGCCTGCCAGCGGGTCCCGGTGCCATCCAGCGTGCCGGAGAGCGAGAGCGCATAGGCCTGCCCGTGGCGGGTGTGGGCGGCGGCGATCAACTGGCTGAAATCCTCTTGCGGCAACGCCGGCATCACCACGGCGTTTCCGGTGGCATAGGTTGCGCGAAGCAGGTTTCCACCCGGCAGCGTGTGTTGGAAGCTGGCCTGCACGCCGGCGGAAGTGTAGCCAGGGCCGGCGGTGTGCATCAGACCGCTGACCGGATCGTAAAGCATGGCGCCCGAGGCAGAAGCGTCGCCGGGAGCAAAGTGCGCGCTGGCCTCCAGCACTGGGTTCTCGACGTCGTCGGCGTAGACCAGGAAAGCCATTTCGGAAGATCGGGTATGGCGTTCCCAGCCGATCTCCTGATGCATGCCGCGCTCGAACACCAGGTTTCCATCGCGCAGCGAGTAGCGGGGCATGGCGGCATCGGAACTGCCGGTCGCCGGATCCTGGAGCATCGTCGCCAGGCGATAACGGACTGTGGAGTCGCCGCCGTGCCATGCCACCGTGGCAAAGGGCAGCGCCTGGGTAATGGCGCCATTGGAGGTGCGGCCAATGGCTTCGGTGGATCCCACCTCGGCATCGGCCAGGTCGCCGAATTGCATGGTCTCCTGGCTGGTGAAGGAGAGCTCATCGACGCCCTGGTTGCCGTCGCCTTCTATCTCCGGATGGATGGAAATGGCGGCGACCGACTGTACCGAGCCGGCGTAGCCCAGATCCTGGCGGAAGCCGAGCATCGATTCCATGCCCGCGTTCGTATGGGGATCGAAGTCCACGCGGGCCAGCAGTTCGCGGCTGTTCTGGGGCGTATCTTCAACAGTGGCGAAGAAGCGCTCGCCGCTCTCGCCGAAGGTGCCGGCCTGCCCGGTGGCCATGATGCGCGCCTTGAGCCGCGGCGCAGCGCGGGTGCCGTCGGAGACGACCACCAGCGGGCCGTTTTCAAGCCAGCGCAGCAGCGGGCGGTCGGCGGCCGAGCGTAGCGTCCAGTCCCAGTCGTCGCTGCGGGCGTTCGCTGCGCGCGGCTGGGCGGGCAGCCATTGCATCACTTCGTAGAGCGTGTTGAGGGTCAGGTTGACGATCGTGCTGCCGCGGCGAAGGCGAAGATTCTCGCGCATCGAGGGCAGAAACGAGGCATTCATCGCCTTGAGCGCGTAATGGCCGGGAAAGATGGAGGAAATGAGGAAGCGGCCCTTGCTGTCGGTGTAGGTGCTGGCGACGACGGAGTAGTCGGAGCGGAGCAACTGGACTTCCGCGCCAATCTGCGGCACGCCCGCCGAATCGCGCACCGTCCCGGAGACGGAGACAGGCACCGCCCACACCGGGAGCGATCCCAGCGCGAGCAGCATGACCATACCGGCGAGTTGACCTTTCAACTTCATCTACACTCGTGACCCGCCGCGTCCTCTGGCTGTTTCCCCGAAATCGATCTCCTGCACGGCGGCCAAATCTAACCTGCGTTTCTGGGCCTGGCTCGCCTCTCTTGCGCGGGATGCCTACTATTCCACGACAAAAGGTGCCGATTGCGCAATCTCTTGTTTTGTAATAGCGTCGTTCACCTTGACCGTGACCTTGTACTTCCCGGGTTCGAGGCCGGCGATCGGCAGAGTCTTTTCCACGGTGAGCTGGTCGCTATGGGCTCCCAACTCCTTTGAATCCATGGTTTTCGTCAAAAGGACGGCTCCGGTCGAGTCGGTAATCTCGTAGGTGACAGTAGCCGAATTGCTCTTGGTGGCGTCGTCGATGCCCAGGTTATAAACCTGCATCCAGAAGTTCAGGTCCGTGTTCCGGGGGTAGACGACCGGTTTGCCGGGAGTGTCGGAAACCCGCGGTCGGACGTAGGTGTTGCCGATCACAAAATTGCCATCCCCGATTTCGTGCGAAGAGACCTGGTTCATTTGGTCGGCTAGGATCAGCGACGACGTGCCCAACCTTTCATCTTCGTACACCGGTACATTGATGCCGCGGGCATAGACGCCGATGTGGTCAGGATTGTTGACGTCCTTGATGGCGATGTCCAGGCGGTAGAGGCCGGGCATCAGCGGCAAGGCCTTCCAGTAAACCTTCTTGTAGTCGAGCTCTTTCTGCAGCAGCTCGGCCGGTTCGTCGACCTCGACCGTGTCCTCGAAGGTCTGCACCGTCTTGTCGGTGATGGTGGTGACTTTGCCCAGAATATTGACCTCGCCTTTGGAGACGCCGTCCTTGGTCACGAAGGTGATGTCGCGATTGCGAATCTGGATGGTGATCGGCACCAGGTCGGTGTTATCAGTCACCTTTACAAAGTCGGTGCGCACGTCGAACGGGAACACCGGGCCGGAAAGGATCTTGTGCTCGGAGACAAATGCGTCGAGATCCTTGAACTTGATCTCCGGCGGCGCAAACAGCTTGGCCGCCAGCTCGATCCGGTCGAACTCCTTGCCCTGCTCCATGGAGCCCATCGGGCCGTTGCCCAACTGCTCGATGCCGCCGCCCTTGAAGCGGTCCTCCTTGCCCTTTCCTTCCATCTCTTCGTACTGCGTGAGGCCGGCGCCGGGAACATATTTGAGCGCGTCCTTTTCGCTGCGGTCGATGGTGAAGTGGTAATCGCCGCACTGGCAGGTGTCGACAAACTCGATATCGATGTTTTCGCCGATGCCCGGAATATAGCGGTAGTGCCAGACCTCAAACGGGTAGGTCGCGGTTTCTCCGCCACCTTCTTCGGGAGTGCGCTCGTACATGCCGCCCGAGGGATGGGAGTCGATGCTGTCGGCAGGGCCGAAGGCAATATAGATGTGGCCCCGGTCCGTCTTCCAACCTGGCTTGCCGGCCGCAAAGTGCTCATTGGCATAGGCGATGCGGCGGTAGTGCTCTTCGCGGTAGGTGTTTTCCGGCGAATTCGGATCGGGATTGCGGCGAGCCCAGAACTGCTCAATAAAGGCGTCCCGTTCCTCGTTGTTGCTCAGGCTGAGGAAAGCCTTCCGTTCCTGGTCGGTAATGATGTACGGAACCTCTTCATTCAGCCAGGTCTTGTAGTACCCCTTCAACTCGTTTCGCAGGGCCTTCTGGGCCTGGTAGCGTTCCTTGTCGGAGCGCTGGCGCTTGAGCGGATCGAAGTTCGGATTCTGGTCCTGATTGTCGGGAGATTGCGCCTGCTGCGAGGAATCGGATGATTGGTGCGCCTTGGCGATGGCTGCAGGCGTCACAAACAGGCTGCACACCAGGATAGGAATAAAAACACGGCTGCGATGCGACATCATTGCCTTGAAAACTCCTGCGAGCCTCTATTCTACGGTCCCCGAAGTTACTGAGCAAGGCTTTCGGGCAGAACCACCCTGTGTTTTTGACGGTCCGGCAGGGTGAAAGTCACCGGCTGGGGGCGTCCGGAATGGGGTAAAATAGCAGCCGGACAAGAGTCAACACCAGATCCGGGCCTGGAGGCACAGCCGGGTTCCGGACAAGCCCAGGCGGACCTGGAGACCGGGGCCTCGAAGCGGGTTTTCTGCGGCAAACCTTACCGGCTTTCCGCCATCCGTGAGGTATGCGCCACTGTTCCCTCGCCTTCTGCGTCCAAACAGCATCGTTTCTTTTCCGGCTCGGGCGGCGAATATGGGCGTTGCCTGGAACCGGATTCATCCGCAATGCGTACACGGTTGCGTACACTGGGGAGATTTGGAGCCAGCCGCACTCATGAAAAAAATCATTCTGATCGGTCTTGCCGTCCTGGCCGCCGCAGTCCTGGTGACCGTCATGGTCGTCAAGCAGCAGTCCGGCTACACGAAGGTCTATACCGCGAAGGTTGTGCGCGAGGACCTGTCCACGGTCGTCAGCGGTACCGGGCAAATCAAGCCGAAGACTTATGTGAATATCGGGGCCACGTCGTTCGGACGGGTCACGCACTTCTACGTGAAGGAAGGCGACCACGTAAAGAAAGGCGAGGTCCTGGCCACCGTCGAGAATGTGCAGCAGCAGTCCTCGGTCAACGGGCAGGAGGCGGCGATTGCCGCGGCCAAGACCGACATCGCTTCCTATATCGCCGCTGAAAAAACAGCGCAGGCCAACGTGGAACACGCGCAGGCCGACCTGGAGCAAAAGAAGCTGGACTGGGCGCGCGCCCAGGCGCTCTACAAAGACGGGATCATGGCCAAACAGGACTACGACGCCAAGAAAGCGGCGTATGACCTGGACGTGGCGTCACTGGCGCAGGCGGTGGCGCAGTCGAACCAGGCCAAGGCCAACACCGATTCGGCGCGCGGGCATCTGCAAACCCAGATCGCCACCCTGCACTCCGATCAGGACCTACTGAACAAAACCATTTCGATTGCGCCCTTCGACGGCATCGTGACCAACGAGCCGGTCCGCGAGGGCGAAACCGTGGTCGAGGGCATCCAGAACGCTGAAGGCTCGACGCTGATGACGCTCGCCGATATGAGCGTGGTCACGGCCGAAGTGAAGGTGGATGAGACCGACATCGTGAATGTCCAGCCTGGCCAGTCCGCCGACGTGACGGTAGATGCGCTGCCCGGCAAGATCTTCAAGGGCACGGTGACGCTGGTCGGCGACCAGGCGTTGCTGCGCTCCACCGGCATCGCGACCTCGCAGTCGACGTCTGGCACGGAAGAAGCCAAGGACTTCAAGGTCGTGGTGACGCTTTCCGATCCGTCAAAGGAATTGCGGCCAGGGCTTTCCTGCACGGCCAAGATCACCACCGCGCACAAGAAGAATGTGATCTCACTGCCGATTCAGGCCCTGACCCTGCACGATCCGGCGCTCGACAAGAAGGGAAACAACGGCGGCGTGCAGGCGGCCACGGTTTCAGACAACGGCGCAAAGCCGAATCCGGTGCAGGGCGTGTTCGTGGTGCAGAAGGATTCGAGCGGACGGCTGCGCGCCAAGTTTGTTCCCGTCAGCACGGGCATTACCGGCGCCACCGACATCGAGTCGCTGGGAGGCCTTTCGCCGGGCGAAGAAATTGTAATCGGCCCGTACAAAACGCTGCGCGACTTGAAGAACGGCGCGCTGCTGAAACGCGACACCACGCAACCAGCGGCGTCCGGTGGCAACGGCTCGTAGTTGCGCGTGAATGCGGCGGCGATCCCCGCCTGCCTTCCTGCCCGACCTACAATGAAAGACAGGACAAGATTCTGATGGCTCTGAACGGCACCGGTACTGAGGAACTTGTGCAACCCGCGACAGGTCCAAACGGCGATATGATCGTTGTCGAAGACCTGTGGCGCACCTACGACATGGGCTCCGAACAGCAGGTGCAGGCATTACGCGGCGTGAACTTGCGTATCCGGCATAACGAGTACGTGGCTATCATGGGGCCGTCGGGCTCGGGCAAGTCGACGCTGATGAACCTGATCGGCTGCCTGGATACTCCGTCGAAGGGCCGCTACTGGCTCAACGGGCAACTGGTAAGCGAGCTGAACGACGACGAGCTGGCCCGCATCCGCAACAAAGAAATCGGCTTCGTCTTCCAGACCTTCAACCTGCTGGCTCGCGCCACCTCGCTGCACAATGTGGAACTGCCGCTGATCTACAATGGCACCCCGGCGGCGGCGCGGATCGAGCGTGCCAGGCAGGCGCTTACCGATGTCGGGCTCGAGTCGCGCATGTACCACAAGCCGAATGAGCTTTCCGGCGGACAGCGGCAGCGCGTCGCCGTGGCGCGCGCATTGGTCAATCATCCTTCAATCATCCTGGCCGACGAGCCGACCGGTAACCTCGATTCGAAAACCGGAATCGAGATCATGAATCTTTTCGATCACCTGCATTCCGAGGGGAACACGATCGTGCTGGTGACGCACGAACTCGATATCGCGGAGTTTGCGCACCGCGTAGTGCATATCCGCGACGGGCAGATCTTCAGCGACGAGCCTTCCAGTCGGCGGCGTTGAACGCCAGCTCATTCGAGGTGAGTTGCGGGTGTTTCGTTGCCGCCGAGCGGAGGATCGAAGTTGATCCGCACTCCCAGATGCCGCGTGGCAACAGCGCGAATGTTTTCGAATTCAACAGCATACTCGCCGTCGGGAAGATCCCAGGGTGCGCCGACGACGGTGCATTCTGAGTAGACGGGAGCGGGAAAAACGCCCAGCCGCCGCGCGAGAACTTCGCAGGGTGTCTCCCGCCCCATT
>Ga0187812_1000478_pt1 | contig 14150 bp, 12 predicted proteins | sample NC_S_2_FD_130582 | JGI IMG/M metagenome (GOLD analysis project Ga0187812, IMG submission 130582) | Wetland sediment microbial communities from Neuse River Estuary, North Carolina, USA - ASW-S_2 | ecosystem: Environmental > Aquatic > Freshwater > Wetlands > Sediment | place: USA: North Carolina... | reverse complement strand
CCTGGTCACCGCGCTCGAGCCGATCATGCGCGCCTGCTCCGGCGTTTGGGTGGCGCACGGCAGCGGTTCCGCCGACCGCGAAACCGTGGACGAAAACGACCACGTCAGCGTTCCACCAGGTGAAGAGTCGTATCGCATCCGCCGCGTGTGGCTCTCCGAAGAAGAACAGCAGGGCTACTACTACGGCTTTTCCAACGAGGGCCTGTGGCCGCTCTGCCACGTGGCCCACGCGCGGCCCGTCTTCCGCATCGAGGACTGGCAGCAGTATCGCAAGGTCAACCAGAAGTTCGCCGACGCCGTCTGCAGCGAGGTCGATTCACACGACCCCATCGTCCTGGTGCAGGACTACCACTTCGCGCTGGCGCCGGCCATGATCCGCAAGCGCCTGCCCTCCGCCTCGGTCATCGGTTTCTGGCACATCCCCTGGCCCAACGCCGAGCGCATGGGCATCTGCCCCTGGCGCAACGAAATCCTTCACGGCATGCTGGGCGCCAGCATTCTCGGCTTTCACACCCAGCTTCACTGCAACAACTTTCTCGATTCCGTCGATCGCTACCTCGAGACCCGCATCGACCGCGAAAACAACGCCGTGGTCATGCGCGGCCACAGCACGCTCATTCGCCCTTATCCCATCTCCATCGACTGGCCCAACCGCTGGGTCGCCAGCGCGCCCAGCCCCGAGGAGTGCCGTGCCCGCATCTGGCGCGACTGGGGCCTCAAGCCGCAGACGCTGCTGGGGGTCGGCGTCGACCGCCTCGATTACACCAAGGGCATCGAGGAGCGCCTGCTCGCCGTCGAGCGCCTGCTCGAGCGCTATCCCGAATTCCGCGGCCGCTTCACCTTCGCGCAGCTCGCTGCCCCCAGCCGCACCAAGATCGACCGCTACCGCGATCTGAACGACCTCATCGAAAGCGAAGCCGCGCGCATCAACCGCCGATTCGGCCGTTCCGATTATCAGCCCATCCTGATGCTCCGCTCGCACCACGAGCCGCCGGAGGTCTTCCGCTTCCTGCGCGCCGCCGACCTCTGTTATGTCAGCAGCCTGCACGACGGCATGAATCTCGTCGCCAAGGAGTTTGTGGCCGCCCGCACCGACTTGCGCGGCGTGCTGGTGCTCAGCGAGTTTACCGGCGCCGCCCGCGAACTGACTGAAGCCCTGATCGTCAACCCCTACGACCTTGAAGCCAGCAGCGAGGCCCTGGCCACCGCGCTCACCATGCCGCTCGACGAACAGCGCGACCGCATGCGGTCCATGCGCGCCATGCTCGCCCAGTTCAATGTCTACCGCTGGGCCGGCAAGATGCTCCTCGACGCCGCGCGGCTGCGCAACCAGGAGCGGGTCGCCATGCGCCTCTCCGAGCGCTCCGTCAACAGCACGCTCAATTAACGCTGCTGTCTACCGTCTGCCTTGAAACAGCGGATTCCCGTTGTTCCATCGCGGCATTCAGGCCTCATTGAGCATTGGGGGCCGTATCGGATATCCCGGCCTTCCCCGCGTGCGGCGTCAGCTTTTTCACGAGGAATTCCTGCGCCAGGTTGCCGAAGACGCTTCCCCCCACGGTGATGGCCACGCCGGTGAACAACTGCCCAGTGCTGTCGCGATCCGCGCTCGGATAGTAGAGATTCGAGATGCCGCCCGCGGCCAGCCCGCCCAGAATTCCTGAGTAGTTCGGCTGCCAGCGTCCGTTATCGCCCTTGCACATCACCGCGTTGAAGGTGGCGTACCAGATGCGCGACTTCACGCTCCCCGTACCTTTGACGAAGTAACGTGGATCCTGCCTGAACAGCGACGGCAGCACGGCGCCGCCCAGTATGGTGCCAAAAACCGTGTCGCCGTATGCCGCGCCATAGCGCTTGCCGAAGCCCGCTGCACCCTGTCCGTAACCGGGAAAGGTGTCGCTCGCCTGCTCGATTCCGGCGAAAAACCCCGTCGTCAAAAACGTCATCGGATCGACGGTCGACTGCAATGCAAGCTGAAACTTCTGGCGCGTGGTCAACGGCACGGCATGGGGATCGTAGGTGACGAAGAAGTTGGGCAATACGCCCAGTACCCGCTGTTTCTCTTCCACGTTAAGCTGCGCTTGCGCGATCTCCTGCTGCGAAGCCGTTACTTCAATACTGCTGCTGGTCGCGGCCATGCCCAGCACGATGGTGTGTGCGTCAAAACTTTCGCCCGCGTGCAGTACCCCGGAAACCGGCTGCGAGATAAAACCGCGCGAGCTCAGCGTGAGGTGAAACGGTCCCGGTGCGATGTCGGTGAAAGTGAACGCGCCGTCGGCGCCGGTTCTTTGTGTCAGCGCCGCAGGCGCTCCCGGCGCGTCTTCCGTCAGCGTGACGCTCACACCTTCGTAAACTTCGCCGTTCGAGCCGCCGGCCACGCCATGAATGCTGCCCCGCGCCTGTGCGGGCAATGGTGCGTTCGGAGTGCGCGCAGCATCGGCGCCCTGCGGCCACGCCCAGGCCGGTCCCGTCAGTACCATCAGCAATGCCAGAACCCGGCCTGCGCCCAACGCCAACTCCATCTCTACTGCACTTCACCTATATAGACGCCAAACGGGGCGAGCTCGATACGGTCCAGCGAAACCGGATCGGCGCCGCCCGGCGATTTAAGCAGCGTGTGCAGACGGGTGGTCTTCATCCCCGCGCCCGACAGATCCACCGTCTGCGGCTCGGCGGTAAAGTTTGCGCTGATGACTACCGCCGGCGCGCCCGGCGCCTCCCGCATCCAGCTCAGCACCTTATCGTTCGCGGTATCGAGCATCACGTTCTCGCCATGTTCCATCGCCACGTTCGTCTTCTTCAGGTGAATCAGCGCCTCATACCACGCCAGCAGCGACTCCGGGTCCTCTTCTTCGTCTTGGACGTTGATCGACTCCGCGTTCGCAGGAACCGGCAGCCACGGCTTGCCGGTAGTAAAGCCCGCGTTGGCCGCCGCGTCCCACTGCATCGGCGTGCGCTCGCCGTCGCGTCCCTTTTCTTTCGGCCAGCCGGTAATGCCGATCGGGTCTTTTACATCTTCCTTGCGCGTGGGCGGCGTGGTCTTCATCCCGATCTCGTCGCCGTAATAAAACAGCGCCGCCCCGCGGCTGGCAAACAGCACGGTCGAAATCACCCGCTGAATGGCCGTGTCGTGCACCCCGTCGCCGTAGCGCATATCCAGCCGGTGATTGTCGTGATTATCGAAAACCAGCAGCGGAATGTTGTCGTCGATTTTGGTCTCCGCGTCCGTCAATTTCGCGCGGAACGCCGCCACGTCCAGCTTGTCGATGAAGCCCACCTGCGTATCCATGGGTAGCTCGAACTCCGGCTTCCCCGGCTCTCCGTACATCTTGCGCAGTTGCCCGATGTTCGCCAGATACGTCTCGCCGATCAGCACCCGCGTCCCCGGAAACGTGTTCGAGTCGAAGGTATCGATGTGCGCCCGCATCTCCTGCATCACCGTGTGCACGCCGGGCAGGTTGTCGGTCTCGGAGTTGTCCAGCACCGGATCGCCATAGGCGTTGATCAGCGGCTTGCCGTCTTTGCCGGCGATCACCTTCTCATTCGTCAGCTTCGGATCCTCAAACAGCGTCGTGATCGCGTCGAACCGAAACCCCGCCACGCCCCGCTCCAGCCAGAAGCTGATGATGTCCTTGAACGCCTGGTGAACCTTCGGGTTGTACCAGTTCAGGTCGGGCTGCTGAATATAGAACTTGTGGTAGTAGTACTGCCGCGTCTTCGCGTCCCACTGCCACGCGGAGTGGCCAAACAGCGATTCCCAGTTGTTCGGCGGCTGGCCCGGGCTGGTCGCTGTTTCACCCTTGCCGTTGCGCCACACGTACCAGTCGCGATAGGGATTGGTCCGCGACGAGCGCGACTCCAGGAACCAGCGGTGCTGGTCGCTGGTGTGGTTCATCACCATGTCCATGATCACGCGAATGTGGCGCTTCTCGGCCTCCGCTACCAGCCGCTTGAAGTCCGCCATCGTGCCGTACTGCGGATCGATGGCGCGGTAATCCGAAATGTCGTAGCCGAAGTCCACCTGCGGCGAGGGATACACCGGCGTCAGCCAGATCGCGTCCACGCCCAGCTTTTCCAGGTAATCGAGATGCTTGGTGATCCCGTTCAGGTCGCCGATTCCGTCGCCATTGGTGTCCTGAAAGCTGCGCGGATAGATCTCGTAGATCACCGCGTTCTTCCACCAATTGCGCTCGGCGTCGGCCGGTTGAGTCTTTTTATTAGCCAGCTTTGCCGCTGCCGGTTGTCCCTGCACGGCCGCGCTCATGGCCAGCGCCAATGCGCACCCAATCAATCCCTTTGCAATAGGTCTCATGCGGGCCATATTCTCCTTGTCGCCGTGGAGCTTCGACCTTCGGTTCAGCTCTCAGGCCAAGCTATCACAGCGGCAGCACAGGACAGCAACGCCGCCGGCTCCCCGATCCGGACCTTGCCTGGCCGGCCGGAAAGGAGGCCGTCACGTCACCGTCCACGCGGGTGCCCCATCCCGGGAACCCTCGGGGTGGCATTTTTGCGGTTAGGGCGGGATCCAGAGGCTCAACCTCGCGTAAGCGCGCGACCTCCCCAGGTCCGTGCTCCGCCGTTGTCCCCACTTGGGCTACTCCTGTAATCTACTGGGTGATGCATCTCCCAGCAAGATTCTCAGCCCTTTTCGCGGCCGCCGCCTTGGCCGTGTGCGCGGCCGCTGCTCCGGCCCAGACCTCGAGCTCGCAGACCCCTGGCCAGACCGTCAACACGCCGCCGGCTCAAACCGGGAACGGCTCTTATATCGCCATCAATCCGCTGGCCGGCGTCCGCTACAACAATAAGTGGGACATCTCCGCCACCATGGCTTATCAGCACATCAAGGCCGGCCCCACGGTATTGCAGGGCGCCAACCTGGGCGGCTTCGACCTCTCCGGCTCCATGTACATGAGCCGGCGTTGGCGGGTGGAAAGCTCGGTACGCGGCTTCTATGGCACCAGCGGCATCGGTAATTTGAACAGCCTGAACCAGAAGGGTCCGTTCATCAGCGAGTATCTGTTCACCGCCGGTCCCGAGTGGCTGGGCCCGCACAACGCCCACGGCGCCATTTATCTGCACGCGCTGGGCGGCGGCGCCTACGGCGACTTCGAAGGCGACCTGCATGGCCAGAATGCCCAGGGCGCAGGCTTTTACAACAACCAGATCGCGCCCGCGGCCATCCTCGGCGGCCATATCGACCTGAACCGCTCCGCGCGCTGGGTCTTCCGCATCACGCCCGACGCCGTCATGACCCACTACAGCATCAACTACCCGCCCAACACCTCGCAGTTCGACGTCAACTTCGCCATCTCCGTCGGCGTGCAGTACAAGTTTTTGTCCCGGCGCAAGTAACCCGCGGCGCTGCTCTCCTGTTCCAGGCCCCGTGCTCTTCGCGGGGCTGTTCTATTTCGGGCCGAAGCAACCCCTCCCCGCGCAACTGCTTTCACTTCCTTGTGGTATCCTCCACCCTTCGGCGGCTTGGGTGACTCCGTGCCGCCCGAAGCGTTATTGTTTTTCCGGGTAGTCTTCTTTTCATTCGCACCACACCAGAGCCATTCAGGGGTCGAGGCGGAATCCTATGGAGATGAAGGACGCGTTGGGAGTGCTGCTTGCCGGAGGCGCCGGCGAACGCCTGTTTCCGCTTACGCGCGATCGCGCCAAGCCGGCCGTGCCTTTCGGCGGACATTACCGCATTATCGACATCACGCTCTCCAACTGCATCAACTCCGGCCTGCGCCGCGTCTATGTCCTCACCCAGTACAAGGCGCTCTCGCTTAACCGCCATATCCGCGAGGGCTGGACCGGCATCGTGGCCCAGGAACTGGGCGAATTCTTCGAGCTCATGCCGCCCATGCAGCGCACCGGCGCCAACTGGTACATGGGCACCGCCGACGCGGTCTACCAGAACATCTACTCCATCGGCAGCGAGCAGCCCGATTACGTCATCATCCTCAGCGGCGACCACATCTACAAGATGGACTACAGTCGCATGCTCGCCTACCACAAGGAAACCCACGCCGACGTCACGCTGGCCACGCTGCCCATCCCGCCCGACGAGGTCTCGCGCTTCGGGGTCGTCGAAGTTGGCCGCACCGGCGAGGTCCTCGGCTTCCAGGAAAAACCCGCCTCTACCACCTTCCGCTCGCCCTTCAACGCCAACGCCGTTGACGCCTCCATGGGCATTTACATCTTCAGCACCGAAACCCTGCTCAAGGCCCTCATCGCCGACGCCGACGACCCCGACTCAAAGCACGACTTCGGCCATAACATCCTGCCCAACCTGCTGGGCAAGAAAAAGATGATGGCCTACAGCTTTGTCGACGAAAACAAGAAGGAGGCTCTCTACTGGCGCGACGTGGGCACGCTCGACGCCTACTACGAGGCCAACATGGACCTCTGCTCGGTCTCGCCCATCTTCAACCTCTACGACAAGAGCTGGCCCATCCGCACCCGCGTGCGCCAGTACCCGCCGGCCAAGTTCGTCTTTGGCGAGCCCGGCCGTTCCGGCATGGCCGTCAACTCCATCATCACCGCCGGCGTCATCATCTCCGGCGGAATGGTCACCAACTCCATTCTTTCGCAGGACGTGCGCGTCAATTCCTACTCCGAGGTCGACTCGAGCATCGTTTTTTCGCACGTCAGCATCGGCCGCCACTGCCGCATCCGCCGCGCCATTATCGACCGCGACGTCCACATCCCCGAAGGGACGATCATCGGCTACGACCCCATCGAGGACAAGCGTCGCTACTTCGTCACGCCCTCTGGCCTCACCATCGTCACCCGCGACGCCTCGCTCTTCGAGAACCCCGTCGACCCCGAGTTCGGCGAACGGTACTAAGGCAGGGACCAAGGGGACGAGTGAACAAGCAAGGTACTGGGTGCCCCATCCTTTCGCGCTTTTTGCGAAACGGTGGGAAGCCACGAACCCTCGCGCTAACTTGCTACCACGCGCGGAGCGCGGCTGACTCGCCGACTTGCTGCTTTTCTCAGTCCGCCGGCGCCGCCGCGGCCTTTTCTTCCTCGTACTCGAATTTACGCAGGTTCCGCAGGCACTCGGTCAGCGCATTCTGCAGCGTCTCGCCCCACCCGCATGGCTGGAAGGGCATGCACTTCTGGTTGAGCTCCAGATCGGCGCAGGCGTAGTACCGCATGTCGGCGGTCTTGGCCGTGGCGAACTCCTTCACGGTAATGCGCGCCTCAACCTCGCCGTCCGCGCACTTCTTCTTGATCGAAAAGAAATGCAGCTTGGCCAGAGCCTCCGCAGGGTTCTCCTGAGAAAACTTCCACTCTTCCACGGGAAACGACCTCCATTTCAGCCCAGTGTACGGCGTCGCGCCGCGAATGTCGCGGGAATTTCTTGACGCTGGCTGAAGATTTGGATCTTGCCCAACCTGCCTAACTGAACACCCAGAACTTCAGGATGAATGGGATATCGAGAACCAACAATCCCCAACAAGAATCATGTATCCAAAGCAACCTGTGCTTTGGATAAAGCCGCTTGAATCTGCTGCGCACGTTGGTTTGCCACCACCAATAGGAAGGGTGCTTGTCTTCTGGTAATCGGTCGTCGATTTTTGCGATCATTACTAGCCTGATAATGTTGACCAAAACGGTGGCCGATACTGCCACACAAATTGCAAGTATTTCAGGCAGCGAGCCTATAACGCTCACTTGGTTTAACATTCACCTCTTCTTCCCAGCCTCGCTCGCCGCGGCACCCATCCTGCTTCACCGCCTGAAAGGCCGTTCCTTTTAGAGAAGTTCTTCCAATTCTTCGACAGTCAATTCTGCGTCACGAAGAATCGCACGCATCAGGCCGGGCCCGATCGTCTCGCCGGAATGCACGGGAACCACGGTGGCTCTGCCATCGGGGTGCTTGAGAAAAACATGGCTCCCGCGACTCCGTTCTATCGAAAAGCCGGCTCTCTCAAGGGCGCGGACAAGCTCTTTCCCTTTGAGGCGCGGAAGGCGAGTCATAGGGAGACTTGCTGGATGCCCACCAGTTCAAGCGCGCCGGGATGGTCCTTCTGCTCTTCGAGGCACAGCGCGATCACTTCGCGCACCCGCTTCATCAGCGTATCGAGGCTCTTTGCCTGGGTGTGGCAACCGCGCAGGCCGGGTACGGTGGCGACAAGATAGCCTTCCTCATCTTGTTCGATCAGGACGGTGAACTTCCTCTTGGCTTTCACGCGCTACCTCCCGGCCCTACTTTACCACGGCAAGAATTGGACCGCCGGTCGCTCGTTGCAAATGCAGCGCCTTACTGCGGTTTCACCGCCTGAAACCCCGCCATAATCTGCGTCATCAGGTCGTTCACCGTCCCCGGCGAGCTGGGCAGCAGGATGGTGCTCGACTTGCCCGTCACGCCCACCTCGCGCATGGTGTCGAAATACTGCGTCATCAGCACCATGGCCATCACGTCCTGCGCGGTTGAGCCTTCGACGGCGCTCTTGAACTCCTCTACCGACGCCTGCAGGCCCTTGATAATCGCCTGCCGCTGGCGGGCCGTGCCGTCTCCCTGCAGCGCCTTGGATTCGGCTTCGGCCTCGGCCTGCTTCACCTTCATGATCTTTTCCGCCTCGCCGCGCGCCTGGGCCGCGATCTGCTCGCGCTGCGCCGCGTTGATGTCGTTCATCGCCGCCTTCACCTTGGCGTCGGGCACGATGTCCGTCACCAGCGCGCGCAGGATGTTGTAGCCGAAGGTGTCCATCACCTCGTCCAGGTCTTTCTTTACCGCGGCCGAAATCTGCTGCTGCTGCTCAAAGGCCTCGTCGAGGGTGAGCGTGGGCACGTGGCCCAGGATGGAGCTGAACACGTAGCTCTCGATCTGCCGCTGCGGGTCGCTCAGCTTGTAATACGCGTCGAATACCTTGGACTCCACCACCTGGTACTGCACCGACACCGGAATGGTGACGAAGACGTTGTCCTTGGTCTTGGTTTCCACGTTGACGATCGCCTGCCGCACCTGCAGATCGACGAAGCGGACGGTCTCGCAGTAGGGCAGCAGGAACTGCAAGCCGGGCCGGGCAATGCGGTTGAACTTGCCGAAGCGTTCCACCACCCCCGCCGAGTAGGTACGGACCGTATACATGGTTTTGAGGATGGTGACGAGGATAAAGATCGCCACTATGGCGGTGACAATCAGGCCGAAGACGAGAAGAGGAGACGTGCTGCTGTCCATAAATGCACCTTTCTGGCTGTGCCTTTCCAATGCGTGCGGAGAGAGTGATCCCTCGCGGACCCGCCGCGGGTGTTTCGCGCTGGTTTGGAGTTCGGGGGAATTGTAGCGCAGCCGGATCGTGGAGAATGTAAATGGCTTCCCGGGCCACGAAGTCGAGAACCCGGGGCTCCTCCGCATCCGGGAACTAATTGCCTAAATCCTGCGTACAGCCCACCATGCAGTGCGTGGGTACATTAAGCTGGACGATGATGGGCCTCGCGGGGCCCAGGGTGGGCCTTGTGGTCCCGGAGAAACCCCCAGCGCGGCAGCCGATCTGGGGCCGGCGCAAGCAGGCGCGGGACGCCGGAGCACAACCGCCGGCGGCGCGCGGCAAGGCTGTTGCGGGGAAGGCCGCCGCTTCGGGAGCTCTTCGTATGCACGCGGAAGCCTCGATGGAAATCGATGGAGCACAGATCGTCCGGCGCTGCATGGACGGCGATTCGAGCGCCTGGGTGGAGATGGTCCGCACCCACCATAAGCGTGTCTACGGCCTCTGCTACCGCTTCACCGGCAACACCGCCGACGCCGAAGACCTTACCCAGGACGTCTTCCTGAAGATTTATTCCAATCTGGCCAGCTTCGATGCCGCGCGGGGCAGCCTGCCCGTCTGGATCACGACCATGACCCGCAACCTGCTGGTGGACAACTTCCGCCGCACCCGCAACCAGCGGGCCACCGGGTCGCTCGACGAGGGCTGGGACGAATCGGGCGAGCTCAAGCCGATCGACCGTTTAATGGCCGGCGGCCCGTCGCCGCACGATTCGGCCGTCCGCAAGGAACTGGAAAAGATGGTGCAGGCGGCGCTGGCGCAGGTTTCAGTGGAACTGCGCGAAGCGGTCATCCTGAGAGATTTACAAGACCTTGATTATAAAGAGATTGCGCAGGTCCTCGACATCCCCGAAGGGACCGTAAAGTCGCGCATCAGCCGGGGCCGCGCGGAACTGGCGCGCATCCTCGAACGTAATCAACGGGAGGTGATGTAGCCATGGCAGAGCGCACACACATTCCGAGCTCCCCTGCCTGCGGGCAGTGGGAAACGCTTTTGGCCGACGCGCTGGACGGACTGCTGGCTGCGGAGGACGAGGCCACGTTCACCAGCCACATGGCCGCGTGCCCGGCGTGCACGGCCTTGTTTGACGAGGCGCGCCGCGGCCGGGAGTGGCTGGAGTTTTTAGCCCCCGAGCCGGAGACGCCGGCGGGGCTGGTGGACCGGATTCTGGCGCACACCGGCCCGGGACATAAATCGGCTCATCCGGTGCTGGCCGGCGCGGGCGCACTCGCATTGCCGGCGGCCATTCCGGCGTGGCAGCGGCCGGGGTTTATGGGCCAGTTCATGAGTCAGGTCCGGCGCTGGGCCGAGCCGCGCCTCATGATGACGGCCGCCATGGCCTTCTTCTCCATCGCACTCACGCTGAGCCTGACTGGCGTGCGGCTCCAGGACGTTCGCCTCTCGAACCTGCGCCCCACGGCGGTGCGCTCGTTCATGGAGCGGCGCCTGACCATGGCCTCGGTGCCCATCGTCCGCTACTACGATCACCTGCGCTTTGTGTACGAGGTGCAGTCGCGCATGCGGCAACTGCGCAATGAGAGCGAAGAGACGCAGCCGCAGAACCAGTCGCAACCCTCCGGCCAGGGTGAGTCGAAACACAAGGACGGCGGCTCGCGCGTCGAGCAGCCGCAGCCATCCGGCGACCCGGCCCAGGCCAACAGCCATTACAACCCCGATTACATAGAGACCTCAATGAACTTGAACTCAATGCACTTAAAGACCATGGATCGAAACCCGAGCATTTCGGCCCGCGCATTCCGGCGGCTCCAGAACCTGAAGGGCAGAAGGGCAAGCGAAAGGAGCAGAGTATGGACTGCGTAAATCATCCCGGCGTGAATGCCACCGCCTATTGCCAGAACTGTGGCAAAGCCATGTGCGCCGCGTGCGTCCGGCAGGAGGCAGGCGGGCAGATTCTGTGCGAGCCGTGCTGGACGGCATGGCAGAGCGTGCGCGCCCCGTTCGTTGCGCCGCCGCCTCCGGGAGTGCCCAACCCCGGCGTCGCCGCGGTGCTGGGGCTCATCCCCGGTGTGGGCGCCATGTACAACGGCCAGTTTTTCAAGGGATTTATCCATGTGATCATCTTCGCCGTGCTGGTGAGCATGGCCGGCCACTTTGGCATATTCGGGCTGTTTATTGCGGCGTGGATCTTCTACCAGTCGTTCGAGGCCTATCACACGGCCCGGGCGCGGCGCGACGGCGAGCCGGTTCCCGATCCGCTGGGACTGAACGAGCTGGCCGCGCATTTCCAGAATGAGTTCCGGCGCGGGCAGGGCGTTCCGCCTCCGCCGGGCGCAGCTCCGGCAGCCCCGGGTGCGACGGGGCAAGCGCAGCAGCCGGGCGCCGCGTATGCGCCACAGTACTCGAATCCGTACCAGAGCGGTTATCGGCCGCCGCCGTTTACCGGCGCGCCTCCGGCCGCGGGATTCACCTCCGGGTATCCGCCTCCGGCCGCGGGGTTCACCTCCGCATATCCGCCACCGCCTCCGGCCGCGGGATACGGCATTCCGCCCGTGCCGCCCGTGCCGCCGGTGCATTGGCGGCGGCGCGAGCCCATCGCCGCCATCGTCCTCATCGGCATGGGCCTGCTCTTCCTGCTCGGCCAGTTCGACTGGTTCAACGGCCGCATGTTTGAGTTCACCTGGCCGGTATTGCTCATCGGTCTGGGCGGCTGGCTGATCGTCCGGCGCATGCACGATGCGCCGCCGCTTCCACCGGGTGCGCCGGCCTCACATGTCGAAACCGAGCAGCAGACCGACAAGAACGAGCGCGGAGGATTGCTATGAACCGCTACATCTTTCTTCACCGCTTAACGGGGCCGGCGATTCTGCTGCTGCTGGGTGTGGTCGCGCTGCTGTCCCAGGCGCATGTCGTGCACTTCGGCATCTTTGTGCCGCTGGTGCTCATTCTCATTGGCGTGTTGAAACTGGCCGAGCGCGCGGTGCTGGCGGGTTGCCAGTATCCGGCGCCGGGAATGGGGCCGGGCATGGGTCAGCAGGGGCCGCCAGCCACCCCCTACGGCGCGACGGGCAGTTCTACGTCCATTGTGCCAACGCACGATTACAGCAACGGCAACGATGCCGAAGGAGGCCAGCGATGAGCAGCGCGCCTCCCAATCCGCCGGGCGGAATGCCGCCCTATCCTCCTCCACCGCCGCCTCCCTACGATCCCAGGATGCAGTGGCGCGTCTACCGCGAGCAGCAGAAGGCCGCGTGGCGGGCACAGCGGGATGCGTGGCGCGCGCAGCACTATGCGTGGAAGGCGCGGTACTGGGGCGGGCCTTGCGCACCTTCGATCGTCGGTCCGCTCATTCTCATCGCCATCGGCGTCATCTGGCTGCTGATGTACACGGGCAGCGTGCCGGCGCATGAGTTCTGGAGCTGGTACGGGCATTGGTGGCCGCTGGTGCTCATCGTCGCCGGCCTGGCCATGCTGGGCGAGTGGATGCTCGACGTTCAGCGGCCTACGCCGGTATATCGGCGCGGCAGCTTTGTGGGTCTGCTCATCCTGGTCGCGTTCCTCGGCCTCTGTGCCGAGGGGATGACGCACTTCGGCGGTCCGTTTCAGAACTGGACCTGGAATGGCGAAGGCGGCGACTTCTGGAACATGTTCGGGCTGCCGGAGCACGACGCCGATCAGGCCGTCATCAACCAGCAGCTCCCCGCCAACGCGGCCATCGAGATCGACAATCCCCGCGGCGACATCAGCGTCACGGTCGGTGACGGCTCGGCGCTCGAAGTACAGGCGCATGAGGTGGCTTTCGCCAACTCCGACGGAGATGCGCAGAAGGTCTTTGACGCCGAAAAGGCCGCCGTCACCGTCAACGGCAGCGCGGCGCTGGTGCGCGCCGGCGGCAGCGACCACGGCCGCGTGAACATGAGCGTCATCGTGCCGGCCACGGCTCATGTCACGGTCAATGCCTCGCATGGCGATGTCACGGCTTCCGGCCTCAACGGCATCAGCATCAGCGCGGCGCACGGCGACACGCACCTGAGCGCGATCAACGGGCCGGTGGTGGCGCATCTCTCCAGCAATCGCGGCGACTTCTCCGCACACCAGGTCACCGGCGACGTGACCACCGACGGCAACTGCGGCGATCTCACGCTCTCCGAGGTCAAGGGGCACGTGACCGTCAGCGGCGATATCTTCGGCGATGCGCACTTCGAGAACGTCTTCGGGCCCATCAAGTTGCACACTTCCGTCACCTCCCTCGACCTTGTCTCGCTGCCCGGCGACCTGACGCTCGACTCCGACGACTTGCGCGTGAACGAAGCCACCGGCACGGTGCACGTGACCACGCACGCCAAGGACGTGGACCTGAACCAGATCTACGGCGACAGCTACGTGGAAGATCGCGATGGCAGCATCAGCATCGAGCCGGCCGGCGCCTACGGCGTGGAGGCGCGCAACGCCAAGGGCGACGTGGAGATCACGCTGCCGCCGAATGCAGCGGGGACCGTCGACGGCCACACGCACAACGGCGATATCGTGACCGACTTTGCCCTCACCATCAGCGGCGACGAGGACAAGACCGTGAGCGGCAAGATCGGCGCGGGCGGCCCGCGCATCTACCTGAGCGCGGACAACGGCGACCTGAACATCAAAAAGGGACAGGCGTTCCCGGCTACTCCGCCGCCGCCCGCCAGCCAGGCCGGAGCCGCTGCGCCAGCGCCGCCGGCCAACGCGCGGCGCCTCAAGTCGTCAAAGACGCTGCCCGCGCAGCCGGTCACGCAATGACAGTTCGTAGTTCATAACTCAAAGCTCGGAGTAGGCGCGGAAGCCCCGCGCCTACTCCACTCTCAGGGCCTGCATCGGGTCCAGGCGCGAAGCCCGCCACGCCGGCGCTGCACAGGCCACGGCCGCCACCGCCAGCAGCGCCAACGT
>Ga0187812_1000476_pt1 | contig 14175 bp, 8 predicted proteins | sample NC_S_2_FD_130582 | JGI IMG/M metagenome (GOLD analysis project Ga0187812, IMG submission 130582) | Wetland sediment microbial communities from Neuse River Estuary, North Carolina, USA - ASW-S_2 | ecosystem: Environmental > Aquatic > Freshwater > Wetlands > Sediment | place: USA: North Carolina... | reverse complement strand
CGCGTGGTCAGCGACGACCCGTTCGAGTACGACGTCCAGCGCCGCGTGCCGTCGACAGAGAAGGCCAAGCGGGTGCTCGGCTTCGAGGCCACGACCACGCTGGACGAGATGCTCGACGAGGTCGTCCCGTGGATCGACCAGGCAGTCAAGAACGGCACGATCTAACCGGGCCGCACTAATTTCGTACTAATTTCCCCGTTTCGGGGCAGTCTCGGCACTATTGTGGGCCGACGGCCCGACGGCGGGTCGCACGGCAAGCCCGGGGGACGGGGAAACGATGATCGTCGGCGGCGCGCGGCGCGCCAGCGACACCGAAAGTCGCGAGGCGGCGGGCAGCGGTGGCGCCCATGCCGCCCGGCGGCCATGGTGGGTCTGGACCGTGCCGTTCGCCGCGGTGCTCGGCGTGCTGCTCGTCCGCAACGCTTTCCTGTTCTCCACCTCGCTGTACGAGGACGCCGACCCGGGGGCCAACTCGATCCTGATCGAGCAGGCCCGCCGGTTCACGCTGCTGGTGGGGCACTACTCCAGGGAGAAGTTCAACCACCCGGGGCCGGCCTTCCTGTACGTGCAGTCCTGGGGCGAGTCCCTGTTCTGGGCCGTGCTGCACGTCGTGCCCACGGCCTGGAACGGCCAGCTGATCGCGTTGTACGCGCTGAACGCGCTGTTCGCCGCGCTGATCGCCGGGACCGGATACGGGCAGGCCAGGTCGGTGCGCACCGCCGCCGCCTGCTGCGCCGCGCTGCTGGCCCTCGCGGCGGTGCGCCCGGAGGTCTTCAGCTCGGACTGGATGCCGTACGTGCTGGTCCCGGCGTACCTCGCCTTCCTGGTCGGGATCGCCTCGGTCGCCGCCGGGCGCCTCCAGGACGCCTGGATCGCCGCGCTGACCGGCTGGTTCCTGATCAACGGGAACGTCGCCTTCCTGTTCTTCGTCCCGCTGGCCGGCTGCGCGTGCGTCGCGGCGCTCGCCTGGCCCCGGCGGCGGTCGCTGCGGGCGGCGGTGCGGTCCCTCGCCGCCCGGCGGCGGATCTGGGTGCCGGTCGCGGTCATCAGCGTGGTGTTCGCGTTTCCCATAGTGCTCAACACCCTGCTGCACTGGCCGGGTGAATTCGGCAAGTACCTGAGCTACTCGGCGGCGACCTCCTCAGCGGCGACGCCGGGCCCGCATGGCCTGAGCCAGGTGGCCGATTACATGCTGTGGTTCTGGTGGCCGGGAGGCGGCGGCGCCGCCCGGTGGCTGGTCCCCGTCGCCGCCTACGTCGTGGCGGGCGCGGCGACGTGGCGGCTGGCGCCCGGCCCGGTGCGCGGGTTCTGCGTCTCGCTGGTCGCCTTCAGCACGCTGACGTCGGCCGCGTTCGTGGTCTACGCCGCGACGGGGATCGACGAACTCGACCCGACCGGTCACTACATCGGCTACTTCTACTGGGCGGCCCCGGCGGTCATGGTGCTCGTCATCCTGGTGGCGGTGACCGAGTGGCTGCGGCCGGTGCCCGGCCTGGCGGTGGCGGCGGCGGTCGCGGTGGCCGCCTGCGCCGCGTTCGCGGTCGCCCCGCAGACCCGGTTCGGCACGACGCACACCGACCCGGGAAACCTGGGCTCGGGCTCGGACGCCGATCCGGGGCTGTCGGCCGCGGTCGCCAGGATGGCGGCGCTTGCCGCCGGGCGGCCGGTCGTGCTGAAGCTCGCGCACGACGCCTGGCCGGACATGACCGGCGTCCTCGTCCAGGCCGAACGCACCGGCGTCACGGCCTGCGTGGCCAGTTCTTACTGGGAGTTCATGGTCTCCAGCCAGTTCATCTGCACGCCTGCCGAACTCGCGCACGGCGCCACGTTCCGGCTTTACGTGCCTGGCCATGTGCCGCACGGGCAGCGGGTGGTGTACCGGCTTCGGCGAGCCATAGTGACCGGGACGCCAAAGGGAACGTAGCCTAGTGACGTGGACCGGCGAATATTCGGGCTTGAGAACGAGTACGGCGTTACGTGCACCTTCCGGGGACAGCGGCGGCTGTCGCCGGACGAGGTAGCCCGCTATCTCTTCCGCCGCGTGGTGTCCTGGGGGCGCAGCAGCAACGTCTTCCTGCGCAACGGGGCACGGCTTTACCTCGACGTGGGCAGCCATCCGGAGTACGCGACACCGGAATGCGACAACGTCGTGGACCTCGTCGCGCACGACAAGGCGGGGGAGCGCATCCTCGAGGGCCTGCTCGTCGACGCGGATCGCCGTCTGCGGGAAGAGGGCATCGCCGGGGACATCTACCTGTTCAAGAACAACACCGACTCGGCCGGCAACTCCTACGGCTGCCACGAGAACTACCTGGTGGGCAGGCACGGGGAGTTCGGGCGGCTGGCGGACATCCTGATCCCGTTCCTGGTCACCAGGCAGATCATCTGCGGCGCCGGCAAGGTGCTGCAGACGCCGCGCGGCGCCGTCTACTGCGTCAGCCAGCGCGCCGAGCACATCTGGGAGGGCGTCTCGTCCGCCACGACCAGGTCCCGGCCGATCATCAACACCCGCGACGAACCGCACGCCGACGCCGAACGCTTCCGCCGTCTGCACGTCATCGTCGGTGACTCCAACATGAGCGAGACCACGATGCTGCTCAAGGTCGGGGCGACCGACCTCGTGCTGCGCATGGTCGAAGCCGGGGTCGTGCTCCGCGACATGACGCTGGACAACCCGATCCGGGCGATCCGCGAGGTCAGCCACGACATGACCGGGCGGTCCCGGGTCCGGCTGGCGAACGGCCGCGAGATGAGCGCGCTGGAGATCCAGTACGAGTACCTGTCCCGGGCCAGGGACTTCACGGACAAGAACGGCCTGGACCCGATCAGCAAGCGCGTCCTCGAGATGTGGGAGCGGGCGCTGTCCTCGATCGAGGAGGGCAACCTGGACAAGATCGCGCGGGAGATCGACTGGGTGACCAAGTACCAGCTGATCGAGCGCTACCGGGCCAAGCACGACCTGCCGCTGTCGGCGCCGCGCGTCGCCCAGCTTGACCTGGCCTACCACGACGTGCACCGCGGCCGCGGCCTGTACTACCTGCTGCAGCGCAACGGCGCGGTGGACCGGGTCACCAGGGACCTGGACATCTTCGAGGCCAAGTCCATCCCGCCGCAGACCACCCGTGCCAAGCTCCGCGGCGAGTTCATCCGCCGCGCCCAGGAGAAGCGCCGCGACTTCACCGTCGACTGGGTGCACCTGAAGCTGAACGACCAGGCCCAGCGCACCGTCCTGTGCAAGGACCCGTTCCGCTCGGTGGACGAGCGCGTGGAGAAACTGATCGCCGGCATGTGATCCCGCTTGCGTTCCGCTCCGGATTATCCCGAACGTACGCGTGGCTCCCGCCGCCCGGCCGCCATGGCTCCCGCGCGGGCTTACTGGAAGAGGATGCGCCGCCGGGCGACCACGATGAAAGCGGCCACGGCCACGGCGGTGAGCCAGCCGAGGCGCCTGTTCGTGATCACCCGGTTCGCGGCGAACACGCGGTGAGTCGTCGCCACCCAGGCCCTGGTCGCGCCGTCAGAGATCGCCGCCGGGGTCGTCCTGGTGGCCGGGGTGGCCAGCAGCATGATCACGGCCAGCAGGAACGCGTCGATGTACGTCCGCCCGTCGCCGAACACGCTGTCCCAGAACTGCCCGGACGCGACCACCATCTCGACGAGGACGAAGCCGGCGAAGGCGACCCGCTCATGCACCGGAGCCGTAGTGGACCGCAGCACGAGCAGGCCGGCCACCACGAAGGTCGCGAGGGCGATGAACTCGATCAGGTTGTAGTCGTACATGCCGAGGTGCGTCCAGCTCATCTGGCGGAAGTCGCTGACGAGGGCCGGGACCATCGCCCTGAACGGCAGCGTGAAGTTCTGCGTCACGTCGGCGACGCTGCCGGTCTTGCCCGTGACCACGACATGCTCGGCGGCCTGCAGCACCAGGTACGCCGCGCCGGGCAGCACCCACACAAGGTCCGGCAGGCCCGGCCGGGCTCGCCGCCGGTACATCGCGTACAGCCGCACGAGCGCGATCGCGATCGCGACGACCAGGATGGGCTCGTTGGTGACCGCGCCGTAGGCGATCAGCGCCGCGGCGAGCACGTATCGCGAGTGCCGGTAGGCGAGCAGGCCGCCGAGCATGCACGCGTCGGCGAGCGGCTCCGCAGTGTCCCGGCCGACGCTGATCACCAGGCCGAAGTACGCGGCGAACAACAGCCCCCACAGCGCGTGCCGGCCCGATTCGCGGGCGAACTTCCCGCCCAGCCAGCCCATGATCGCCACGCAGGCGAGGTTGACCGCGACGAGGACGACCGGCACCGCGCCGTGCTGGCCGAGCGAGACGATCCAGGCGACGAGCGGGTACCCGAGCCGGGTGTACCGGTAGTTGTAGTCGATGGTGATGCCGTAGGCGGTCCGGTTCCAGTTGAACGGGTCCAGCGCGAACCGGTAGTAGAACTGCCCGTCATACCCCTTCGACGGCACGTGCGGCAGGTTCGCGGCTCCCGAATACACGTGCCCGGCCATGACGAACAAGCCGATACGCCCGGCGGCCCAGACCTGCCAGCGGGCCAGCACGAACCCGAGCCAGGCGAGAAAGGCGATCAGCCCGCTTGCTATCGGATTGTCCAGCCGGGACAGGAACGAGCCGCTGCCGGACCGCCGCGACGCTCCCGTGTCCGTCGTCGTTGTGACCTGCACCCTGCTCATCCGTCCTGTGGGGTAATCCGGCCGCCCTGAGGTAGTGGAACGCGGGAAAGACTGCGCGCGAGCCTACCAGAGTGCCGGTTCAGGCTACTCTGTGAACACGTTAGGGCCGGACGGCGACCCCGATTGATGGCTGACGGAGAAGATGCCTAACACAGCACCGCGAGCGGAACGGCTGGCGGGCGGCGTTGAGGACGACGCGGCGGGCGCCGCTCCGGCGCGCCCGGCCGCCCGGGTGTGGCGCTGGGCCGGCGTGGCAGTGTTCCTGCTCGTGGTCGTCGTGCTGTTCGACGCCTACCTGCACCTGTCCAAGACGTATGCGGAGAATTCCGACGAGGCCAACATCTTGCTGATGGCCGACGACATGCTGCACGGCAACTTCGCGCTGGCCGGCTGGAACGTCTCGGACGTGCCGTTCATCACCACCGAGTTGCCGCAGATCGCGGTGCTCGTGGGGCTGTTCGGGCTGAACCTGAACACCGCGCACATCGCGGCGGCGATGACCTACACCCTCGTGGTCGCGATCGGCATGCTGCTGGCCAAGGGCAAGGCGCGCGGCTGGCCGGCCGTCGCCAGGATGGCTCTGGCGCTCGCGATCATGCTCGCGCCGCAGCCGGGCGTCGGCATCTTCGTCGTGATCTTCTCCGTCGGGCACATCGGCACCGCGGTCCCCGTGATGCTGACCTGGCTGGTCATCGACTGGCTGGGGCGCCGCTGGTTCGTGCCGCCGATCGTCGCCCTGCTGCTGGCGTGGGCGCTGATGGCCGACCCGCTCGTCTTGGTGGTGGCGATCTTCCCGATGTTCGCGGTATGCCTCGTCCGGCTGCTCTCCGCCGCGGTCGGGGGCGCGCGCGACGGCGGGCTGCGCGGGATATGGCGGGGCGTCCTCGGCCGCTGGCTCGAGCTGTCGCTCGCGGCCGCCGCCGGGGTCAGCTACCTGCTCGTCCTGCTGGGCAGACAGCTGGTCAGCAACGTCGGCGGCTACCACCAGCAGCCCGTTGGCTACGCCCTCGACGCGACCCGCACGTGGTTCTGGCACGCCCGGGTGGTGGTGCACGGGCTGCTTGAGATGTTCGGCGCCTACTTCGTCCCAGGCCAGGACCCGCAGTACCCGATGACCGGACTCGACCAGGCCATCGCGCTGACCCGGCTGGTCGCCGTGGTGCTCGCCGTGTGGGGCGCGTGCGCGATCGCGCGCCGGATGTTCTTCCGCGACGCCGACTTCATCAGCCAGCTGCTGCTGGCCGGGATCGTCGCGAACCTCGCCGCCTACATCCCGAGCACGCTGGCGGACCACACCGCGCTGAACACCCGCGAGATCGCGCCCGTGCTGCCCTTCGCGGCGGTGCTGGCCGGCCGGATGCTCGGCGACCGCCTAGTCTCCGGTCCGCTCGCCACGGTCCGGCTGCCCCGCTTCGGCCGCGCGCCCCGGCCGGGGACCGCGGAGACCGCGGGCGCCGCCGCCGCGTCGCATGTGCACAGCCTGCGAATCCGGCTGGTCGCCGTGCCGCTGATCGCGCTGTTCGGCTGGTACAGCTTCGGGCTGTTCCGGCAGGCGGACACCCCGGCCGCGCCCGAGCCGCTCGCCTCGCTCGCGGCTTACCTCGAGGCGAATCACCTGCACTACGGTCTGAGCGGTTACTGGCAGGCCAGCCTGCTCACCGTCGAGACGGGCGGCAAGGTCACAGTGCGGGCGGTCACGCCGGCGTGCCTGCAGCCCTACCCGTGGGAGTCGAAGGATGACTGGTACAACGCCAACAACCACTACGCCAGCTTCATCCTGATCAGCAATGTGAAGGGCTACTTCAACCAGTTCTCCCCCTCAGGCGACGCGCTCGCGCTGCTCACGCTCTGGTCGAGGCCGCCGTACGTGTATTCAAGGCCGCCAGCGTTCCTGCACTCGAAGCTGTGGCCTGCGCAGCTGCCCTTCGGCGGCTACTTCTACCAGGAAGCCCCGGTCGTCAAGAACGGCAAGACGGTCATGGAAAGCCTGCCGTTCCCGTGGATCTCCGCGCGCGTATACCCGATAAACCTGCTCAGCTACATGCCGAAGATCGCCGAGGAGCTGAACAACCCGCCGGCCGTCGTATGCGGCTAGCCGGGTAGGCTTTACCGGAACACGACAAGGCCGGAGCCGGGCTTACGGTCGAATCTGAGAGGTCCTGAGGTCCTGATGCGACGCGCAGCCGCGTTTGTAGTGATCCCCTTGCTCGCCGCCGCGGCCGTGGCAGGCTGCGGTTCGTCGTCGTCCTCCTCGTCGTCCGCGTCTCCCGCCGCCACGAACAGCGACGTGACCGCGACCGGGAGCTTCGGCGCCACCCCGAAGGTGACGATCCCGGCGAAGAAGGCCGCCGCGTCGCTGTACACGAAGACGCTCATCCAGGGCACCGGCGCGAAGCTGACCACGGCCGAGACGCTGGAAGGCAACTTCGTCCTCTACGACTGGAGCGGCACGACGCACAAGCTGCTCGGGAGCACCTTCGGCTCGGGCGGCCCGACCCTGTTCGCCGGGCAGATGCTCCCCGGCCTGGAAACGGCCCTCATCGGCCAGAAGCTCGGCAGCCGGGTGCTCGCCGTGATCCCGCCCAAGGACGCCTTCGGCTCGTCGGGAAACTCCCAAATTGGGGTCAATGGCACCGACACGCTGGTCTTCGTCATCGACATGATCAAGTCGTACAACAACACCTCGGGCGTGCCGGGCACGCAGACCTCCGACGGCGGCGGCACCCTGCCCACCGTGACCGCGGCCACGGGCAAGGCGCCGGCGATCTCCATCCCGGACAGCACTCCGCCCAAGAACCTCACGGTCAAGACCCTGATCAACGGCGCGGGCCCGAAGGTCAAGAGCGGCCAGGAAGTGCTCGTGCAGTACACCGGGGTCATCTGGCGGACCAAGAAGGTGTTCGACTCCTCCTGGTCGCGTAGCGAGCCGTACACCACCCCGATCGGTGTCGGCCAGGTCATCAAGGGCTGGGACACCGGGCTGGTCGGCCAGAACGTGGGCAGCCGGGTGCTGCTCGTCATCCCGCCCGCGGACGGCTACGGTTCGGCCGGCCAGTCGACCGCGGGCATCAAGGGCACCGACACCCTGGTCTTCGTCGTCGACATCGTCACGGCCGTCGGCTAGCCCGCCGCCGCCGGCCGGATGCGGCCAGATCCGCTTAGCTGTGTCGTTACGGGTGAATATCCCCCGTAACGACACACTTAACGGACCGGGCAGCGCGCACCCGGGAAGCCGCGGGCCCAGGAATGCGGGAGTCAGCCAGCCAGCAGGCTGGCCGCGTGGCGGCCGGCCGCGGCGGCGGCCAGGAAGTACGCGGGGTCGTCGTCGAGGCCGCGGCCCATCGTCGACAACGGCACCGGGCACGAGCGAAGCGCCGCCTCGAGGCCGGCCACCGGGACCGTGACCAGCCGGTGCCGCGCCGCCAGCGCGGCGGTGTCCGCCGCCACCCGCGACGCGAGCGGCTCAGCCAGTTCGGGCACCACGACGTCGCACGCCGCGAGCGCGACCCGCCCGTAGGCGGTGAGACTGTGGTGCGACACGCCCTGGTGCCGGGACCGGGAGTCGGCGGACGACAGCCGCAGCGACGCGACCGGCCGGCCGCCGAGGACGGCGGCCGCGTTGACCGCCTCGCCGGCGGCCACGCCGGAGAACCCCCACCGCGTGCCGGTGCCGAGGTTGCCCGGCCCCTGAGTGACCACCGCCACGTCGGCCCCGGCCGCGTGCCGCGCCGCGAGCAGGCCGGTATGCACGGTCACCGCCTCCAGATCGCCGCCGAACGACTGCCCCGTCGTCACCGTCGCGGCCAGCCAGCCCGCCGCGCGCAGCCCGGCGACCGTGCGCGAGAACCACGCCGGCAGCGCCCCGCCGTCCTGCATGACGTACACCGCCTGGAGCCCGGGCCGCGCGGCGAAAAGCCCGGCCAGGATCGCGGGCAGCGCCGAATGGAGATCCGCGACGACCACGGGCATCCCGTCGACGGACTCCGCCTCCCGCAGCACCTCGTGGTACGGCGACCCCTGCTCCTCCACGCTCGCCACCATCGCCTGCAAGGGCACATATCGACATTTCATGACATGTCCGGTTTGTGCCAACTGCTGAGCGCCGGCGTGCGGAAGCGCCTCCGCCGGGGGGTCTTCGGGCAGGCGGTCGGGGATGGCGACCACGAACGCGTAGCCGCCGGTGCCGAGGCCGCGCTCGAGGGCGTTCACGTTCAGCAGCACCCAGTCGCCGACCCGCGGCGATCCGACGAGGGCCGGGTACGCGAGCGCGCGAACCTGCGCCCCGTCCACGGTTACCATGATCTCGGCTGCTCCTTGCCATTCGCGCCGAACTGCCGTCACGGTCCCGCTCCGCCATCGGATCACGACGGCAGACTAGCGCGCGGGCCGCCGGCTGCGACGAACACCGGCACACGCGACACCAGGGAGGACGCGATGTCGAAGCGCAGGACCGAGCGCCTGCTGTCCATCGTCGTCCTGCTGCTGTCCTCGCGCCGGTACCTGACCGCGGAGGAGATCCGCGCCGCGGTGCGCGGCTACCCGGAGGAGCACGAGGCGTTCAAGCGCATGTTCGAGCGCGACAAGGAGGAACTGAGGGAGCTGGGCATCCCGCTGGAGACCGGCCTGAACAACGCGCTCGACGAAGAGCCTGGCTATCGCATCAAGAAGCAGGACTACGAACTCCCGGAGATCCGGCTCGAGGCCGACGAGGCGGCGGTGCTCGGCATCGCCTCCCGTGTCTGGCAGAGCGCCGCGCTCGCCGGCGCCGCCGCCGGCGCGCTGCTCAAGCTCAAGGCGGCCGGGGCAGCGGGCACGTCCGATGACGAGGACAACCGGGCCAGCGGTCCGGGCATCGAGCCGCGGCTGACCACGCAGGAGCCGGCGTTCGGCCCGCTGTGGGAGGCGGTGCGCGACCGCCGGCCCGTCACGTTCGCCCATCAGGCGAGCGGCCGCAGCGGCACGACCAAGCGCGAGCTCGAGCCGTGGGGCGTGGTCAACTGGAAAGGCCGCTGGTACGTGGCGGGCCACGACCGCACGCGGAACGCCCCCCGCGTTTTCCGGCTCAGCCGCATCACCGGCCCGGTCAAGATGGCCGGCCCGGTCGGCAGCGTCACCGTCCCGCCCGGCGCCGACGTGCGCGAACTGGTCAAGGACTGGGATTCGCCGGCCCGCGACCACACCGCGGTGCTCGGGGTCCGCGCGGACGCGGGCTTCGGCCTGCGCCGCTGGGCCGCCGAGATAACGTCGGCCGGCGCCGGCTGGGACCGGGTGACGGTGAGCTTCGCGGACGTGCCGTGGTACGCGGACTACCTCGCCTGGTTCGGCCCCGATGTCATGGTGCTCGAGCCGCCGGACCTGCGCGAGGCGGTCATCAGCCGGCTGAAGGGGGTTCTGGCGTTGACCCGGGGGGGTATGGGGGGCGCGCAGCCCCCCACGCCCGGGGGGTCTCCGGGGGGTCGCCCCCCCGGGCAGACACAGCAGCCCCGGATGGTGACCTCCGCCGAGCGGCTGCGCCGGCTGCTCGCGCTGGTCCCCTACGTGGTGAGCAGGAAAGTGGTGGGCCTGTCGGAGGCGGCCGCCGCGTTCGGGATGACCGAGCGCGAGCTGATCGACGACCTGAACCTCGCCTGGTGCGTGGAGCTCAAGGCACCCGAGCCGTACTGCCCGATCGACCTGTCGTACGAGGGCGGCGAGATCACGGTCAGCCAGGCCGAGTCGATCGCGCGCCCGCTGCGGCTGGCCGCCGACGAGGCCAGCGCGCTGCTCGTCGCGCTGCGGATGCTGGCTGAGGTCCCCTCCGGCGATTCCGCGGTCGCCCGGCTGATCGCCAAGATCGAGGCTGCGGCCGGCGCGAGCGCGGCGGCGAGCTCCCAGGTGACGATCCAGATCGACAGTCCGAACGTACGCGACCTGGCTGCGAAGATCACCACTGCTCTCGCCGCGGGCAAGCGCCTGCACCTGCGCTACTACGTGCCGAGCCGCGACGAGGCGACCGAGCGCGACGTGGACCCGATGCGCCTGCTCGTGGTGGAGGGGCGGACCTACCTCGAGGGCTGGTGCCGCCTGGCGGAAGGGGTGCGGCTGTTCCGCCTCGACCGGGTGATCGACCTGGACGTGCTCGACGTGCCGCGGGAGGTGCCCGAGGACGCCGAGGGCAAGGACGTCGACGCGGGGCTATTCCAGGCCTCGGAGTCGGACGAGCGGGTGGAGCTCGAGCTGTCCTCCGTGGCGCGCTGGGTGGCCGAGTACTACCCGTGCGAGTCGGTCACCGAGCTCGGCGAGGGCCGGCTGCGCGTGGTGCTGCGCACCCCGGACACCGGCTGGGTGCGGCGGCTCGCGCTGCGCCTGGGGGAGGACGCCCAGGTGGTAGCGCCCGCGACGCTGGCCGCGGAGGTCCGCGAGTCGGCCGCCGCGGCGCTCGCCCTTTACGACTTACCGTGAAGTCGGGAGCTATGCTCGCCGTGTGGACACGGACGTGCGTGACCGTCCGGCTACGGCGAGTGAACCACGACGGTTCCCGCCTGACATTCACCTGCTTGGCTGGCCGGCCGCCGTGGCGGCCGGCACGGTCGTCTTGTTCTGCTGCGCGCTGCGCGAAGCGGGGGCCATAAGCGTTCAGTCGGACGGCGCGGGACTCATGCTGCAGGCCTGGGCGATGCTGCACGGCAACCTGCTGCTGCACGGGTGGTACGTGTCCGACGTGAGCTTCTACACCACGGAGCTGCCCGAGTACATGCTGGTGGTGGCGGCGGCCGGGATGCGGCCCGAAGTGGTGCACGTGTGCGCCGCGCTCACCTATACGCTGCTCGTGCTCGCCGCCGCCGTCGTGGCGCGCGGCCAGGCGCGCGGCCGCTCCGGGCTGGTGCGGGTCGCGATCACCGTGGCGATCATGATCGGCCCGGCACTGGTCACCGCGTCACCGGTCATCGCGGGGTACGTCTACCTCAGCGACCCCGATCACGCCGGCACCGCGGTGCCGGTGCTCGTGGCGCTGGCGCTGATCGACCGCGGCGGCTCACCCCGCCCCGCTGGCGCCCGCGCCCCGCGGAAGCGGTGGTGGGTTCCGGTCGGGGTGGCCGCGGTGCTTGGCTGGGCGCTGGTGGGCGATCCGCTGGTGCTCCTGATCGGGGTGGTCCCGCTGCTGCTCGTCTGCGGCGTCCGGTCCTTCCGTTTGCTGGCGCAGCGGCGGGTGCCGCTCGAGGCGGCGTGGTATGAGCTGTCGCTGACCGGCGCGGCGCTCGCCGCCGTCGTGGTCGCCTCGGCGATGACGCATCTCATCCGTGCCTGGGGCGGGTTTACCGTGAACGCGGCCCCGGCGCAGTTCCTGCCGTCCAGCGATATGCCGGCGAACATCTGGGGAGCGGTCGAAGCCTTCCTCAGCCTGTTCAGCGCCGACTTCTTCGGTGAGCGGGTCGGTGCCGGGCTGGTGCTCACCGGGATTCACCTGGTCGCGGCGGTCCTGGTCGCGGTGGGGCTGGTGGCCGGGCTGCGCTGGTTCGCCCGCGGCGATGACCTGGTGGCGCCGCTGCTTGCGGTGGCGATCGTGGTCAACATCGCCGCCTACGCGCTGCTCTACCGGGCGTCCGCGGCGAGATACTGGGAGATCGCGCCGGTCTTCGCGCTCGGTGCCGCGCTCGCCGGCCGGCTGCTCGCCGAGCCGCTGCTGCGCCGCCGGCTTGAAGTCGTTCTGGGGGCCGGAGTCGCCGCGGCGTTGTGGGCGGCCGTGCCGCCGGTGCTGTCCGCCAGTCCCGCGCCGCCCGACGGAGCGAGCCTGGCTTCCTGGCTGGAGCACCGGGACCTCCGCCAGGGCATAGCCGGCTACTGGCAGGCGAACAGCGTGACCGTGGTGAGCGGCGGCCAGGTGACGATGCGCGCCGTCAAGGAGTACGCGGGGGCGGGCCTGCAGCCGTACGCGTGGGAAAGCGACATGGCGACGCTGAACCCGCGGACCAACAGCGCCAACTTCCTCATCGCCAGCGCGCCGGGCATCTACGGGGGAGCGACGGTCACCGAGCAGGAAGCCATCGCCAGGTTCGGCCCGCCCTTCCGGACCTACCGTTTCGAGCAGTACACGATCCTGGTGTGGCGGAAGAACCTCCTGGCCGAACTGGCACACGGGTAGCGCACTACCCTTTTATGCGTGCTGAACCGAGAGCGGGGAAAGGTCGCCGCTCCCGCGTCCGTGGCGGCTGAGACGCCCGCCGGCGCGGTCGGCGAGCCGCCCCGGCGACTCGGGCCGCGGCTGGCGCGGGCGGCCGCGCCGGCCGTCGCGGCGCTCGTGCTGTTCTGGTGCTACCTGCGGGAATCGCAGTCGCAGCCGGTGAACGCGGACGGCGCGGGCATGGTGCTGCAGGGCTGGGAGATGGTGCACGGCAACGTGCTGCTGTCCGGCTGGCAGCTGGCGGACGTGACCTTCTCCACGTTCGAGGTGCCGATCGACGGCCTGGTGGCGCTGGCGGCTGGGCTGAACTCCGACGACGTCCACATCACCGCCGCGATCGTCTACGCGCTGCTCGTGCTCACGGCGGGGCTGGTCGGCAGGGGAGCCGCCCGCGGCCGCGAGGGCGTGGTCCGCGCGGCGCTCGCCGCCGGCATCGTGGTGGCGCCGGGCATCGTCGACGGGGCCCACGTCCTGATCCTGTCGCCTGACCACACCGGCATCGCGGTGCCGATCCTGCTGACGCTCCTGCTCCTGGACAGGCTGTCGCCCCCCGGGGGGACTGGCTTGCCGCATGGGGGGCTCCCGCCCCCCATCCTCCCTGGCCCCCGTACCCCCCGGCTGCACGCCCGATCTTCGATCGTATCGGGCATGCGACGATGGTGGGTGCCTGTCGCCATGGGCGCGCTGCTCGTCTGGGCGCAGGTCGACGACCCGCTGGCGGCTTACGCCGGCGCTGTGCCGATCGCGCTCGTCTGCCTGGTGCGGGCCGCCCTGCCGCTGCTGGCCGGCCGGCGCCCCGGCTGGTATGACGCCGCGCTGGCGGCCGCCGCGGCGGCGTCGGTGGAGCTGGCCCGGCTGGCGATCGCGGCCATCAGGGCGGCGGGCGGCTACCAGATGCAGGCGCTCAAGGGCGGCATCGGCACGCTCTTCCCGTTCACCAGCTGGGGGGCGCAGCTGTCCGCGACCGGGCAGAACCTGCTGATCCTGTTCGGCGCGAACGTCTCCGGCCAGCACGGGATCCAGCTGGCCATCGCCTACCTGCACTTCGCGGGGGTCGCGCTCGCGATCGCCGGGCTGGCGGCCGGCCTCGCCTGCCTGGCCCGCCGCGCCGACCGGGTCACCCAGATCCTGGCGGTCGCCACCGTGGCCGCGCTCGCGTCCGGCACGCTCGCGATCGTCATGCTGCCTGTGTCCGGCGCGCACGAGATCGCGGTCGTGCTGCCGCTCAGCGCGGCCCTCGCGGGCCGCACGGTCGGGCCGTGGCTGGTCAGCCGCCGGCTGCCGCGGATCGCGCTGGGTCCGCTGCTCGCGGCCGCCCTCGG
>Ga0187812_1000475_pt1 | contig 14175 bp, 11 predicted proteins | sample NC_S_2_FD_130582 | JGI IMG/M metagenome (GOLD analysis project Ga0187812, IMG submission 130582) | Wetland sediment microbial communities from Neuse River Estuary, North Carolina, USA - ASW-S_2 | ecosystem: Environmental > Aquatic > Freshwater > Wetlands > Sediment | place: USA: North Carolina... | reverse complement strand
GGCGTGAACGCGGGGTCGCTCGAGAAGGACCTCATCGAGAAGTACGGCCACCCGACGCCGGAGGCCATGGTGGAGTCCGGCCTGCGCCACCTCGCCATCCTGGACGACCTCAACTTCGACCAGGTCGTCGTCTCGCTCAAGGCGCCGGAAGTGGGGCTGACGGTGGAGGCGTACCGCCAGTTCGCCCGCGTCAGCGACGTGCCCCTGCACCTCGGCGTCACGGAGGCCGGCACCGTCTGGTCCGGGTCCATCCGCTCCGCCGTCGGGCTCGGCATCCTGCTCGCCGAGGGCATCGGGGACACGGTGCGGGTCTCGCTCTCGGGTCCCGCCGAGGAAGAGGTCAAGGTCGGGCGGGAGATCCTGCGCGCCGCGGGGCGCCGCGTCTTCGGCCCGACGGTCTACGCGTGCCCGACCTGCGGGCGCTGCGAGATCGACCTGCAGAAGGTGGCGGCCGAGGTGGAGCGCCGCGTGCAGGGCTTCACCGTGCCGCTGAGGATCTCCGTCATGGGCTGCGCCGTGAACGGCCCTGGCGAAGCCAGGGAGTCGGACGTCGGCCTGGCGGGCGGGCGCGGTTTCGGCTTCCTCTACAAGGATGGCAAGATCGCCGGCAAGGTCAGCCAGGAAGAGATGGTCGACAAGCTGGTCGAGGAAGTCCGCAAGTTGGACGAGGAGGCCAAGACTGGTGCCGAAAGGCGGTAAGGACAAGGAGTTCGTGCGCGAGATCGCCGATCCCGCGCAGGACTTCTCGCAGTGGTACGTCGACGTGGTGCAGAAGGCGGAACTGGTCGACTATGCGCCGGTGCGGGGCTGCATCGTGTTCCGGCCCTACGGCTACAACCTCTGGGAGCGCACCCAGGAGGCCCTGGACCGGCGCTTCAAGGCGACAGGGCACCAGAACGCCTACTTCCCCCTGCTCATCCCCGAGAGCTTCCTGCTGCGCGAGCAGCAGCACGTCGAGGGCTTCACCCCTGAGGTGCTGTGGGTGACGATGGGCGGCGACGAGGTCCTGCAGGAGCGCCTGGCGGTCCGCCCGACCTCCGAGGCGATCATCGGCCCGATGTACAGCCGCTGGGTGCAGTCGTACCGCGACCTGCCGATCCTCATCAACCAGTGGTGCAGCGTCGTGCGCTGGGAGAAGGCCACGCGCCCGTTCCTGCGCACGGCGGAGTTCCTCTGGCAGGAGGGGCACACCGCCCACGCGACAGCGGAGGAGGCGCAGGAGGAATCCCTGCGCATGCTCGAGGTGTACCGCGACTTCTACGAGAACGAGATGGCCATGTGGGTCATCCCCGGCCTGAAGACGGAGTCCGAGAAGTTCCCGGGCGCCCTGCGCACGTACTCCGTCGAGGCCCTGATGGGCGACGGGCGCGCGCTGCAGGCCGCGACCTCGCACAACCTCGGCCAGCACTTCGCCCACGCCTACGAGATCCGCTACCTGGACCAGGAGGGCCAGCTGCAGGAGGCCTGGACGACCTCGTGGGGCCTCTCCTGGCGCTCGCTCGGCGCGCTCATCATGGTGCACGGCGACGCGCGCGGCCTCGTGCTGCCGCCGAAGATGGCCCCGATCCAGCTCGTGATCGTGCCGATCGGGCAGGGTCAGGACGGCGAGGCCGTGCGCACGCGGGCCCGCCAGCTCAAGGAGCAGCTCTCGGAGGTCGCGCGGGTGCACCTCGACGACCGCGACGAGTACACGCCGGGCTTCAAGTTCAACCACTGGGAGCTGCGCGGCGTTCCGCTGCGGCTCGAGATCGGTCCGCGGGACCTCAAAGAGCACCAGGTGGTCCTCGCCCGCCGCGACACGAGCGACAAGATCGTCGCGTCGCAGGAGGGACTGGACGTGCAGGTGCGCGCCCTGCTCGGCGAAATCCAGGACAACCTCCTGCGCCGCTCGCGCCAGAGGGTCGAGGAGAGCACCACCCCGGTGCGCTCCCTGCCGGAGATCGCCGAGATCGTCGGCAACCGCCGCGGCTTCGCCGCGGGCGGCTGGTGCGGCGATGCCGCGTGCGAGGAGCACGTCCGGCAGGAGACGGGCGCCACGATCCGCAATATCCCCTTCGAGCAGCGTCCCGTGGACGTGTGCGCCGGCTGCGGCAACGAAGCCCGCCACTACGTCCTCTGGGCGCGCGCGTACTAGGCAGCGAGCGGGATGGAGTCAGTGGAGAAGATGGCAAAGCCGGCTGTCGTGGTCATCGTACCGGCCTACGACGAGGAGGAGACGATCGCCTCGGTCGTCGAGGTGCTCGTCAGCCACCCGCTCATCGACGACGTGCTGGTGGTGTCGGACGGCTCGCAGGACGGCACGGCCGAGCGCGCCCGCCAGGCGGGGGCGCGGGTCGTCGAGCTGCCCGAGAACATGGGCAAGGGCGCCGCGATGCAGACCGGGCTGAGCGTGACGGCCGCTGACGTGGTGCTGTTCCTCGACGCGGACCTCATCGGGCTCCGCGCCGAGCACGTCGAGAACATGCTGCGGCCCGTCCTCGACGGCGAGGCGCAGATGACGGTCGGGGTGTTCGGGGGCGGTCGGGGCCCGACGGACTTCGCGCAGCAGATCGCCCCCTTCCTCTCCGGTCAGCGCGCCCTGCGCCGCACGGTCATCGACGACCTCGAGGACATGGGCGAGTCCGGCTACGGGGTGGAGGTCGCGCTGACGCGCTACATGCGCCGCCACCACGCGAGCGTGTCCGAGGTCGTTCTGGTGGAGCTCACCCACCGCATGAAGGAAGAGAAGCGCGGGCTCGTCAAGGGCTTCGCCGCGCGCATGAAGATGTACTGGGACATCGTCAAGCTGCTGCCCAAGGACCTGCCGCGCGAGGGCAGGGAGCAGAAGGACAAGGTGCGCCAGGGCGACAGCGGGAGGTAACGGCTCTTGGATAGCGACCAGGCACGGCTGCGCGACCCGTTCGACGCGGCTTGGCGTCGCGTTGTGCTCGAATCGGCGCCGGTGACGGTGCGCGGCTGGCTGCTCGGGGCCGACGTGCGCCGCAACGGCGATCTCCTGGAGATCGCGGTGCCGGGCGGCCTCGGCGTCGGCCTGGGGCTGCTGCAGGGCCTCGAGGGCACGCTGGGGGAGGCGCTCGCCGCCGCGACGGGCGAGCGGCTGCGGGTCGCGTTCGTCGCGGGAGGCGAGGCGGAGATCGCCCGTCCCGATCCCCCGCCCGCGGCGATGGCGCCCGCCCGGGCGCCCAAGGAGCGCCTGATCTTCGGCCGGGCCTTTCACGGCCGCACGACGCCGCTGCGCGAGGTGTCGCTCGAGGCGAGCCGCGTCATCGCCGAGGGCGAGGTGGTCTCGGTGGAGAGCCGGCAGCGGCGCGGCGGGGGCGAGATCGTCACCGTCGGCCTGTCGGACCACGACGACGGGCTCGTCCTGAAGTTCCTGGTGGACGAGCGCCAGCGCCTCGGGCACCAGCCGGTGCCGGGGGAGTGGCTGCGCGTGCGCGGGCAGGTGGGATCGGACGAGCGGCAGGGGGAACCCATCCTCTGGGCCCGCGACGCCTACCTCCTGCAGCGCGAGCCGCGGCGCGAGGCGCGGGATGTCGGCCGCATCGAGCTCCACCTGCACACCCGGATGTCGCAGATGGACGGGCTCATCGATCTCGGGCGGCTGGCGGAGGCCGCCGGGCGCCTGCGGCTCGAGGCCTTCGCCGTCACGGACCACGGCGTGCTGCAGGCGTTCCCGGAAGCGCAGGAGATCGCGCGCAAGCACGGGATCACGGTGGTCTACGGCCTCGAGGCCTTCGTCGTGCCGGACTGCCCGCCCATCACCATGCGCGCCGCGGACCAGCCGCTCGAGGGCGACTTCGTGGCGCTCGACATCGAGACGACCTCGCTGTCGCCGCAGTCCGGCGAGGTGATCGAGGTCGGGCTGGTGCGCTTCTCCGGCGGTCTGAGCGTGGACACCTTCGAGAGCCTGGTGCGCCCCGACGGCGAGGTGTCGCAGCGCACGCGGGAGCTCACGGGCATCGACCCCGCGACGCTCGCGACGGCGCCGGCGCTCGCCGAGATCGCGCCGAAGATCCTGGACTTCATCGGCGACCTGCCGGTCGTGGCGCACAACGCCGCCTTCGACGAGGGCTACCTGCGCACGGCCTGCGCAGCGCTCGGCCTGGAGGTGGCGTGGCCCGTCGTCGACACCCTGGAGCTCGGGCGGGCGCTCTGCCCGGAGCTCAGGAGCCACCGCCTGCCGGACCTCGCGAAGCGCTTCGACATCGGGGAGTTCACGCACCACAGGGCCACGGCGGACGCCGAGGTGGCGGGGCGGATCGCGCTCCGGCTGCTCGGGCTGGCGCGGGAGGCGGGCGCCCGCACGCTGCGGGACCTCGACCGCCTGGGCGAGAAGATCCCCCTCCAGCACCGCAGGCCGCTGCACACCATGCTGCTCGTGCGGTCGCAGGCGGGCCTCAAGGCGCTCTACCAGGCGGTGAGCCGGGCGCACCTCGCGCAGTTCCACCGCGTGCCGCGCCTCTTCGCGTCCGAGGTGCAGGAGCTGCGCGGCGAGGTGCTGGTGGGGGCCGCGGGGTGCCTGCAGGGCCCCCTGCTGCGCGCCTGGCTGCGCGGCGCGCCGCAGGCGGAACTCCTTGCGATCGCCGCGAGCTGCGACTACCTCGAGGTGCTGCCGCCCGACGTCCTGTTCGCGAGCGCCCGGGCCGAGGGCTACCTCATGCGCGAGGAGCAGGCGCGGGCCGCGGTGCAGGCCGTCGTCGACCTCGGCCGCCAGGCGGGCAGGCCGGTGGTGGCCGTCGGCGACGCGCACTACATCGAGCCCGACGAGCAGGAGCTGCGGGCGATCGTGCTGCGCGGCGCGGGCCGGGAGAGCCCGGGCGAGGCGGAGCGCCTCGTGCACCTGCGCACCGCGAGCGAGATGCTGGACGCGTTCTCCTGGCTCGGCGCGGACGTCGCCGAGGAGATCTGCCTTAGGGCGCCCGAGCGCATCGTCGCGGGGATCGGCGACGTCCAGCCGGTGCCGGACGAGCTCTCGGCGCCCGAGCTGCCCGAGGCCGCCGCGGCCGTCGAGCAGGGGGCGCGCGACAAGGCGCGCGAGCTCTACGGCGACCCGCTGCCCGAGCTCGTCGCGCAGCGCCTCGAGCGGGAGCTCAAGGCGATCATCGGCAACGGCTTCTCGAGCATCTACCGCATCGCGCAGCTGCTGACGCAGCGCTCGCTCCAGGACGGCTACCTCGTCGGCTCGCGCGGTTCGGTCGGCTCCTCCTTCGTCGCGTTCCTCACCGGCATCACCGAGGTGAACCCCCTGCCGCCGCATTGGCGCTGCCCCGCCTGCCAGGCGGTGGTGTTCAGCCAGGACGCGGGATCGGGCTTCGACCTGCCGCGCCGCAACTGCGCGAGCTGCGGCTGCGAGATGGCGCGCGACGGCCAGGACATCCCGTTCGAGACCTTCATGGGCTTCGACGGGGACAAGGTGCCGGACATCGACCTCAACTTCTCCGGCGAGTACCAGCCGCAGATCCACCGCTACACCGAAGAGCTCCTGGGCGGCCAGGTCTACAGGGCGGGCACGATCGCGACCATCGCCGAGCGCACCGCCTTCGGCCTCGTCAAGGGACACCTCGAGGCCGCGGGCCGGCGCGCCCGCGCGCCGGAGCTGGACCGCCTCGCGCGGGGCATCACCGGCGTCAAGCGCACGACTGGGCAGCACCCGGGCGGGGTGATGGTCGTGCCGGTGACGGACGACGTGCACCGCTTCACGCCTCTGCAGCACCCCGCCGACGACCCGCACAGCGAGATCGTCACCACCCACTTCGACTACCACGCGATCTCGTCGCGCCTCCTCAAGCTCGACCTGCTCGGCCATGACGACCCGACCGTGCTGCGCCTCCTGGAGCGCTTCACCGGCATCCCCGCGCGGGAGGTGCCCTGCGACGACGCCGCGGCGATCTCGCTCTTCTCGAGCTGCGCGGCGCTCGGGCTGACGCCGGAGGAGCTCGGCACCAGCGTCGGATCCTACGGGCTGCCCGAGTTCGGCACGCGCTTCGTGCGCCAGATGCTCGAGGCGACGAAGCCCTCGACGTTCGCGGACCTCGTGCGCATCTCCGGCCTCTCGCACGGCACCGACGTCTGGACCCACAACGCGGACGAGCTGATCCGCGCGGGCCAGGTCTCGCTGCGCGACGTGATCGCGACCCGCGAGGACATCCTCTTGAACCTCATCGCCTGGGGGCTGCCGCCGAGCCACGCCTTCCAGATCACCGAGCGCGTGCGCAAGGGCAAGGGCCTCAGCCAGGACCAGGAGGCCGAGATGCGCGCGCACGGCGTGCCGGACTGGTACATCGGCTCGTGCCAGAAGATCGGCTACATGTTCCCCAAGGCCCATGCGGCGGCGTACGTGATGATGGCGGTGCGCATCGCCTACTTCAAGGTGCACCACCCGGAGTCGTACTACGCGACCTACCTCAGCGTGCGGGCCGAGGAGTTCGACACCAGCCTCGCCGGCCTGGAGCCTAGCGAGCTGCAGGAGAAGCGGCAGGCCATCGAGGCCAACCGCGCCGCGACCGCCCGCGAGAAGAGCCTGGCCACCATCCTCGAGGTGGTGCGCGAGATGCGCCTGCGCGGCCTGCGCTTCGCGCCCCTGGATCTCGCGACGTCGGACGAGCGGCTCTTCCAGCCGATCGGCGACCGCCAGATCCGGCCGCCGCTGCTGGCGCTCGCCGGCCTCGGGCCGAACGGCGCGCGCCAGCTCGCCGAGGCCCGGGCCGAGCGCCCGTTCAGCTCCGTCGCCGACCTGCGCGAGCGCGGCCACGTGCCGCGCCCGGTGGTCGAGACGCTCGGGGCCATGGGCGCCCTCGCGGGCCTGCCCCAGACCGACCAGATGACCTTGTTCTGAGCGGACTCAGTGCAGGCGCGCCAGGTTGACCCGGACCTCCTCGGCCGTGAGCGGCCCGCGGATCGCGGGGAAGCCCTTGGACGCCGCGAAGCGCTCGGCGTTCTGGCTGCTCGGGTACTGGAGGTCCGGGTAGCTGCGCGAGAACGGCCGGTCGCGGTAGTCGCGCATCACGCCGAGGTCCTGCGTGCGCTCGATCGCCTCCTTGAAGAGGGCGGAGTGCGCCTCCTCGCGCTCGAGCAGGAACGAGATGGCCTGGCGCGCGCCGCGGTCCGGGATCTCGCGGAAGAGCATCTCGTAGACGCGCTTGGCCCGCAGCTCGGCGGCGAAGTCGGACGCGAGGTCCGCGACGAGGTCGCCGGTGGCGTTGACGAAGCTCCCGGTGAAGGGCGTGCCCGACGCGTCGGTGACCAGGGGGCCGCCGCCGCCCAGCACGAACGCCTTCTGGGCGGTCGCGTTCGCGAGGCGCAAGGCGGTCGCCTCGTTCGCCATGCGCGGGTCCGCGGTGCCGTCGACGGTGCCGCGGTGGACGGGCGCGAGGAACTGGCTGACGATCGTGCCGACGACCTCGAGATGGCTGATCTCCTCGGTGCTGATGTCGATCAGGAGGTCGCGGATCGCGCGGTCCTCGACGCCGAAGCTCTGCACGAAGTACTGCAGGCAGGCCTTGAGCTCGCCGTTCGCGCCGCCGAACTGCTCGAGCATGGCCGCGGCGTAGGCGGCGTTCGGCGCATCGACGGCAACCGGGACAATGAGTTCCTGGTGATGGTGGAACAACGTCATCGCCTCCCGTGCTGAGCGTCTCCCGCGCGGCCGAGGGCCAACCCGGCAATGACCGCCACGCGGGGCGGCGCCATGGCACGCCGCGCGCCGGCGCCCGCGGCGCCGGGAGGTGCCCGGGCGCCCTGCGCCCGCCGCCCGGCGGAAAGCGCCCAGGAGCTTTGGCTTCCGTCTGGCGTCCTGCGCGGCGAGGTGCTATCATGAACGTGCTGATTTCCGGCACGTGCGCATGGAGTGGGGTGGCCCCACTCCTTTGACCGTGTAAGGCCGCAGGTGCGATTTGGGGTCTGGAGGGTTCGCCGTTGGCCTCGCCCGGGACGGTGTTGGAGGAACTCGCGCGCCTGGCCTGCCAGCAGGAGGGCGCCGAGCTTTGGGACGTGGAGCGGACGGCGGGGCGAGGGCGACAGGTGCTGCGCGTGACGGTGGACCACCCTGAGGGCGTGACGCTGCCGCTCCTGGAGCGGATTTCACGGCGTCTCTCGCATGCGCTCGATGCGGCGGACCCCATCTCGGGGTCGTACGTGCTCGAGTGCGAGTCTCCCGGGCCGCAGCGCAGGCTGCGGGGCATCGAGGACTGCCGGCGGTTCCAGGGCGAGTGGGCGAAGGTGCGCATCGCGCCCGAGGGCGGGCCCAAGCGGACGCTGACGGGGCGGATCCGCGCTGTGGCGGACGACGCGCTCTGGCTCAGCCAGGAAGGCGGCGACGACGTGCGCATCGCCTGGCCGGAGGTTCAGACGGCGCATCTCGATCAGGAGCGGTAAGGGGAGCGGACGATGGCGAGCGATTTCATCCGGGCGATCGAGGACGTGGCGCGGGAAAAGGGCGTCGAACGCGGCGTGCTGTTCGAGGCGATCGAAGCCGCCCTGATTTCCGCGTACCGTCGCAACTTCGGCTCCTCGCAGAACGTGCGGGTCGAGGTGGACCGCTCGACCGGAGAGTTCCGCGTGCTCGGCCTCCTGAACGTCGTGGACGAGGTGACCGATCCGCGCACGCAGATCGGGCTTCAGGAGGCCAAGGCCGAGAACCCGCGCCTGGTGGCCGGGGACGTCCTGGAGCGCGAGGTGACGCCGCGCGACTTCGGCCGCATCGCGGCCCAGACCGCCAAGCAGGTCGTCATGCAGCGCATCCGCGAGGCCGAGCGCGGCATCATCTACGAGGAGTTCCAGAGCCGTGAGGGCGACATCGTCACGGCCGTCGTGAGCCGGCCGGAGGCGCGCGTCGTGATCTGCGACCTCGGGCGCGCCGAGGCGATCCTGCCGCTCAGCGAGCAGATGCCCGGCGAGACCTACGTACCGGGCCAGCGCCTGCGCTGCTACGTCCTCGAGGTCAAGCGCACGCCGAAGGGGCCGCAGGTGATGCTGTCGCGCACGCACCCGGCGCTGCTGAAGCGCCTCTTCGAGCTCGAGGTGCCGGAGCTGCACGACGGTTCCGTCGAGCTCAAGGCGATCGCCCGCGAGCCCGGTTCCCGCTCCAAGGTGGCCGTCTGGGCCCGCGTGGACGGCGTCGACGCGCAGGGCGCCTGCATCGGCCCCAAGGGCGCCAGGGTGCACGCCATCGGCCAGGAGCTGCGGGGCGAGAAGGTGGACATCGTGCGCTGGTCCGCCGATCCCGAGGAGTTCGTGGCCAACGCCCTGCAGCCGGCGAAGGTCACGGGGGTCTCGATCGAGGAGGAGACCCGCACCGCGCGCGTCACCGTGCCGGAGTACCAGCTGTCGCTCGCGATCGGCAAGGAGGGTCAGAACGCCCGCCTGGCCGCGCGGCTGACCGGCTACAAGATCGATATCAAGGCAGAGGGGGCATAGCCATTGCCTGTGCGCAAGCCCCCGCTGCGGACATGCCTCGGCTGCGGACAGCAGCGCCACAAGCGCGAGCTCGTGCGCGTCGTCCGGACGCCTGAAGGCGCGGTCCGCCTGGATCCCGGCGGGAAGATGAACGGGCGCGGCGCGTACATCTGTCCCGATGCCCAGTGCCTCGAGCGGGCTCTCAAGAACCAGCGCCTGAGCCGGGCGCTCGAGGCCGACCTGCCGCCCGACATTGTCGCGGCGCTGGCGGCCAGGCTCGAGGCGGCCCCGTGAGGGATTTTTACGCCTTGATCGGCCTTGCGCGACGCGCGCGCGCCCTCACCTACGGGCTGGACGCGGTGCGCCTCGAGGCCAAGGCCAGAAGGGCCCGCCTCGTGATCGTGGCTCTCGATGCGGCGCCGCGCGTCCTGCGCAGCGCCGAGACCCTCGGAGCGCCCATGCGCCGCGCCGGCGTCATGGAGGCCCTCGGGGAGGCGATTGGCCACGGCCCGGTAGCCATCGTGGCCGTGACGGATCCGGGATTCGCTGAGCGATTGACTGGCATGATCGACGGCATCGCGAGTTCATCCGGGGGTGATCGTACTGACCGAACCAGGCCGCCTGCGAGTGTACGAACTCGCCAAGCAGCTCGACCTCGACAGCCGCAGGCTGATCGACCTCCTGCGCCGGCTGGGCGTCGAGGTGCGCAACCACATGTCGACGCTGGAACCGGACACCATCCAGAAGGTCACGGACATCGTCAAGAGCCCGCCCAAGGTGGAGGAGCCGCCGCAGAACCCGCTCCACGCGAGCGGCGGCAGCCCGAGCGGCGGCCTCGCGCCGCAGCTCAGGCGCAAGGGCGAGAAGAGCGCGGCGTCGGCGCCGGCCCAAGGCCAGCGCGCTTCCGCCACGCTGCCGGGCCCATCCCCGCGGTCCGCCGCTCCCGCACCGGCGTCTGGCGGCCCGACGCGGAGCCTGCCGACGCCGCCCGGCATGCGCCAGAGCCTGCCCGAGGCGCCGACCGGCGTCGGAAGCCTGCCCCGGCCCGCAGGGATGACGCCGCGCCCGGCAGCGGGCGCAGCCCGTCCGGGCATCGGTACGTTGCCCCAACGCCGGCCGCCGGGAGCCCCGCCGCGGGCGGCGGGCGCGGCGGGCATGCCGACGCGCAGCGCCGGCGGCCCGTCGTTCGGCGCGGCGAGGACGCAAACCGGGGCTCCGGCCCCGTCCCAGCAGCAGCGTCCAGGCGCCCCAGGCCGGCCGGCCCAGAGGCGCCGCGGCCCAGCCGACCGCAGGCGAGGCGAGGAGGAGCACCGCTTCGAGCGCCGCGTCCATCCGCGCCGGCGCCAGGCGGCGCAGATTCACACCGACCGCCCCGTGACGCTGGAGACCGCGCTCACGGTACAGGAACTCGGCCAGAAGCTCGGCGTCACGGCCGGGGACCTGATCCGGCGCCTCATGGGCCTCGGCCTGATGGCCACGCTCAACCAGGAGCTGGACGTCGATACGGCGGCCCTCGTGGCGACGGACATCGGGTTCCACGTGGAGATCAAGCCGCCCGGCCCGACGCTCGAGGAGGAGATCGAGCTCGAGGCGGAAGACCCGCCCGAGAAGATGCGCCTGCGCGCCCCGACCGTCGTCGTGATGGGACACGTCGACCACGGCAAGACGAGCCTCCTCGACGCCATCCGTGACACGAACGTCACCGTCCACGAGGCCGGCGGCATCACGCAGCACATCGGTGCGTCGGTCGTGCACCACAAGGGCAAGCGGGTCGTCTTCCTCGACACGCCGGGCCACGAGGCCTTCACCTCGATGCGCGCCCGCGGCGCATCCATCACGGACATCGCGATCCTCGTGGTCGCGGCCGACGACGGCGTGATGCCGCAGACCGTCGAGGCGATCAACCACGCCCGGGCCGCCGGGGTGCCGATCGTCGTGGCCGTCAACAAGATCGACAAGCCGGGGGCCAACCCCGAGCGCGTGCGCCAGCAGCTCGTGGAGCACGGCCTGCTGCCCGAGGAGTGGGGCGGCGACACCATCATGGTGAACGTCTCGGCCCGCACCCGCGAGGGCATCGACACGCTGCTCGAGATGCTGCTCCTGGTCGCGGAACTGCGCGAACTGAAGGCGAACCCCGAGAAGCTGGCGCGCGGCACCGTGCTCGAGGCCCGCCTCGACCGCGGCCGCGGCCCCGTGGCGACCGTGCTGGTGCAGTCCGGCACGCTGGACGCCGGCGACGCCTTCGTCGTCGGCAGCGCCTACGGGCGCGTGCGCGCCCTCTACGACGACCGCGGCAAGCTGGTCCGCCACGCGGGTCCGGCCACGCCGGTCGAGGTGCTCGGCCTCAGCGAGGTGCCCGAGGCGGGCGACCACTTCATCGCCGTCGACGACGAGAAGAAGGCGCGCGCCGTGGCGGAGGCGCGCCGGCAGCGCTCGCGCGTCGAGGACCTCAGGCCCGAGTCGCGCACCAGCCTCGAGGACCTGTTCGAGCGCATCCAGGGCGGGGACCTGCAAGACCTCAACATCGTCCTCAAGGGCGACGTGCAGGGCTCCGTCGAAGCGCTCCGCGCGTCGCTCGAGCGCCTCTCGACGCCGGAGGTGCGCGTGCACGTCCTGCACGAGGGCGTCGGCGCGATCAACGAATCCGACATCATGCTGGCCCAGACCACGAAGGCCATCGTCATCGGTTTCAACGTGCGGCCGGACGTGGCGGCGCGACGGCTCGCCGAGCGGGAATCCGTCGACGTGCGCACCTACCGCGTGATCTACGAGGCCATCGACGAGGTCGAGGCCGCGATCCACGGCATGCAGCGGCCCGAGTTCCGCGAGAAGGTCCTCGGCCACGCCGAGGTGCGCGAGGTCTTCCGCGTGCCGAAGGTGGGCGCGGTCGCGGGCCTCTACGTCACCGAGGGCAAGGTCACGCGCCAGTCCCAGGTGCGCGTCGTGCGCGACGGCGTCGTCCTGCACGAGGGCAGCCTCGCCTCGCTCCGCCGCTTCAAGGACGACGTGCGCGAGGTGGAGCAGGGCTACGAGTGCGGCGCCGGACTCGAGAAGTTCCAGGACGTCCGCGAGGGCGACCGCCTCGAGTTCTTCACGATCGAGGAGGTGCCCCGCAGCTGAGAGCCGTCGTCTGGGCGGCTGAGGTCACCCTGCGGCTGCCGTGGGCGCAATCGCTCAAGGACCGCCGCCAGGTGGCCAAGAGCCTCGTAGCGCGGCTGGGGCGCCAGAGCGGACTGGCCGTCGCCGAGCTCGCTGCCGACGACGACCCGCGCCGCCTGGATCTGGGGCTCGCCGCCGTCAGCGGCAGCGTCACCCACGCCCGGGAGGTGCTTGGGGCGGCCGTTGCCGCACTGGAGCGGGAAGGCTACGAACTCGTCGTGCACGAGGACGGCGAACGCTAGGTCCGGGGGGAGAGGCATGTCCAGCACACGGCATCTCAGGCTGCAAGAACGCATCATGCAGGAAACGGCGCTGATCCTGCGCGAGCTCAAGGATCCCAGGATCGGCATGTGCAGCGTGGTGCGGGCGGAGGTCTCCCAGGACGGGGAGTTCGCGCGCATCTACGTCAGCACGCTCGCCACCGGCGACGCGGCCGAGGCGGCCATGAAGGCGCTGCGCCGCGCCGCGGGCTTCGTCCGGACCCGTCTGGGCGAAGCGCTGGGCACCCGCAAGGTGCCGGAGATCCGCTTCCGCCTGGACGAGTCGATGCGCCACAGTCAGCGCATCGACGAGATCCTGCGCGAGATCGGCCCGGAGGAGATCGGTCCATGAGAGAGGTCGCGCAGGCGCTGCGTGCGGCGCCGCGCATCCTGATGTCCCTGCACCAGGAGCCGGACGGGGACTCCATCGGCAGCACCCTCGCGGTGGCGCTGGGCCTGCGCCGTCTGGGGCACGAGGTCATGGTCGCGACGCCCGGCCCGATTCCCAGGGCCTACGACTTCATGCCCGGGGTGGACACGGTGGTGCCGTGGGCCAGCGTGCCCGAGGGGCTTTTCGACCTCGTGGCGCTCTACGACTGCGCCGACGAGCGGCGCGCCGGAGCGCCCCGGCCCATCCGCAGCTACGGGCCGAAGGTCCTGAACGTCGACCACCACGCGACGAACGACCGCTTCGGCGACATCGTGTTCGTCGAGCCGCTGGCGGCAGCCAGCGCCGAGCTCGCCTACCGCACCCTCGAGGAACTCGGGGTGACGGTCGACCGGGACCTCGCCATGCTGCTCTACGTGGGCCTCGAGACCGACACCGGCGGCTTCCGCTACGCCACGACGACGCCCGCGAGCCTGCGCCTCGCGGCGCGGCTGCTCGAGGCCGGCCTCGATCCCGGCGAGATCTCGCAGTTCGTCTACGAGCGGCAGCCGGTCGGGGGGCTCAAGCTCCTCGGCGTGGCGCTCGACTCGCTCACGGTGCGCGCGGACCTGGGCCTCGCGTACTTCATGCTGTGCGACGAGGACTTCAAGCGCACCGGCACGACGGTGCCGGACGCCGAGACGATCGGCATCGTCGACTACGCCCGGCGCCTCGACGGCGTCGAGGTGGCGGCTCTCCTGCGCAGCGACGGGCAGGGCAACGTGAAGTTCAGCCTGCGCTCCAAGGGGCGCGTCAACGTCTCCACGCTCGCGGCGCGCCTCGGCGGCGGCGGGCACGAGCGGGCGGCCGGCGCGACGATCGCGGCCGACCTGCCGACGGCGGAGGCGGCCCTGTTGAGACTCGTCGCCGAAGCATGACGTCTGGCGTCGTCCTGCTGGTGAAGCCGCCGGGATGTTCCTCGCACGACGTGGTCGG
>Ga0187812_1000474_pt1 | contig 14197 bp, 15 predicted proteins | sample NC_S_2_FD_130582 | JGI IMG/M metagenome (GOLD analysis project Ga0187812, IMG submission 130582) | Wetland sediment microbial communities from Neuse River Estuary, North Carolina, USA - ASW-S_2 | ecosystem: Environmental > Aquatic > Freshwater > Wetlands > Sediment | place: USA: North Carolina... | reverse complement strand
GGCGTCGCGATCGTCGCGGTCATGATGGTCGTCCCGGTCCCGTATCCGAAGCTGCGGCGCGGCAGCCCGTTGCGGCTCCCCATGGCGGCGACGGCGGTCGCAGCCGCGCTCGTGCTCGTGCCTCTGCAGTTCCGTCCGCCGGTCGGGAGCCCACTCTACGACCTCGCCTACGCCGCCGCCGTGGCCTTCCTAGTGGGCGTGGCGAGCTACTATCTCGTGGGGCCGTTCACGGTCCGACGGCCGGTCCCGGCCGCGAGCGAACGATGAGCGCGGCACGACCGACCCACGTGGCCCGGCTCTCGCGGCGGGAGGCCCTGCTGTTCGAAGCGGGCATCAAGCTCGGAGGCGTGTTCCACCAGTACCTTGGCATGCCCGTATCGCCGAGGACCGCCGGGGTCGTGGCGCGGGCGGTCGAGGCCGCGGTCGGGCTGCAGCCGTTCGTTCGGTCGGTCCGGGTGCGGGTCGAACCGGGCCGAGGCGGCCGGGTGGGGCGCGGCCGGTTCGCGTATCGGTACCTTACGGCCGAGATGCTGGACGTGACCGTGGAGCTCGTCGACGGGCCGGTCGCGGTCGAAGCGCGGCTGGTCCACCGTCGAGACCTTCGCTTTCCGTTGATGAGCGTCGTGCGGGTGGGGCCCCCGCGCAAGCGCCGTTCGAGCCGCCTGGGTCGCTGAAGGCTCGGGTCACGCGCGCTGACCGACGGGGACGTAGGGCAAGTCGATGGCGCCGACGTACTTGGCGGTCGGGCGGATCAGCCGCAGGTCCTGGTACTCCTCGAGGACGTGCGCCGTCCATCCCGCGACGCGGCTCGCGGCGAACACCGGGGTGAACAGGTCGTTCGGGATTCCGAGCAGCCCGTAGATCGACCCGGAGTAGAGGTCGACGTTCGGGTAGAGTCCCTTCTCGCGGTGGACGACCTCCTCGAGCTGCCGGAGGAGCTCGAAGTAGTGGAGGTCTCCTTTCGCCTCCCCGATCCGGCGCGACCAGTCCCTCAGGATAGTCGCGCGAGGGTCCTCGACCTTGTAGACCCGGTGGCCGAAGCCCATAATCCGCTCGTGCCGTAGGAGCTTCGCCTTGACGACCTCCTCGACCCGGTTCACCGAGCCGAACTCGTCCAGGAGCTCCATCACGCGTTCGTTCGCCCCGCCGTGGAGCGGTCCCTTGAGCGTCCCGACCGCGCTCGTCACGGCGCTGTACAGGTCCGAGAGGGTGGAGGCGGTGACCCGGGCCGCGAAGGTGGACGCGTTGAGCTCGTGGTCGGCGTGCAGGATCAGCGCCACGTCGACCGCCTTCGCCTCGAGCTCGGTCGGTACCGTGTCGAGGATCGCGTAGAGCAGGTACGCCGCCTGGGAGAGCTCGGGGTGGGGTTTCAGGGCGGGAAGACCGCGGCGACGGCGGTGGAAATGGCCCAGGATCGTGGGGAGGACCGCCGTGAGACGCTGCGCTCCGCCGATCGAGCTCGCACCCGGCTTGGTCTCTTCAGGCTCGAACAACGCGAGCGCGCTCACGGCCGTGCGGAGGATGTCCATCGGGTTCGCGTCGATCGGCAATTGGTCGATCCGCTCCACGAGCGGCTCGGGTAGGATGCGGAGCTGGCCGAATCGGTTCTTGAGGTCGGCCAGTTGCTCCGCGGACGGGAGGCGACCGTACCACAGTAGGTAGGCGACCTCCTCGAACGTAGACCGGGCGGCAAGATCCCGGATGTCGTAGCCCTGGTAGATCAGTCGGCCGAGCTTTCCGTCGATGAAGCAGATCCGGGACTCGAGGGCCACGACGTCCTGCAGTCCGCGTTGGACCGCCGAAGATTCCGGCACCGAGGGTCCTCTTGCGAGTCCCGCAAGGGCCGCCGGGTTATGGGGTTTTTGCGGCCGCGGCCGAGTCGACGGGTCGCGGTGGGATTCGCTCGGAAAGTCCCCCCGCGGGCTCGGGCCGGCCGAAGCGTCGGCGCGCATAGGCGACCGAGCCCGCGGTCCAGAGCGGGAGCGACACGAGCAAGGAGGCGCCCGCGACCAGGAAAACGAGGCGGTAGCTTCCGTAGAGAGAGAGCACGCCCGAAAGCGCGGCTCCGAGCACCGCGGCGACCCCTCCGAGCGCACTGTTCACCCCGAGGAGGCTGCCGGCATCGCGCCCCACGAGCCCTCGGAACAGCATCAGGGAGCTCGCGGTGGTGTAGACCGCGATCGCCCCGCCGAGTACAGCGTAGACGATGAGGTTCGCTTCGAAGGCGGCGGGGCTGGCCATGACCGCGAACGTGAACGCGGCGGTGGCGAGATACCCGACGCTGCGGAGGTACGTGGACCAGTGGACGAGCTTGTCGGGGCCGACCCGGTTCGATAGCCCGCCCGTGAGCGGGAAGATGAGCGTCTGAGCGAAGTTGTTCGAAATGTTGACGAGGAAGATGGCGGTGGCCGCGAGCCCCGCCGAATAGAGGAAGGGTATGTAGGAGATGTTGAACAGGTTCGCGGAGAGGTTGAACAGGAACGAGGCGATCAGGATCAATGGTAGTTCATGGTGCAGCTCGACCCGCGCCCAGTCGCGCAATCGTACCCAGAGGTTCGGGCCGAGGCGCGGGCGCTTCGGAAAGAACGGGATCGGGATCCGGAACGACGTGACCACCCGGATCCGAGAGAATAGGCTCTCGGGGTGATGGACGACATGGGACGTCGTAAGCTGCCGGTCGGCCTCGGAGATTCCGAACCAGATGGCGACCGCGCTCAGCAGGGCGAGCGCCCCAAGGACGTAGAGGAGGGTAAGGAGCGTGTCGTTCGCGAGCAGCCAGAAGTATCCGACCAGCAACCCGAGGATCGAGCCGACCATGCTCATCTCCTGGAACGAGGCGAAGGCGTTCGCCCGCTCGGCCTCCGAGAACTTCTCGAGGATGAGCAGGTTCGAGGCGCTCGCTCCGGCGGGAGCGATCACCCCGACGACCGTGTAGATCCCGTAGAGCTCCACGACGCTGGTCACGTGGGAAAGCAGCAGGTAGAGCGCGGCGTACCCCGCGAAGTTGATCACGAGGAACAAGCGGCGTTTTGGGTATCGGTCGGAGAGGTGACCCCAAACGACCGACATCAGGATCACCGCCGCGTTGAACAGCGTCGCGGCGAGGGCGACGTTGGCCCACGTTCCGTGTAGGGGGATCAAGATCAGGAGCGGGAGCACGACGCCGAAACCGGCGGTCGCCGCGTTGATGGGGACGAACGCGAGCAGCCAGGGCCGGGTGACCAGCCGGCTGGGCCACGTTCGCAGCTGGATCGCCATCGTCCAAACGAAACCTCAGCGGACGCTTACTTAAGCGAGGTCGACTCGAGTGGCGGCGGGGGTAGTCGCCCTACCCGGCCGCCTTCCCACCGGCGGTCGTTCTTCGACACGCTTATTAGGAGCGGGACTTGTTGCGCGCTCCAACGGGAGGGCCCGCGTGGCCATTGGTTTCGTCCTGATTAGCACTGCCCCGGCGAAGGAGCATGAGGTGTACACCGAGCTCCTCCGGGTCAAAGGGATCGTGGAGCTCCACCCGTTGTTCGGCGAGTATGACCTGATCGCGAAGGTCGAGGCCGAGGACTTCAACGCCCTCGGTCAGCTGGTGGTCGACAAGATCCGCTCGGTCTCGGGCGTGATCGACACGAAGACGCTCACGGGGATCAAGTTCTGAGGAAGGAAGATGTTGGGAATACTGGGTTCGGCGGTCGTGGATTTCGGTCACTGGTACAACTTTGTCGCAGTCCTGCTGTTGGTGTTCGCGCTGTTCCTGATCCTGGCCGGTATTTTCACGGCCTACTTCGGCAGCGGAAAGAGCCGCACCATCGGCGTCGCCCTGCTGGTCGTGGGCCTCGTGGTCGGCGTGCTAATCGGATACCTGTACCACCTCGGCGACTTCGGGGCGAACTCGGGCACGTTGGGCGCGTTGATCTGGCAGTCGTTCCTCGTGATCGTCGCGGCGGTCATCGGCGCCCTGGTCGCGGTCGGGATCTTCCTGGTCGCGATCATGAAGTCCTAGGCGCTCTGCTGGCCTCCTTCCGCCGGTGGCGCGCGCGCCGGGCAACGGCTCCCGCCTCGTCACGCTGTCGAGCGACCTCGGGGCGGCGTACGCCGCCCAGATGAAGGCGATCCTGGTCCGCACTCTCTCCGCGGGGCGGATCGTCGACCTCGCCCACGACCTACCTGCCCACGCGATCGGAGAGGCCGCGTTCGTCGTGCGGGCGATGGCCCGGGGGTTCCCGCCCGGGACGGTCCACGTGGTCGTGGTCGACCCCGGCGTCGGCGGCCGCCGCGTCCCGCTCGTGGTCGATTGCTCGGACGGTTCGCGCTTGGTGGGACCGGACAACGGCGTCCTCTACCCTCTCGCCGAGGAGTTGGGACTCCGCCGAGCGTTCCAGATCGAGCCCACCCGGCTCGGCGGGCCGCCTCGCGTCGGGACCACGTTCGATGGCCGGGACGTCTTCGCTCCGGCCGCCGCTCGGCTGGCCCGAGGGGCCGCTCCCTCTTCGCTCGGGCCCCCGGTCGCCCCTCGCCGCTACTCGATCCCGGTGCCGGAGCCCCGGCACGGAGGAGCCCGAGGGGTGGTCGTCCACGTGGACCGGTTCGGCAACGTGGTCACCAACATCCCGACCGCATGGATCCCCCCCCACTGCAAGGAACTCGAGGCGACCGTCGGGTCCGCTCGCACGCGCCGGGTCCGATGGGTCACGAGCTACGAGGAGCTCGGACCCGGACGTCTCGGGGCGATCGGCTCAAGCTTCGGGTTGGTGGAGTTCGCCCGGGCGAACGGGCGAGCCGCCGACCGGTGGGACGCGCGGGTCGGAGGCCGCGTGGGGCTCCGATGGGGCGCGACGAGGAGAGTCGGGTGATATCGTAATTAGCGCCCGACCTAGACGACCCCCATATCCCACCAGGACCCTCTGAGCATGGCGAAGCGAGACTACTACGAAGTGCTGGGCATCCCCCGGACAGCGACGCCGGACCAGGTCAAGTCAGCGTACCGACAGCTCGCGCGTCAGCACCACCCGGACGTCGCGAAGGAGAATCCGAAGGCCGCCGAGGAGCGGTTCAAGGAGATCTCCGAGGCCTACGAGGTCCTCGCGGACGAGGAGAAGCGGCGGCGCTACGACCAGCTCGGATTCTCGGGCGTCGAGACCGACTTCGGGCCGGGAGGGTTCTCGTGGCAGAACTTCACCCACATGGGCGACCTCGAGGACCTGCTCGGGGCGTCCCCGCTGTTCCGGCAGTTCTTCGGGGGTTTCGGGTTCCCGGGCGGGGTGGGCGGTCGAAGCGGGAGCGTCCGCGGAAACGATGTCGAGCTGACCGTCCGCCTGCCGCTTTCGGCGGCGGTCCGAGGCGCCCACCCGACCCTCGAGGTACCTCGGTCGAATCCGTGCTCGGACTGCCGGGGCACCGGGGCCCGTAACGGTACCGCCTTCGAGACGTGCCCCGACTGCCACGGCCAGGGACAGGTGCGTCGGGTCCAGAACCGAGGATTTACGCAGCTCCTTACGATCGGCGAATGCCCCCGGTGCCATGGAACGGGCCGCCGGGTGCTCGAGAACTGCCCGACGTGCGCAGGTACCGGGCGACAGAACACGGTCGAACGCATCGAGCTCGCGGTCCCCCCCGGAGTGGAGGACGGAGCCGTGCTCCGGGTTCCCGGCCACGGCATGACCGGCCCTAGGGGCGGGCGGGCCGGAGACCTCTTCGTCCAGGTCGAGTTCGAGAGTTCGGCGTCCCTGCGGAGGGACGGTCAGGACGCCTTCGGCGAGGCGACGGTCCCTCTCGCGACGGCGGTCCTCGGTGGAGAGGTCACGGTGCCGACCCTGGAGGGACACGCGACCCTGAAGATCCCGCCCGGCACCCAGCCCGAGACTCCATTCCGGCTGAAGGGCGAGGGCTTCCCGCGGTTCCGAGGGTCGTCCCGGGGTGACCTCATCGTCACGGTACACGTCGAGATCCCACGCTCGCTCTCGGGCCGGGAGAAGGACCTCCTCCGAGAGGCTCTCGGCGCGGGTGCCCGCGGTTCGAGCGGGAAACGCGAGCCGCTCTGGCGCCGCCGCTCCTCCTGACGATGGACGACGAGGAGCGCCGGGCGGCGGAACCCTACTGGGCCGAGCGACCTCGTTCTCGTTCCGCGCCCGCCGAGCGTCGGTTCCTCTACCGGGGCGAACTGCTGACCTTCGCCCTCGACGCCGGCGTCTTCTCCGCGCATGGCCTCGACCCCGGAACCGCCCTCCTGATCGAGAACCTTCGGGTCGGGACCGCCGACCGCATCCTTGACCTGGGGTGTGGTTGGGGGGCGGTCGGGGTCGCGGCGGCCAAGTCCGCGCCCCACGGCCATGTCGTCCTCACCGAAGTGAACCGGCGGGCCGCGCGCCTCGCCCGCCAGAACATCGACCGCAACGGCGTCCGGAACGCCGAGGTCCGGGTCGGCGCGTCCTTTGCTCCCGTGGAAGGCGAGACCTTCGACGTCATCGCGACCAACCCCCCGTTCCGCATTGGTCGCGAGCCGATCCTCGACCTCCTTCGTGACGCCCCTCGGTATCTCTCGCCCGGCGGTCGCCTCGTGATCGTAGGCAAGGGAAGCCAGGGAATCCGGTTCTACCAGGAGTGGCTCGAACGAAACTGGTCCGGCCCCGTCGAGGTACTGGGCCGAGGATCGGGATACCGGGTGCTCGAGGCGCGGCGATCCTCGGAAGGTCCTCACCCCGCGGCCCGCCGGCCACCCGTGCGAAGCGCTCGAGCGGGTCCCCGCGGCCGAAGCGCTTAAAAGCAAGGGTCTACTCGGCGGCCGCGCCCTCGGTGAGGGGGTCGAACGGCGGGCTTTCTCGCTCGTTCCCTCCCGCAACGAGCGGCGACTGCAGAGGGGAGTGACCATCGCGCCCAAGGAGTCGAAGGAGGCCGCGGTTCCACCGTCCGCGCCCGCCGCGGGGGCCGGGCCCGAGCCGGCCGTAGAGAAGGCCCCGAAGAAGGAGCGGGCCGGCAAGGGCAAGGAACCGAAGGAAGGCAAGGAGGCCAAGGAAGGGAAGGCGAAAGGCCGACCCGGGGCTCCGGGCAAGACAACCAAGGTTATCCCCGACAATCCCAATTTCCGCTACATCGTACGCGTCGCGAACACCGACCTCGACGGGACTCGACCCACGGCGCTGGCCTTAACCGGGGTCCGCGGCGTCGGTCTGCGCGTCGCCGAGGTCGCCTGCCGTCTCGCGAACGTGGACGCGAGCGAGATGATCGGCAACCTTCCCGAACCGACCGTGGATGGGATCGAGGCCACGCTCGGAACGTTTGCTTCGAAGGTCCCGTCCTGGATGGTCAACCATACCCGGGAGTCGATCGCGGGCGAATCCCCCCACCTGATCGGCCCCGACCTAGAGACCCGCCGTCGGGACGACGTCAACGTCATGAAGATGGTTCGTAGCTATCGCGGAGTCCGCCATGAGCGCGGCCAGAAGGTCCGCGGTCAACGAACCCGGTCCAACGGCCGGACCGGGATGGCGGCCGGCGTCCTGAAGAAGGCCGCGAAGGAGGCCGCCGCCGCAGCGGGCAAGGAAGAGGCGCCGGCGGCGGCCCCTGCCGCGGCCCCGGCACCGGCCAAGAAGGTGGCGTGAAACGATGGGCGACCCGAAATTCCTCCGTCGGATGTACGAGACGCCGAAGCATCCGTGGGAGGCCGCGCGGATGGAGGAGGAGCGAAAGCTGCTCCAGAAGTACGGCCTGAAGAATAAGCGCGAGCTGTGGAAGGCCCAGTCGACGCTCCGTGGGATTCGCCGGCAGGCCCGAGAGCTCCAGGCTCGGCTTCGCGCAGGGGCGCCCCAGGCGAGACGGGAGACCGACCAGCTTATCGGTCGGCTGACCCGGCTCGGCGTCCTACCGGTCGGGACCCCGACAATCGATGACGTGCTCGCGCTGACGACCGAGGACCTGCTCCGCCGCCGGTTCGAGTGGATTGTGTTCACTCGCGGCCTGGCGCCGACCTCCTTCGGGGCGCGCCAATGGATCGTCCACGGGCATCTTTCGATCGGCGACCATCGGGTCACGCGACCCGGGTACCTCGTCCCCTCCGAGGAGGAGTCGCAGATCGCCTACTCTCCGACCAGCCCGTTGTCGAACGATGACCACGCCGTCCGGGTCGACCTCCGGGAGCGCGCGACCGCGCGGTCCGCTCCGCCGGCCCCATCGGCGGAACCGGGGGCGCCGCCATGACGAAGATCGGGATCGCCCACATCTTCGCGAGCTACAACAACATCCACATCACGGTCACTGACATCACCGGCGCCGAAACGCTAGCGAAGGCGACCGGAGGCATGGTCGTCAAGGCGGCTCGGGACGAGTCCAGCCCCTACGCCGCCATGAAGGCGGCCGACCAGATCGCGGCGGCCATCAAGGAGAAGGGGTACGACACCCTCCACGTCCGGGTGCGGGCCCCGGGCGGGAACCGCTCGCGTTCGCCCGGTCCCGGCGCTCAGGCGGCCATCCGGGCCCTGGCCCGGGCGGGGGTCAAGATCCAGCGGATCGAGGACGTCACGCCGGTCCCCCACGACGGGACAAAACCGAAAGGAGGACGCCGCGGCCGGCGCGTTTAGACGATGCCGGTCACGATCCAGGAGCTCAAGACCCGTTCGACGCAGCTCGAGATCGAGGGGTTCACCGCCTCCCAGGTGAACGCGGTCCGGCGAACGTTGCTCGCAGACGTGCCCAAGCTCGCGATCGAGGATGTGGAGTTCCACCTGGGTCCGATCCGGGACGAGGCGACGGGGAAGGACTACGATTCTTCGACCAGCATGTTCGACGAGGCCGTTGCGCTGCGGCTCGGCCTGCTTCCGATCCCGACCGACCTCTCCCAGTTCCGGCGGAAATCCGAATGCACCTGCGGGGGCGCCGGCTGTCCGCATTGCCAAGTGATGTTCTCGGTCGACAAGAAGGGCCCCTGCACGGTCTACGCGAAGGACGTCGTGCCACTGGGGGACTCCACGCTCGCGATCCTCGAACCGGACGTCCCGATCGTGCGACTCGGCGCCCGTCAGGCGCTGCTCGCCTACGCGACCGCCGTGGTTGGAACGGCGCGCGAGCATGCGAAGTGGCAGGTCGCCCAAGGGGTCGGGATGTCGCCGCGCGTCCACGTCAAGATCCAGAAGAAGGAGGGCTGCACGGAGACCTGCCTGAAGCGAACCGCCGCGTCGTGTCCCGTGAACATCCTGGAGTTCGGGAGCGGGAAGCTCTCGGTGACGGACGAGACGAAGTGCATCGACTGCGGGGCCTGCGAACAGGCCTGCGAGCACGGCTCGATCCACATCGAGCCGGACCCCGAGCGGTTCTTCCTCAAGTTCGAGACCGATGGGTCCCTCTCAGCCCGGGAAGCGCTCCGGTTCGCCCTGAAGGAGATCAAGCGCCGCTTCGAGGAGCTGCGCGAGGCGATCCAGGCGATCCCGTAGCCCGAGTCGGGCTCACCCAATCGTAGCGAAGGATCGCGGCGACGCGACCGAGCCCGGCGAGGCGCTTCCCGGCCTCCCCTTCGTCCCGGACCACGAAGACCCGGACACGCGAGGAGCGGGCGCGGTCGAGGACCGGTGCGAGGCGGGGGTCGACCAAGAGCGTGTCCGCCAGCAGGAGCGTTTCGACCGCTCCAGCGTCCACGGCCTGCGCGACCTCTTCCGCCCCAACCGCGGCGCGGACGCCGCCGGCGAGCGACCGGAGCAGTCGCTCGACGACCTCCGCTTCCTCGGCGGCCACGCTGCCCCGCAGGGCCTCGCTCGCTTTGCCCGAACGCAATAGCTCGTCGACCCCAGCCCGCCCGGCCTCCGAGGTCGGGTAGACCCGCATCTTCTTCGCGACCTCGGGAGCCTCCTCCGCGAGACGGTGCGCGAGCTGTTCCTTGAGGAACCCCGGGCCGGCGATCACCACGGCCGTGGCCGCGGTACCCTCGCGGAGGATCGCGGCGACGATCTCGTCGGCGTACGTCTTGCGGTCCTTCTCCCCTTGGGTACCTTCGTACCGCTTTCCGGCGATCGTCCGGCGAAGGTCGGCGATCGGCTCGACCGCCCGACCGCGCAGACGGACCAGCGCGGAGTCCCCCCAATCGACCGCGGCGATCAGGATCGACGGCTCGCCTTGGCCGGCGAGCCCCTCTTCCAGGACGGCCCGCTCGCCGGCGGTGAGCTCCGGTTTCAGGAGCGAGAGCTCGTCCCCCTCGGTGAGGTCGAGCGTGTGATGACGCCCGATGTCGAACGGCCCCTCGACGATGGGGCCCGTGATGCGGACATGCTTCGAGAACCCGTGGAACTCCACCTGCTCAACCCGCACGGTCAGGAAGACGCGTCGGCGGGTCCGTTCGGCGCCCGCGACCTCGGGCGGCGCCTCCGGGTCCCGGCGGGTCGTCGAGGCCCCCACGAGTTCGCCCGGCCGAATGAGACGGGCGATTCTCCACAGGTCGCTCGGGGTCTCGAGCCGCAAGCGGAGGAGGCCGGTGGTCGGGTCGCGATGGAAGAGTCGCACGGTTGCTGCCTATGCGGGGCGGACCGGTGCGGACTAGAAGGGGGTTTCCGTCCCCCGTTCGGCCCTAGGGACGGGGAGGCCCTGTGGCGCACCGGAGGCCCGCCCGTTCGCAGGGCCGGTCGATGCCATGATTCCACGTCGGGCTCGTCGCAGCGGATCGCGCCGGCGACAGGCCCTCCTTCGATAGGCTTATCGAACGGCCGGCCGCTCGGACCCCGGTCGGGAGGAGGAAGTTCCTGAGTCGGTACGGGACGCTGTTCCGGCAGCGATCGTTTCTGCCGTTCCTCGCGGCCGGCTCGTTGCAATTCGCCGCGCCGTCGGCGGTGCTCGTCGTGCTCCTCTACTCCGTGACCTTTGCCTACCCATCGACCGTCCGCGCGACCTACGCGGCGCTCGCGCTGGCGTTCCTCGGGCTCGCGGCGACCCTCCCCGCGCTGGCCGCCGCGTTCTTCTCGGGCCCTCTCGCGGACCGATACGACCGGGGGTCGCTCATGCGGACGGTCAACCTCGGTTCGATCCTTGCGACGGTCGCCCTGGTCACCGACCTCATCTACGCGCCGGACACGCACGTCGCGGTCCCCGGACCCAGTGGATTCTACCTTCCGTTGTGGCTCCTCCTCTTGTATCCCGCCTGGGCGGCGATCGCGACGACCAACAGCCTGTTCCGGTCTCCGTACAATGCGTCCGTCCCTCGGCTCGTCGACACCCACGACCTGGGTCTCGCGAACGGCGCTATCTACGCCGTGGCGGCGGGCACGAGCGCCACGGCCACGGTATCGGTCGGCCTCTTGCTCGCGCTCGGGTCGCCGGTCTACGCCCTCGGGATCGCCTTCGTCCTCTTTCTGGCGACTCAGGTGGCGCTCCTGCTCATCGACGTCGACCTTTCGGCGAGCCGTCGGTCCGTCCTGCGCTCTGTGTGGACGGAGGCCCGCGAAGGGTACGCCTTCCTTGTCGGCCGACGCGGGCTGTTCGAGATCACGATCCTTTCGCTCGTCGTGAGCTTCCTCGCGGCGATCGCGCTGGTGGAGCTAGCGCTGTACATCGAGGATTGGCTCGGGCTTTCCTCGGGGATCTGGTACGGAGCCCTCACGGCGGCGTCGACCGCCGGGGTGGCGGCCGGCTTCCTCGCGATCTCGCACCTCCGCTTCGAGCATCGGGCCGGTCGGATCATCATCTTCCTTACCTTCATTCTCGGGGCTGCGCTGGTCGCGCTCGGGCTTGTCCACTCCGTGTGGCTCGCCCTCGCGATCCTCTTCGTCTACGGGGCGATGTCGGGCATGATCGTCAACATCTTGCTCTCTACCGTCCAGGCGACGGTGCCGGACGAGATGATGGGTCGGGTGTTTTCCGCGGACGAGGTCGGAAGCTTCGCGCTGATCCCGGTCGGGCAGTTCGCGGGCGGGATCCTCGTGCTCACCCTCCACGTCCAGGGAACGTACCTGCTGGCCGGAGGCACCATCGTCGTCTTCGCCTTCGTCATGCTCGCCTTCTTCGGCGCGCTGCGCCGCCTCGGCTACGAGCCGCGGAACCTCGTCGAGACCCCGGAGGGCGATCCTCCCTAGGTCGAGTCGTCCGGAACCGGGATCTGGCGCGTGTTGTACCATTCCCGGGTCGGGCCCAGCGTGCGGACGAAGCCGAGGCGCTCGTAGAGGCGTACCGCGTGGCGGTTCCCCTCGGTGACCACGAGCGCGATCGCCGGTGAGCCTCGCTCGCGAAGGGCCCGCACGGTGCCGATGAGCACCGCACGTCCGAGGCCCTTTCCTTGGGAAGCCGGGGCCACGGCGACATCCGCGATCAGCGCTCTCTTCGGGGGGGCGAGAACGAGCGTTTCCGCGACGATGGCTCCCCGGTCCTCGACGACCGTCGAGGCCCAGGGTAGAAACTCGCCGTAGCGACCCTCGATCAGGCGGCGCACGGTGAGCTCGGCGTTGCGGTCGGCGTCCAGGTCTTCGGCGAAGAGGTACCGGTCGAAGTGGTCGCGATAGGCGGCCGCGTGCACCCCGGCGACCGACCGCTCGTCCTCGGGGCGGAAGGGCCGCACGACGATCCCCTCGGCCGGTTCGAGGGCGGGGACGGGTGCGGTGGAGGGGAATCGCATCTCGGACCGGGAGTAAGGCGCGAATCCCATCGACCGTAGGGTCGTGGCTTCCTCCTCGAGCGTGAGCCCGGGAAGGGTCGGGGCGAAAGCGATCACCCCCGTCATGCGCTCGATCTCGGCTAGGAAGCTGCGATACCCGTCCGCGCTCGCGGCCTTTCCTCGAAGGTAGAGGATACGAACCGCGACCCCCACCGGACCGGCGTTCTCCCACAACGCGAGGCCGACGGGGCGACTCTCGTGCAGTCGAACGACCCCGTGCCCTGCCCCTTCGCGGATCTGCCGCTCCACGACCGGAACGATCTCGGAGAGGTCGACACCGGGGTCGAACCCGGCGAGGACCGCCTCGCGGGCGAGCTCCAGCGAGGCTCGGAGGTCCGACGAAAGAGGGGCGAGCTCATCCTCCACGGAGAGCGGACCGGCGCCGGAAATAAAGTCCCTCCCCCTGCCGTGGGTGAACGTAGCAGGGGCTTGACGTTCTAAAGTAGACGCGCCTTGACCGGCCGGGTCGCACGTGCGGAAGATCTCGGAGGTCGCGAACGCCCTGGGGCTCGGAGCCGAGGAAGTGCACCCGGCCGGCCCGTCGGTCCTCAAGGTTTCGGTTTCGGCCATCCGCGACCGGGTAGGACGCGGGCGCCGAGGAAAGCTCGTCCTCGTCACCGGGATGACCCCCACCAAGCATGGCGAAGGAAAGACCGTGACCGCGATCGGACTCGCCGACGGGTTCGCGCGCGTCGGCCGCACGGCGGTCGCGTGCCTTCGGCAACCTTCGCTCGGCCCGGTCTTTGGGGTCAAAGGCGGCGCGACCGGGGGAGGGAAGGCCACGGTCGAGCCGTCCGGTGAGATCAATCTCGGCTTCACCGGTGACATCCATTCGGTCGGGGCGGCGCACAACCTCCTCGCGGCCCTCATCGACAATCACCTCTTCCACGGCAATCCGCTCGCGCTCGACCCGGCTCGGATCGGATGGCCTCGTACGCTCGACATGGAGGACCGCGCGCTCCGCCACGTCGTGCTCGGCAAGGGCCCCGACCCCCGGTTCGTGGCCCACGAAGGCGCGTTCGTGATCACCGCGGCGAGCGAGGTGATGGTGATCCTCGCGCTCGCTCGCGACTACGCCGACCTCAAGGAACGACTCGGGAAGGTCCTCGTAGGGTACACTCGGACGGGAACGCCGGTCCGAGCGACCGACCTGAAGGCGGCGGGCGCGATGGCCGCCCTACTCCGGGACGCGCTCGAGCCCAACCTCGTCCAAACCGCCGAGGGGGTTCCGGCGCTCGTGCATGCGGGACCATTCGGCAATCTCGCGCACGGGACCTGCAGCCGCCTCTCGATCGAGCTGGCGCTCTCCACCGCGGAGTTCGCGATCGTGGAGGCCGGCTTCGCGACCGAGCTCGGTGCCGAGAAGTTCGTCGATATCGTCACACCGACCCTCGGCGTGGACGTGGACGCGGCCGTGATCGTCGCGACGCAGCGAAGCCTGAGGTTCCAGGGCGGAGCATCGGATGCCGAGGCGCTCCAACCCCATCGCGATGCGCTCGAGCGGGGACTCGACAACCTCGGGCAGCACCTCGCGAACCTCGATGCGCTCGGCCTCGCCGGCACTGTCGCGTTGAACCGGTTTCCCGG
>Ga0187812_1000472_pt1 | contig 14234 bp, 9 predicted proteins | sample NC_S_2_FD_130582 | JGI IMG/M metagenome (GOLD analysis project Ga0187812, IMG submission 130582) | Wetland sediment microbial communities from Neuse River Estuary, North Carolina, USA - ASW-S_2 | ecosystem: Environmental > Aquatic > Freshwater > Wetlands > Sediment | place: USA: North Carolina... | reverse complement strand
GCTCGCGCTCGCTGCCGAACTGGCCTCGTTCACCTGCAACTTCGCCTTGCAGCGGCTGGCGCTGCGGACCCAGGGCTGGTTCGCCGTGGTCACCGCCGGGCTGACCGGCAACTCGGTCACCGACAGCCTGCCCGGTGGCGACGCGGCCGGCGCTGCCGTCCAGTTCAACATGCTGACCGCCGCCGGGTTCGACACCGACACCGCCGTCGGCGGCCTGACCGCGTTCTCGCTGCTCGGCGTCGGCGGGCTGCTCGCGCTGCCGTTGTTCGCGCTGCCGACCATCCTGGCGGGAGCGCCGGTCAGCCGCGGGCTCGTCCACACCGCGCTGCTGGGCGTGGCCGGGTTCGTGCTGTACGCGATCTTCGGCGTGATCGTGCTGCGCACCAACCGGCCGCTGGTCGCGGTCGGGCGCGCGGCGCAGAGCCTGTGGAACCGCGTCACCCGCGGGCGACGGCCGGTGACCGGCCTGGATAAGCGGCTGCTGGCCGAACGCGACACGATCAGGGCGGTGCTGGGAGAGCGCTGGTGGCAAGCGGTCCTGCTGACCGCCGGCGGCCTCGGCTTCGACTACGGCTGCCTGCTGGCCGCCCTGCGCGCCACCGGCGCCGAGCCGCGGCCCTCCCTGGTGCTGCTGGCCTACTCCGCGGCCGGCCTGATCGCGCTGTTCCCGCTCACCCCGGGCGGGCTCGGCATCGTGGAGGCCAGCCTCAGCGGCCTGCTGGTCCTGGCCGGCGTGCATGCCGGCTACGCCGTCCTGGCCACCCTCGCGTACCGGATCGCCTCTTACTGGCTGCCCCTGTTGGCCGGGCCGCCGGCCTACCTGCTCTTCCGCCACCGGTACGGTCGGCCGGCCCGCCGGGCCGCTACGGCCAGCGGGGCGGGCGGCAGCGCATAGCGCCGGCCTATGCCACGAGAGCCAACGCCGCCTTTCCTGGCGGAGGCTCATCAAGTGGACTTAATACATGCTCGGAGATACTGGCTACGGCTACGGAACGTCCTCTGCGCGCCGCGGGCGCGGCAACGTGTTCACGCACACGATCATGGCGATCCTCGGGGCGGCGGTAGCGACGGGCCTGCTCCTGGCCTTCTACAACCCGGCGCCCGGCGGCTCCGGCGCTGCCCAGCCCGGAAGCGGCGCGGTGCCTGCTCCGGCTTCCTCGTCCGCCCCGCTGACCGGCGGCGAGCAGGCCATCTTCACCAAGGTCAAGCCGGGCCTGGTGATCATCAACACGTCGCTGCAGTACGACAGCGAGGCGGCCGCCGGGACCGGCATGGTGATCAACGCCGACGGGCTGGTGCTGACCAACAACCACGTCATCGAGGACTCCACCGCGATCACGGCCACCGTGGTCTCGACGGGCCGGACCTACCAGGCGACGGTCGTCGGCTACGACCAGACCGGGGACGTCGCCCTGATCCAGCTGCGGAACGCGTCCGGGCTGACGACGGTGCCGATCGGCAACTCCGCCTCGGTCAGGGTCGGAAACGCCGTCGTGGCCCTGGGCAACGCCGAAGGCCAGGGTTATGTTAGCGCGGAGCCCGGCCAGGTCACCGCGCTGGACCAGAGCATCACCGCCAGCGACGAGGGAGGCTCGACGGCCTCCGAGAACCTGAACGGGATGATCCAGACCAACGCCGACATCGTGCCGGGCGACTCCGGCGGCCCGCTGGCGAGCTCCGCCGGGGTCATCGGCATGGACACCGCCGGCAACGACGCCAGCGACCAGCAGGCCTCGACCGGGTTCGCGATCCCGATCAACACCGCGCTGTCGGTGGCCCGGCAGATCGCCGGGGGTCACGCCAGTTCCACCGTGACGATCGGCTACCCGCCGTTCGTGGGCATCTTCATCGGCTCCGGCCCGACCAGCAGCCCGCAGGCGCAGGCCCAGCAGGAGGAGCAGCAGAACGGGGGCGGCACCGGGAGCACCGCGCCGTGCTACACCAGCAACTCCGACCTGACCGTACCGTCGGCCATCGCGCCGGTCAGCGCCGGCACCCTGGTCATCGGGACGATCTGCGGGAGCCCGGCGGCCTCGGCCGGCATGACCGGCGGAGCGGTCATCACGGCGGTGAACGGGCAGGCCATCGGCTCGCCCGACGACCTGAGCGGCGTCTTGTCGCGGTTCCATCCGGGCGACGTGATCTCCGTGACCTGGGTGAGCCCGTCCGGTCAGCGGACCACCAGCAGCCTGCACCTGACCGCCGGCCCGCCCCAGTGACGCGATCTGAGAAGGTCCCGTGTCTGGTTCTCGAGGGCGGTGCCGGTCGCGGAGTCGGGGTGCGGTCGTGGGGACGGCCGCGGACCTCAGCCGGCCGGCCGCGGACCCCAGCCGGTCGGGCCGTCCGGGAACGTCAGGAGGCGGCAATCGCGAATAGCCACCGCCGGTGGCCGCGTCGGCGGAGGTTCTTGGCCCGCGCGAAACTCTCATCCGGCTGGCGCGCAGCTCATGCGGAGCCTTCGACGGACGCGGTCACGCGTCCGGAGGCGACGGCGGCGGCGAGGGCCTGGTGGTCACGCTCGTTCTGGTCGGCGTAGGCGGCGGCGAACTCGGCGATGGCCTGGTCGAAGACGGCGGATTGGCCGAGGTAGGCCGCGATGGCGATCCGGTCCCCCGACCGGGCGTGCGACCGGGCCAGTGTCCAGCCGCATAGCTCGCCGTAGGCGCGCATTCCCGCCGCGGTCATCGCTTCGATGTCGGCGGAGGCCTTCCCGTCCCGTAGCTGACGGACGTAGTAGTCGTGCGGCCCGTCGGGTTCGGCCTGACTGCGCTGCCAGCCGAGGAAGATGTCGCTGGCGGCCTGCATGAGCCGCTGCCCGGCCACCACCCGCTGGCCGTGGTTGGCGTATTCGCTGGTCCCGGCGAAGTCCTCGAGTACGGACCGTTCGGCCTCCTTCACCTGCAAGAACAGCGGGTCCGAGACGTCGCGCCCGAGCATCAGGACGATCCAGCAGCGGGTCCCGACGCTGCCTACGCCGACCACCTTGCGGGCCATGTCGGCGAACTCGAACTGTTCCAGCAGGTAGCGGCGGTCGGTTTGCAGGGTGCGCCGGTAGTCGCCGATCAGCCTCCTGAGATCGGCCTCCAGCTCCGCCTGGTCCGCAGCGCCCTCGACCAGGTCGGACAGCGGCACGACCAGGGGCGGGTCGGCCACGATCCGCGGCCTGCCGTCTACCAGGCGGGTCAGCTGGGCGAGCGCCTGCAGGCTGTCCCGGGTCCGCGCCTTGGCCACCGCCGAGTCCGCCTGCCGCAGCTCCCGGGCGGCGAGCTGGGACCCGAACTGCTCGCGCAGTGCCCCTGTTTCTGCTCGTGCGTACCAGACGGCCAGGTCGCCCTGTCCGGCGAAAGCGCGCATCGCCTCGCGGTACCGGCCGACGGCCGCGGTCACGACCTGGCGGCGCTGCCCGCGCGGGTAACCGGTGCCGCGCCCGGCCACCTCCAGGCTGGCCGCCAGCCGCTTGACGTCCCACTCCCAGGGCCCCGGCAGCGTCTCGTCGAAGTCGTTGAGGTCGAAGACCAGGGCACGTTCGGGCGAGGCGTAGACGCCGAAGTTGGACAGGTGCGCGTCGCCGCAGGCCTGCACGGCCAGTCCCGATACGGGCGTGGCCGCGAGGTCGGCCGCCATCGGCAGGGCCGCGCCGCGGAAGTAGCTGAACGGCGAGGCCAGCATCCGGCCGTAGCGGACCGGTACCAGGTCGGGCAACCGCGTGACGGCCTGCCGTTCCAGCAGGCCCACCGGATCCGGCCGGTCCGCGGGCGGGTCGTAGACGGCATGCCTTTCCCTGGGTACCGCGGACCGGGCCGCCTTGCCCCGTGCGGCTCGTTCGGCCGGGGTCAGCCGTCCGGCCGCCGAGTCGAGGGCGAACCGCCGCCCGGACGCCAGCGGCACAGAGTTAGGCCCAACGCTCACACACTCAACCATCAGCGGTCAGGCGACGCCCTGACAACCCCCATCTGCCGCGGCACTAGCTCGGGGAATCGGGTCGCGGCCGGCCCCGGCGCACGCCGGTACGCCGGGGCCGGCCTTCCGCTGTTCCGGTTCGTCAGCCGGTGACGAACAGGTCGTCGGTGACGTCGTAGACGCCGGTGGCCATCCACGCCGCGTCGACCACCGCGTCGTGCTCGGCCCAGGTGCGGACGTGGCCGGTCAGCGTCACCGCGTTGCCGCTGGTGGCGACGGCCACGTCACTGTCGTCCCAGATCAGCCCGTAGCGGTCCAGAGCGTCCTGGACGTCGAGGGTGACGTCGACCGGGTCGGCGTCGATGCTGACCTCGATGTCGTCCTTGATGTTGCGGACGCCGGTCAGGTACGTCACGGCCTGCTCGGCCGCGGTCCGCTCGCTGCCGTAGCTCACGGTGCCGGTGAGGGTAACGTTCCCGTTGCTGGCCGTGGCCTCGACGCCGTCCGGCACGGTGATGTTCACCGTGAGCGCGTTGTTCGCCATCGTGGTCAGCGTCGGGTCGTCACGGTAGTCCTCGGTCGGCAGCACGACTTCGAGGTGGTTCTGCAGCTTCTTCACCCCGGCGACGCGCCGCGCCGCCGCGGCTGCCTCCAGGTACTGCGGGTAGCTGGGCACGGTGCCGTTCAGCGCCACGTCCCCGTTTATGTTCTTTACCGAGATATCCGAGTCGTCGACGAGCGGGTCGTAGCTCAGCTCGCGTTGCACAGCGTCGCGGATGTCCTTGGTCTGGCTCATTGCACGCATCCTTTCGGTGACTAGCCAGGATTTACATTTCTCAACTGCCAGTCCACCCGGCCGACCGGGAATTGAGAAAGCGATAGTGCCTGTCGAGCCATAGGCTCGCGCTATCCAGCGGGGTACGCGCAGGCTACGCCGCGACGCGCCCGAGCCGGTCGGTCTCGTCGTGGATTTCGACGGCTACCTTCGTCAAGGCGGACGCGTACTGCCGGTTGTGATGCGCACAGAACAGCAATTCCAGGGCATTGGGCAGCAGGACCCGGACGTAAGCCCGTGCGCCACAGCGGTCACAGCGGTCGACGGCGGTAAGCGCCCCGGCGCGGGCTCCCGCCTTTTCGCTCTTCGCGCGGCGGGCCCGCTTCCTGGCCCAGAATCTGCTTCCGCTCATGACATTCACCTTCCTCGGTTTTCTCCAGTCCACCCGAGGCGACCGTCAACGAGGAAGGTGGTGGTACCTGTGATGGCATTGCCGGGGACTATGGCCGCTGAGGGCACACGACCCTGGCCGTCTGCGATCGGCCGGCTTCGGCTGTCGCCGTTACGGCGAGATGCCCTGGCGCACCGCTTCGCGGACGATGTCCGCCCGGCCCTTAGCTCCGAGCTTGGCGAGGATGTGCGAGATATAGGACTGCACAGTGCGTCGGGACAAGAACATGCCCTGGGCGATGTCCGACGTCGAATTGCCCTCGGCCACCAGGGCGGCGATCTTCAGCTCGGTCGGCGTGAGCGCCCCCCAGCCGGAGGTCGCGCGCGGCCCGCGCCGGCCCCGGACGCCGCGCTTGATGCCGTACACGCTCAGCCGGGTGTCGGCTCGCCGGATGTCCCAGCGAGCATCCAGGTCCTCGTACAGGCTGACGGCCTCGTCCAGGGCGGCTCTGGCCTCATCTTCCCGCCCGCGCCTCGCGAGCACGGCGGCCAGGTCCTCCAGGGCCGCGGGCAGTTCCACGGCCGGCCCGGGCGACCTGTAGTGCGCGACGGCGTCCCGGAGCGGGCCCGCATCAGACCTGAGCAGCCCGCGACACCGCAGGCTGGCCGCGGCCGCGCGGGCCGGCCGGGTCTCGGCCGCGGCCTCGTCCTGGCACGCCTGCGCCGCGGCCCGCGCGACCTGCCGGTCGCCGACGGCGAGCGCGAGCCGCACCAGATCCGGCAGCCACTGGTGGATCAGGGTCATCTCACCGTCGCCTCGCGGCAGGAGTCCGGCCAGCCTCGCCATGGCCTGGCGGGTCTCGCCGCCTTGCTCAAGCGACAGCGCGTGCGCGGCGAGCAGGAAATCCCGGTTCTCCCGGTCGGCGAGACTCTGGACGGGCAGGGCCAGGCCCTGGCGAAGGTGCTCATCGGCTACGGTGCGCTGATCCCGCCGCCCGGCGATGAGCGCGGCCACGCCGTGGATCAGCAGCGCAGACCAGCTTTCGCGGAGGAAGGAGTAGGCCGGCCCGAGAGCATCGAGAGAGTCAGGACCCAGCTCGGCGAGGGCGTCATCCCACTGGCCGAGCCAGTACCGCAGCACTGCCGCGATGGCCCAGGTCGCGCGGTCCATGCGCCCGGTTCGGTGGGCGAACTCGCGGGATTGCCGGAGAGCCAGTTCGGCCCGCGGCCATTCGTCGAGGTTCTGCAACGTGAAGGTGCGGCAGTCCAGGGCGATCGAGCGCAGGTCGGCGTGGCCGGGATCCTCGCCCAGGACATCGAGCGCCCGGTCGATGCAGTCAAGCGCGGCGACATGGTCACGCTTGACGGAAAGGGTCAGCCACAGGTCGTTCAGGTCCTGCGACGTCGCGAACGGGTCACCGGCCCGCTCGGCCGCAGTCAACGCCAGGCGCGAGATCGATTCGGCGGCGTCGAAGCCGGTAGCGTGCCGTTCGACCTGCGCCAGGACGGCCAGCAGCCGGGCCTGCCAGATCAGCGGCAGTTCGGCCGCGGCCAGGGCCTGCCGGATGACGCTGATCGCGTCATCGTTGCGGCCCGCGCCCCACTGAGCGTGCGCCAGCATCCAGAATGCCTCACCCCGCCGCGCGGGGTCGGTCATGGCCGTGAGCACCCCGCTGGCCTGCCTGACTGCGTCCTGGTAGGCACCGACGGCGAGCAGGGCACGTACGAGGAAGACAACCAGGGCTTCCCAGGCCTCATCGTCGGCCGGCGTCTCCTCCAGTGCCCGCCGGAGCAGTTCGGCCGCGAGTTGCGGCGCCCGCGTGATCAGCGTCGGCGCGGCCCGGATGAGCCAGGCGCGGGCCCAGCCTTCACCCGGCCGTCCGCCGGCAGACAGCTGCTGCGCGACGCTCAGGGCATCGGCGTCGCTGGCCGCGAGTTCTCGTGCCGTCTCGGCGTGCAGCGCCGTGCGCAGCGCGACCGGCATGCTCTCATACAGCGCCTGGCGGATCAGCGGATGCCGGAACGCCAGGTCGGTACCTGAGCCGATGAGGAGGCCCGCCGCCACGGCCTCCTGCAGGCTGCCGGCCAGGTCTGACACCGACCGGCGTCGCAGCATGGCCAGGTCGGTGACGGTGAACTTCCCGCCCAGCAACGCGGCGTTCCGCAGCATCTGCGCGGTCTGGGCCGACACCGAGCTGAGCCGGTCGTCCAGCACCGCGGCCAGCGAGTCCGGCAGCTGGTCCCACGCCACGGAGACCTCGCCGGCGGGGCCGTTCCGCGGTACCCGCTCGCGCACCAGGGCATCGGCCAGTTCTCGCACGTACAGCGGATTGCCAGCGGCCTGAGCCGTCAGCTTCCGCAGCGCCTCCTCGGGTGGCGCTCCGGCCATCGACGTCACCAGGGCGGCGACATCCGGTTCGGCCAGTGGCCCGAGCGTGATCACCACGCCGCCGCGGCGGACGACGGCCGCGCGGACTTGCTGCACCTCCGGCCGGCGCGGAGCCGGCCGGCAGGTCGCGATCAGCAGCAGCCGCAGCTGGTCGACGGAGGCGGCGAGCTGATACCAGACCATCAGCGACGCATCGTCGGCCCACTGCAGGTCGTCGACGACCAGGACCGTGGGGGCGGCCGCACACAGCTCGTCCGCCAGCATCACCAGCACCTCAAAGCCGACCATCGCCGCGTCGCCGCCAGCGAACAACTCGGGCTGCTGCTTGCGCAGCAGTTCGGCGGCGTGCGCGCGCCGCGGGTCCGGCGAATCCGGTCTCACCTGCAGGCAGTCCAGCATCAGGCGCAGCGGCACCTGCTCGGTGAGCTGGTCCGCGATGCCCCACCCGACGTCCCACCCCAGCTCGCCCGCTCCCGCCAGGGCCTCGGCCACCAGGGACGACTTGCCGATCCCAGGCTCGCCCTCGACCCAGACCACCGATCCCTCGTCACGGCGGAGCGCCTCGACGCCAGCACCGAGGGCGGCGAGCTCCTGCCTGCGGCCCACCCAGTGCGCCGGGCGGTCGATGGGCCACATGGCAGTAACATATGCCCCGCCCGACTACGAAGGGAAAGCGACGGCCGGGTCAGAAGACGGCGCCGTCGGCGGTGTCGAAGAGCACCTGCTGGAGCTGGCGCGGCAGGTCACCGCTCCACGCCAGGGCCGCCGTGGCGGTCAGAGGAGATCCTTCGATCCGGGTGCGGACCATGCCTGTCGACGCGACCGCGGGATCGGGCTCGGCCGATCCGGGCCAGTCCCCGACGGCACGGTGCGGGCCGGTCAGGACCGCGATAGGCCGGCCCTCGGCGGCCGCCAAGGCGAGACTCATCGGCAGCGACCGCCGGAACGGCGTATCGGTGAACTCGAAGCGCGGGTTCACGGCGCGCAGGACCGCCAGCCACGCGTCGTAGGTGACCGGGCGGAGGCGACGCGAACCGTGGATGACTTCCAGGCCAGCCAGCTCCTCCAGCCCGATTACCCGGCCAGATGCCGCAGGGTGCGTCGGCGACAGCCACACGTCGGGCTCGAGCTCCCCCAGGGTCATCACCTCCAGAGAAGTTGGTGCGTCTTCACCCTTGGCGGTCAGCCAGCCGAGCGCGGCATCGGCCCGGTGCTGCTGGATGAGCGAGAACTCCCGGTCCAGCGGTGCCTCGATCCAGGCCACCTCGACATCGGCAGCTTTGGCCGCGGTCCGCAGCCGCGAAGCGACGTCCACTGCGAGCTCTTCGGGCAGGGACGGCGGCATAACGAACCGAAGCCGCGGCCGACCCAGGCCCGCCGCCTGGCGGGTCCGGCCTACCCCGTGATCGATGAGGGACAGCACCGCCCGGGATTCCTCCAGCAGGACGCTCCCCGCCTCGGTCAGCCGCACGCCCTCCCGCCTGCGCTGCAGCAGCGGCGTGCCCACCATCTCCTCCAGCCGCCGGATCTGCTGGCTCAGCGTCGGCTGCGCGATGAACATCTGTTCCGCCGCGTGCGTGAAGGTGCCGGCGTCGGCCACCGCGACGAAGTAGCGCAGGTGCCGCAGTTCCACGCCCTGCGGCGTCGTGTCGCCGGGATCCGGCCACTGCGCCGCGGTAGAAGCTGATGTGGAGGTCATGTGCCCTGCCCTAGGAAGTCTGTCTGATGTGGTGCGCCAACGCTGGATTGGTGCACTTCAAGGGAACCTCGCTGGGCGGTGCGTGAATATCGGTCGCGTGACACCACTTGCGCGGCGGCGGCTGACACGCCTGGCCTGGGCGGAAGCCGAGCGAGGGCCTGCGGCCGGCACGCGGACCTCAGGTACATGCGCCTGATCGCTGCCGAGGTCGGCTGACGACGGGCCCCGGGGTAAACGAGCTACGTCAAATGACGTATATAGTCGCCCGGCGGTCGCGGCTACGCGGAGATGCCCTGGCGCAGGGCCTCGCGGACGATGTCGACTCGGCCCTTCGCGCCCAGCTTGGCGAGGATGTGCGAGATGTGGGTCTGTACGGTGCGCCGGGACAGGAGCATGCCCTGGGCGATGTCCGGGGTTGACGCGCCCCGGGCGACCATGGCGGCGATCCTGAGCTCGGTCGGCGTCAGCGCCTCCCAGCCCGAGGTGGCGCGCTCCCCGTGCCGGCCGCGGACGCCGCGCCTGATGCCGTAGCGGCGAAGGCGGCTGTCGGCCCGGCGGATGTCCCAGGCCGCCTGCAGGGCCTCATAGAGGCTGACCGCCTCGTGCAGGGCGACCCTGGCCTCGTCGTCCCGGCCGCGCTGCGCCAGGACGACCGCCAGATCCTCCAGCGAAGCCGGCAATTCGACCGCAGGCCCGGCCGACCGGTAGTGCGCGACGACCTCCCGGAGCGGAACCGGATCTAGCTTGAGGAGTCCCTCGCACCGCAGGCTGGCCGCGGCCGCCCTAGCCGGCTGGGTCTCCGCCGCGGCCTCGGCCTGGCAGGCCTGCGCCGCGGCCTGCGCCATCGGCCGGTCGTCAGTGGCGAGCGCCAGCCGGACCAGGTCGGGCAGCCACTGGTGGGTCAGGGTCATCTCACCGTCGCGTCGCGGCAGGAGCCCGGCCAGCCTCATCATGGCCTGGCGCGGTTTCCCGCCTTGCTCCAGCGCGAGCGCGTGCGCGGCGATCAGGAAGTCCCGGTTCTCCCGGTCCGAGGCAGCCTGGCTGGACAGGGCCAAGCCCGCGCGGAGCTGCCGCCCGGCGGCCGTCCGCTGATCCCGTCGCCCGGCGATGAGTGCGGCCACACCGTGTGACAGCAGCGCAGGTCCCCGTTCGCGCAGATCATATTGCTTCAGCCCGGGAATATCGGAGTCATCCGAGCTCAGCTCCGCCAGCGCGTCGTCCCACTGACCAAGCCAGTACTGCAGCACGGCCGCGGTGAGCGAGGTGGCACGATCAGCGTGCCTGCTTCGCGGGGCCACGTCTCGCGCCTGCCGGAGGGTCAGTTCAGCTTCCGGCCAGCGGTCGAGATTCTGCAGCGTGAAGATGCGGCAGTTGAGGGCATTCGATCGCAGGTCCGCAAGCGCGGGATCGCTGCCGAGCGCGCGCAGGGCCTGGTCGACGTAGCCGAGCGCGGCGGCATGATCGCGCCTGATGCTATGGCTCAGCCACAGGTCGATCAGGGCGTGGGCGGTGGCGAACGCGTCGCCCCCGGCGACGGCCAGGGCCCGGCGGGCGGTCGCGTCGGCCGTGTCCAGGTCAATGAAACTGGCCCGCTCGAGCATCGCGAGCATGGCCAGCATCCGGGCCTGCCAGGGCCGGGGTAGCCCGGCCGACGCCAGCGCCTGCCGCACGGTGGTGATCGCCTCGTCGCTACGGCCCGCGCTGACCTGGGCGCGCGCCAGCACCGAGGACGTCTCGGCCCGCCGCACCGGGTCAGTCATCACCAGCAGCGCCGCCGCGGCCTGCCCGGCCGCCTCGTCATAGGACCCGGCCGCGAGCAGGGCCTGGGCCAGGCCGGCCGCCAGCCCCTCCCAGGCCTGATCGTCGCCGGGCGTCCCGTCCAGTTCCCGCCGCAGCAGGCCGGCCGCCAGCTGCGGCGCCCGCGTGGTCAGCGCGGGCGCGGCCTGGATGAGCCAAGCTCGGGACCAGCCCTCACTGCGCAGTTCGGCGGCGAGCAGCTGCTGGGCGACGCTCAGGGCATCCGCATCCGTGGCCGCGAGCTCCCGGGCCGCCTCGGCGTGCAGCGCGGTGCGCAGCGCGGCCGGCATGCTCGCATACAGCGCCTGGCGGATCAGCGGATGCCGGAACGCCAGTTCCGGGCCGGAGCCGGCCAGGATGCCGGCCGCCACGGCCTCCTGCAGGCCCGCGGCCAGGTCCGACACCGGACTGCGCAGCAGCACGGCCAGGTCGGTGACCGTGAACTTGGTGTCCAGCAGCGCGGCGGTCCGCAGCATCTGCGCCGTCTGCGCCGAAACCGAGCTGAGCCGGTCATCCAGCACGGCCGTCAGCGACACCGGCAGGTGGTCCCGGCCCGGCCACGCGCCGCCGACGGGACCGGCCTGGGCCCGCTCCCGGATCAGGGCGTCGACCAGCTCGCGCAGGTACAAGGGGTTGCCGGCCGCCTGAACGGTCAGCTTGAGCACCGCATCGCTGGGTGGCGTGCCAAGCATCGCGGTGACCAGGGCCGCCACGTCGGTTTCTGGCAGCGGCCCGAGCGTGACCACGGCCCCGCCACGGCGCACGACGGCCGCGCGTACCTGCTGTACCTCTGGCCGGCGCGGCGTCGGCCGGCAGGTCGCGATCAGGAGCAGCCGAAGCTGGTCAATGGAGGCGGCGAGCTGATGCCAGACAAGCAGCGACGCGTCATCGGCCCACTGCAGGTCGTCGATCACCAGCACCGTCGGCGCGGCCGCGCACAGCTCGTCCACCAGCGCCACCAAGACCTCGACACCGTTAACCGACGCGTCGCCGTCGGCGAACAGCCCGAGCCGCCGGCTGCGGAGCAGGTCGGCGGCGTGCGCCCGGCGAGGATCGGGCGAACTGAGCCGGACCTGCAGGCAGTCCAGCATCGGGCGCAGCGGCAGCCGTTCCGCGAGCTGGTCTGCCATCCCCCACCCGATGTCCCAGCCCCGCTCGCTCACTCCCGCCAGGGCCTCGGCGACCAGGGACGATTTGCCGATACCGGGCTCGCCCTCGACCCAGACCACGGCACCCCGGCCACGGTGCAGAGCCTCCGCACCATCCCGGATGGTCGCGAGCTCCTGGCTGCGGCCCACCCACTGCGGCGGCCGGTCGATGGGCCACATGGAGTAAACGTATTCCCTGTCAGGGTCAATGCATAGGCGTCACATGTGTCGGCCCCGCACCACCGGCCGTTCGGTACAAATGCTCTTTTCTTTTTCACCGAACGAGCGGTGGTTATCCCCGCCGGGTAGATCATCGGATCACCCGGAATACGACCAGCAGGATAAGGGTCACGACCACCGATACGGCAATGGAGCCGACGATCCCGAGACGGCTCGAGAAGAACACGAACATGGCGACCAGGTCTGCGGTCCGGTGGTCAGGCTCCGGGCTGGTGTGCTGTCCGCCGCCGGTGGGCCCCCGGCTGCACTGGTACTGCATCGTCCGGTGCCGCGGAGCCCGCCAGGTGAGAGCCGCGTGAGGACGGGCGACCGCGGCCCCGGACCACTCCGTCCGGGGCCGCTCGGCCGACACGTCCCCTCTGGAGGTCAGGGCCGGCCGCGGGACCACTGCGGCCCGACCCGCGACCAGGCCGCCCCCCAGGAGGCCAGGCGCCGTCTGGTCAGGAGCGCGAGGGTCAGCCGCTGAGCGGCTAGCAGCGCGAGCGCGATCAGGACCAGCGTTACGACCACGGCCACCATCTCATTGGCACGGGGGGACGTGTCGGTGCTCCGGGCCCCGTCCCGGGAGTGGCTGCCCCCGTCGGCCCGGTCCGCGTAGCTGGGGGCCAGGGCGGGCCGGGGCGCGGTCGCGCTGCCGCCGTAGGAGGGGACGGCCTGCTCCGAGGCCGCGGTGATCCCCGCGTGATACGCCGATCCTCCGACGCTGAGGGCAGCGATCGGCCCGGCGATCAGGAAGACGGCGAGCAGGGCGATCCGGATCCAGGCCTCGGCCCGGTCACTGGCCCGGCGCAGCGGGTTGCGGTCCAGCCCGAGCGCACGGGCCAGCCGCGTGCGGCGCCGCGGGCGGCCAGGCGTTCTCCGCATCGCTCAGCCCCTGATGTACGAGACGGCCATGGCCACGACCGAGCCGGCCATGCCGATGAAGGTCAGGATGAGCACGATGCGGGACAGCCAGCCGCTGCGAGCCTCGCCCATGGTGGCGCGGTCGGCGGCGATGCGGTCGATGAACCAGATGAGCGGGACCGCCGCGACGCCGTTGAACACCGCGGCGAACACCAGGGCCTTGATAGGGCTGATGCCGATGAAGTTCAGGCACAGGCCGATCAGCATGGAGGCGGCGATGACCCCGTAGAAGTACCGGCCCTGCTTCGGCGTGAGGTCCAGGCCCTCCCGCTTGCCCCGCGCCTCACTCAGCGCGTAGGACGTGGATCCGGCCATGACCGGGATGGCGAGCATGCCGAGGGAGACGATGCCGAGGGCGAACAGCCCCTGGGCGATCTCCCCGGAGTGGGGGAAGGTCCGGACCAGGGGCTCGAGCGCCCGGGCCGCGTCGGCCGCGGTGTTGATCGTGGTGACGTGCGCGGCGTGCAGCACCGTGGCCGCGGTGATGATGATGAACCAGGCGACGGCCTGGGAGATGACCATGCCGATGGCGTTGTCGGTGCGCAGGTCCCGCAGCGACCGCCTGGCCTTGCTGCCCTTGACCTCTTCCACTTCCTGCGAGGCCTGCCAGAAGAACATGTACGGGGTGATCGTGGTGCCGATGACCGCGGTGATGACGTAGAAGAAGCTGGCCGAGAACTGGATGTGCGGCACGAACGTGGCCCGGGCGATGGTGCCCCACGGCTCGTGGACGAAGAACGCGGTGATGGGGTAGGCCAGCAGCGATACGGTCAGCCACTTCAGCACCTTGGCGTAGCGGCGGTAGCTGACCGCTATCTCCAGGGCCAGGATCAGCAGGGTGAAGACGACCATCAGGGCCGACGCCGGGATGTGGATGATCAGCCCCGCCGAAGCGCCCAGGGCGCCGATGTCGGCGCCGATGTTGATGACGTTGGCCACGGCCAGCAGCGTCACGAGCAGGCGCAGGGTCCGCAGGCTGTACCGGTTCTTGAT
>Ga0187812_1000471_pt1 | contig 14243 bp, 18 predicted proteins | sample NC_S_2_FD_130582 | JGI IMG/M metagenome (GOLD analysis project Ga0187812, IMG submission 130582) | Wetland sediment microbial communities from Neuse River Estuary, North Carolina, USA - ASW-S_2 | ecosystem: Environmental > Aquatic > Freshwater > Wetlands > Sediment | place: USA: North Carolina... | reverse complement strand
TTCCAAAGCCTGGCCGAGTTCGCCATGGACATCCGCGGCCTGACGGTCCTCGTCGGGCCGTCCAACAAGGGTAAAAGCGCCGTTTTCCGCGCCCTGAAGGGCCTTTTCCGCAATGAGCTGCCCGCCGACTACATCCGCGCCGGCTCCGGCGGGCTGGAGCTCGCCGCCGAGGCGGACGGCCACACCGTCGTCGCCGAGCGGGGGACCAAGGGCTCGACCGAGTACAGGATTGACGGCAGGGAGTTCAAGAAGCTCGCCCTCACCGTCCCGCCCGAGCTGAAGGCCTTCGGCATGAACGAGGTCCGGGTCGGCGAGTACACCATCGACCCCGTCTTCGCCCGCCAAAACGGCAAGCAGTTCCTGGTGGACTCCGAGGCCTACACCCCGACGGAGATAAACACCGTCTTCGGGGCGTTCGCGTCCACGGAGAAACTGGAGGCCGGGAAGAAGCTGGCCAACCTCGAAATCCAGCGCAAGAACGCCGAGGCGAAGACCATCGCCGCGGAGATAGCCGACGCCAGGCGGCGCGAGGCGGATTCCGCCGCGTTTGCGGCGGAGTCGGCATCCGTCGCCGGGGCCCTGCGGGCGCTCCAGCCCGACATCGACGCCCTCGAACAGGCGGCGCAGTGGGCGCGGGCGGCTCAGGGCCGCCTTGCCGCGCTGCGACCGCTCCGGGAAATCCTGTCCGAGCTTTCCGTGCCGGACATCGGCGAGGCGGAGGCGCTGCGCTCCGCCCACGAATACGCGGTGCAGGCGACCAACAGCTTCCGGCTCGGGAACCTCTACAGGCGGGCGTCCAAGGCAGTCTTGGTGGCGCAAGTCGCCGGGCTAGATGCGGAGGCGGCCCGCCAGGCGATTGCCGCAGTTGGGGAAGTAGCCGAGCTGGGCCCGAACCTCGACGCCCTCAGGGCGCTGAGCCGGGACTTCAACCGCTTCTTCGCCGACGCCAAGAACGGGCTCCTGGCGGCGGAAGTGCTTCAGCACAGTATTATGCTGGTGGCCGCCCTGGCGCGGGCCCGGGAGGAGGCTTCCGCCCTGCACGCCCAGCGAGAGCTGAACGACTCGGAACTGGCCAAGAACAGCGACGAAATCAAGCGGTTGAGCACGGAGCTGGCGACCTGCCCGAAGTGCGGCTTCCAGTTCGACCCAAAGCACAAATGCGAGGGGACAAATGCCTGACCAGGAAACGATGCAGCAACTCACGGGATTGCAGGCCCGGGCCAAGACCCTGACGGGGTACCGCGACAAGCTCATCCGCGACACCGGCATCGCCGAGCGCAAGCTCGAAGAGGCGGTGGAAAAACTGAAGGAGCTCGGCGTCGACGCCTCTGGCCTGAACAGCAAGGAGCTCCAGGCGCTGGCCGAGGAGTTCGAGGCCAAGCTGGCGGCGAAGGTCGCCGAGCTGACCGCCGCCGTCGAGGAGGGCGAGACCCTGGTGGAGCGGTACAAGGCGGTGCAAACGCCATGAGCTGGGACATCGTTTTTTGGGCTGCGTGGGTGGGAATCTGGGTCGGCTACTTCGTATGGGCTTTGTGCTGGCCGAAGAACGAGAAGCCGTTCCGCCCGGGTTGGTAGATGGAAATCACCCTCGACACCGACGCCGTCAACCTGACTTGGGTGACCGACATCCACATCGCGGCGAACCCGCCGGGGCGCCGCCAGGACGACTACGCCCGCGCCATCCTGGACAAGCTGGAATTCGTCAGGGCGCTGACTGAACAGGTCAAGGGCGCCTGCCTGTGCGGAGGCGACTTCTTCCACGTAAAGCGGCCCGCTTCGTCGTCAAACTCGCTGGGCCTCATCATCCAGTGCATCCTCCTGCTCGCATCGTTCCCGCAGAGGCGCGTCTTTGGGGCCGTGGGGAACCACGACATCATGTATGACGACATGGGCACGCTGCCCCACCAGCCGCTGGGGCTGCTCATCGCCGCCGGGGTCTATTGCGACCTCAACACGGGGTCGGTCATCTTCTCGAACCGCGACGGGTCGGTGAAGGTGCAGGTCGAGACATTCCCGTACGCCGACGGCGAAAGGACCCTGGAACGCCTGCTGGCCTCGGGGCCGCGCCCGGCGGGGATAACCTACCGCGTTGCCATCATCCACGCCTACGGGCAGCCGGGCAACAAGGGCATGATGTTCGCCGAGCGCAAAATCGGGTACAACGAGCTGGGCGGCCTGGACTTCGACTTCTGCCTGTGGGGCCACGACCATTCCCGCCACGGGGCCGAGACCGTCGGCGGCATCACGCACGTCAACCTGGGCAGCCTGGCCCGGGCCGCGTTCGCCTCCGACGAGGTCGAGCGCCCGGTCGTCGCCGTGGCACTGTCGTTCTCGGGGGACGGCGTCGCGTACACGGAACACCCCGTCCCGGTCAAGCCCCTGGAGCTGGCCTTCGTGGCCGCCGACAAGGGGGTCGAGGACGCCGCCAAGGCGGACGAGGTCACCGAGTTCTTCACCGAGATGGACGCGGCGGTCGAGGGCCTGTCGGCGGGCGAGCCCCGCGAGGTGTTGGCGCAGCTTTGCCCCGACAAGGAACTCCTGGACCTGGTGCTCCAGCTCTGCGAGCTTTAGGTTTTTGAATTCGGGCCCCTTTTGTGGTACTATGTGAGTGCCCCCAATTGGGGGCCGGAGGCATCATGAAGAAGATAGTGGGGTTTGTACTCGCACTGGCCGTGGCGCTTTTCATCGGCCCGGTCGCGTACGCGCAGGGCCGCGGGGGTTCGCACGGCGGTTCGCACGGCGGTTCGCACGGCTCTGCTCACGGGGGCTCCGCCCGCGGGGGCTACGCCGGACACGGGCAGGCCGGCCGCGGAAACGGGGGGCACCCGGCGTTCCGCAACGAGCAGCACGCCCGCGCCAACACCGAGGCCCGCGGCCATTTTGACGGGCGCCGCTTCGACCGCGGCTGGGAGGGCTCGCATTTCGGGCGCTTCCACAGCTTCGTCCCGTACCGCTACTATTGGGGCGGGGGCTGGGGCTTCTGGTACGGCGGCGTCTGGTTCGGCTACGACGTTTGGCCATACGGGTGGGGCATCTATGACCCGGTCTTCATCGATTATGATGAAGTGGGTGATTGCTACTTCATGTACAACCCGCGCTATCCCGGCATGCGCCTCGGGGTCAGCGTAATTTTTTAACGGCGTGCACCCCGGGCTGAAATCGTCCCTGCGGGATTGCGGCAGGCTTTTTGCCCTGTACGGGGCGGTGGCCATTGCGGGAATCCCGGCAGCGGCGGCCTATGCCGTCCTCGCCATGAAGGGGTACGGCCAGCCGCGGGTACTTATCCTGATGGTGGCCTTCGGGGTGCTGTCGGGGATAAGGGTGTGGGGTTGGGTCAACCGGAAATTTTGCGACGGGCAGTGCCCGTTTTTTGGGTGGCCCCTTTGAATTGTCGTGGCGCGGCGTGGAAGGACACGCAGCATGGCACATGCGGATAAGAGCGGCCACGCGGGTTTTAGCAGCACGACTTCAGTGCGTAGCGCCGCGTTGCAATTTCATAGCGGGTATCCACCCCCGCCGCCACCAAAGAATTGATGCGTCTTCGAGTTGCCGTGGCGCAGCACGGAAGGACGTGCGGTAGGCCATTGTACCGGGCGGTACGACCGGCGTGGGGACCCTCTCCGCTATCAAAATGGGTCGGCGGAGCCTAAGTCGGCAACGTAAAGGTAATCCGCCCCAGCGGGTATCAAGGCCCGCCGCCACGGTTTTCCCCTAGGCTTCCAGCTTCCGCTTGATTTCCTTCAGATTATCGTCAATCGAGGCCTGCACGTACTTGTCGTCCAGCGCATGGGCATGGAAGTCTTCGCGCAGCTTGCCCAGCTCCACGACCGCCTGGCGGTTCGTCTGGTTGAACTCATGGAACTCCGCCAGGAGCTCCTTGAGCGATTGGTGCGTCTCCTGCACCTTGGCGTGGGTTTCGTTCACCTTGACCTGTTCCATCTTGAGCTCCGCTTCCTTCTTAGCGAAAAACCGCGACATCTTCCAGGCAAAGGCGGTCAGCGCCGGCCACCCGATGACTTGAAGGTGGTCGACGAGCCACATAACCGGTGTCGTGTCTGCCATTTTGCCCCGTCCTCCCGCCCTATATAGGAATTCGGAAGCGGGTTTCCTTCCCCCCTGTGCTTTGGCGCAATCCGTGGTATAATATCCCCGTGAGCAGGAAGTTCATCACCGCCGACCACCACTTCTTCCACGAGGCCATCATCCGCCTTTGCAACCGCCCGTTTGCGGACGTGGCGGCCATGAACGAGGCCCTGGTCCAGCGGTGGAACTCCGTCGTGGCCCCCAACGACCTGGTCTACTACGGCGGCGACATGTTCTACCGCGGGCGGACGGAGGAGTGCCGGGCCATCCTGGACTGCCTGCACGGGCAAATCCACTTCGTGGAGGGGAACCACGACAAGAAGCTCGCCAGGAAGTTCAGGGACCGCTTCCTGTCCTACGGCGACCGCCTCGAAATCAAGCACGAGGGGCGCCTCATCGTGCTCGACCACTACGCCATGAGGGTGTGGCGCAACTCGGGCAAGGGGAGTTGGTCGTTGTATGGACATTCCCATGGAAATCTTCCCGAAGACCCTAACCTTTTGAGCTTTGATATCGGGGTGGATTGTTGGGATTTTTATCCCGTCAGCATGGAACAGGTTGTTGAAAAGATGCAACGGAAGATTGCTGCTCAACAAGCTTCCGCAGGTGGTGCTTCTTCAACCCCGTCGCCTTTGTTGCTAGACTGATGGATTCGTAGCGCACTCCGTTTACTGTGACAGGCATGGAACGGGGGTGCAATGCCCCTGCTTTGAAGGATGCTGGGGTGGGTTTTCCGAACAAGTAGTGCGCTTCTCCCCGAGCGTATTCCCTTTGGGAAATTAACCTGAGGGTCTCCGTCGAATGCCTCTTTCCGTAAAAGGGATTGTTTGTCCCCGCTATTGATGGGCGAGGTCCCCGCATATGCAACTTGTGCTCTTCGGACTTCGGCTTTCCCCGCTGTGCTGCCCCGATTTTGACGCGATGCTCAGGGCTCAACTGTCTGCCTTTGTTGCCCCCGCCCCCCTCGCCGCCCTCCGAGATATTGTATCCGCTCCGAACAGTGTCATGCAATGCAATGAGGCGTCTTTCTAAAAGAAGAGCTTCGGCTTTCGAGCCCGCCTCTGCTAATATCGTCAAAGAAAACGCTTGCTTTCCGTGTTTTCTCATGGCATTATAAAGCTTGCCGGGACGCCCCTTGTTGGCCGCCTTGACGTGTCCTCGCCAGCGCTCCTGGGGTTGCAAGGATGTGTACCCGACATAGGATTTCATGGTATTGTTACAGGTGAGCTCGTAAACGTAGAACATAGGGTGCCTCACATCAGAGTTTCAAAGTCTACTTATTCGGTCATAAGCATGGTTAAGAGGAGGAAGCCCGTGACACGAATTGTCCCGAAGCCAATTCCCAAGCTGATTAAGTCCGTCATCGGCCGGCGCGAGACGCAGGCGGACATTGTCGCCCGCCGTGAAGCCAAACGGGCCGCCCGCGAGGCAAAGGCGAAAAAAGGCTGACGCGATGGAGGCCCCGAAATTCACCGACTTCCTGGTAGCGTCCGCCTCCGGCGGGGAACTCGACCCGGGGGCGCTGGACCGGACCGTGAACTCGTTCGGGGCCGCGCTCGTCCAGGGGGCCGCCGGGGAGTACGCCCGGGAGGGCGGCTGCTACGTCATGCGGGTCTTCGGGGACCCCGGTTTCGTCAGGTTCGCCTGCGAGCACCAGGGCTACTGCAAAATCGTCGGCGAGACCGATTCCGATGCCCGCCAAACGGCGGAAGTGCTCGACACCATCACGGAATCCGTGGGCTTCGTGTACGCCAAGGTCGCCGAGGCCTACGCGAAGCGAATCAACGACATCTTCGAGACCGAGGAGACGCTCAAGGCGTGCTTCGCCAAGTGCCTCGGCGCCCTCAAGTTCGACCGCACCGACCACTGGTCGGGCATCCTCTACCGGGAAATGGGCGAGGCCTGGCGGGGGCACGGCCCCGACGCCCGGGCCGGGCTGACCACGTACGACCGCTTCGAAATCCTCGACGCCCTGGCCGACCACCTCGACTTCAACCTGTACTCGCAGGTCGCCCTGAACCTCCAGGACTGGAGCCTGGTGACCTACAAGGGCGGGGACTCCGAGAAGCAGCTCTCGCAAATCGCAAGGAAGTGGGAAAAGTACGGCAGCACGCCCCTGAGCCCCGGGGCGACCATGGTCAAGGAAGCCTTCCGCCCGCAGGACATCGACTGGAACAAGGACCTCAGCACGGTGAAGTCGCTCAAGACCATCACCGGCATCACGCCGGACATCAGCTTCCGTGTCACGCCGAAGGGCAGCACGCCGGCGTTCGCCGACTCCCAGAACTTCTCGACTATCGGCATCGGGGGGGACCAGTACGTCAACGTGGCACGGGGGCACACCGCGTGGTACGTGGCATGGAAGCCGGGCACCGCCCCCTGGATTCTGGCGGCGGCGGGCGACGGCTTCACCACGCCGGGGATTCCCTACGTGTTCCATTCGAAGTCCGGCGGTACTATCCTCAACGAGGTCCTTTTCGCCCGTGGCATCGCGTTCGCCTTCTGGACCGGCCTCGGCAAGGGCACGCTTTGCATGCCGCGCATGAACTCGGTCATGGTCGTCACGCCGCAGGGCGAGGACGCCGTCAGGGAGGTGTTCGGCAGCCTGGGGCAGCCCATGCTGGAGCTCTTCAGGGACAAGCGGGGGTATTGATGGTTGTCTACCAGCTGAAGGCGAAGGGCACCCTCGCACTGTTCGAGGGGCCGGGCCAGTGCTACTCGAAGCGCCTGTTCACGTCCCGCCGGCGGGCCGAGGCGCACATCCCCAAGTTCAAGGCGTCGTGCACCACCGAGCTGAACTGCCTGGATTTGTCTTGCCTTCAGGACGACAAGGTGCTAACATTCCATGTGCTGGGGCTGGAGCTCGGCTTTTGGGAGTTTGTGCGGGGGTGCCTCGGGCTGTGAGGACATTCGTCCTAATCCGGGACAGGGACGTGTCGGGCGTGTCCGGCACCGGCAGGGTGGCCGAGGGCGTGGTCTTCGTCGGCGGGAAGACCGTCGTTTACTGGCTTTCGGACACGCCGAGCATCAACATCTACGGCAGCGTGGAGGAGATGCTCCGGGTGCACGGGCACGGGGGGGCGACGCACGTGGAGTTCCTGACATGAACCGGGACTGCCATGGCACCTGGATGCGCAAAATCGGCGTTTACCGTTGCCTCTACGACGGGGCGTTCGTGGAGGCGAAGGCGAAGCCCGAGACATGCCCCCACTGCAACCGCCCCGCGGACCCCGTGGTGACCAGCAGGCTGCCCCGCTACAGGGTCGACACGGTGGCGAGCATCCGGGTCCCCGGCTTCAAGCAATGGCAGGAGATTTGCCGGGAAACCTCGGTCGAGTGGGAGCACGGGAACCTGAAAACGCCATGATGACGGACTTCGAAATCCGCTTCGACCCGAGCTGCCAGGGGTGGGACATGCGCCCGCCCGGCGCGGCGGAACTGCTCGCCGCCCTCGCCGACGCCGCCTTGGGCCGGGTGGCCACCCCGGATAACCTCGACGCCAAGCCGAGGCAGTCCAACATCATGCTCGACCCCGAGGATGCCGCCGACGCCCACAACTACATCTGCGCCCTGGAGAACCAGTGCCTGAGGCTGCACCGCGAGAATTTCCGCCTTGCACAGCAAATCGAGGGGCTGCTCCTGACCAAGGCCTCGATGAGCAAGGTGCTTGCGGAAAACAATTGGGCCCCGCCGCCCCCGGTGTTCCTGACGCCGCCAGGCACGCTGCCGGAGGCGCAGCCGTGAACCACCTCATCCGGGCGCTGACCCCCGAGCACCTCGGCGACGTTATCCGCCTCCGAGCCGAAGTCGTGTTTCTGCTGCGGTTTTCCGATGTCGAAATCGAGATGCTGTACCGGACGTTCAGCGAGGACATGTGTTCGTCCTCGTGGCTTCCCGTGAACGGCCGCACGGTTGCGGAATTCAAGCAATGGCTGGAGGAGTGACGATGCCCTACATCAAACAGGAAGACCGCGACCGCCTTGACCCGCTTATCCCCGGCTTCACGGCGTGTATTCACGGGGGGTCTGTACTCGACATCGACAAGGACGGATATTACCTGCGCACGCTCCTGCGTACTTTGGTCACGGGCTTTGCGGAACTCAAGCTAGCGAGCGGACCCGGTGAGTACGCGGATGCAGCTGCCCAGGTAGTGGCCAAGTATAAAGTCTCGCTAGTCGAGGCCCTGCATACAGTCGGGGACCTGAATTATGCCGTCACTCGTATCACGCTACAATTCGTCCTAGCACAGAAGCTCAGCTATGCCACGCTCGCCATCGCCGTGGGTACGCTCCAGTACGTGCTCGGTATCGCCCAGGAGAAGGTGAAGGAGTATTCCTTCACGCTCCAGGACCAATGGACTCCGGTCATAGGCACGCTCCGCCTGGTCATCTCCGAAATCGAGCAGCGCCTGGTCCGCCCCTACGAGGACATCAAAATCGCCGAGAACGGCGACGTGCCGGAGTACGAGGCCCTGGCCAGGGTGGAGATAGGCAAGGCCATGGCCAAGGCCCACGTCCTGCCCCCGCTGCCCCCCTGGGACATCAACGCCCCGCTCAAGGGGTAGGTCTCACTGCACCTCAAAAAGACCCAATAAACCGACTTCCAAATGGTTAGTTATACGGGGCCATTTGGATGCTAGGACGAGCACACAATTTTAAGGATTTAACAGGGCAAACCTTCGGTCGGCTGACTGCCAAAGAGCAAGCTGGGGTTGACTCGCAAAACAGAACGCTATGGTCTTGCACCTGCATTTGCGGCACGGTAAAGACCGTGTGCGGGGCACGTCTGCGAAACCACACAACCCAAAGCTGCGGTTGTCTCCGCAACGAAAGGGTTAGGGGGGTTATTTCGGCACCCGACGGCTTGTCCCGGAAAGTCCTTCGGAAGGAATACCTGGCATGGCAAGGGGCCAAGAGCCGCTGTTCAAACCCAAAGGTCAAATCCTATAAGTACTACGGGGGGCGGGGTCTTGTCGTCTGCCAGCATTGGATAAACAGTTTCGCTCAGTTTTACCGTGACCTCGGTTCGGCCCCCACCCCGTTCCACAGCCTAGACCGCCGTGACAATGACAAAGGCTACCTTTGTCCCATCTGTTGCCCCCCTGTGGGAAATTGCCGCTGGGTCACGTCAAGCGTGCAAAACAAAAACCGGAGGTGTCGCCCGAGGCGACCCCGCAAGTCCTTGTCCCTGCGCACCTGTTCTAATATGGAGTTGCTCCAGGAGTTTCAACGAAGAGGTCTACCCGTTCCTTTAAGCGAGACAACGACCTCATGAACCTCCTGAATTTTTGGCTGCCCAACACAGTTTACCCCGCCAACTCGTTCGTCCTGGACGGCCAGGGGGACATCCAGTTCACGTCCGCCGGGGGCACTTCCGGGGCGTCCGCGCCCGCCTGGACGACGACTTCCACGGCGGACAACACCGTCACCTGGGCGTTTTACGGGTTCGGGGGCCGGGCTTTTGAGCTTCAAAGGGCGCACACCCCCCTCGGGCCGTACAACGAGACCCTGAACGACGCCGTGAGCTACAGCCGGGGCCTGGTCGGGGGCATGTACCCCGACGCCGGGAAGTTCGTGCTCCTGAACGAGCACGGCATGCTCGACCCGTCCATGGGCGGGGGAGGGGGCGGCGGCTCGTTTTCCGCCATCACTTCGGGCGACAACGTCACCGCAACGATGACCGTCGACACCGGGGCCTCGCTCTCCTACGCCAACAGCGGCGTCGTGAACGCGAACGAAGTCGGCTCCATCAACGTGAGCGGCAACCTCCCGACGCACGCGGGGGAAATCCTGGTCTCCCAACCCGGCAACACGGCCGCCGTGTGGGCCGACCCCCAGGTCCAGGGCCTGTACGCGGCGGGGTCGTCCATCGCCAGCCCGCCCGCCTACGCCGCGCCGACGACCATCCAACCCGTCCTGGTCGGCGCCGCCGACCCCTCCGGCAACCTCCAGGACATGCACGTCGACGCCTCCGGCAACCTGTTCATCACGGTCGCGAACCCCACCCTTGCCGTCACGCAGTCGGGGGCGTGGACCGTCGGCATCTCCGCGTCGCAGACCATCGCCGTGACCAACGCGGGCGTTTTCGCGGTGCAGGACTCCGCCGCCGAGGGCTCCCTTGCCACCCTGGCGGGCACCGTTTCCGGCGGGGCCGTCACCGTGGCGGGCAGTGTCGCCGTCACCGGGGTCATCGGCGTCGTCGAGGTTTCGGCCACCAGCGCGGCCAACTCGTCAGGGAACCCGATTTACGTCGAGGCCGTCAGCGGGAGCACGGTTGCCGTGTCCTCCGTGGCGGGGGTCGTCGAGGTCGGCCCCACATCGGCGGCCAACACGAAGGCGAACCCGTTCTTCTTCGCCCTCTCGGACGGGACGAACGTCATCACCGCCGCCCTGTCGGCGTGGGGCACCGCCCCGACCGGCACTTATGTGCAGGGCGTCAATGCCGAGCTCTTTGTCGGGAGTGCGGCGGTCTCCGCCACGGCCCCGGTCCCGGTTTCCGCCACGGCGGCGGCGAACTCGTCGGGGAACCCGATTTATGTGACCAGCCCGGCGGAGGGGGCCACCGGGGTGATGGCCCCGTCATCCGCCATCGAAATCGGCAGCATCGACCTGAGCGGCAAGCTCCAGGGGGCGTCGGCGTCCAACCCCGTCCCCGTGACCATCACCAGCGGCGGCGGGGTGTCCATTGGCGGCGTGACGCTCAACCCGAACGCCACCGCCGTGCTCTTGTCCGCGCCCGTCAGCATCACGTCCAGCGGGAACACGACGCTCGTCGCCCACAGCGGCGTGTTGACCACCCGCATTTACAAGCTCATCCTCATCATGGCCGGGGCGACCTTCGTGACGCTCCAGAACTCGACGCCCACCACCCTGTTCCCGTCGACCTACTGGACGCCGTACTCGCAGTTCACGCTCGCCTACGACACGACGCCCTGGTTCACGCTCGCGGCCGGGCTGGACTTTGTCCTCAATTCGAGCCAGGCGGTGCCCATCACAGGAATCGTCTACTACACGCAGATGTAGCGAGGGAAAATGGCAACCCAAACAAAATTGCTGGTGGCTTACAGCGAATCATCCGGCGCGCCCACGCACTTCAACAACTGGGCGTCCTGGGTTTCGTGGTGCCTTGCTACATTCGGGTGGTCGCAGACTACCGACACCGGGGCACAACTTGCCCAGTGGCTCGGAGGGTCTGTCACCAGCGTCACGAATCCAAGCGGCAACATCTATACCTATACCTTCTCGGGTGGCTTTACCGGGACATCGACTTACACCCAGCCCTTGCCGGGCCAAGCCATCATCCTCTCGGGTTTCACCGGCACGCCGGGGACCGGGAACAACGGGACGTTTGTCGTTTTGGCTAGTCCAGCCCCAACATCGACCTCATTTTCCGTCGTGAATGTAAACGGCTCGACAACCTATACGGGTTCGCCCGTCATCACACTGAACACGAATTACGCCGCCGCCGAGACCACCACTTACCCGCCCGCCAACGCGGCGAATACCGCCGTGTGGGAAATTTGGACGCCCACCGATGCCTTGTCCGGCACGTACCCCTACTACCTGAAAATCTGGTACGGGGCGGCAGTCGGCGACACGCCGCAAATCTGGCTGCAGTTGGGCAACGGCACGGACGGTTCCGGGAACCTGACGGGGAACACCACCATCCCCTATTACTGCACCATAAACGACAACGGCGGCAACTCCAGCAACCTGTACGCGTCGTTCGCGTCCGGCGACAGCTCGCGGGTCTCGTTCGCCCTGTTCGACAACGCGGGCGGCAACGGCAACATCGTCTTCAGCGTCGAGCGCTCGAAGAACAACAGCGGCGCGGACACTGCCATTTACGCCCACATCATCCAAATGGGCACCTATAACAGCCAGGCGGGCGCGCCCCGCAGGCAGCAGGCGCTCTTCCCGGCGGGGTCGCCATACGGGCTCGTCGGGGTGGCGGAAACCTCCAGCTGGCTGGCCGCCGTCCCCGCCACCGCCACATCGTTTTCGCTAGGCACGACAGTCGGCGTCAGCCCCGTTTGGCCGCACCTGGGGTGCCTCGGCAACCCGCTGCTCGGCGTGGTCGTGTACATGTCCGCCGACTTCGCCGACCAGGTGCCGTTCACGGCGTCGCTCTACGGCATCCCGCACGTCTACCTTCCGTTCGCCCTGGCGACCAACCTCCTTTCCCCGGCCCTGGCGGCGAACACCAACAGGATTGCCATCAGGTACGAATAAATGGCCACGCGGACCGCATCCCACCTCTACGATTGCTCGACGCTCGCCAACTACAAGGCGTGGGCGATGGAGATTTCCAACGCCATGGGGCCGTCCGGGTTCGGGTGGAGAACATCGGGCGACACGGGAATCGTGAACTGGTCCGCCGTGGGGGCGAGCCAACTGCCGCTGGTCACGTCGCAGGCCCCGTCCGGCAACGCGGTTGCATGGACGAGCGGCGGCGGCGGGGCCGGGGGCGGGAACTACGGCCTTGGCGCCGTGGTCACAAATGGCGGCAACACCTACATGTGCATCCTTTCATCCGGTTCGGGGGTGAACGGCCCCCCGAATACGACGTATTGGACGCCATACAACTTTGAAATCTGGGCGGTCCAGGACGGCCTCTCGCCGATATACCTCAAAATCGAGTACTGGGTGCAGAACGCCGCCGGCGGGTCCGCCAATTCCGAGCCGAAACTCTACCTGACCGCCAGCACGACCGCCACGGGCGGCGCGGGGGTCCTCACGGGGTTCGTCACGGCCCGGGTCCTGGTCGCCGGCGACGCCGCCAACACATTGACGGCCTCGGCCTTGCAGGGCACGACATACTGGCAGCCATGGTACATGTCGGGAAGCACGGGCCGGGCGGCGTTTTTCCTCTATGCCAACCCCGGCATGCCCCTGGTCAGCCCCTACTACTACAACCAGCAGGTGTTCGCCATCGAGCGCGACCATGACAACACCGGGGCGGACCTCAACACCGGCTTCACCCTGGTCACCGCCTCGACGCAGGGGACTACGACCGCCAACCGCTCGCAGCAGTCGGTGAACTACACGAACGGGCTGACGACGGAGGAAACGGCGGCATGGATTTCCCCGTTCTCGACGCTGACCATCACAACGGGCAACCTCGCGTTCAGTGCAACGTCGAACGACCCGGGCAACGGCTCGTTCGGGACGGTGGCGTTCCCGGTCTTCCCGAACACGGGGGGCCTGGGCAACCAACTGCTGTGCGTCATGCTGACCCAGAACCCGATTGGGAACTCCCCGACCGGCAATTACGACCACGGGGCGGTGGAGGAGGGCGCCGTGGTGCAGGTCAAGGCCCTCGGGTCCCTGCACACCTACGTCGCCGCGGGCGGGTTCGCCCTGTCCCAGATACAGACCGCGGCGGCCGGGAGGGTTGACATCCTCCTGGTGAGGTTCGAATAACATGGCGATGGCGTGGGTCAACGGCACGACGACGGTGAGCGGGTCCAACCCGACCAGCCTGGCGCTGTCCGTGTCCCTGACGCCGGGGAACTACGTCTTCATCGGCGTGGTCCTGGCCCCGACCACCGCCTCCGTCAGCTCCATCACGGACAACTCCGCCACGCCCGGCGCGTACAGCAGGGTGAGCGTCCAGACCACGAACGTGGACCTGGAGATATGGGTCGGCATTGTGCCGTCCACGGCCCCGACGACGATAACGGTCAACCTGACCGGCAGCGCCACGGGGGGCGTCGCCGTGCTCGGGCAGTATTCGGGGTTCTTCGGCCCGGCCACCGTCGGGGGCACGGGCGCGACCACGGGTAGCTCGGCCACGCCGGGCCTCACGCCCACCAGGACCATCTCCTACGCCAACGACTTCGCGCTGTCCGTCATCGGGTGGGCGATTGCGGCGTCCGCCCCCGCCATAAACAGCAACACGGGCAACCTGCGGGAAAGCGGGTCCAGCACGGGGGCCACGAAGGTGGGGGCCGCCCTGGTGGACAGCACGAGCGCGGTCGCCGGGACCGTCCTGACGAACGATGTCTCGCTCGCGGGCCCCACAAGCGAAAACTGGGCCGCTACCATCATGGACCTCTTCACCCTGACACCGAACGCCAACATTGCCGTGCCGAGCGGCGGCTCGTCCGTCTACGCGGGCTGGCCGAGCAGCACGGTCCTCGTGGCGTCCACGTTCCAGGT